>Ga0209724_1000210_pt1 | contig 62934 bp, 47 predicted proteins | sample grotaG_FD_184143 | JGI IMG/M metagenome (GOLD analysis project Ga0209724, IMG submission 184143) | Glacier valley bacterial and archeal communities from Borup Fiord, Nunavut, Canada, to study Microbial Dark Matter (Phase II) -... | ecosystem: Environmental > Aquatic > Freshwater > Ice > Glacier ...
TCGCTCTCCAGATTGTTACTGCCGTCGACCAGTCTCTGAAGCTCCTCTTTGGAACGAAGCCTGTACCTGAGCGGTTATGGGATTTGCGCCTTCGGCGGTCACCGGCAACGGCGGCGACGCTCTCCTGATCGATCGAACGATTGTACCGACAGACGCCGCGCGCAACAAACGCAGCGCGAAGTACGACTAGATACGCGACGAGATGCGCGACTAGTTGCGCTCCCTGCGCTGGTCGACGGTCCCGAACTTCGGCTTCGTGTCTTCGACGAGTCGCACGCCGCCGTCCGACGTGAAGAGGATGTTGGTCATCGACGTCGGATCCGGGGATCGCTGCGAAGCCGCCGGTACGGCCTGCGAATTGGTGAACCCGGAGCGTGATCCGGAGACCGGCGGAGCGGCGTTGCGGGTGCGGTAAGGTGATGGCGCAACGGAGTCGTCGGCCGAATGCATCTCGTGACCGATCGGCACGAGGCCGAAGCTGAACTCGCTGTCGTCGCGGATGCTGGTCCGGGCGCCAGGCGCATTGGCGATCAGCTTCTCGTTGGCTTCCTCGGTGCGGCGCATCAGCGTGTCGACCACCAGCGCCTTGAAGTGGTACTGGCACTCCTCGCTGGCCAGCGCGTAGGCCGCGGCGTTGACCTCGAGGTAGATGGTGTCGACCATCGCGACCACGGTCGCGTTGCGCTTGGCCCGCTCGGGCGACAGGAACGCGAGTTCGCCGATCAGCTGGCCCGGACCGTAGACGGCGAGCTGGCGATTGCGCAGGGACACCTCGACCTCGCCGTCGATGATGACCCCGAAGTTGGCCCCTTCCTCGCCTTCGACCATCACCGGTCGCGATTCGTGGACCACGCGCCAGTGCGAGATGCGCAGGATCTCCCAGATCTCGTCGTTCTCGAAGTCGGTGAACGCCGCGTTCTGGCGCAGCACCTTGAAGCGCCGCGTGAGCCGCACCGAGTCGGCATCGTCCAGGATCTGGAACTTGGCGCTCGACAGGTCCTGCGCGAACTGCGCGCCGGTGCGGTAGCGCGTGTACAGATCCTTCTCGAGCGTGCGCTTGACGAGCGGGTCGAGCGAGTCGGGCACGGACGGGTTCAGCGTGCTCACCGCCTCGGCGTCCATGTTGATGATCTTGTACATCAGCGACGCGCGATTCTTGGCGCGGAACGGCTGGCGGCCCGTCAGCAGTTCGAACATCACCGTCCCGAGCGAGTACAGGTCGGTCTGGCCGTTGAGCGGATAGTCCTTGATCTGCTCGGGCGACATGTACGCCGGCGAGCCCACGCCCATGATGAAGGTCGAGTCGGCGTCGCTCTTCTTCTTCATGTCGAGCGCGAGGCCGAAGTCGGTGATCTTCACGACGTCGTCGCTGCCCAGCATGATGTTGTCGGGCTTGATGTCGCGATGGACGACGCCCATGCGCGCCGAGAAGTCGAGCGCCATCGCGCACTTGAACATGATCTCGACGACCCGGTGCGGCGGCAGCAGCTTGTCGAAGCTGCAGTGCTCTCGCAGCGCCACGCCGCTCACGAACTCCATCGCGATGTAGGCGAATTTCTCCTCGATGTCGGCTTCGAAGATCGAGACGATGTTGGGGTGCTTGACCTTCATCGCGAGCGCGGCTTCGGTCGCGAACAGCTTCTTCAGGCGCCGGCTCAGCTTGGCGTTCGACTGATTGAACAGGATCACCTTGAGCGCAACCATCTGGTTGGTCCCGGTGTGGATCGCGCGATAGACCGTGGCGGTGGCGCCTGCGCCGACCTTCTCGATCGTGCGGTAGGGACCGAAGGTCAACGATCCGGGCGAATCCGCCGCAGTCGTGGGAGCACTTCTCGAAGAGGGAGTTGCCGTCATTGATGATGCATCCAGGCCGCGGAAAGCGCGCAGTGGGGGCGCACGCGCCGAGTCGGGCGGGACTCAGAGAATACTCCAGTCTCGGGGCAGGAAAGTCCTGGCCGTCTCGTGGGGACCACGCTCCGTTTCGACGGAACCGCGTCCCGGACCGCCCCGCGACGCGCCGGTCATCGCGTGGTGGTACTGGGGCGTTGTCCGACGCTGCTGGCGCGTCGGTGCGATAACATGCAGCCGTCCCTGCGGCGTCCGGGTGTGCCTCGCCGGCTGCGGCGTGTTCCGGCCGGACCGGGCGCTCCCAGAGCGTCGGCGACTCGAATACAACCAGTTTCCGTCCCCGTACAACCATGGCATCGCGTATCGACCCGGCGGCGCCGCGCGGGACAGGACACCCATCCGGCCGCGCTTCGGCACGTCCTCCGAGGATCCCGTCACATTGAGTACTGATCGACATCCCGGCCCATCGGACGGCCGAGCCTCGGTAGGAGAAGACGTGATCGCGCACGACCCTACGGTCGGCGCGCCGTCGCGGCGTCGTCGGCCGCTGACGGCCGGCGTGGTGATCTCGGCCTTTCTGGTGGCCGCGGTCGTCGCGGCCGCGAACTGGGCGTTCTGGTCCCGCCTGAACCACCCGCCGGTCTCGGCGCCGTGGGTCGGTCCGGTCGGCGGCTTCGCCTACAACGGCTTTCGCCGCGACCAGACCCCGTTGCCGCCCAACCCGACCTATCCCACCGAGGAAGAGGTCGGCGACGACATCGCGATGCTGTCGAAGTACTCGAACCGTCTGCGGATCTACAGCACGATCGATGCGCCGTCGGCGCCGGAACAGGCGCGCGAGCACGGCATGTCCATCACCGTCGGCGCCTGGCTGTCGACCGACAAATCGCGCAACGATCTGGAGATCAAGGGCCTCATCGAGATGCTGCGGACCTACGACAACATCGATCGGGTGATGGTCGGCAACGAGACCCTGCTGCGCGGCGACCTGCCGCCCGACGAACTGATCAAGTACGTCGACATCGTCAAGCGACGCTCGAAGGTGCCGGTCTCGACGGCAGAGTCCTGGGACATCTGGCTCACGCACGACCGCGAGAAGAGCAAGAAGATGCACGAGCTCGCGAAGCACCTCGACTTCATCACCGTGCACCTGTTGCCGTATTGGGAAGGGGTGCCACGCGCCGACGCGGTCCCCCACGTGCTGCGCCGCTACGAGGAGATGAAGCGCGAGTATCCGAACCGCAAGATCGTCATCGGCGAGGTCGGCTGGCCGAGCGGCGGCAGCCGCGTGCCGGTCAAGAATCTGGCGAACCCGGACGATCCGGTGTCGTATTCGACCGCGTCGGTCACCGACGAGGCCCAGTTCATCCGCGAGTTCCTGCCGCAAGCCAAGGCGCGCAAGCTCGACTACTACCTGATGGAGGCGATCGACCAGCCGTGGAAGCGGGCCAACGAGGGCCGCACCGGCGCTTACTGGGGCATCTTCAACTCGGATCGCCAGCCGAAGTTCACGTTCGACGGGCCTGTCGTGCCCGACCCCGCGTGGCCGCGCAAGGCGACCGTCGCGTCGATCCTCGCGCTGTTCCCGATCGTCGCGTTCTGCATCGCCTTCGCACGCTTTCGCGTCGCCGGCCGACTGTTCTTCGGGCTGGTGATCCAGGCCGCGGTCACGCTGGTCGTCTGGCTGGTCACGCTGCCGTTCGAGTTCTACCTCAACACGCTCGACTGGACGATGCTGATCCTGCTGCTGCCGGCACTGGCGGCGATGCTGATGATCCTGCTGGCCAACGCGTTCGAGTTCACCGAGGTGGTCTGGCAGAAGCACTGGCAGCGCCACTTCCGTCCCGAGCGCCCCGCGCTCGATGCGGTCGAGCCGTTCGTGTCCATTCACCTGCCGTGCCACAACGAGCCGCCGGAGATGGTGATCCAGACGCTCGCGAGCCTGGCGCGCATGAACTACCGCAACTTCGAGGTGCTGGTCCTCGACAACAACACCAAGAACGAGGACGTGTGGCGTCCGGTGGAGCGCTACGTCGAGCGGCTCAACGAGCACGACGGACGCTCCGACGTGGCGCGGCCGCGCTTTCGCTTCTTCCACCTCGACAACTGGCCGGGGTTCAAGGCCGGAGCACTGAACTTCGGTCTGGAAGAAACCGACCGGCGTGCCGAGATCGTCGGCGTGGTCGATGCCGACTACGTCGTGGAGCCCGACTGGCTGAAGTTGACGGTCGGTCACTTCGAGGCACCGCGGGTCGCCGTCGTCCAGTGTCCGCAGGCGCATCGCGACTGGCAGCACAACGCGTTCCAGCGCATGGCGAGCTGGGAGTACGACGGCTTCTTCCGCATCGGCATGCATCACCGCAACGAGCGCGACGCGATCATCCAGCACGGCACGATGACGCTGGTGCGCAAGCGCGCGCTGGTCGACACCGGCGGCTGGTCCGAGTGGTGCATCTGCGAGGACGCCGAACTCGGGCTGCGCCTGATGAACGCCGGCTGGGAGACGCGCTACATCGACGAGGTGCTCGGCCGCGGCCTCACGCCGTCGAACTTCTCGGGCTACAAGTCGCAGCGCTTCCGCTGGGCCTTCGGCGCGATGCAGATCCTCAAGCGGCGCTGGAACTGGCTGTGGGGACGCCAGGACAAGCTCGCTCCCGGATCGACGGTGCGCAAGCCCCGCGGCCTGACCGCGGGCCAGCGCTTCCACTTCCTGACCGGCTGGTTCTCGTGGTTCGCCGACGCGCTGCACCTGTTCTTCACGCTCGCGTCGCTCGCGTGGACCGTCGGCATGCTGCTCAATCCGGAAAACTTCAGCCTGCCGCTGGACCTGTTCGTGATCCCGGTGCTCGGCTTCTTCGTCCTCAAGGCCTACTTCGGACCGTCGCTGTACCGGGCCCGCGTGCCGTGCGGGTGGCGCGACGTGCTCGGCGCGTCGCTCGCGTCGATGGCGCTGTCGCACGCGATCGCGCGCGGCATCATCGCCGGCCTGGTGCAGAAGCAGGGCACCTTCGTCGTGACGCCCAAGAGCTGGAAGGCCGGCGCGAAGAAGAGCATGTTCGCGTGGGTCGGGGCCGTGCGCGAGGAAGGGCTGATGCTGATCGGGATCATCGTCGCCGCGATCGGCGTGGTGACCATCATGCCGACCCAGTACGAGAGCCTGCTGTGGATCGGCATCCTCGCGACCCAGGCGATTCCGTACTTCTCGTCGGTCGCGTGCGCGCTGATTTCCGCCTACGCGCCGCGCCGGACCATCCGACCGGTCGGCAACGAGGCGACCGGTGACCTCCATTCGCTCGAGGTCGGCGCCGTGCCGCAGGCGAGCGCGATGCGCGTCGAGGCCTGAGCGGTTGCGAACGAACGGTCGGACGTCATGAGTGGCGCAGATGGGCGGGTCGTGCGCTGGTGCGGACGACTCGCGACGATCGGGGCGATGCTGCTCGCGTCGGCCGCATGCCCCGCGTGGGCCGAGCAGGCGGTCTACGACGTCACGATCGAGGCGCCCGGCAATCTCAAGGGGCTCGTCGAGAGCAACCTCAGCCTGATCCGCTGGCGCGATGCGGACGGCCGCAAGGGGCGCATCGACGCCGACCAGTTGCGCCGGCTGTTCGACCAGGGCAAGGACGAGATCGAGCGACTGGTCGCCACCGAGGGCTACTACGCGTCGACCGTCGATGCCAGCCTCGACCAGAACGGCGACCGCTGGACCGCGCACTACCGCATCCAGCCGAACGGCCTGACGACGGTCGACTCGGTCGAACTCCAGTTCGTCGGGCCGATCATGCAGGCGCCCGCGAATCAGCCGCCCGACCTGCAGGCCCTGCGCGACGGCTGGTCGCTGAAATCCGGCGACGTGTTCAAGCAGGCCGACTGGGAAGTCAACAAGCGCCGCCTGCTGCAGGGGCTGCTGCTGCGGACCTATCCGTTCGCGACGCTGACCCGCACCGAGGCGCAGGTCGACGTGCGCACGTCGAAGGCGAAGCTGGTGGTGGTGCTCGCCAGCGGGCCGGCCGTGCGCTTCGGGCCGCTGCAGATCACGGGACTCAAGCGCTATCCGCCCGAGATCGTGCGCAACCTCGACCCGATCAAGCTCGGCGAGCTGTATTCGCAGCAGCCGCTGTTCGACTTCCAGCAGAAGCTCAGCTCCACCGGGTTCTTCTCCCGCGTGGAGGTGAGCATCGACGCCCAGGCCGACCCCGGTTCCGACCCGCGCTCGCCGTTCGTGACGCCGAAGCCGAAGGAGGCCGAGGAAACGCAGGCCACCGCCGACGCGCCGGCGACGCCGCTGCCGCGCGAGGTCACGCTGCCGCTGCGCGTGTTCGTCGAGGAGAACAAGTCGAAGGCGCTGTCGTTCGGGGTCGGCTATTCGACCAACTCGGGACCGCGCACGTCGCTGAGCTACAACGTGATCGACTTCCTCGGCGGCGCGAAGCAGCTGCGTACGACGCTCTCGGTCGACCGCCTCAAGCAGTCCCTGGGTGCCGACCTCCTGTTCCCCACGACCGCGAGCGGGAGCACCTATTCGATCTCGTCGAACGTCAAGCGCGAGGACGTGCAGGGCCAAGTGACGCGCGGCGGCGGCATCACCGGCAAGCGCGCCTGGGGCCCGCAGGCCACCGAGCGCTTCACGTCGATCGACTACCTGGTCGAGCGCAAGGACGTCTCGGGCGTGCCGCAGAGCACGACGCAGACCATCGGGACGACCTATGGCGTGACCTTCCGGCGCACCGACAACCTGCTGTCGCCCACGACCGGCTACCTCGCGACCGCGCAGGCCGGCATCGGCATCCGGCTCACCAACGGTCTGCCCTTCAGCCGCTTCTACGGAAAGGCGATCCGCTACCAGCCGCTCGGCGAGAACAACACGCTGATCGTGCGCGGCGAGGCCGGTACGGTCGTCGGCAAGGACACGGATTCGCTGCCGTCGACGCTGCTGTTCCGCGCGGGCGGCGACGGGTCGGTGCGCGGCTACGGTTACCAGAGTCTCGGCGTGTCGCAGATCGACGCGATCGTCGGCGGACGCTACGTGGCGACCGGCGCGGTCGAGGTCGATCACTGGCTGGCGCCGAAGTATCCGCAATGGGGCATCGCCGGCTTCGTCGACGCCGGCAATGCGGGTAACCGCTTTTCCGATCTCAGTCCGGTGGTCGGCTACGGCGTCGGCGCGCGCTGGCGCAGTCCGGTCGGCGTGCTCGACTTCGACGTCGCGCGCGGCGTGCAGAACGGCACGACGCGACTGCACTTCTCGCTGGGGGTGACGTTCTGAACGTGGACGAACAGGCAGCGCCCGAAGCGCCGCCGCCGCCGCGCTCGCGGGCGCGGCGGGTCGCGCGCATCGCCGCGTGGTCGATCGCCGGGCTGCTGGTCCTCGTCGTCGTCGCGATCGCGGTCGGCGCGTGGGTGCTCGGTCGCGAGACCACGTTGCAGCGGATCGTGGTCGAGGCCGAGAAGGCGCTCGGCGGCCAGTTGCAGGTCGAAGGGGTGACGGGCTCGATCTACGACCAGGTGTCGTTCGAGCGCCTCGTGTTCCGCTCGAAGACGCAGGTCATCACGCTCGACCACGGATCGCTGCGCTACGCGCTCGCGCCATTCGAGCGCCGCTTCACGATCTCGGATGCCCGCGCGGCGAAGCTGACGATCGAGACGACGGCCAGGTCGGACGAGCCGAGCGCAGAGCCGGACACGCTCGAACTGCCGGCGTCGTTGCGGCTCGACACGCTGCGTCTCGATGCCGTGCATCTGGACGCCATCGATCTCGTCGCCGACGGCAAGGCGATCACGCTGACCGGCGCCGATCTGAAGGCACGCTACGCGTCGGAAGGCGGCGTCAAGCGCTGGACCGTCGAGCGGATCGCCGTGGCGACGCCATGGGGGCACGTCGCGGGACAGGCGGTGCTCGCCGCCGCGCGACCGTTCGCGATCGACGCGACGCTGGTCGCCGAGGGCAAGGCCTTCGACGTGCAGTATCGCGCGCCGCTCGTGATCTCGGGTCGCCTCGCCGACCTCAAGCTCGTCTCCGACTTCGTCGTGTCCGACCCGGCGAACCAGCCGGTCGGCGGACACGCGGACGCGCGCGTGCTGCCGTTTCGCGAACAGCCGCTCGACCGCGCGATGCTGCACGTCGCGGGGGTCTCGCCCAAGCGCTGGAAGGCCGACCTGCCCGAAGCCGACCTGTCGGTCGATGCGGTCGTCACGCCGTCGGCGACGCCGGTCGCCGGCAGCGACGGCACCAATCCGTTCACCGGCACGCTGCACGTCGTCAACAAGGCGCCCGGCCCGGTCGACCGCGACCGCATCCCGGTGGCCTCGCTCGATGCCGACATGGCCGGCGACTCGGTGGCGATCGTGGCGTCGCGGCTCGCGGCGGACCTCGGCGCGGCGGGGCGCGTCACCGGCAACGGCAGCTACCGCTTCGCGAACGGGGGCACGCCGGTCTTCAACGGCGCCGTGAAGGCGCTCGACCTGCGGGCGGTCCACGGCAAGCTGATCGCGTCGCGCTTCGCGGGTCCGCTCGCGGTATCGCGTCGCGACGGCGTGATCCACCTCGACACGGCCCTGACCGACACCGGCCGCAGCGTCAGGCTGCGCGGCGAGTTCGAAGGCACGCAGATCCGCATCGCGGACGCCGTCGTCGTCCTCGGCGGCAGTCGCGTGGCGGCGGCCGGCAAGGTCGACCTCGCGCGCGACCGGCCGTTCGACCTGCAGGGCGAGGTCGCCCACCTCGATCCGCACGACTTCGGCGACTTCCCGAAGGCCGACGTCAACGCGGCGTTCAAGGTCGACGGCACGATCGGTGCCGCGCCCGCGGGCCGCAACCCGCAGACCTTCCGCGTGCGCAGCGACCTGCGCATCGCGCCCAGCCGCGTGTTCGATCGACCGGTCGCCGGCACCGTCGTGGGAACCGTGATCGCGTCCATTCCCGCGGTGGTCGCCAAGGGCCAGCCTGCGGTCACGCTCGGCCAGGTCGTCGACGCGAAGGTCGCGCTGCACGTCGGCGCCAACCGCGTCGACGTCGACGGGAACTTCGGCCGCCCGCAGGATCGCCTGCGCTGGGACGTCGACGCGCCGAAGCTCGCGGACTTCGGCGTCGGACTCTCGGGCTCGATGAAGGGGCAGGGTTTCGTCGGCGGAACGCTGGCGGAGCCGGCGATCGACTTCACGATCGCGGGCGACGACCTGCGCTATGCACGGGCCGTCGCGAAGGAGGCCGCTGCATCGACCGGGCCGACCCCGACATCGACGGCGACGATCTTCAGCCTCAAGTCGCTGCGCGGCAGCGGACGGCTGCTCCCCGGTGCGAGCGGCGCGCTCGACGCGGATGTCACGCTGACCGAACTGCGCGACGGCAGCGGCGCGAAGGCGGCGACGCTCGATGCGGCCGAGGCCCACGTCAAGGGCACGCGCGATGCGCACACGCTGACGCTGCTCGCGAAGAGCGATCGCTTCGATATCACCGGCTCGGCCCACGGGGGGCTCGATGCGGCCAACGTGTGGCGCGGGACGGTCGACCGGCTCGACAGCCGCGGACGCGTGCCGTTCTCGACCGAAGGTGCGACCTCGCTGGTGGCCGGTGCCGAGCGTATCGAGGTCGGCGCCGCCCACCTGCGGTTCACCGAAGGCCGCGTCGATCTCGAGCGACTGCTGTACGAGGGCGGTCGCATCGACACGGCCGGCAAGGCCAGCGGCTTTCCGCTGTCGATGGTCGGGACGTTCTCGCGCGACTTCAACCAGCGGGTCGCGACCACCCTCAAGTTCGGCGGCGAATGGGACCTGAAGATCGCCGACGCCATCGACGGCAAGGTCCGCCTGTTCCGCGAGTCCGGGAACATCCGCTTCCTGACCGAGCCGCGCTTCGACGTGGACCCCGAGAAGATCGAGGTCGCGGCCGACATCGTGGCCAACCGGGTCTCGGCGGTGGTGTCGGCCACGGGTCGCGGCCTGGGGCGTATCGACGGATCGTTCCAGACGCGCCTGTCGAAGCGCGACGGCCAGTGGGGGCTGGCGGGCGATGCGCCGCTGACGCTCAAGAGCGATGTCGACATTCCGGATCTGCGCTGGCTCGCCAGGCTCTCCGGCGTCCCGGGCCTCGACGTCTACGGCGCGCTGCAGGTCGCGGTGACCGGTCGCGGAACCGTCGCGCAGCCGCTGCTGGCGGGCCGCGCGAGCGGCAGTGCGATCGGCCTGCGCTGGCCCGACCAGGGCATCAACGCGCGCGACGGCAAGATCGACCTCGAGTTCGATGGCGACCGGGTGATCCTCAAGCAGGCCACGCTGACGTCGGGCGACGGACACCTCGACGCCACTGGCGATCTGCGCCTGGCCGACCGCAAGGTCGCGGGCACGCTGAACGTCAAGTTCGACAAGTTCGAGGCCGTGTCGCGCACCGATCGCACGATCGTCGTCTCGGGGAAGGGGTCGATGCGCTTCGGCGCCACCGGCATCGACGTCACCGCCGACGTCAAGGCCGATCGCGGCTCGCTGCAGCTCGCCGAGCGCAGCGGCCCGACCCTGTCGAACGACATCGTCATCGTCGGACGCGAGCAGCCGGACGCGGAGTCCGCGATCAAGCCGACGCCGGTGCGCTTCGAGGTGAAGTTCGACATGGGCGACGACTTCAAGGTCAAGGGCGCCGGCTTCGACGGCAAGCTCGGCGGGGCGATCCGCATCGCCGGCTCGGGGACCGACCTGCGCGCGATCGGTGCGGTCGCGGTCCGCGAGGGCACCTACGAAGGGTACGGACAGCGCCTCACGATCGTCCGCGGCAACCTGACGTTCTCCGGACCGATCGACAACCCGGCGCTCGACATCAACGCGGTCCGCAAGAACCTCGCGGTCGAGGCGGGCGTACAGATCTCCGGGACCGCGCTCGCGCCCCGGGCGCGCCTGGTGTCGAATCCCGACGTGCCGGACACCGAGAAGCTGTCGTGGCTGATCCTCGGCCACGGCCTCTCGGCGTCGAGCAAGTCGGACTACGGCCTGCTGACGTCGGCGGCCGCGGGGCTGCTCGGGTCGTCGGACTCGGCCAGCATCCAGTCGCGGATCGCGGCGACCCTGGGCGTCGACGAGATCGGCGTGTCGGGCCTGGGCGGCGACAAGGGCGGGCTGCTGACGGTCGGCAAGCAGATCTCGTCGCGCCTGCGGGTGAGCTTCGAGCAGGGCTTCACCCGTGCGGCCACGCTGATCAAGGTGCGCTACAACATCTACCAGCGCGTGGACCTGCAGGTGCAGGCCGGAACCGAGAGCGCCGTCGACCTCTTTTATACGTTCTCGTTCGATTGACGATTCGTGCCCGGGCGCTCGTCCGGACGAGCGCCCGGGATGCGACGGGCGCGGCCACCAGGCGATGTTCTTCGTGCAACGCAGCGCGTAACGGCTGCGTCAGGCGCTCAGCATCAGGAACACCGTCGGCCGCTTCTGCAGGTCCACTGTCAGGCCTTTCCATTCGCTGGCCGGGCGCGATGCGATCCACTGCGTGTCGAGCGTCAGGTCGCACGCCACGCACAGCATCGTCTGCGGCCGGCAGTGCTCGACGAGCGCCGCGAACAGCGCCTGATTGCGGTAAGGCGTCTCGATGAAGAGCTGCGTCTGGTGCAGTTGCGTCGAGCGGCGTTCCGCTTCGCGGATCGCGTCGATGCGTTCCCGCGCGTCGGTCGGCAGGTAGCCGTTGAAGGCGAAGCGCTGGCCGTCCAGCCCGCTCGCCATCAGCGCCAGCAGCAGCGAGGACGGGCCGACCAGCGGCCGCACGTCGACGCCGTGGCGGTGAGCGAGTCGCACGAGCGTGGCGCCGGGGTCGGCGACGGCCGGGCAGCCGGCCTCGGAGACCAGGCCGCCGTCGCGTCCGGCGAGGATCGGCGCGAGCAGGGCGGGCAGCGCGTGCGCGGGCGTGGCGACGTCGAGCTCGGCGATCTCGACCTGCTGGATCGGCCTGGCCAGCGGCACGATGGCGTCGACCCGCTTGAGGAACGCGCGCGTCGACCTGGCGTTCTCGCCGATGAAGTAGTCGAGGCTGGCGGCGACGACAGAGGTCGCGTGCGGCAGGACCGCCTGCAGGTCGCCGGGACCGAGTGCGTTCGGCAGCAGCCAGAGTTTGCCGGCCGTCATGCGGTCAGCAGAGGGAAGTCGATCGCATCGAGCATCGACACCAACGCGATCAGCGGCAGGCCGATCAGGGCCGTCGGGTCGCCGCTCTCGACGCGGTCCAGCAGCGTGATCCCCAGCCCCTCGGCCTTCGCGCTGCCGGCGCAGTCGTAGGGCGTTTCGAGGCGCAGATAACGTTCGATCTGCTCGTCGGTCACCGGTCGGAAGTGGACGGTCGTGGCGATCACCCGCGACTGGATCTTCGTCGCGCCACGGTGTGGCCCGATCACGCACAGGCCGCTTTGGAAACGCACGACCTTGCCGCGCAGCGTGCGCAGCTGGACCACGGCGGCCTCGTGCGAGCCGGGCTTGCCGAACGGGCGCCCCTCGCATTCGGCCACCTGGTCCGACCCGATCACGACGGCGCCGGGATGGCGAATGGCGACGGTCTCTGCCTTGAGCACCGACAGGCGCAGCGCGGTCGTCGCGGGCGCCTCGTCGGCGGCCGCGGTCTCGTCGACCTGCGGGACGTCGACGTCGAACGGGACGCGCAGGCGACCGAGGAGTTCGCGTCGGTAAGGCGAAGCGGATGCGAGGATGAGCGCGGGGCGAGGAGGGAGGGTCACGATGCGGGGCGAGACGTTGGGAGATTCGCTGGGTCGCTCGTATTATCGCGGTCCAGTGCGGTGTTCGCAGTGAACGCCGCGATCGCAGAACTCCATCCATGAAGATCGATCTGTTCGAGTTCGCCCGCCAGCAGTCGACCGCGTCCGGCGAGACGTCGCTCGCCGACCTGCCGCGCATCGACACGGCGGACCGGAGCGGGCGCCTCGCATGGACCGCGGCCGGTTCGACGCACGGGCGCCACGGCGCCCTGCGGCTCGACCTGAGCATCGACGGCGACGTGGCGCTGATCTGCCAGCGCTGCCTCGAGCCGATGACCGAGACGCTGCGTCTGCGTCCCCGCTTCCTCGTCGCGGCCGACGAGGACAGGGCCGACGCGATGGACCAGGACGACGAGTTCGACGTGGTCGTCGGCTCCGCCGAATTCGACCTCGACACGCTCATCGAGGACGAGGTCCTGCTCGCGCTGCCGATCGCCCCGCGCCATGCGGTCTGTCCGGACGGGCGGGCCGACGGGGCGTCGGGAGCACGCAAGCCGTCGCCGTTCGCGGCGCTGGCGGACCTGAAGATCGGGTCCGGCCCGGTGGGCAAGCCGGGCGGGGGCCGGGACCACTAGCCGGAACGGCGCATCCAACGTCTCGGCGATCCCCCCTAATGCGTTGTTTCCAAACCGAAGGTCGAATCCGGGCCCGCGCTCGCCGACGCTGTCCATGCTAGACTCCACGGCTCACCAATTTGTGCAGTCGAGTGCCGACATCCGGCGCGAGACCGATTATCTGGAGTTCCCATGGCTGTCCAACAGAACAAGAAGTCGCCCTCCAAGCGCGGCATGCACCGTGCGCACGACTTCCTCGTCACGCCCCCGCTCGCGGTCGAACCGACGACCGGCGAAGTGCATCTGCGTCACCACATCAGCCCCAACGGTTTCTATCGCGGCAAGAAGGTCGTCAAGACCAAAAACGACGAGTGATCGTGCGGTCCGGACGGCTGGGGAATGCGCTCGACGCGCATGCGCGACACCCGACCGGCATCCGGATCCGATGATGGAATGTTCGTCGCCCGGCCGGCGCGTCGTCTCGACGCCGCCTCCGGTTGCGCCTGATCGACGCTGAAGCTGCCGTCATGCCGGCGCGCATCGCGATCGACAGCATGGGTGGTGATCATGGCCTCGCGGTCACGATCCCTGCAGCCCTCCAGTTCATCGAACGCCATCCCGACGTGCGCATCCTGCTCGTCGGCGACCCCGACGTGCTCGCGGTGCGCCTCGCGGCCGACAAAAGCCGCGCGGATCGCTCGCGCATCGAGATCGTCGCGGCGTCCGAGGTCGTCGAGATGGACGACTCGATCGAGATCGCGTTGCGCAAGAAGCGTGATTCGTCGATGCGGGTCGCGATCCGCCTCGTCAAGGAAGACCGTGCCGATGCCTGCGTGAGCGCGGGCAATACCGGTGCGCTGATGGCCATCTCGCGCTACCTGCTCAAGACGGTCGACGGCATCGACCGACCGGCGATCGCCACACTGCTGCCGAACCGGACCGGCGGTGCGACGACGATGCTCGACCTCGGCGCCAACGTCGACTGTTCGGCCGAGCACCTCCTGCAGTTCGCGGTGATGGGCAGTGCGCTCGTCGCCGCCGTCGACGGCAAGGAGCGCCCGAGCGTGGGGCTGCTGAACATCGGCGAAGAGATCATCAAGGGCAACGACACGGTCAAGGAGGCGGGCGAGCTGATGCGCGCGGCGGCCGACCGGGGCCGGCTCAACTTCTACGGCAACGTCGAGGGCGACGACATCTTCAAGGGCACGGTCGACGTGATCGTCTGCGACGGCTTCGTCGGCAACGTGGCGCTCAAGACCTCCGAAGGACTCGCGCAGATGCTCGGCGGCTTCATCCGCGAGGAATTCACCCGCAATCCGCTGACCAAGCTGGCCGCGCTGGTCGCGCTGCCGGTGCTCAACCGCTTCAAGCATCGCGTCGACCACCGGCGCTACAACGGCGCGAGCCTGCTCGGGCTGCGCGGGCTCGTGATCAAGAGCCATGGCTCGGCCGACGCCTACGCCTTCGGACACGCCATCTCGCGGGCCTGCGATGCGGCCAGTCGCGACGTCGCGTCGCGGATCGGCGCGTCGATGCGCGGCATGCGGCCCGAGGTCGTCGTCCCCGAGGCGGTGCCGTCGATCGGCACACGCGACGACGAGCCGCGCCAGCAGGTCGCCTCTCAGTTCTGACCACGAGACCGATCCGATGACTGTGCGGCGTGACCTGAACGGCTATTCGATGATCATCGGCACTGGCAGCTACTTGCCGCCGCGCCGCGTCTCCAACGAGATGCTCGCCGCCGATCTCGCGGCCAAGGGCATCGAGACGAGCGACGAGTGGATCGTGTCGCGCAGCGGCATCAAGGCGCGCTACTTCGCCGATCCGGGCGTGCCGTGCAGCGACCTCGCGACCATCGCGGCGCAGCGTGCGCTCGAGGCCGCGGGCATCGACGCGTCGGCGATCGACCTGATCGTCGTCGCCACGTCCACGCCCGACATGGTGTTCCCGAGCACGGCGTGCATCGTGCAGAACAAGCTGGGCATCACCAACCAGTGCCCCGCATTCGACCTGCAGGCGGTGTGCAGCGGCTTCGCGTTCGCGCTGACCACGGCCGACGCGTTCATCCGCTCGGGGCAGGCGACCAACGCGCTGGTGATCGGCGCCGAGGTCTTCTCGCGCATCCTCAACTTCGAGGACCGTTCCACCTGCGTCCTGTTCGGCGACGGCGCCGGGGCGGTCGTGCTGACCGCATCGGAGCGACCGGGCATCCTCTCGAGCAAGCTCCACTCCGACGGCCGCCACGTCGGCATCCTGTGCGTGCCCGGCAACGTCGACCACGGCGTCGTCGCGGGCAATGCGTTCCTGCAGATGGACGGGCCGGCGGTCTTCAAGCTGGCCGTCAACGTGCTCGAGAAGGTCGCGCTCGAGACGCTCGCGGCCGCCGGCGTCACCGCCGAGCAGCTCGACTGGCTGATCCCGCACCAGGCCAACATCCGCATCATGCAGGGCACCTGCAAGAAGCTCGGGCTGCCGCTCGAGAAGATGATCGCGACCGTCGCCGAGCACGGCAACACGTCCGCCGCCTCGATCCCGCTGGCGCTCGACGTCGCGGTGCGCGACGGCCGCATCCGCGGCGGCCACAAGGTGCTGATGGAAGGCGTCGGTGGCGGCTTCACCTGGGGTGCGGTGCTGGTCGAGATGTGACCGCCGCATCCCGGCATCGAATCCTGAGGTCGCCTCCAGAGCGACCCTTCAAGAGACCACCCGAATCATGATGAACATCGCATTCGTCTTCCCCGGACAGGGATCCCAGTCGGTCGGCATGTTCGACGCGATGATCGCGGCGCGCGCGCAGTACCCGGCCGTGGCGGCGACGCTCGAGGAAGCCTCCGACGTGCTGCATCAGGACCTCGTCGCGCTGATCGCGCACGGGCCCGTCGAGGAACTCGGCCTGACCACCAACACCCAGCCCGTCATGCTCGCCGCGGGCGTCGCGATGTGGCGTGCGTGGATCGAGGCCGGCGGCGTCGAGCCGTCGGTCCTCGCCGGCCACAGCCTCGGCGAATACGCGGCGCTGGTCGCGTCGGGCGCGCTGCGCTTCGCCGATGCGCTGCCGCTGGTGCGCTTTCGCGCCGAGGCGATGCAGGCGGCCGTCCCGGTCGGCACCGGTGGCATGGCGGCGATCCTCGGTCTCGACGACGACGCGGTGCGCGCCGCCTGCGCGGAGGCTGCGCACGGCGAGGTCGTCGAGGCCGTCAACTTCAACGCGCCGTCGCAGGTCGTGATCGCGGGCCACAAAGCCGCGGTCGAACGCGCGTGCGAGGCCGCGAAGGCGCGCGGTGCGAAGCGTGCCGTCATCCTCGCGGTCTCCGCGCCTTTCCATTCGTCGCTGATGCAACCGGCCGCCGATCGTCTCGCCGGCTGTCTCGCGGACGTCGCGTTCGCGGTGCCGGGCATCGACGTCATCAACAACGTCGACGTCGTCATCGAGCACGATCCCGATGCGATCCGTGCGTCGCTGGTCCGGCAGGCCGCCGGGCCCGTGCGCTGGGCTCAGACGATCCGCAAGATGGCCGACGATGGCGTGACGCAGATCGTCGAATGCGGCCCGGGCAAGGTGCTCGCACCGATGGCCAAGCGCATCGATCCGCGCGTCAACGGATTTCCGATGTTCGACCCGGCCACGATGGCCGCGGCGCTCGAAGCCACCCGATGAATCAGGCCACTCCCATGAGCGAACAGAATCTGGCCGGACAGGTCGCCCTCGTCACCGGCGCGTCCCGCGGCATCGGCCGCGCGATCGCCGTCGAACTCGCCGCGCGCGGTGCGAAGGTCGTCGGTACTGCGACGTCCGAAGCGGGCGCGGCATCGATCGGTGAATACCTCGCCGCGAGCGGGGGCAAGGGCATCGTCCTCGACGTGCGCGACGGGCCCGGCTGCGACGCGGCGATCGATGCGATCCAGAAGGAATTCGGCGCGCTGCACATTCTGGTCAACAACGCCGGGATCACGCAGGACACGCTGGCCATGCGCATGAAGGACGACGACTGGGCCGCGGTGATCGACACCAACCTGACGGCCGTCTTCCGGCTCGCGCGCGGCGTCATGCGCGGCATGATCAAGGCGCGCGGCGGCCGGATCGTCAACATCACGTCGGTGGTGGGATCGGCCGGCAACGCGGGACAGGTCAACTATTCGGCGGCCAAGGCCGGCGTCGCGGGGCTCACGCGCTCGCTCGCCAAGGAGCTCGGCAGCCGCGGCATCACCGTCAACTGCGTGGCGCCGGGGTTCATCGACACCGACATGACGAAGAGCCTGTCGGCCACGCAGGTCGACGCCCTCACCGGCCAGATTCCGCTCGGGCGGCTCGGACAGCCGCAGGACATCGCGGCTGCGGTCGCGTTCCTCGTCTCGCCGGCTGCGGGCTACGTCACCGGGACCACGCTGCACGTCAACGGCGGGATGTACATGAGCTGAAGCGGTGCCGCAGCAGGGCGCCGGACCTTCGGCGAGAGGGGGCGGTCTGCTACAATCCGCGCGATTTTCGCAGTGGGACCACCCCATTTTCGAACCGACCAGATCGAAAACCAGCCGGCCACATCGGCACACCCGGTCGAACCATTTCCCAGAGGAGAATAATTCATGGACAGCATCGAACAGCGCGTCAAGAAGATCGTCGCGGAACAGCTTGGCGTCAACGAAGCAGACATCAAGACCGAGTCGTCGTTCGTCGACGACCTGGGCGCCGACTCGCTCGATACCGTCGAACTCGTGATGGCCCTCGAGGACGAATTCGAAACCGAGATCCCCGACGAGGAAGCCGAGAAGATCACCACCGTGCAGCAGGCGATCGACTACGTCTCGTCGCACAAGAAGTAAGCATCGTCTTGAATCAAGGTCTCCCCCGCGCATGAGTCGTCGTCGCGTCGTCATCACCGGCCTCGGCATCGTCGCACCGGTCGGCAACACCATCCCCGAAGCCTGGAACAACATCCTTGCCGGCAAGTCGGGCATCGACCGCATCACGCGCTTCGATTCGTCGGCCCTGCCTTGCCATATCGCCGGCGAGGTCAAGGGATTCAAGATCGACGACTACATCTCGGCCAAGGAAGCGCGCCACATGGATACGTTCATCCATTACGGCGTCGCGGCGGGGATCCAGGCGTGGAACGATTGCGGCCTGACGGTCACCGAGGAGAACGCCGAGCGCATCGGCGTCATCGTCGGCTCCGGGATCGGAGGCCTGCCGATGATCGAGGAAACCTGCATCGAGCTCGCGGCACGCGGACCGCGGCGCATCTCGCCGTTCTTCGTGCCGGCGTCGATCATCAACATGGTGTCCGGCCAGCTGTCGATCCACTTCGGCATGAAGGGCCCCAGCTACGGCATCGTCAGCGCCTGCACGACCGGCCTGCATTGCATCGGCGATGCGGGGCGGCTGATCGAGTACGGGGACGCCGACGTGATGCTCGCGGGCGGCGCCGAATCGACCATCTCGCCGCTCGGCATCGGCGGCTTCACGGCGGCGCGGGCGATGAGCCTGCGCAACGACGATCCGCAGACCGCCAGCCGTCCGTGGGACGTCGACCGCGACGGCTTCGTGCTCGGCGAGGGCGCGGGCGTGATGGTGCTCGAGGAGTACGAGCACGCGAAGAAGCGCGGCGCGAACATCGTCGCCGAGCTGATCGGCTACGGCATGAGCTCGGACGCGTACCACATCACCTCGCCGGACGCCGACGGTCCGCGTCGCGGCATGATCAACGCGCTGCGCAACGGCGGCGTCCACCCCGACGAGGTCCAGTACATCAACGCGCACGGCACCTCGACACCGCTCGGCGACAAGAACGAGACCGTGGCGATCAAGAGCGCCTTCGGCGACCACGCGAAGCAGCTCGTGGTCAACTCGACGAAGTCGATGACCGGGCATCTGCTCGGCGCGGCCGGCGGCATCGAAGCCGTGTTCACGGCGCTGGCGATCCGCGACCAGGTGTCGCCGCCGACGATCAACATCTTCAACCAGGATCCCGAGTGCGACCTGGACTACTGCGCCAACGAGGCGCGGCCGATGAAGATCGACGTGGCCGTGTCCAATTCCTTCGGCTTCGGCGGGACCAACGGCACGATGGTGCTGCGGCGCCTGTGAGTCGGGTGGTCTGCGAAGCTCTCACCATCCGGTCCCGGTTCTTCCCGCGCATCGATTCTCCGCGTCGCGCGCCGTCGGCCGGACTCTGACCGCATGACCCTTTCGGCGCGCATCGCGATCGACCCGTCGCGCCGCCTCCAGCGGCTCGCGACGGTTCTTCCCGCAGTCGGCTTGGTCGTCGCCGCAACGACTCTGGCGCTGCGCTGGCCGCAGGCGTCCATGGTCATGGCCGTCGTCGCGGTGGCCGGATGTCTGGCGCTCTTCGGCCTCTCGCGCCGGTATCGCCCGACGCCCGTGACGCTGACGGTGTCCCATCGCCGCGAGTTGGACCTGGAACCCGACCCGGCCGACAGCGAGGGTCCGTGGCGACTCGTCGACACGACCGTGATCTGGCCGGGATTCTCGATGCTGGCGCTGCGCCGCACCGACCCTGCGGCCCGGGCGCCGGTCGTGCGCATCCCCGTGTTCGCCGACGAGCTCGACGCCGCGGGTCGCCGCGCGCTGGGCCGCTTCCTGATCTGGTCGCTCCACGGCGGGGTCGGGTCACAGCCTGTTTCGGCAGGTCGATGATGGAACCAACGACGGAACGGGAAGTCGATCAACTCCTCGTCGAGCGCGTGCAGCGTGGCGACAAGCAGGCGTTCGAGATCCTCGTCGTGAAATACCAACGGAAGATCAACCGTCTGGTCTCGCGACTTGTGCGCGACGCCGCGGAGATCGAGGATGTCACGCAGGAAGCGTTCATCAAGGCCTATCGGGCGCTGCCGCAGTTTCGCGGGGACAGCGCCTTCTACACGTGGCTCTACCGGATCGCGATCAACACCGCGAAGAACTACCTTGCGTCGCAGGGGCGTCGCGCTCCGACCAGCACCGGAAGCGATGCGGAAGAAGCTGAAACTTTCGATGACGCGGACCAACTAAGGGACATCAACACGCCGGAATCGCTGATGATGAGCAAGCAGGTCGGCGAGACGGTCGGGCGGGCGATGGACGCTCTTCCGGAGGAGCTCCGGACCGCCATCCAGTTGAGGGAAATTGAGGGAATGAGTTACGAAGACATCGCGGCAGCCATGAACTGCCCGATCGGGACGGTGCGCTCGCGCATCTTCCGGGCCCGCGAGTCGATTGCGAGCGAGTTGCGGCCGCTGTTGGGGACATCCAAAGACAAGAGGTGGTAGGCATGAAGGCAGCAGACAGTTCCGATCGTGGCGTCCTGCCGCAGGTGATCGATGATCCGGCGCGACTGCAGATCTCCGCGCTCGTCGACGGAGAACTCGACGACGCGGGCGTGCAGCGCGCGATCGACGCGATGCTGGCGTCGGACGACCTAATCCACTTCTGGTCCGACTGCCATCGGGCCGGTGACTGGATGCGGTCCGACGAAGTGGTTGGTGTCGGCGATGGCGCACAATTCATGAACCGCTTTTCTGCCCAGCTGGCGAGCGAGCCCACGATCCTTTCCCCGAAGGCTTCCCGCCGTTCGCGGTCGAACGGCTTCTGGATCCGCACCGGCTTGCCTAGTGCCTCCGTGGCTGCTGCGCTCGCCGCGGTGGTCTGGGTCGCCGCGCCGTTCGGACGCGACGAGCCGGCCGAGAAGGTGGCCGACGCTGCCCAGGTCAACGTACTCCCGGCGCCCGTCGCGCCGACCGTCAAGGCAGTCGACCCTGAGCGCCTCAGCGATTACTTCGCGGCGCATCGCGATGTGACTCCGTTCGGCTATCGCGGAGCAGCGGCACGTCCGGCGGCGTACACCCCGCCGGTGAGCCGGGCGGGCACCCTGACGCAATAGTTCATGGGTCATGCTTCGTCCGCGAACGCGGCAACGGTGACGCGTCTCCCGTCGAAGAACCCGCTCCGTGCGATTTCCGCGAGGCGGCAGCGCCGCCGCGCGCTCCCGTGGATGCGCGGTGCCACCGCGCTGGCCTTCTCGATGCTCGCGCTCGGCGCGGCGCTGGCCGCCGAGCCGCCTGCCATCGCGCCGGCGGATGGGGTCGCGCTGCTGAACCGCATCCAGCAGGCCGCCCAGCGCCAGAATTACGTCGGGACCTTCGTCCATCAGCAGGGCACGCAGGTCCAGTCGTCGCGCGTCACGCACGTCGTCGATCGCGCGGGCGAGCACGAGAAGCTCGAACTGATGGACGGCCAGGCGCGGGAATTCATCCGCAACAACGACGACGTCCGTTGCTACATGCCGGACAGCAAGCTGATCCTGATCGAGAAGCGTGCTCGTTACGACACGTTCCCCGCGCTGCTCACCAGCGCGCCCGTCGACGTGGATCAGTATTACCGACTGTCGCTGGAAGGCGTCGACCGGATCGCAGGGCGCAACGCGCAGCTCGTCGTGCTCGAGGCGCGCGACAAGCAGCGGTATGGCTACCGGCTGTGGTTCGACAAGGACTCGTACCTGCTGCTGAAGGCGCAGACGATCAACGAGAAGGGGCTGCCGATCGAGCAGGTGGCGTTCACCAACGTGACCATCGGCGGGACCATCGACGTGTCCCGCGTCAAGCCCACCGCCACCAGCACGGAGGGCTGGCGCACCGAGACCAACCGCATGGTGCCGGTGGACCTGGCGCAGGCCGGATGGAGCGTGACGCAGCCCGTGCCGGGCTTTCGCAAGGTCATGGAGGTGCGCCGGGCGTTCGGCGGGCGCGAGGACATCGGGCAGATGGTCTATTCCGACGGCCTGGCCGCGATTTCCATCTTCATCGAGCCGGCGTCGCCGCACGACAGCGACGAAGGAGAGGCCAGCAAGGGCCCGATCAACGTCGTGACCGAGCGTCACGGCGAATTCTGGCTGACGGTCGTCGGCGATGCGCCCGCCGCTTCCGTGCGCGACATGGCGCGCCAGATCGTCTTCAAGAGCGGGAAATAGCATCCTGCGCGTCGTCGATCTGCGCGCGACGACGGCGCGAGGAACGATGACTGCTGGCATCATGCGGATTCGGCCGGCACCCCCGCCGGCTATCCGATTCCCGAAAGCCTCCATGCGTCGTTTCCTGTCGGCGTCCGTCCTCGGCGCCCTTGCATTTCTGACGACCCTCGCCGCGATGCCGTCGCCGTCGCTAGCGCAGGTCCGCGATCTTCCCGATTTCGCCGACCTCGTCGAGCGGGTCGGACCGTCGGTCGTCAATATCCGCACGACCGAGAAGCAGCGCGCGTCGGGCAGCGAGTCGCCCGACGACGACGAGTTGCAGGAGATGTTCCGCAAGTTCTTCGGCGTGCCGGCGCCGCAGTCGCCCGAACGCGCGCCGAACGGACGCCGGGCGCGGCCGCCGGGCAGCGAGGAGGTCCAGCGTGGCGTCGGCTCCGGATTCATCCTGTCGGCCGACGGCTACGTGATGACCAACGCCCACGTCGTCGAGAACGCGACGACGATCTACGTCACGCTGACCGACAAGCGCGAATTCAAAGGCAAGCTGATCGGCGCCGACAAGCGCACCGATGTCGCGCTGGTGAAGATCGAGGCGGCCAACCTGCCGCGGATCGCCATCGGCGACTCGAAGGCGATCCGCGTCGGCCAGTGGGTGCTGGCGATCGGCTCGCCGTTCGGCCTCGAGAACACCGTCACCGCCGGCATCGTCAGCGCCAAGTCGCGCGACACCGGCGAGCTGTTGCCGTTCATCCAGACCGACGTCGCGGTCAACCCGGGCAACTCCGGCGGGCCGCTGATCAACATGCGCGGGGAGGTCATCGGCATCAACTCGCAGATCCTTTCGGGTTCCGGCGGCAGCATCGGCATCTCGTTCGCCATCCCGTCCGACGACGCGATGCGCATCGTCGAACAGCTCAAGAACGGCGGCCGCGTGCGGCGGGGGCGGCTCGGGGTCGAGATCCGCGAGGTCAGCAAGGACGTGGCCGATGCGATGGGCATCAAGGCGCAGGGTGCCGCGGTGTCGCGCGTCGAGGCCGGCTCGCCTGCCGAGAAAGCCGGCGTCCTGGGCGGCGACATCATCGTGAAGTTCGATGGCAAGACCATCGAGAAGTCGGTCGACCTGCCGCGCGCGGTCGGCGATACCCGTCCGGGGACGAAGTCGATCATCACGGTGCTGCGCAAGGGCACCACGAAGGAGATCCCGATCGTCGTCGCGGAACTCGAAGGCGATACGGCGAAGAAGACCGACAAGGTGCCGGAGCCGCCGAAGCCGGCAGTCGCCAACGGATTGGGCCTGACCGTCGTCGACCTGCCCGAGGAACGCAGGAAGCAGCTCGGCTTGCAGGCAGGCGTGCTGGTCGACAGCGTCGAGGGACCGTCGGTGACCGCGGGCCTGCGCCGCGAGGACATCGTTCTGAGCCTGAACAATGTCGATGCGACGAGCGCGAAGCAGTTCAACGAGCAGGCGGCCAAGCTGGACCCGAAGAAGCAGTCCTTCGTCCTGATCCGCCGCCAGGAGAACGTGTTCTACCTGCCGATCCGCCCGACGCCGCCGCAATGACGGTTAGTGGCGTTCCGCCGACCCGCAGGCCGCGGCCGGGGCGCCGCTTCGGGTAAACTCGCGGGCTTGCCTGAAGCAGCCGTCCGCCGCAGCCGCCCCCACGGGTCGCCTGCAGGAGGTCTCCCGGCAATTTCCGTGGGCCACCCCGTGGCCACGCCTCATTCCCAGTCGTGATCTCGCGTGCGTCGCCGCACTCGTCGCGCGCCGCCGCCCGTTCTCCTCGCCGTACGATGCAGCACATCCGCAATTTCTCGATCATCGCCCACATCGACCATGGCAAGTCGACCCTGGCCGATCGCATCATCCAGCTGTGCGGCGGACTGTCGGATCGGGAGATGGAGGCGCAGGTGCTCGACTCGATGGACCTCGAGCGCGAGCGCGGCATCACGATCAAGGCACAGACCGCCGCCCTCGAATACCGGGCCCGCGACGGCCAGCTCTACCAGCTCAACCTGATCGACACGCCGGGCCACGTCGACTTCGCCTACGAGGTCAGTCGATCGCTGTCGGCCTGCGAAGGCGCGCTGCTCGTGGTCGACGCCAGCCAGGGCGTCGAGGCGCAGACGGTCGCCAACTGCTACACGGCGATCGAACTCGGCGTCGAGGTCGTGCCGGTGCTCAACAAGATCGACCTGCCGTCGGCCGATCCGGATAACGCGATCGCCGAGATCGAGGACGTCATCGGCATCGACGCGCAGGACGCGATCCGCGCGAGCGCGAAGACCGGCGAGGGCGTGCCCGACATCATCGAGGCGGTGATCGCGAAGATCCCGCCGCCCACCGGGTCCGCGAGCGACCCGCTCCAGGCGCTGATCATCGACTCGTGGTTCGACAATTACGTCGGCGTGATCATGCTGGTACGCGTCTTCAACGGCGTGCTGAAGGCGAAGGACAAGATCCTGCTGATGGCCAACGGCTCGCAGCACCTCGTCGAGCAGGTCGGCGTGTTCACCCCGAAGTCGCGTGCGCGACCGGAGCTGTCGGCCGGCGAGGTGGGTTTCATCATCGCCGGTATCAAGGAACTGAAGGCCGCGAAGGTCGGCGATACGGTCACGATGGTGTCCCGTCCCGCGAAGGAGGCGCTGCCCGGCTTCAAGGAGGCTCAGCCGCAGGTGTTCGCGGGTCTCTTCCCGATCGAGGCGAACCAGTACGACGCGCTGCGCGATGCGCTGGAGAAGCTGCGACTGAACGACGCGTCGCTGCAGTACGAGCCCGAGGTGTCGCAGGCGCTGGGCTTCGGCTTTCGCTGCGGCTTCCTCGGCCTGCTGCACATGGAGATCGTGCAGGAGCGACTCGAGCGCGAGTACGACATGGACCTCATCACGACCGCGCCGTCGGTCGTGTACGAAGTGCTGCTGCGCGACGGCAGCATTTTGTCGGTCGAGAACCCGTCGAAGATGCCGGACCCGGGCCGCATCGAGGAGATCCGCGAGCCGATCGTGACCGTCAAGCTCTACATGCCGCAGGACTACGTGGGTTCGGTGATCACGCTCGCGATCCAGAAGCGCGGCGTGCAGATCGCGATGGACTATCACGGCCGCCAGGTCATGCTGACCTACGAGATCCCGCTCGCGGAGATCGTCCTCGACTTCTTCGACAAGCTGAAATCGGTGTCGCGCGGCTACGCGTCGATGGACTACGAGTTCAAGGAATATCGCGCGGCCGACGTGGTCAAGGTCGACATGATGATCAACCAGGAGAAGGTCGACGCGCTTGCCGTGATCGTCCATCGCGCCAACAGCCAGCATCGCGGTCGCGAAGTCGCCGCCAAGATGCGCGAGCTGATTCCCCGGCAGATGTTCGACGTGGCGATCCAGGCGGCCATCGGCGCGAACATCATCGCGCGCGAGAACGTCAAGGCGCTGCGCAAGAACGTCATCGCCAAGTGCTACGGCGGCGATATCTCGCGCAAAAGAAAATTGCTCGACAAGCAGAAGGCCGGCAAGAAGCGCATGAAGCAGGTCGGGTCGGTCGAGATTCCGCAGGAGGCCTTTCTCGCCATCCTGCAGGTGGAGGACAAATGAGTTTCAACTTTGCGTTGATCCTGTTCTGGTTGATGGTGGTCACGGGCGTGGTCTGGTTCGCCGACCGGCTCGTGTTCCGGCCGGGCCGCACGAAGAAGGCGAAGGCGGCGCTCGAGCAGTACGATCGTGAAGTGAAAAACCGCGTGACGGTCGACGAGTCGGCCGTGCTCGAAGAGCGCCAGCGGCTGCAGGACCGCCTGTTGCGCCAGCCCGGCTGGATCGAGTTCCCGGCGGGTTTCTTCCCGGTCATCCTCGTGGTCTTCGTGCTGCGCTCGTTCCTGTTCGAGCCGTTCCGCATCCCGTCGGGCTCCATGATCCCCACGCTGCTGGTCGGCGACCTGATCCTGGTGAACAAGTTTTCCTACGGGATCCGACTGCCCATCATCAACCAGAAGATCATCGAACTCGGCACTCCGCAGCGCGGCGACGTGATGGTGTTCCGCTATCCGGTGGATCCGTCGGTCGACTACGTCAAGCGCGTCGTCGGACTGCCCGGCGATACCGTGACGTTCAAGAACAAGCGGCTGACGATCAACGGTCAGCCGGTCGAGACCACCGCCGCTCCCGACTATTTCGATCCGGAACGCGTCTCCTACTCGAAGCAGTACAGCGAGAAGCTGCCGAGGGCCGCCGGCGTTGCCGAGCACATGATCCTGATCGACGACGATCGGTCGGGGGCCATGGCGCCGCAACAGTACCAGGGTGAGCTGGAGCGCGGCGGTCACGCTGCAGAAGCGGCCTCTTTCCGCGACAATTGCGTGTATTCCGGCGGTTTGACGGAAGTTACGTGCAAAGTCCCTGCGGGGCACTATTTCATGATGGGGGACAACCGCGACAACAGCGCCGACAGCCGCTACTGGGGCTTCGTGCCCGACCAGAATATTGTCGGACGCGCGTTCTTCATCTGGATGAACTTCGGTAATATGAGCCGCATCGGCTCGTTCCGCTAGAGGAAAGCCCCGGTGATGACCCCCTCCCCACGCCCAGCATTCGCCCCCCCGGTTTCCCGTCAGCGCGGCATCAGCATCGTCGGCCTGATCTTCCTCGTCGTCATTGTCGGTTTCCTTGCCATTGTGGGTATGCGCGCCGTGCCGACCTTCGTCGAGTACCGCGCGATCCAGTCCGCCGTCAAGAAGGCCAAGGCATCGGCCTCCACGATTCCCGAGATGCAGAAGGCCTTCGACCGGTCCGCGGCCATCGACGACATCACGCAGTACACCGGCAAGGATCTCGACTACACCAAGGTCGACGACGACATCGTCATCTCCTTCGCTTACACGAAGAAGATTCCCCTGTTCGGGCCGGTGAACCTGACGATCGACTACAGCGGAAGCAGCAAGTCGCTCTGACTGCACTGCGGACACGGAACCTGGATGGATGTCCAAGCACTACAGAATGTCCTCGGCCACGAATTCCTGTCGAAGGACCTGCTTCAGCAGGCCTTGACGCACCGTAGCCACAGCGTCGCGCACAACGAACGCCTCGAATTCCTCGGCGACAGCGTTCTCAACTGCGTCGTCGCGTCGCTGCTGTTCGAGAAGTTCCTGCGCATCGACGAGGGCGACCTGTCGAGGCTGCGCGCCAACCTCGTCAAGCAGCAGTCGCTGTACGAGATCGCACAGCGGCTCGAACTCAGTCCCTACCTGCGCCTGGGCGAAGGCGAACTCAAGAGCGGCGGCTTCCGTCGTCCGTCGATCCTCGCCGACACGGTCGAGGCGCTGTTCGGCGCGATCTTCCTGGACGCGGGCTTCGACGTCGCCCGCAAGGTCATCAAGCGACTCTACTTGCCGGTCCTCGAGACCGTGGACCCGAAGACGCTCGGCAAGGATTCGAAGACGCTGCTGCAGGAGTATCTGCAGGGCCGCAAGATCGCCCTGCCGGTCTACACCGTGGTCGCGACGCACGGGGCTGCGCACAGCCAGGAGTTCGAGGTCGAGTGCGCGGTGCCCAAGCTCGCCATCCAGGTCCTCGGCGGAGGCGGCAGCCGCCGCGCGGCCGAACAGGCCGCAGCGAAGAAGGCGCTCGAGGCCGCCCAGTTGCTCGCGGTCGCCGCGACCAAGAAGACGCGTCGGGCGAAGCCTGCCCAGATGAGTCTCCCGGTGGCGGTCGAGCAGTCGGCCGAACCGCGGCCCGCCGCGCCGCGCAAGACGCTCGAAGCCCGGTCGCGCGACGGCGACGCGGGCGCTGCCAAGCTCGCCGAACGGCCGACCGCGAAGTCGGTGCCCGTCATCGAGCCGGCGCGCATCGTCGCGCAGACCGCCAAGCAGGATGCCGTACCGAAGCCCGAGGCCAGGACCATCGACAAGCGCGAAGCCCGGACCGACAAGCCCTACGCGAAGGACGCGCCGGTCGTTGCCAGGACCTCACCCGACGCGGCCCCACCGGCCGCCGAGCCTGACCTCGTCGATGCACAGCAGACCCCCGATGTCCGAGCTGCCTGAGGTCCCGCAGGATCCCTCGCCATCGGACGCTGCGGACTCGGACGCGCAGTTCCGCACCGGCATGGTCGCTATCATCGGGCGACCGAACGTCGGCAAGTCGACGCTGCTCAATCGCCTCGTCGGGCAGAAGATCAGCATCACCTCGCGCAAGGCGCAGACGACGCGTCACCGTATCCTGGGCATCAGCACGACCGCGACCGCACAGTTCGTGTTCGTCGACACGCCGGGTTTCCAGACGCGTCACAAGAGCGTCCTGCACAAGAGCATGCATCGCGCGATCCGCGATGCCGTGTCGGGCGTGTCGTGCATCCTCTTCGTCGTCGAAGGCGGACGTTTCGGACCCGAGGACCAGGCCGTTCTGCAATTGCTGCCATCGGCGTCCGACGAGTCCCTGCCGGTGATCCTCGTGATCAACAAGTCCGACGCGCTCGACGACAAGCGTGGTCTGCTGCCGTTCATCCAGGCGCGGTCGACCGAGTACCCGTGGGCCGCGATCGTCCCGGTCTCGGCCAAGACCGGCTCGCAGATCGACGATCTGACCGGCGAGATCGAGAAGCTTCTGCCGTTCGCGCCGCCGCTGTTCGACGCCGACGACCTGACGGACCGCAGCGAACGCTTCCTCGTCTCCGAGATGATCCGCGAGAAGGTCTTCCGCCAGCTCGGCGACGAGTTGCCGTACGGTATGACGGTGGTCATCGACCGCTTCGTCGAGGAGCCGTCGGCCGAGCCGAGCGGACGCTTCTGCCGCATCGCCGCGACGATCATCGTCGAGCGGGCGAACCACAAGTCGATGCTGATCGGCGCGAACGGCGGCAAGCTCAAGCTGATCGGCAGCGAGGCGCGCAGCGACATCGAGAAGCTGCTGCAATGCCGCTGCCATCTCGAGCTGTGGGTGAAGGTCAAGTCGGGCTGGGCCGACAGCGCGGCCCTGGTGAAATCGTTCGGCTATGAATGAACCCCGCGCGGCTTGGGTCGCTGCGGTGGCCTCGACTGCGGGGGCCTCGATCGAGGGAGCGGTGAACGACCAGGCGGACGTGGCGCTCGTCGAGACGCCGGCACCACCCCGCCGTGCCCGTCGCGCACCCCGGTCCGACACGCGCATCGGCGACGAAGCGGCGTTCGTGCTGCACAGCTACCCGTACAAGGAAACCAGCCTGATCGTCGACGCGCTGACGCGCCATCATGGCCGCGTCGCACTGGTCGCGCGCGGCGCGAAGCGGCCGCGGTCGGCGTTGCGCGGCGTCCTGCTCGCGTTCCAGCCGCTCACGCTGAGCTGGGTCCAGGGTCGCGCGAAGACGGTCGTCGCGGGGCAGGGCGGCAACGACCTGCGCACGCTGACGCGGGCCGAATGGCTTGGCGGCCTGCGGCCGCTACGCGGCGAGGCGCTGATGTCGGGCTTCTACCTGAACGAGCTGCTGCAGAAGCTGCTCGCGCGCGACGACCCGCACGAGCGGCTGTTCGATGCCTACCTGCAGGCGCTCGGCGCGCTGTCGGACGATCGCCCGGCTGCTCCGGTGCTGCGCAGCTTCGAAGCGATCCTGCTGCGCGAGGCGGGTTACGGCGTGCAGCTCGCGTCGACCGTCGAGGGCCAGGCGATCGAGGCGAAGACCTGGTACCGCTACCTGCCCGAGCGCGGACCGGTGCGCGTCGACGACCGCGAAGCCGCGCGCGGCGACACCGATGCCGTCGTCGTCGGCAAGACCCTGCGCGACATCGAAGCGGACGACTTCACCGATCCGGCGACGCTGTCGCAGTCGAAGCGCCTGATGCGCTACCTGCTGCAGCACCACCTCGGCGGCCAGGTCCTGCACACGCGCCGCATGGTGCTCGACCTGCAGTCGCTCGAAGAGGGAACGTCGCGATGAATCCCTGGGTCGCCCCCGAGGCGGGAGCGTCGACGCATCGCACGGCGCTGTCGGTCAACCTCAACAAGGTGGCGCTGCTGCGCAACACGCGGGCGCTGATCATCCCCAGCGTGACGCGCGCGGCGACGATCGCGCTCGAGGCCGACGCTGCGGGCATCACCGTGCATCCGCGTCCCGACGAGCGGCACATCCGGTCGGGCGACGTGCATGACCTCGCCGCGCTGCTGAAGGACTGGCCGCGGGCCGAATACAACATCGAGGGCAACCCCTTCCACAACCTGATGGATTTCGTGCGGAGCGTCCGCCCGCACCAGTGCACGTTCGTGCCCGACGACGTCGCGCAGTCCACCAGCGATCACGGCTGGGACCTCGTGGTCGACGGACCGAAGTTGAAGCCCCTGATCGACGAGGCGCACGACCTCGGCGTGCGCGTGAGCCTGTTCATGGATCCGCTGCCCGACGCGATGGAGCGGGCCTTCGCGCTCGGCGCCGAACGGGTCGAGCTGTACACCGAGCGCTACGCGCGTGCATGGGGAACATCCGACGAAGCCGCGGTGTTGTCGGGTTTCGTGGATGCCGGACACGCGGCCTTGCGCGCCGGGCTCGGGATCAACGCGGGCCACGACCTGAATCGCGACAACCTGACTCCGTTCCTCGGCGCGGTGCCGGGCGTCCTCGAGGTCTCAATCGGCCATGCGCTGATCGCCGACGCGCTGGAGTTCGGTCTCGCCGCGACGGTCGCGGCCTACCTCGACTGCATCGACCGCGCGGCGGTCACGACGCGATGATCTTCGGCATCGGCACCGACATCCAGCGCGTCGACCGCATCCGCGAGGCGCTCGCGCGTCACGGCGAACGCTTCGTCGAACGCATCCTCGGGCCCGAGGAGATCCTCGTCTATCGCCGCCGCAGCGCCCGCGACGAGGCGCATGCCGGCGCCTACACGACCGAACGCGGCATCACCTTCCTCGCCACGCGGTTCGCCGCGAAGGAGGCGATCTCGAAGGCGCTCGGGCTCGGCATGCGCATGCCGATGCGCTGGCGTGCCGCGCAGATCCTCAAGGAGCGTTCCGGCAAGCCGCGCGTGGCGACCGACGAGGTGCTGGGCGCCTGGATGCGCGAGCGGTCGCTGATCGCCCACGTGACGCTGACCGACGACGCGGACTACGCGGTGGCCTTCGCGGTCGTCGAGCGCGTCGAATCCCTCGAGAGTCCGTCGACATGAATCGTTTCATCGGCCCGGTGATGCTCGACGTCGCGGGCCTCGCACTGACGGCCGATGATCGCCGTCGCATCGCGCATCCGAAGACGGGCGGCGTGATCCTCTTCGCGCGCAACTTCGAGAGCCGTGCGCAACTGTGCGCGCTGATCGACGCGATCCGCGCAGCCAGGCCCGGCCTTCTGATCACCGTCGATCACGAGGGCGGGCGCGTGCAGCGCTTTCGCACCGACGGCTTCGTGCGGCTGCCGTCGATGCGCGCGCTCGGTCGCCTGTGGGATGCGGATCCGGCGCGCGGTGCGCTGGTCGCCACGCGGGCAGCGACGGCCACGGGGTTCGTCCTCGCGGCCGACCTGGTCGCCTGCGGCATCGACCTGTCGTTCACGCCGGTGCTCGATCTCGACCACGGTCCGAGCGTGGTGATCGGCGACCGGGCCTTCCATCGCGATCCCCGGGTCGTCGCCATGCTGGCCAAGAGCCTGATGCACGGGCTGCTCCTCGCGGGCATGGCGAACTGCGGCAAGCATTTCCCCGGTCACGGCCACGTCGCCGCGGACTCGCACGTCGCGATACCGGTCGACGAACGCGCGCTCGACACGATCCTCGACGACGACGCGCTGCCGTATCCGTGGCTGGCCGGCGCGTTGACGTCGGTCATGCCGGCCCACGTCATCTACCCCGCCGTCGACCATCGGCCGGCCGGGTTCTCGCCGATCTGGCTGCAGGACATCCTGCGCGCACGGCTCGGCTTCGACGGCGTCATCTTCAGCGACGACCTGTCGATGGAAGGCGCCAGCGTGGCCGGCGACGTGGTGTCGGCCGGGAACGCCGCGCTGACCGCGGGCTGCGACATGGTGCTGGTGTGCAACGACGGCGAGCGTGCCGACGCGTTGCTCGACGGTCTCGTCGATTCGCGCGACCCGAGGTCGCAGCAGCGCCTCGCCGCGCTCCGCGCCGAACCCGTCGATCGCCGCGACGATGCGCACTACGCGCGGTCGCTCGCCTGCCTGCGCGAAGCGGGTCTGCTCGCCGCGTGAGCCGGCGTTGAGCGGGTCGTCGATGCGCGACCGCTGGGACCTGTTCTGTCGCGTCGTCGACAACTACGGCGACATCGGCATCGCCTGGCGCCTCGCGCGGCAACTGCGGGACCATGCCGGACTGGACGTGCGGCTGGTCGTCGACCGGCTCGACGTCTTCGCCCGCATCGAGGCGCGCATCGATCCCGACCGCGAGGTGCAGGTCGTCGAAGGCATCGCGGTCGCTGCCTGGTCGTCGATCGCGCAGCGCGGGGACGAAGTCGACGTCGCAGCAGTCGTCGTCGAAGTGCTCGGCTGCGGCCTGCCCGACGCGTATCTCGAGGCGATGGTCCGATGCGCGGCGCAGCGGCCCCCGGTCTGGATCGACTTCGAGCACCTGAGCGCCGAGCCCTGGGTCACCGGTTTCCACGGGCTGCCGTCGCCGCATCCGACGCTGCCGCTGATCAAGCACTTCTTCTACCCGGGCTTCGGCGGCGGCACCGGTGGCCTGTGGATCGAGCCGGGGCTCGACAAACGGCGCTGCGCCTTCCTCGCGTCGCCCGACGCGGTCGCCGCGCTGTGGGAGCGCCTCGGCGTCCCGCTGCCCGAGCCCGGCGAATCGCGCGCTGCGCTGTTCGCCTATCCGGATGCGCCGCTTCCCGAACTGCTGCAGGCGCTCGCGGACGACGGGCGATGGTCGGTGCTGGTCCCGGGGGCCGCGGCGGCACGGGCCGTCGGGACGGCGCGGATCCTGCCGGTGCCCTTCGTCGACCAGGACGACTTCGATCGCCTGCTGTGGATCTGCGACGTCGACTTCGTGCGTGGCGAGGACTCGTTCGTGCGCGCGCAGGCAGCCGGTCGCCCGTTCGTCTGGCAGATCTACGGGCAGGCCGAGGATGCGCACCTGACGAAGCTGCAGGCGTTCGAGACGCTCTACGAGGCCGGCCTGCCGGCCGCGGCCGCGCAGGCACAGCAGCGGATGTGGCGCGCTTGGAACGATCGTCCGGACGACCTGCCGGGCGCTGCGCGTGCATGGCTGGCCGCCTTGCCGGCCCTGCGGGCCCATGCCGATGCGTGGCGGGAGCGGGTGACGGCCGTTTCACCGCTGGTCGAGCGCCTCGTCGCGTTCGTCGAGGAGCGCGAGCCCCCGGTTCCCGGCGGGCGTCCGGTTTGCTAGACTAGCGGGCTTTTTTCGGACGGCCGTCGCAAGTGCGATACGTCCGTCCCAGACCCCCACCTCGATAGTCGAAATCCGATGAAAACCGCTCAGGAAGTTCGCGCCGGCAACGTGATCATGGTCGGGCAGGCCCCGATGGTCGTGCAGAAGGCCGAGTACAACAAGTCAGGCCGCAACTCGGCCGTGGTCAAGATGAAGATGAAGAATCTCCTGACCGACTCCCCGCAGGAAACGGTGTACCGCGCCGACGACAAGTTCGACGTCGTCGTGCTCGAGAAGCGCGAGGCGACGTATTCGTACTTCGCCGATCCGATGTATGTCTTCATGGACGCCGAATACAACCAGTTCGAGGTCGAGAAGGACAACATGGGCGACGCGCTCAACTACGTCGACGACGGCATGCCCGCCGAAGTCGTGTTCTACGAGGGCAAGGCGATCTCCGTCGAGATCCCGACCGGCCTCGTGCGCGAAGTCGAATACACCGAGCCGGCCGTCAAGGGCGACACGTCGGGCAAGGTGATGAAGCCAGCCAAGATCAAGCCCACGGGCTTCGAGGTCGCGGTCCCGGCGTTCGTGGCCACCGGCGACAAGATCGAGATCGACACGCGCACCGGCGAGTACCGCAACCGGGTGAAGTGATTCTTCCAGCCGTTGGCAGGCTCCTTCCCCCTCTGGGAGAAGGTCGGGAAGGGGGCTCGCCGTCAGCCGAGCGACGTCGCTCGCTTCGCTCGCCCCCTCCCTGTCCCTCCCCGAGGGGGGGAGGGGACGCAGGGTCTGCGTGCTGATGTCCCAGGACTCCACCGCCACCACCCCCGCCTACGATCGCGACTGCCGCCTCTGCCCGCGGCTCGCGACCTTCCTGGACGAGGTCCGCGAAGCGCATCCGGACTACTGGGCGCGGCCGGTCCCGTCGTTCGGCATGGCCGACGCGCGCTTCCTGATCGTGGGCCTCGCGCCGGGCCTGCACGGCGCCAACGCCACCGGACGCCCGTTCACCGGGGACTGGTGCGGCCCGCTGCTCTACTCCACCCTCCACCGACACGGCTTCGCCGCCCTGGCCACGAGCACGCATCGCGGCGACGGCCAGGCACTGATCGACTGCCGCATCGCCAACGCGGTGAAATGCCTGCCGCCCGCGAACAAGCCGGAGCTGTCCGAGATCCGCCGCTGCAACGGCTACCTGGCCGAGGAGATCGTGATGCTGCCCGGCCTCGTCGCGATCATGGCGCTCGGGACCATCGCGCACCGGGCCGTGGTCGAGGCGCTCGGTCTCAAGGTCGGCGCGTATCGCTTCGCGCACGGCGCGAAACTGCCGTTGCCGAACGGCACGACGCTCTTCGACAGTTACCATGTTAGCCGCTACAACACCAACACCGGACGCCTCACCGAAGCGATGTTCGATGCCGTCGTCAAGGATGTCCGGATCCATCTCGATCGGCGCTGAACGACCATCCGGGAGGTCGCCATGCAGAGCAAGGTCACCGACATCGACGCCTATCTCGACGAAGCCCCCGCCGAACGCCGTACCGCGCTCGAGCGACTGCGCACGTTGTGCCTGCAGGTCCATCCGGACGCGCAGGAGGGCATCGACTACGGCATGCCGGTCTTCAAGCGCGACGGGGTCATGCTGCTGGCCTTCGCCAGTCAGGAGCGATACATCGCGCTGTACGGCCTCGGCGCCGAGACGCTCGAACGGCACCGTGACAAGCTCGCCGCCGCCGATCTCGGCAAGGGTTGCATCCGCTATCGCAAGGCCGACAGGATCGACTTCGCGCTGGTCGAGGCCATGATGATCGAAGCGCGCGACGCCGGTCGCGCGGGCTGTTGACCGACCGAGGCGCATGTCCGAAGCACCCGACGAGAAGTTCGACCCCAAGCCGCTGATCGCGAAGCTGCCCGGCTTGCCGGGTGTGTATCGCTACTACGACGCGGCCGGCTCGCTGCTGTACGTCGGCAAGGCACGCGACCTGAAGAAGCGCGTCTCGAGCTACTTCAACAAGGGCGCGCGCGACGGCCGGATCGCGCACATGGTCGAGCGCATCGCACGCATCGAGACCACGCCGACGCGATCCGAGTCCGAAGCGCTGCTGCTCGAGAACAACCTCATCAAGACGCAGGCGCCGCGCTACAACATCGTCTTTCGCGACGACAAGTCGTATCCGTACCTGAAGATCACCGGTCATCGTTTCCCGCGCATGGCCTACTACCGCGGCGCGGTCGACAAGCGCCAGCAGTACTTCGGCCCCTTCCCGAACGCGTGGGCGGTCAAGGAGAGCATCCAGATCCTGCAGAAGGTGTTCCTGCTGCGGACCTGCGAGGACACGGTGTTCGCGAACCGCTCGCGGCCCTGCCTGCTGCACCAGATCAAGCGCTGCAGCGCGCCGTGCGTGAAGGCGATCGACGCGGCGACCTACGCGCTCGACGTCGAGAACGCGTCGCGCTTCCTGCGTGGCCAGACCTCCGAGGTGCTGGCCGCGCTCGACGGCAAGATGCAGGCCGCGGCCGAGGCCCTGCGCTTCGAGGAGGCCGCGGCCGTCCGTGACCAGATCAACGCGCTGTCGCGCGTGCTGCGCCAGCAGAGCATCGAACTCGGCGACAGCGAAGGCAACAATTCGGACGTCGACATCATCGCGGTGCGGGTCGAGGGCGGGCGCGCCTGCGTGAACCTGGCGATGGTCCGCGGCGGCAGGCATCTCGGCGATCGCGCGTACTTCCCGACCCACGTGGAGTCGGCCGGCAACCTGTCCGACAAGCGCATCGACGCGACCGTGCTCGAGGCCTTCCTCGCGCAGCATTACCTCGACAAGTCCATTCCGGGCACGCTGATCGTCAACGTCGATCCCGAGGCATCGGAGCTGATCGAGGCGATGGAGGCGCAGTGCGGTCACCGCGTGGTGCTGGTGCGCCAGCCGCAGAGCCAGCGGCGCGCGTGGCTCGAGATGGCCGAGAAGAATGCCGCGCTGGCGCTCGCGCGGATGCTCGCGGAGCAGGGATCGCAGCAGGCGCGCACGCGGGCGCTCGCCGAGGTGCTCGGCCTCGAGAACGAGAAGGAGGACCTCGCCGAACTGCGCGTCGAATGCTTCGACATCAGCCACACGATGGGTGAGGCGACACAGGCGTCGTGCGTCGTGTTCCATCATCACGCGACGCAGAACGGCGAGTACCGGCGCTACAACATCGCGGGCATCACGCCGGGCGACGACTACGCGGCGATGCGGCAGGTCCTGACGCGGCGCTACGCGAAGCTGGTCGAGGCGGCCAACGATGCGGACGGCGTCGATGCGGCCGCGGCCAACCTCGACCTGGCGAAGGAGGCCGGCGACGGCGAGGTCAGCGAGGCGGGACCCGATGCGCTCGACGCGGCGGTCGCGAAGCCGAAGCGCGCGTCGAAGAGTCGCGACGGCATCCCCGCCGCGGCCTTCCCCGACATCGTGCTGGTCGACGGCGGCAAGGGGCAGGTCGAGATCGCTCGCCAGGTGTTCGAGGAGATCGGGCTCGACATCTCGCTGATCGTCGGCGTGGCGAAGGGAGAGGATCGCAAGGTGGGCCTCGAGACGCTGATCTTCGCGGACGGGCGTGCGGCGCTGGAACTGGGCAAGGAGTCCGCGGCGCTGATGCTGGTCGCGCAGATCCGCGACGAGGCGCACCGCTTCGCGATCACCGGCATGCGCGCACGCCGCGCGAAGACGCGCCTGACGTCGCGGCTCGAGGAGATCGAGGGCATCGGCGCGAAGAAGCGCAAGAACCTGTTGTCGCGCTTCGGTGGGCTGCAGGGCGTGATGGCCGCGAGCGTCGACGAGCTCGCGACGGTGGAGGGCGTCTCGCACCAGCTCGCCGAGGAGATCTACCGCCAGCTGCACTGAGCCGACGCGTCAGCCGCCGTTCCTGCGGCGCATGCGTCGTTCGTGGCTGGCCATCAGCGGCGTCGCCGAGATGCCGTGCACGACGATCGACAGCGCGATCACGGTCAGGACCATCGGGATGAGACGTTCGGCCAGCGGATGCGGGATCCCGTGCTCGATGGCGAACGCGAGGTAGTACAGGCCGCCGACGCCGCGGATGCCGAACCACGCGATCAGGCGCCGATGGCGTCGCGTCAGGCCCGCACCGGCGGTGCCGATCAGCACGGACACGGGCCGGATCACGGCGAACAGCACGAGCGCGAGCAGCGCGCCTTCGGTGTTGTAGTAGCCGGCGGACAGCAGCGCGCCGAGAATCAGGACGGCGATCACCTCGCCGATGCTCTCGAAGCGCTGGTTGAAGTCGAGCACGTCGCCGACCATGTGGGTCGGGGATTCGGGCGGCAACTCGGCCTTCTCCTTGCTCTCTGACAGCGGTGCGCTGCGCAGCTGCGGCGAATGTTCGCGCAACGAGCGGCTCTCGATGCGCCGCATCGACAGCCCGGCTGCCAGCACGGCGAGGAAGCCGAGCGCATGGACCGCGTCGGCGAGGCCGTAGGACAGCGCGATCAGCCCGAGGCCGAGAAATTCCTCGAGCCCGTAGGCCTGGTCGAAGCGCTTGCGCATCGTGAGGACGACCGCGCCGATCGCCAGGCCGGAGAGCCATCCGATCCCGAAGCCCGCGATCACCGACCACCCGACGTCGACCGCCAGCCACTGCCAGCCCCCGGTGCCCAGTTCGTGCAGTCCCATGATGCCGAGGCCGAGCAGGACGAACGGCGCTGCCGTCGCATCGTTCAGCCCGCCCTCGGCCGTGAGGCCGAAGCGCACGCTGTCGCGGTCGTCCTCGTGGCGGACCTGGATGTCGGAGGCGAGCACGGGATCGGTCGGTGCGAGCATCGCGCCCAGCAGCACGGCGGCACCCCAGCCCAGGCCGAAAACCTGGTGCGCGAACAGGGCGACCAGCGTGATCGTGACCAGCATCGCAGGACCCGCCAGCAGCAGCGGCAGGCGCCACAGGCGCCAGCTGAACAGGCCGCTCGGCACGCGCAGCTTCAGTCCGACGGTGAACAGCGAGACGAGGACCGCGATGAGGAACAGGGTTTCGAGGAGTCCCGCGTGCGTGATCGGATGGATGTCCAGCAAGCCCGACATACCGGGGCCGAGCCAGAACCCGATGACCAGGTAGATCAGCGCGCTCGACAACGGCAGGCGGTCGACCAGCGAGCCGAGCAGGGCCATGACGCACAGCACGAGACCGATGACGATGAACCAGATGGCCATCAGGGAACGCTTCGCGACCGGGACACTAGACCGTCAGCTCCACCGGACGCCGCAGCACGCGCGTCAGCACGACGTAATAGACGATGCCGAGGACCAGCCACAGGCTTCCGAAGGTCAACGCCAGCCGATCCATCTCCACGACCACGAACGCGATGATCGCGAAGCCGAGGAGCGGTGCGATGCCGTGCCGGATCCAGGCGCCCGATCGTGTGCGGATCAGGAAGTGGTTGACCACGGCGAGGTGCAGCAGCATGAAGCCTGCGAGCGCGCCGAAGTTCACGAGTCGCGTCAGGTCTTCGAGCCGATCGGCGAACGCCAGTCCGACGGCGAGCGACACCAGGGCGACGGCGACGGTGCTGACGTACGGCGTGTTGAAACGTGGATGCAGGCGCGCGAGCACGACCGGCAGCTTGCGGTCGCGCGCCATCGCGAACAGCACGCGCGAGATGGCGGCCTGCGCGGCCATCGCGTTCGCGATCCCGGCCGCGATCACCGTCGCGGCGAGCGTCAACTGCTTCAGCCAGGTCCCGCCCGCGGCTTCGGCGACGTCGTAGAAGGCGCTGTCCAGGACGTCGAACCGGCGACCGGCCGCGAGTTCGGCGGCGATCCAGGTCTGCGCCATGAACAGGACTCCGACGAGGAACAGCGACAGCAGCGTCGCGCGCGCGACGCCCTGCCGCTGGTCCTTCGCCTCCTCGCCGAGCGTTGAGATGCCGTCGAAGCCAAGGAAGGACAGTACCGCGATCGAGGTCGCGCCCAGCGCCATCGTCACGCTGAACTGGCTGGCGTCGTAGAGCGGCTTCCAGGTCAGCGCACCCGAGCCGACGCCGCGATGCAGGGCCGCGAGTCCGACGACGACGAAGACCGCGAGCACGATCAGCTCGAAGACGAGCAGCCAGCGATTGGCCTGCGTGCTCATCTGCACACCGAGCACGTTGACGACGCTGTTGAACGCGATGAAGCCGGCCAGCCAGGCCCAGCTCGGCACCGCAGGCAGCAGCGGCCGCAGCGCCGCGGCGCTGACGATGTACAGCAGCGCCGGTACCAGGATGTAGTCGAGCAGGATCAGCCAGCCGGCGAAGAAGCCCGCCGCCTCGCCCAGGCCGCGCTGCGCGTACGTGTACACCGAACCTGCGCTCGGGAACGCGCGCGACATCGCGGCGTAGCTCATCGCGGTGAAGACCATGCAGACCATGCCGATCAGGTAGGCGAGCGGCACCATGCCCTTCGCGTCGTGCCAGACGAACCCGAAGACCGCGAACGGCGCGATCGGCACCATGAAGATCATGCCGAAGATCAGGAGGTCGACGGTCCCGAGCGTGCGCTCGAGCCGGTCCGCCGCGGGTAGGGCAGCCTCGGACGAGGGCATCAGGCGCGCGCTCGGTCGACGTCGCGCAGGAACGCGACGAGGCCCGCCATGTAGGTCGCCTCGTCGTCCACCATTGCCATGTGGCTGCCCTCCGGGCAGTGCAGGTGGCGGCCGTTCGGCAGGGCATCCGCCATCGCCCGCATGTGCGCCGGGTCCATCGTGTCGTGCGCGGCGCCGATGGTCAGCGTGGGCACGGTGATGCGCGCCAGGTCGGCCATGCGATCCCAGCCGGCGAGCTTGCCGCTGGCGCCCAGCTCGCTCGGGCCCTGCATCGGGATGTAGACCTTGGCGTTCAGGTGTGCGAAGGCGCGGTTGACCGCATCCGGCCACTCGGCATGCGGCCGGCGCAGGACGTGGTGCTCGTAGTGATGCGGGATCAGCAGCGCCATGTAGCGGGGATCGTCGTAGGCCTTCGCGGCCTCGATCGCCTTGATCTCGGCGAGCACGTCCGGCGGGATCCCGGGCATCAGCACGGACTCGGCATAGGCGTTGTAGGCCGGGATGCTCGCCATCATGTTCGACACGATTAGGCCCTTCAGATGCTGCTGGTGGCGCAGCGCGTATTCGATCGCGAGGATGCCGCCCCACGAATGGCCGAGCAGGAAGAAGTTGTCCGGCGTGAGCCCGAGCGCGAGGCGCACCTGCTCGACCTCGTCGACGAAGCGCTCGATGGTCCACAGATCGGGCAGGTCGGGCTGGTCGCTGCGATGCGAGCCGAGCTGATCGTAGTAGATCGTCTCGACCCCGGCCGCGGCCATGGACGGCGCGAGGCACTCGAAGTATTCGTGCGTCGCCCCCGGCCCGCCGTGCAGCAGCAGCAGCTTGATGCCCGGATGCGCGCCGACGCGCCGCGTCCAGACCTCGAAGCGACCGTGCGGCGTGTCGATCGGGACCCGCCGCTCCTCGACGCCGCTCAAGCGACCCGCCGCACGGGCGGAATCGTCGGCACCGCATCGGATGCTGCGCCATGCGGCTGCGGCAGGTCGACCATCACGGGCTGGCCCGGCGCCACGCAGCCCTGCGCACAGCACTTGCCGGGCTGGCGGTTCTGCGTGATCGCGCGCTGCGGATCGTCGGTCAGGCCGCGTTCCAGCAGGCGCTCGACGAGGTCGACCTTGCTGCCGATCGGATAGTTGCGCCAGATCTCCTGCTTCATCGCGGCCGGCGAGCCGCCCCCGTGCAGGCTGATCACCGAGTACCACCCGCCCTGGTACGACGCGGTGAGGTCTTCGAGGAAGCGGGCCGTCTCGATGCGCCGTTCGTAAGGCACCGACGGATTGGCGCGCAGCACCTCGGCCAGTTGCGCCGCGGTCTCCGGGTTGTGGTCCTCGTCGGGCCCCGGCAGCGTGACGATCAGCCCCCCCGACACGTAGTGCGCGATGCGCTGCATGTCGTAGATCTGCGTGGCCAGCAGCAGCTTGCCGATGTTGGAGAACACCGGGTCGGGCATGAAGGTTCTGGAATGCGGATCGAGCGCGCCGTAGGTCGAGGCCGCGACGCCGCAAGCATAGAACCCCTCGACGATCTTGATGAGCTCGACCATCTGCTCGCGCAGGTGCGTCTCCTTGCCGGGATCGAAGCCGTTGGCCTCGCACATCAGCGCGGCGCCGCCGATCAGCAGGTCGCCGAAGCCGGCGCGCGCGCCGATGCAGGTGTGCCGGTGATGCGTCGCGTAGTTGTACGTCAGCGCCGACGAATGTTCCCACTCGCCTGCGTAGAACACGCGGTCCCACGGCACGAACACGCGGTCGAACAGCACGACGCCGGTCGACTGGCCGTAGCGGTTCGAGAACAGCGCGGCCTTCTCGCCGGGCCGCCCTGCCGGCCGCGCGACGATCGTCATGCCGTCGGCGTCGATCGGCACCGCGCAGCACACGGCGAAGTCCGCGTCCTCCTCGCCCATGTTGCGACAGGGCATGACGAGCAGCTCGTGCATGTACGGCGCGCCGGTGACGATCGCCTTGGTGCCCGACAGCACGATGCCCTTCGCGTTGCGTTCCACGACGTGCACGTACGCGTCGCGGTTGCCTTGCTGATGCGGCTTCTTCGACCGGTCACCCTTCGCGTCCGTCATCGCGACGCCGAGCGTCAGGTCGTGTTCGTGGACGTGCGCGAGATAGGTCGCGAAGCGATCGCGATGGGTGTTCGTGCCGCGCGCGTCGTCGATGCGCGCCGACACCTGCGCGATCGCGTTCAGCGCGTCGTGCGTCAGGTAGCGCTGCGCGCAGCCGGTCTCCTGGCATACCAGCCGCACCGCCTCGAGCTTGTTGAGCAGGTCGCCCGCGTCGGTGTTGAGGTGCGAGAAGCGATGCACGGTGCGGCCGCTGGCACCGTCCACCGCGGTCATGATCGGCGCGTACTCGGGACGCAGCGCGAAGTCGTAGGTCAGCGCGATCGCGTTGACGCCAGGCGCCAGCGCGGGTTCGTCGACGACCGACTCGACCCGCTTCCCGTCGACGAAGACGCGCGGTGTCGCCGACCGCAGGGATTCCCGGTAGTCCTGGCCGCTCATCAGCATCGCGTGTTCCTTTCGTGTCCGGTCGGTTTCAATGCGGCGGCAGCGTGAGTCCGTGCGAAACGGCCGGATCGACCGATTCCGGCCGATGGTCGAGGATCAGAAGAACATCGTCCTCTTTCCGTTCGACGCGAGCTTCGCCTCAGCGCGCGATGTTTCGGGGCCATCGCGCCACCAGCTTCCCACAGCGCAGGGTCGGCCCCCGGCCCTGCCCCTCGGAATTACCTGGCGGGCGTCGCGGGGGCTTCAGCACCCGGCGGCGGCGGATTCGGCGTGATCGTGATCCCGCGCTTCTTCAGTCCGTCGACGACAAGCCGTGCGCCGGGATTGCCGGCGTCTGCGAGTACCTCGGCACCGTGGGCGATCGCGTAGAACGAGTCGCGCAGCTTCTTCGAATCGTTGACGGTCTTCTCCTGGTTCGTCATCGCCTCGTTGATCGCGGCGCGCTCGATGCGCAACTGGAGCGCCTGGAAGCCGAACCAGCCGAGCAGCACCAGGCTGAGGATCAGCACCGGCAGGAAGGCGCTCATCGGCGCGTCGTCGTTCGACAGGTCGGAGCGGCGGGAAGGTTCGAAAGGTTCGCTCATCACTTCGCTGCCTTCCTGGCGTCGGCGGGCGCAGCGGTTGCCTGGGTCGGCGAATCGGCGGTCGCGCTCACGGTGATGCCCTGGCTGCCGAGCAGGTCGGTGAGCGCCTTGTCCTGGTTTCGCACCGACAGGTCCGCCAGTGCCTTGATCATTTCGCGATACAGGCCTTCGAGCTGGATGCTCTGCTGCACGTATTGCGCGCGTCGGGCGAGCTCCGCCTGCGTGTTCCGGTTCTGGCTGAACAGCATCATGCTGTACCCGGCCGTCAGCGCCACGAGCAGTGCGACCACGGTCGTCATCCAGAACTGCCAGCGTGCGAGCACGTTCTCCTCCTGATTGTTTTTGGTTGCCGCGATGTTACCCAACTTGCCCGATCCCCATCGATCGATCGGCGGGCGGCATCGACCGGTTGTTGTGTCGCCGACGACTGGGCGACCGGCGGAAGCCCGCCGGTCGCCTGCCGCCTCCCTGAGTGATAGGAACATGACCGCCGTTTCGGACGCTTGCGTTGGGCGATCTCTCAATACGACTTCGATGCCGGCCTGCGTCCACGCCGCAGGAAGAGGAGAGGGATGCCGAGGCCGAGGAGGATGAGGGAATCGGGTTCGGGGACGCCGTTGACGGGGGGAGTGACGGCGCCCGAGACGATGCCGCGCACGATGAACTGGATGTCGCCGATGGCGCCCGAGTATCCGGAGGCGTTGGAGCCGACGCCGTGCAGGACGATGGTGTCGATGAAGGAGCCGACGGTGAAGGAGTCGAAGGAGAGGGTCAGCGGTCCGGTGGCCTGCCCGGCGGCGAGGGCGAGGAAGCTGGCGAAGCCGGACTCGCCGAAGTCGGCGGGGTCGAGGAACTGGAAAGAACCGGCGAGCAGGTCGGCGGGGCCGGAGGCGGTGTTGGCGGCCGTGAGGGTGGTGGTGAGGGTGCCGGAGTTCTGGGCGACGGTGCCGTAGTCGAGGATGTAGGTGGAGCCGACCTGGGTGAGGCTGCCGGCGCCGCCGGCCAAGGCGAAGGCGTCGGAGGCGTAGTTGTTGACCTGGCCGGCGAGGCTGACGGCGAGGTTGGCCAGGGCCGCATCGGAGAGGTCGGCGTCGTGGCTGGCGGCACTGAAGGCAGCCGAGCCGGAGAAGACGCCGGCGCTGGCGGTGTTCAGGCCGACCGACAAGGCGGTGCTGGTGGAGCCGGCGGTGAGGCCCGAGACGCTGCCCGAGGCGGTGAAGGAACCGGAGGCGCCGGCGGCCGAGACGACGAGGGTGTCGTTGAGGGCCGTGACGGGGGCCGAGTTGGTCACCGAGACGGACCGGGACGCGGTGTCGCCGACGTGGACGATGCCGAAGTTGACGGCCGGGGTGTTGTTGGTGGCCGCGGCGGTGGTGTAGACGCGTCCGTCGAGGGTGACCGAGGCGGAGCCGATGGCGAGGTCGGCCGCGCCGGTGGTGCCGGCGCCGGTGGAGACGTAGTTGAGGGCCTGGGTGCCGCTGAAGATGCCGGCGGTGGTGGTGTTCAAGGCCACGCCGATCGCGTTGGAGCTGCCGCCGGCGGCGAGGTTGGTGATGCCGCCGGTGGAGGTGAAGCCGGCCGACGTCGCCCCCCGGGTGACGGACAGACCTTCGGTATAGAGATCCGGCGACGCGTTGGTGATGCCGATCGCGGTGGTCGGCGAGGCGCTGCCGACGCGGCCGGCGACGGTGACGGTCGACGGAGTGGCGACGGGGTTGGCCAGGCGGTAGACGGCGCCGGTGACGGCGACGTTCTGCGAGGCCAGGGCCAACTGGCAGTTGGGCGCGCAGTTGCCGATGTTGCTGGCGTCGGAGACGAAGGCGATGGTGGCGTTGCCGCTCTGGTTGCCGGCCACGGCGGTGTTGAGGCCGACGGCGAGGCTGGCGTTGTTGGTGGCACCCGGGACGAGCAGGTTGAAGCTGCCCGTCGCGGTGATGCCGCCGGCGCCGGAGATGCTGGCGTTCAGCGCCGCCTGGGGCGAGGCGGTGGCCTGGTTGGTGACCGACACGAGGCCGGTTGGCGAGGCGGAGCCGATGCGTACGTTGCCCAGCGCGATGGGGCTGTTGTTGATGACCGGTGCGGCCTGGTTGACGACGTTCGCGGAGGTCTGGATGGTGCCCGCGACGCCGTAGTTGGCCGATCCGACGGCGAGGGTGCCCAGGCCGTTGCTGACGCCGGCGACGGCACCGGCGGAGAAGAAGTTGACGGCGATGCTGCCGTTGACGACGCCGGCGGCGCTGGTGTTGACACCGACGTTGAGGCCGCCGGCGGAGGCGCCGGCGACGAGGCCGTTGACGCTGCCGGAGCCGGAGATGAGGCTCGATCCGGTGCCGGAGGTGGCGCCGAAGGAGGCGTTCAAGTCCTCGACGAAGCCGGCCGCACCGGTGGCGCTGTTGCGCACCGTGAGGCTCTGGCTGACGGACTGGCCGACCTGAACGGTGCCGAAGTTGAGCGGGGCGGTGGTGATGGTGCCGGCGGCGGCCTGGTAGACGTTGCCCGAGACGGCGAGGGTCTGCGAGCCGGCGCTGATGGCCGCGAGGCCGCTGTGGCCGTTCGAGCCGGTACCGTCGGTCTGATAGGCGATGGTGACGGTACCGGTGCGGACGCCGGAGGCGGCGGTGTTGACGCCGACGGACAGGGCGCTGCTGCTGGCGCTGCCGGCGGCGAGGTTCGACAGACTGCCGCCGTTGGTGGTGACGTTGCCGATGGAGCCGCCGAAGGTGGCGTTGAGGGCTTCGCTGAAGTTGCCGGCGGCGGCCGTGTTGGCGACCGTGAGGGCAGCACTGTTGGTGCCCCCGACGCGCTGGTTGGCGACGACGACCGGGGACGGCGTGGTGGACCCGACGGCGGCGTTGTAGGCGGCCGCGCCGCTGGCCAGGGCGATGTTGAGGGTCTGCTCGCCGACGTTGCTGAAGTTGTTGGCGAGGTGGACGGCCTGGCCGGTGAGCGGCGCGAGGGCGCCGGCGGAGGCGGCGGTGAAGGTGACGCCGAGGTTGCCGCTGTTGCCCCCGCCGGCGACGGGCCCGTAGTTGCTCGCCGTGACGCCGGAGCCGGACAGGCGCGAGTCGGTGAGGCTGCCGCCGTTGACGGACGTCTGGATCGCGCCGCGCAGGGCCGGACCGGTGGCGTCGGCGTTGGCGACCTGGTAATTGTAGGTGGTGCCGCCCACGCGCACGTTGCCGATGGTGAGCGTCGGCGAGGCCGTGCCGCCGTTGGTGACGGCGGCGCCCGCGACCGTCTGCGCGGTCGTCGATCCCGACGACAGCACCAGACCCGTCCCGCTGATGTTCGAGCGCTTGTTGAACGCGTTGCCCGTGCCGAAGTTCGCGTTGCTGTAATCCGCCGAGACCGTGAGATTGTTGACGCCCAGGTTCAGGGCCGTCGCGCTCGTGCCGTTGTTAATCAGCATCCCGGCCGTGCTTGGACCGCCGATGTTGATCTGGCCCGCGCCGCTGGTCAACACGGTGCCGGTGCCGTTGAACGCCGGATTGATCGTGAGCGTGCCTGCGGTCGCCGCCAGGGTGCCGTTGTTGATCAGCGTGTTCGCCGCGATCGTGATCAGGCCACCCGCCACGTCCGCGCGGATCGTGCCGCCGTTGTTGAGCGTGCTGGATCCGCCCACGTAGACCTGGTTGCCGATCGTGCCGTTGTCGCCGTGGATCGTGACGCCGGAGGCCACGTTGAGCGTCCCGGTGTTGTCGATGCCGAGCCGGTTCGAGCTGCCGGTGTTGCCGAACGTGACCGTGCCCGTGCCACCCAGCGTCTGGTTGCCGCCCTGCAACACCAGGACGCTGTTGTTGTTGATGTTGACCGCGCCGTTCAACGTCATGCCGTTGACGATCTGCTCGGACCCCGCGTTCGTCGCCATGTCCAGCGTGCCGTTGAGCGTGACGCCGCTCAGGACGTTGCCGCCGTTGTTGGTCGCGACGAAGAAGCCGCCGCTGCTGGTATTGATCGTGCCGCCGGTGATGGTGATGCCGTTCTGCACGACGTTGCTGCCGGCGCCGAGCGCATCGACGTGACCGCCGCCGATGTTGTTGAACGTGTTGTTCAGGAAGATCTGGCCGCCGTTGGTCGTGGAGACGACGTTGCTGTTGTTCGTCGTGGTGGCGGACAGGTCGATCCTGCCGCCGGCGACATCGGCCGTGATCGTGCCGCTGTTGTTCAGCGTGTTGGCGCCGCCGACGAAGACTGCGCCGCCGACCGTTCCGTTCTGCCCGTGGATCGTGATGCCCGACCCGACATTGAGCGTTCCTGCACTGTCGATCGCCACGCGGTTCGAGCCGCCGGTCGCACCCAGCGTGATGACGCCGTTGCCGTTCAACGACTGGGTGCCGTCGAACACCAGGGTGCTGTTGGCGTTGACGTTGATGCCGCCGTTCAGCGTCAACCCGTTGTGGATCCGCTCGGAACCGGTGTTGGTCGCGAGGTCGAGGTTGCCGTTGAGCGTGACGCCGTCGAAGAAATTCGCGCCGCTGTTGACCGCGACGAAGAATCCGCTGCCCGACGTGTTGATCGTGCCCGACAGCGTGACCCCGTTCTGGATCACCGTGCTGCCCGCGCCCGAGACGATCGAGCTGCCCGCATTGCCCTGGACGTTCGTGTTCAGCAACAGCGTGCCTCCGTTCTGCGCGCTGAGGAGACTGTTGTTCTGGAATGCGTTGGCGGCGCCGTTGTTGGTCACGAGCGCGATCGTGCCGCCCGAGACATCGGCCGAGATCGTGCCGTTGTTGACGATGGCGGCCGGACCGCCGACCGCGACCTGACCGCCGATCGTGCCGTTCTGGCCGTGGATCAGGATGCCCGATCCGATGTTCAGCGTGCCGGTGTTGTCGACGCCGATGCGATTGGAACCGCCCGTGTTGCCGAGCGTGATGGTGCCGTTGCCCGTCAGGTTCTGCGTACCGCCACCCTCGAACACGAGGGTGCTGTTGTTGTTGACGTTGATCGCTCCGTTCAGCGCCAGGTTGCCCCGGATGACCTCGCTGCCCGTGTTGCTCGCCAAGTTGAGCGCGCCGGTCAGCGCGACGTTGTTGAAGACGTTCGCGCCGTTGTTGGTGGCCACGAAGTTGCCGGTGCCGGTGGTGTTGACGATGCCCGAGATGATCACGCCGTTCTGCACGATCGTGCTGCCCGCGCCGACGTTGATCGCGCTGCCCGCGGCGCCGGTGACGTTGCTGCTGAGCACCAGCGTGCCGCCGTTGACCGCCGACAGGATGCCGTTGTTCGTGATCGCCGTGGTGGCGGCGTTGTTGGTCTGCAGGGTGATGGTGCCGCCCGAGACGTCCGCGGAGATGGTGCCGTTGTTGACGAGGGTCGCTGCGCCGCCGGTGATCGCCTGGCCGCCGATCGTGCCGTTCTCGCCGTGGACCAAGATGCCGGAGCCGACCGTAAGCGTACCCGCGGCTTCGATGCCGATGCGATTCGAGCCCCCGGTGTTGCCGAACGTGACCGTGCCGCTTCCGCCCAGGCTTTGAGCGCCGCCGCCGTCGAACGTGTAGACGCTGTTGCTGTTGATGTTGACGTTGCTGCCGGCCGTCAGTGTCATGCCGTTCAGCACCCGTTCGAAGCCGGTGTTCGTCGCCAGGTCGAGCGTGCCGTTGAGCGTAGAGCCCGACAGGGAGTTGGCTCCGTTGTTCGAGGCCACGAAGGTGGCGCCGCCACTGGTGTTGATCGTGCCGCCCGTGATCGCGATCCCGTTCTGGAGGACATTGCTGCCGGCCCCGATCACGTCGATGTGGCCGCTGCCGAGGTTGTTGACCGCGCCACTCAGGACCAGTTGGCCGCCGTTCCTGGCCGACAGCGTGTTGCTGTTGTTGGTGGTGGTCGGCACCAGCGTGATCTGGCCTCCCGCGACGTCGGCGGAGATCGTGCCGCCGTTGTTGAGGGTCGAGGCGCCACCCGCGATGGCCTGACCGCCGATGGTCCCGAACTGTCCGTGGATCAGCGTGTTCGCGCTGGTGGTCAGCGTGCCGCCGGACTCGATCGTCAACCGGTTGCTCCCGCCGGTGTTGCCGAACGTGACCGTACCGGCTCCGCCAAGGGTCTGTGCACCGCCGTCGAACGCCAGGACGCTGTTCTGGTTGATGTTGACCGCTCCGTTCAGCGTCAGTCCCGAACCGATGCGTTCGAAGCCGGTGTTGGTCGCGAGATCCAGCAACCCGTTCAGCGTCACGCCGTTCAGCAAGTTGGCGCCGTTGTTCTGCGCCACCAGCGCACCGGTTCCCGTGGTGTTGATCGTGCCCCCGGTGATCGTCGTACCGAACTGGTTGATCACGCTGCCGTTGGCGACGTTGATCGTGCCGCCCGTGTTGGTGATGTTGTTCTGCACCTGCAGAGCTGCGGTCGAGGCGCCGCCGACGTTGATCGTGCCGGTGTTGGCCGTGCTGCCGCCGCCGAGCAGGGTCAGCGTGAACGCGTCGATGTTGATCGTGCCCGCGTTGCTCAGCGTCGTGATCTGCTGGGCGGTGTTGACCGTGACGGTCTTGCCGAGGTTGATGCCGGCGGAATCGCCGCTGCCGGGAACCACGCCGCACGACCAGCTGCCGCCGTCCCCCCAGTTTCCGGTGGTCGGTGTCCAGCTGCAGGTGGCGGCGGAGGCCGGGTTGGCCATCTGGAGGACGGCTGCGGCGACGGCGGCAGCGCAAGGCGTGAGGCGCGTGAACTTCATGTGACTTCCCCAAGAGGCAACGTGGACGTGCGGGGCATCGACCATCGACGACCGCCACGGGTCGTCGAAATGGATCGACCCATCCCCCTGCATAGCAACGAGCGATCCATCGAACCGCGCGCCGACCCGTTGCCTGATCGCGAGCCGTTACCTGCTCGTCGCCCGGCCGTCGATTCACGAGCGATGCTGGTCGCGGGGACGACCGGGGGTCGTGACGTATCCACTAGGTAACGGGTTCGTCACGTGCGGTGCTTTAGGCGGCCTTCCTACAGCTGCATGTAAAACGGATCGACACACTCCGTTGATTGCCTCCGCTAGAGTGGCGTGTCGTTGCACGCGGTCGGCGGCCCCATCCCCACCTATCCGAACGGAAGATCCCATGCACGACGGTGAACAAGCGAACCCGGTTACCTCCCACCCACAGCGCTTTGCCGAGTCGATCGCCGAGGGACTTCCGTATCCCCTCGGCGCGACTCCCGATGCCCACGGCGTCAATTTCGCGCTGTTTTCGGCCCATGCGACCGGTGTCGAGCTGTGCCTCTTCGACGAGGCGGGCCAGAACGAACTCGAACGCATTGCGCTGCCCGAGTACACCGACGAGGTCTGGCACGTCTACGTGAAGGGGCTCAAGCCCGGTGCGATCTACGGCTACCGCGTGGACGGACCGTACGAGCCGCTGGCCGGCATGCGCTTCAACCGCAACAAGCTGCTGCTCGACCCGTACGCGAAGGCCCATGTCGGCGAACTGCAGTGGTCGCCGGAAGTGTTCGGCTATCCGATGGAGGACGGTGCGGAAGACGACGCCGACCTGAAGTTCGACGCGCGCGACAGCGCCGCCTTCATGCCCAAGTGCGTGGTGGTCGATTCCACGTTCGAGTGGAGCGAGCCGTCGCGTCCCAGGGTGCCCTGGGACCAGGTAATCTTCTACGAGACCCACGTCCGCGGCTATACCAAGCGGCACCCTGCCGTGCCGCAAGCGCTGCGCGGCACCTTCGCGGGTCTCGGCGAGCAGGCCGTCATCGAGCATTTCAAGTCGCTCGGCGTGACGTCGATCGAACTGCTGCCGATCCATACCTTCGTCAACGACAGCAACCTGCTGGAGAAGGGCCTCACCAACTACTGGGGCTACAACACCATCGGTTTCTTCGCGGCCGACCCCCGGTTCTTCGCGAAGAACACCATCGTCGAGTTCAAGACGATGGTCGACCGGCTTCACCACGCGGGTCTCGAGGTGATCCTCGACGTGGTCTACAACCACACCGCCGAAGGCAACCAGCGCGGCGCGACGCTGTCGTTCCGCGGGATCGACAACCTCTCGTACTACCGGCTGATGCCCGACGAGCCGCGCTTCTACATCAACGATACCGGCACCGGCAACACGCTCAACCTGTCGCATCCGCGCGTGCTGCAGATGGTCACCGACAGCCTGAGATACTGGGTCACCGAGATGAAGGTCGACGGCTTCCGGTTCGACCTGGCGACGATCCTCGGGCGCGAGCCGCACGGCTTCGACGAGGGCGGCGGCTTCCTGGATGCCTGCCGCCAGGACCCGATCCTGTCGTCGGTGAAGCTGATCGCCGAGCCATGGGACTGCGGCCCCGGCGGCTACCAGGTCGGCGGGTTCCCGCCCGGCTGGGCCGAATGGAACGATCGTTTCCGCGACACCGTGCGCAGCTACTGGCGCGGCGAGGCGGTGATCCCCGACCTGGCCACGCGCCTGTCCGGCTCCGAGGACAAGTTCAACCACCGCGGTCGCCGGCCGTGGGCCAGCGTCAACTTCATCACGGCCCACGACGGCTTCACGCTGAACGACCTGGTCTCCTACGACGAGAAGCACAACGACGCGAACGGCGAGAACAACCAGGACGGCACGTCGGACAACCGCTCGTCGAACTACGGCGTGGAAGGCCCGACCGACGACGCCACCATCCGCGAATTGCGCGAGCGTCAGAAGCGCAACCTGCTGGCGACGCTGCTGCTCGCGCAGGGCACGCCGATGATCGTCGCCGGCGACGAATTCGGCCGCACCCAGCAGGGCAACAACAACGCGTACTGCCAGGACAGCGAGATCAGCTGGGTCGACTGGGCAGGCCGGAGCGACGACGATCGCGCGCTGACGGCGTTCGTGTCGAAGCTGATCGCGCTGCGCCGGTCGCTGCCGGTGCTGCATCGCCAGCGCTGGCTCGACGGCAAGTGGAACGAGAAGCTGCAGGTGCGCGACGTGACATGGGTCAATCCGGCCGGCGGCGACATGGACAGCGAAATGTGGAGCGATCCGGAAGCGCGATGCTTCGGGATGCTCGTCGACGGACGCGCACAGGTCTCCGGGATCCAGAAGCTTGCCTCGGACGCCACGCTGCTGATCGTGCTGAACGCTTCGCGCGATCTGGTGTCCTTCAAGCTGCCGGATATCGAAGGCAGCGACTGCTGGACCTGCCTGATCGACACCAACGTCCCGGTCCGCGACGAGCTGGGCGAGATGCAGGCCAACGACATCTACCAGGTCACCGGTCGTTCCGTGCTGCTGTTCGCGCTGCAGACGCGCGGCGCGACGCAACGGGTGTTCGACAAGCTGGAGAAGGTGCTCACCGAATGACCTTGCGCACGGCCCCACCGCGAAAGACACACCGACCGTCATGACCCGCCCCTCGTTCTTCGGCCCCGTGCGTCAGGGGGCCCGTTCGTTCCTGCGCGACTGGCGCGCCGGCGAACTGCGCCTGCTGGTGCTGTCGCTGGTCGTCGCGGTCGCCGCGATGACCAGCGTCGGCTTCTTCATCGACCGGCTGCGGGCCGGGCTCGAGCGCGACGCGGCGCAGTTGCTGGGGGCCGATCTCGTGGTCATCTCCGATCTGCCGATCGCGGCCGCGTTCGTCGACGAGGCGAAGCGGCAGGGCCTGAGCAGCGCGGAGACGGTCGCGTTTCCGAGCATGGCGCTGTCGGTCGTCCCCGTTGGCGGCGCGGCGGAGCCGGCGACGCAGCTCACCTCGGTCAAGGCCGCGTCGTCGGGTTATCCGTTGCGCGGCAAGCTGCGGACGGCCACGGCGCCGGGTTCTCCGGATGCCGTGGTCACGGGACTGCCTGACCCCGGCAGCGTGTGGGTGGACGCGGCGCTGCTGCCGGCGCTGGGGGTCAAGGTCGGCGATCCGATCACGCTGGGCGACCGCAGCTTTCGCATCGAGCGACTTGTCACTCTCGAGCCCGACCGCGGCATCTCGTTCGTCAACCTGTCGCCCCGGGTGCTGATGCGTCTCGACGATCTGGCAGCGACGCACCTGATCCAGGCGGGAAGCCGCGAGACGCATCGCCTGCTGATCGCGGGCGCCCCCGATCGCGTCGCGGCGTATCGCGACTACCTCGCGCCGAAGCTCGGCCGCGGCCAGCGGCTGGAGACGCTCGAAGCCGGTCGGCCCGAAGTCCGCAACACGCTCGATCGGGCCGAACGTTTTCTCGCGCTCGTCGCGCTGCTGACCGCGATGCTGGCGGCCCTGGCCGTCGCGCTCGCCGCGCGTCGCTTCACCGAGCGGCATCTCGACGCGACCGCCGTGATGCGCTGCATCGGCGTGACGCAGAACGCGCTGCTGATCACGCACCTCTCCGAATTCCTGATCATCGGCGTCCTCGGGGCGGTGCTCGGCGTCGCGCTCGGCTACGCCACGCACTTCGTGTTCATCGTGCTGCTGGCTTCGTTGCTCGAGGCCGGTCTGCCCCAGCCGTCGGCATGGCCCGCGGTGCAGGGGCTGCTGATCGGCGTCGTGCTGCTCGCCGGGTTCGCGCTGCCGCCGGTGGTGCAACTGCGGCACATCGCACCGGTCCGCGTGCTCCGTCGCGACGTGGGCCTGCCGCGCAGCGGGACGTTGATCGGCTACGGCCTCGGCCTGATCGCGTTCGCCGCGCTCACGCTGTGGAGCGCCGGCGACGCCAAGGTCGGGTCGATCACGCTGGGCGGTTTCGTCGCGGCGTTCGCGGTGTTCACGCTCGCGTCGTTCCTCGCGCTGCGGGCGCTGTCCGCGGCCCGGCACGGCGCGAAGCTGGACGCGTCGTGGCGCTTCGCCCTCGCATCGATGCAGCGCAGGCCGGTCAACACGATCGTGCAGACGGTCGCGATCGCGATCGGGCTGATGGCCCTGCTGCTGCTGTCGGTGACACGCACCGACCTCGTGTCCGCGTGGCGCAAGGCCGTGCCGCCCGATGCGCCCAACCGGTTCGTGATCAACGTGCAGCCCGACCAGCGGGCCGAATTCGCCGCTGCGATGCAGGCGGCGCGCCTGTCGAACTTCGACTTCGCGCCGATGGTCCGCGGACGGCTGACGGCGGTCAACGACAAGCCGATCGGCGCGAAGACCTATCAGGAGGAACGGGCGCAGCGACTGGTCGATCGCGAGTTCAACCTGTCGTACACGAACGATCTTCCGGATCACAACAAGGTGGTCTCGGGCGCCTGGTTCGGACCCCAGGCGACCGACGAGGTGTCGATCGAGGAAGGCATCGCCAGGACGCTCGGCGTGAAGCTCGGCGACGTCCTGCACTTCGACGTGGCCGGCGTCCCGGCGCAGGGCAGGGTGACGAGCATCCGCAAGCTCGACTGGGATTCGATGCACGTCAACTTCTTCGTGATCTTCCCGCCGGCGACGCTCGGGACGATGGCACAGACCTGGATCTCCGCGTTCCATCTTGCGGACGGCAACACGGGCTTCACCAATCGTCTCGTGCAGCGCTTCCCCAACATCACCGTCATCGATACCGGCGCGATCTTCAACCAGGTCCAGGCGATCGTCGACCAGGTCGTGCGCGCCGTGGAGTTCCTTTTCGTCTTCACGCTGGCGGCCGGGATGCTGGTGCTGTATGCCGCGCTGCTGTCGTCGCGCGACGAGCGCACGCGCGAGGCGGCGCTGCTGCGGGCGCTCGGCGCGTCGCGACGGCAGCTGACCCGGGCGCAGCTCGCGGAGTTCGTCGGGATCGGCCTGCTGGCCGGCCTGATGGCCGCGGCGGGCGCCACGGCGACCGGCTGGGTGCTGGCGACGAAGGCCTTCGACTTTCCGTACTCGTTCGGGGTGACCGCCTGGGTGCTCGGCATCGGCGGCGGCGTCGCGCTCGCGCTGATCGGTGGCTGGCTGGGCCTGCGGCCGGTGATGAACGAACCGCCGCTGCGGACGTTGCGCGAGGCCTGATGCGTCGCGGGGGCTAGCGGGACGATCCGGAGATCGTCTCCATCAGCTTCTTGCGCGATGCGATGAGGCCGTTGGTCTTCAATTGGTCCAGGCCGGGGATGCGGCCTTCGGACAGTGCCGGCACGTAGCGCTCGAGCACGCGCAGGAAGGGTCGCATCAGGTGCGGGTCGAACTGCACGCCGGCCAGGTTGAGCATCTCCTCGACCGCCACGCGATGCGGCCACGCGCCCTTGTAGGGCCGGGCGTGCGTCAGCGCGTCGTACACGTCGGCCAGTGCGCAGATGCGCGCCGCCAGCGGGATGCGGCGGTCCGCCAGCGACGACGGATAGCCCGCGCCGTTCCACCATTCGTGGTGATGCTTGGCGATGACCGCGGCCATCTGCAGGACCGGATCCTTCGCGCCTTGCAGCATGAAGGCGCCGACCTCGGCGTGCGCGCGCATGGCGGTCAGTTCAGACGGATCGAGCGGACCCGGCTTGAGCAGGATCATCTCGTTGACCCCGATCTTGCCGATGTCGTGCAGGCGCGCCGCGTGCTCGATGCGGGCGCAGTAGTCGTTCTCGAGCCCGATCTCGCGGGCGAGCATGCCGGCGAGATGGCCGACGCGGAAGCAGTGCTGACCCGTCTGGTCGTCGAAGAACTCGGCGGCCAGGGCCCAGTTCTCGGCCGTGTCGTAGGCGACGCTGCGAATCTCCTTGAGGATCGCGGCGGTGCGCAGCTTGGCGAGGTCGTCGTGGATCGCAGCCAGTTCCTCGTGTTTCTCGACGCGCGCCTTGATGGCGTTGGGGCCGTGGATGGCATCGGCCGGGTGCCCCTCCGGAAGCCCCTGCGGCGGCGTGGCGAGCCATTGCCGGACGTTGGCGAACGGATCGAACGGGAACTCGAGCCTGGGCGGCTCGGACTCGAGTTCGACGCCGCGATCCGACAACTGGCGATAGAACTTGGCCCGCTTGACGCTGGTGGTGTACTCGACCAGTTCCTTCGCGTACTTCATTCCGAGCTTGGCGGTCTGCTGGTCGATAGCGTTGCCGTAGACCTTCATCAGCGCGCGCAGGACGTCGTCGTGGTAGAGGCGGTTCTTCTTGGTGATCTGGTACAGGTCCCGCAGCTTCTGGCGCGACGACAGATAACCTTCCTCCGTGCGCTGGGCCCACTCGCACAGGGCTTCGGGGATGCGAAGGAGGATCTCGACTCGGGGGTTACTGGTCTGGCCGATGGTGCGCTTGGCGGCGACGATGAGCTCTTCCGCGGTCTCGTGATCGAACGTATCGATCAGGTACTGGGCACGAAAGTATTCGTAGGTCGCCCGCATCACCGGGTCCATATCCATGTCCCCGACCAGCGCATTCCCGGCCGTGAGAAATTTCAATGCGAGATGCGCATCCTGCAATCGATGGGCGCAGAACAAGCCGTTGGTCGCGCACTGGAATTTCAAGTGCGCAATGATCGGGCTCCCGTGTTCCACCGCCATGATCGACAGCGAAATGCTGATGGCGTCGTGGTAATGCCCCATTTCTTTCAATGCCGATCCTGCATTCGCGAGGCATGGAATCGTCTGCAACGGATCACGCAGCTTGTACGCGTGGGACAGCGCGATCTCGAAATGACTCAAGGAGGACTGAAAATCAGCAGCCTGCATTTGCATGACGCCCAGCAGGTTGTGCAATCGGCGCAATGTCTGCAAATCGTCGGGCAACGCGATGCTGGCGAGAATCTTCTCGGCCAGCATTCGTCCGTGAGGGCTTCTGCCAATTCGCGTGTAATAGAAGCTGCAATCCAGGAGAAGCGTCGTCGCGACCTTGACGAAACGCGTTTCAGAAAGAGCCACCAGCAGATCGACTGCCCGCGTGACGGTCGGTTCGCCATCCGCGGATTGTGTCGCGAGCACCTTGCGAAGATCCGATTCGAATTGCTGGATCACCGAGTCCTGGTATTCAATCGTTAGCGAATCGAACGAATTGATCCATTCATCCCGGACGGAATCCAATAACGACGCAACACCGAACTTCGAGTCAACTGCCTGTTTCATGATTGACAATTTTGCGTTGCTACGTAAAAAATTCGTCACCTTGTTGCCAAAAAGCGCAGAACTCTCTTAAAGAGCAAGCCGAATTGGAAACAAGGATTAATTCAATCGATATGTTTCTCTAATCTTTTCTCTAGTCTGCCGCATCGGTTGACTGAGTTTTTTCTAGGAATCTGATCATGACCCAACTCACTTTCGCTGTTGAAGCCCTCGATGTCAACACGATTGGCACCGACTCTTCTGAACTGATCTTCCTCGACGACGCCAACTACGAGTTCGTGGGCGGCGGCGACGCCGTCAACGGCTACTGATCCCGCGCCTGCGTTCAGGCGTCCATGACGTACACCGAACGCCGAACATGCCGCAACCGATGCGTGGAAAGACGACGCAAGTCGCATGCCATTAGTGGTCATCTGCTGAAGTAGTCGACCACGGTGGCCAGTGTCCCGTAGCGAACGGCGTGTTGCGCCGCCTGCGTGACCGCTGGCTTGCCGTGATAGGCGATCGAGTGCTCCACCAGATTCATCATCGGGATATCGTTCGAGCCATCCCCGATGACGATGGCGGCTTTCGGCGGCAAGTCGAGCGCGATGAGTGCATCCGTGAGCGTGCTGGCTTTCTCCGCCGATCCGAAGATCGGTTCGACAACTTTTCCAGTCAGTTTGCCGTCGACGATCTCCAGTCGATTCGAATGGCCGGCATCCAGACTCAGCGACTCCACGAGTCGGTCGGTGAAATAGGTAAAGCCGCCGGAAACCAGCAAGGTGTAAAGATTTGCGCTTTTCGCCGCGGAGAGAAGGGCATGCGCTCCCTCTGAGAGTTTCAGGCGCTGATCGAAAACGTCTTTCAGGACGACTTCGCTAGTTCCGGCAAGAAGTGCGACGCGCCGCTTCAGGCTTTCGGCGAAATCCGCGATTTCGCCACGCATCGCCGCCTCGGTGATTGCGGCCACTTCCTTTTTCTTGCCCACGTAGTCGGCGATCTCGTCGATGCACTCGATCGTGATCAGGGTCGAATCCATATCCATGGCCAGCAATCCGAACGATGCAAAGCCGGGTTCGACATCGACGAAGGCGTGATCGGTGCGCGATAGGGCGCAGAGCTTGTCGATGGACGCGCGCGTCTCCAACGAGGCATCGACGCCTTCATAGCGACAAGCGGTCGCATGCAGGCGAACGATGGATGGCGCTCCCGTTGCGTGACCGATCGCGCTGATCAGTCCGCTATCGAGCGGACCGGAGACGACGAGGTTCATGTCGAGAGGGCGGAAAGCGTCGAGCGAATGGCGGCGAGTCGGGCCTGGAACTCGGGCGCGTCGATGGTTTGTCGCAGTCGGTCCTGGCCGGACAACTTGATCGAGCGATTCTTCTGCACCAGGGCGATGATCGTCGCCGCCGCGACCGGTGGATTCGGTCTGAACTGGAACGTCACCGCTTCGGCGTGTGCATCGATCTTGATCACCCCCAGAGGCTCCGCGATGATCCGCAGCCGATGCGTCTCCACCAGCGCCTGTGCCGGCTCCGGCAGCTTCCCGAACCGATCGATCAGTTCTTCCTGCAGTTCGGTCAGGTCTTCCAGCGAACGTGCAGTCGCCAGGCGCTTGTAGATCGACAGCCGTTCGTGCACGTCGCCACAGTAGGTGTCCGGTAGCAGCGCCGGCGCATGGAGGTTGATTTCCGTGACCGCCGACAGCGGCTGCGACAGGTCCGGCTCGCGACCCTGCTTCAGCGCGCGCACGGCCTCGTTGAGCATCTCGGTATAGAGCTGGAAACCGATCTCGTGCATGTTGCCCGACTGGTCCTCCCCGAGCACCTGGCCCGCTCCGCGGATCTCCAGATCGTGCATCGCCAGATAGAAGCCGCTGCCCAGTTCCTCCATCTGCTGAATCGCGTCGAGTCGCAGTTGCGCCTGCTTCGACAACGCCTCCGGGTCCGGGACCAGCAAGTATGCGTAGGCCTGATGATGCGATCGACCCACGCGACCGCGCAACTGGTGTAGCTGCGCGAGGCCGAACTTGTCCGCACGGTGGATCACGATCGTGTTGGCGGTCGGGATGTCGATCCCCGTCTCGATGATGGTCGTGCACAGCAGGACGTTGAAGCGCTGTTGCGTGAAGTCGCGCATCACGCGCTCCAGATCGCGTTCGCCCATCTGGCCGTGCGCGATCGCGATGCGCGCTTCCGGCAGCAGCGCCTCGAGCGCGGCCTTGCGGTTCTGGATCGTCTCGACCTCGTTGTGCAGGTAGTAGATCTGGCCACCACGCTTCAATTCACGCAGCACGGCCTCGCGGATCGTGCCGTCCGCCTCGCGTCGCACGAAGGTCTTGATCGCGAGCCGCTTCTGCGGCGCCGTCGCGATCACCGAGAACTCGCGCAGGCCCTCGAGGCTCATGCCGAGGGTTCGCGGGATCGGCGTTGCGGTCAAGGTGAGGACGTCGACCTCGGCACGCAGTTCCTTCATGCGCTCCTTGTGGCGCACGCCGAAGCGATGCTCCTCGTCGATGATCACGAGGCCCAGGCGGGCGAAGCGCACGTCCTGAGACAGCAGCTTGTGCGTACCGATGACGATGTCGAGCGTGCCGTCGTTGATGCTCTTGACCGCGGCGGCCACCTCCTTGGTCGAGCGAAAGCGCGACAGCTCGGCGATGCGCACCGGCCAGTCGGCGAAGCGGTCGCTGAAGGTCTGCGTGTGCTGTTCGGCGAGCAGCGTGGTCGGTGCCAGCAGCGCGACCTGCTTGCCGCCCATCACCGCGATGAACGCAGCGCGCAGCGCGACCTCGGTCTTGCCGAAGCCCACGTCGCCGCAGACCAGACGGTCCATCGGCTTGCCCGACGTCATGTCGGCGATGACCGCGTCGATGGCCGCGGCCTGGTCCGGCGTTTCCTCGAAGGGGAAGGACTCTGCGAAAGTCTCGTAGTCGCGCGCCGAATACTCGAACGCGTGGCCTTCGCGCGCCGCCCGTCGCGCATAGAGGTTCAGCAACTCGGCGGCGGAATCGCGGATCTGCTGGGCCGCCTTGCGACGCGCCTTCTCCCACTGCCCCGAACCCAGTGAGTGCAAGGGCGCGTCGTCGTCGGCCGCGCCCGAGTAGCGCGAAATGACGTGCAGCTGCGAGACCGGAACGTACAGCTTGGTCTGGTTCGCGTATTCGAGCTGCAGAAACTCCATCGCGCCGTCGCCGAGGTCCATGGTCTCGAGGCCGAGGTAGCGACCGATGCCGTGCTGCGCGTGGACCACCGGATCGCCGATCCGCAGTTCCGAAAGGTCCCGCACCATCATCTCGACGTTGCTCGCGCGTTCCTGCTGGCGCTTGCCGGCCCTGCGTCGAGCTGAAGCGCTGCCGCGATAGAGCTCCGTCTCCGTCAGGTGGGTGATGACCGGACGTGCCGTGACGAATCCTTCCTGAAGGTGCGCGATGCACAGCGCGAAGGCCGAGCCCGACGCCGCGAAGTCGCCGTACGCGTCGAAGACGTCCGGCTTGAGACCGAACTCCGCGAAGAACTGCAGCATCGTCTCGCGCCGGCCGGCCGAGTCGGCCGCGATGACGGTCGCGCCCTGGCTGCGATCGAGATGGCGTTTGAGCAGCGCGAGCGGGTCGCTCGCGCGACGATCCACGGCGACATCGGGGGCCCGACGGATCAGGGCGTCGTCCGAGGTTTCCGTCGCGGAGGGCGGCGGTGCGGTCTCCGGCGTGTCGGGCGATGCAGTCCCGCTCGACCCGACGGTCGCGTTGATCGTCACGCGGCCGAACGTCCTCGCCGTCGTGAAGAACTGCTCCGCGTTCATGAACAGGCGGTCGGGCGGCAGGATCGACCGCTCCGGATCGCCCGAGATGAAGCGGAAGCGCTGCTCGGCGTCGCGACCGAAGCGCTGCAGGGCTTCCTCGGCGTTGCCGATGAAGACCAGCGCGGTGTCGTCAGCGAAGTAGTCGAACAGCGTAGCGGTGTGCTCGAAGAACAGCGGCAGGTAGTACTCGATGCCCGCGCTCGGGATGCCATGGCCGATGTCGCGATAGATCGCCGACTTCGTCGGATCGCCTTCGAAGGTCTCGCGCCAGCGGCTGCGAAACGCGTTGCGGCCGTCCTCGTCCATCGGGAACTCGCGCCCGGGCAACAGGCGCACGTCCTTGACCGGGTAGAGGCTGCGTTGCGACTCGATGTTGAAGGTGCGGATCGTCTCGAGCTCGTCGCCGAGGAGGTCGAGGCGATAGGGGATGACCGAGCCCATCGGGAACAGGTCGATCAGCCCGCCGCGCACGCTGTACTCGCCAGGGGACATGACCTGTCCGACGTGCTGGTAGCCGGCCAGTGTCAGTTGCGAACGCAGGCGGCCTTCGTCGAGGCGCTCGCCCTGCGTGAAGAAGAACGTGTACGCCGCGAGGTGCGACGGCGGCGCGAGCCGGTACGATGCGGTGGTGACGGGCACGAGCAGCACGTCGCATTCGCCTCGCGACACGAAGTGCAGCGTCGCCAGACGCTCGGATACCAGGTCCTGGTGCGGCGAGAACTGGTCGTAGGGAAGGGTCTCCCAGTCGGGCAGCACGTGGACGCGCAGGTCCGGCGCGAAGAAGGGAATTTCCTCGGCGAGCCGCTGCGCCGCAGACGCGTCCGCGCAGAACACCGCCAGCATGCGACGAGGTCGCGTGCTGGCGGTGATTCGGGCGACGAGGAAGGCGTCTCCCGAACCGGGGACGCTGCCGAGCGAGAGTCTCTGGCCTGAAGCGGGAAGCTGGAAGTCCATGCAGGGGAAGTTGATGCGCATCGACCGCAGGGAGATTGCGCATCGACCCGCGCCCGAAGAGGCGCGAATCCGCCATTCTATAGAGTCGGACCGTCGCCCCGGGCTTCCGCACCACAGAGTGGCGATCGTCGGTTGACACGCAGGCGTCGGACGCTATAATTCGGCCCCTGTGTCGAGTGCGGGAATAGCTCAGTTGGTAGAGCGCAACCTTGCCAAGGTTGAGGTCGCGAGTTCGAGTCTCGTTTCCCGCTCCACTCACGAGGTGAAGTAGAGGCGCCAATCAGTAGCGTCTCGAAACAGGGAAGCCAGCGCGGCTTCCCTTTTTGTTTGTGCCGGATCGCTCGATCCGCACACCGTCACGATGCCCGGGATGTTGGCCGCGGATCGTGCAGCAGGGCGGGGTGGCAGAGAGGTTATGCAGCGGATTGCAAATCCGTCTAGGCCGGTTCGATTCCGACCCCCGCCTCCACCGATTGAACATCGTCCTTCTTCTTGTCCGACGCGAAGAGCGGATCGTCAAGCATGCGCGCCAGCAGGGCCATGGCGTCCAGCGACACTCCGGGGATCGGCTGCAACTGTCGATCGGTGAACATCACCCAGTCGCACGGCACGATCGGCGCATCCGCCGGCCGTCGGCCGCCGAGCTTGCGATACCCCACGCACCGCACCTTCCAACTCGCCGAGCCGTCGAAGCGGGTCCCCGCGCAACAGACGACGACCAGCCGTCCGAGGTTGTTCGCGATGGAGCCGATGACGATCGCGATGTCTCCAGGCTTGCAGCGCATGGCGGGCTCCTTTGTGGCATCGATGGCTTCAAGACGATAGACGAACGCAGCGCAGTCGTCGAGACATGGTCGAGGGGTTGCCGTACAGTCTGCAACGCTGCTCCTAGTCACTCTGTGATCCCTGCAGTCATGCGTGTCCCCCACGCGGACTACGCCTTGTTCTCGTCTCGTGGAACGAGGAGATTTCCCTAACGCATGACTTTTCGTTGTTCGCCGCGCTCTGCGTAGAATGAACCGCGAAAGCCTGTAAGAGTGGACCGAAGCGCCTTTGGCCACGTAAGTTTTGGTACTGCAGTGCGCCCGACGCAACAAAACCCGTCGTCCGATTGGAGGAAGCCGGATTGCCCGAGTGGTGGAATAGGTAGACACAAGGGACTTATTGAATTGAGCTCCCGGGGGGAAACGCCCGGGATGACACCCGTCAAAGTCGGCGAAGGCCCTGGCCATGTCCCCCAACTGGCCGAGTTGACACCGAACCAAGCCCGTC
>Ga0209724_1000211_pt1 | contig 62601 bp, 62 predicted proteins | sample grotaG_FD_184143 | JGI IMG/M metagenome (GOLD analysis project Ga0209724, IMG submission 184143) | Glacier valley bacterial and archeal communities from Borup Fiord, Nunavut, Canada, to study Microbial Dark Matter (Phase II) -... | ecosystem: Environmental > Aquatic > Freshwater > Ice > Glacier ...
GGTGTTCATGGGTGGGCTCCTCGGGGGCGTTGGTTAAAGAAGGGCATCGAACCGCGGCCGGGTTACGTCGAGGCGGGCGGCGTCGGCGGCGCGGGCACAGCGTCGTTGGCTGCGAAGCTGTCGGCAAAGGTGAAGTAGAGCGATGCGTAGAAGACCGTCGTGATGAACAGCGACATCGGCACCGCTGCGGCCGCGAATGCCTTGGCCGCGCCGAGCAGGCCGAACACCAGGCTGCCGAAGGCACCCAGCCCGGCCACCAGCGCAAACCACACCAAGCTGTAGACCGTGAAGGCGCCGCGGTTGCGCCAGCAGGCCAGCGTGCTGGAGAAGAGCGATTGCGCGGCGCCCTGCGTGTCCCAGTGCACCAGCGCGGGGGCGTGCCAGAACGGCACCGACAGCAAGCCCGCCAGGCCGAAGCGCACCAGCATGCCGAACAGCAGGCGCGGGTCGGCCAGCTTGGCGGCCACCACCTCGGGCGCCGTCTGCGCGGCGGGCAGCGCGTCCATCAGCGCGTCGAACGCGCCGCCATCGACGCGGTCGCTCAGCCACAGCACGGCGTAGGTCGACGCGGCGTACAGGAGCCCGAGTTGAAGGATGGCCACGGCCTCCCGGCGCGGGCCCTGGAAGGGCAGGGCATAGGCGCGCGGCGTGACCAGCTGGCCCGCCATGACCTGCTGTGTCGCGATCATGAAGGCCAGCGTTACCAGGGGCAGCAGCACCAGCACCAGCAGCGGGCCGATGACCGGCAACAAGGCCAGCACGACCACCGCGAACATGAATGCGGCGAACAGCGCGGTGAAGGCCATGGGTCGCTTGAAGAACACCCGGAAGCCCAGGCGCACCCAAGTGGCGCCATGGCGGGCCGATACGGTTTGAAGTTGCATGGAGAAGGGGAAGTCAGGTCAGGTGAGCACCGCGTGCCACGGGGTGGCGATGTGCTCGCGCAGCACGCGCTCGAAGTGGGCCGGGTCGTGGGCTTGCAGCAGCGCGGCGTCGCGCGGCAAGTGCAGGTCCCACAAGCGGGAGATCCAGAAGCGGAGTGCGGCGGCGCGCATGAGTGCGGGCATCATGCGCAGCTCGGTGCCGTGCAGAGGCCGCTTGCGGTGATACGCCGCAACGAGTGCCTGCGCGCGGTCGGCATCGAGCCGGCCGCTGATGAGATCGGTGCACCAGTCGTTCGCGCACACGGCGATGTCGAACAGCCAGGTGTCGACGCCCGCGAAGTAGAAGTCGAACAGGCCGCTGATCTCGGCGCCGGTGGTGCGCTGCTCGAACATCACGTTGTCGCGGAACAGGTCGGCATGGATCGGCCCGGCCGGCAGCGCCGCGAATGCCGGCGAGGCCGCCAACTGCTGCTGATAGGCCAGCTCGCTGTCGAGCAGCGCCGCCTCGACCCCGCCCAGGTGCGGTGCGATCAACGGTGCGGTCTCGATCCACCAGGCCAGGCCGCGCAGGTGCGCCTGCCGCACGGGCCAGTCGGCCGCCGCGAGGTGCATGCGCGCGAGCATGGCGCCCAGGCGCTCGCAGTCGGCGGCATCGGGCGCCAGGTGGTGCGCGCCGCGAAGGCGGTCGACCACGGCGGCGGGCTTGCCCTGAACCGTGTGCAGGATCACTCCGAGCGAGTCGGCCTTCGGGCCCGGCACCGGCAGGCCGCGCGCGGCCAGGTGCTGCATCAGGCCCAGGTAGAACGGCAGCTGCGCGTGGGTGAGACGCTCGAACACCGTCAGCACGAAGCGGCCGGCAGTGGTGTCGACAAAGTAGTTGGTGTTCTCGATGCCACTGCGAATGCCGGTCAGCACCGTGACCTCGCCGAGACCGAGACGAGCCATGAGTGCGCCGGCCTCGGCGAGCGAGACTTCGGTGTAGACCGCCATGAAGGGTGCTGCGGGCCGGATGATGCTCAGAAGCTGAGCACGCTCCAGACCCGCTTGCCAGCCGCGCTGTTCGCGCCGCCCGTGCCGTCGGGCACGGCTTGGCCGGCGTTGCCCATGATGATCTCGTAGGGCTTGCTGCCGGGTGCCTTGGGCGTGACGACCACCCGTTGCGTCTGGCCACGCACGCGCAACTCGTCGATGCGGGCGCCCTGGTCTTCGATGCGGGTGCGCTTGATGTCGGGCTCGGAGCGGTCGCGGGCAGTGGCTGCCTCGGCACCGGCCGGCGCCGGGCCAGTGGGCGCAGCAGTCGACTGGGCCAGGCAGGGGCCGGCGAGAAGCATTGCAAGCAGGGCGGCGAGGGTCGGGTTCATCGCCTGATTCTAGAGGGCGCGCGCCTCCTAGAATGAGGCAGGGTCAGCGTTGGTAGGCCCCGGATTTGACAGGAACGACATGCTCCACAAGTGGCAATACAACCTGCTGACCGCACTGGGCGCGTTGGCTCTGATGCTGGCGATCGCGAACGCCACGCTCTTCACCAGCAACCGCAGTGCGCAAGCCGAATTGGCGCAGCGCCAGCAGTTCGTCCAGCAGACCGGGCCACTCGAGGGCCTGTACCGTGACATCGTCAAGGCCCTGGCCGAGATGGCCGTGAAGGGCAACGACAAGCAGGTGCTCGACATGCTCGCCGCGCAAGGCTTGAGCGTCACGGTGAACACGCCGGATGCGCCGGCCGGCACCGCTGCGGGTACGGCACCGGCAGCGGCAACTTCAGCCGCGAAGAAGGGCGACAAGTGAGCGCGCTCGAACCCGTGATGCCAACCGCCGTGCCGGCGACACGAAGCCTCTTCTTGCCCGCCATGCTCTTCGCGTTGGCCTTCGTCGGCTGGCTCGCGTTCCAGACCGTGCAACTCGCCGGCGAGCGCCTGGCTCTCGCTACGGCGCGTGCGAACCTCGACCCGATGGAGCTGAACGCGACCAAGCTGCGCACCGCGCTCGATGCCCTGGCGACCGCCACCGCGAAGCTTGCGACCGACGGCAACGCGAACGCACGTGTGATCGTCGAAGAGCTGCGCAAACGCGGCGTCACCATCAACCCGGCCGGGGCGCTGAAGCCGGCACAGTAGCCAACCCAACAGGGCGGCACGCGCGCCTGGAACCGCCTGGTCCGCTCAACGACAATCGCCGAATGAGTGACAAGACCTTGCTGCTGGTGGACGGCTCCAGCTACCTCTACCGCGCTTACCATGCCCTGCCCGACCTGCGCGGCCCGGGGGGTGTTCCCACCGGCGCCATCCACGGCGTGGTGGCCATGATGAAGCGGTTGCGCGAGCAGTTTCCCTCGGCACTCGGCGCCTGCGTGTTCGACGCCAAGGGCAAGACCTTTCGCGACGACTGGTATGCCGAGTACAAGGCGAACCGCGCCTCGATGCCGCCCGACCTGGCGCTGCAGATCGAGCCCATTCACGAGGCGGTCAAACTGCTCGGCTGGCCGGTGCTGAGCGTGCCCGGCATCGAGGCCGACGACGCCATCGGCACGCTCGCTCGCATGGCGGCCGAGGCCGGCTTCGACGTGGTCGTGTCCACCGGCGACAAAGACCTGGCGCAACTCGTGAGCGAGCGCGTGACGCTCATCAACACCATGAGCAACGAGCGGCTCGACGAGGCCGGCGTGCTGGCCAAGTTCGGCGTGCCGCCGCAGCGCATCGTCGACTACCTGGCGCTCGTCGGCGACACGGTCGACAACGTGCCGGGCGTCGAGAAGGTCGGCCCCAAGACGGCGGCCAAGTGGATCACCGAACACGGCTCGTTGGCGGGTGTGATGGCGGCTGCCGATGGCGTCAAGGGCGTGGCCGGCGAGAACCTGCGCAAGGCGCTGGCGTGGTTGCCGCAGGGTCAACGCCTCGTGACGGTCGTGACCGATTGCGACCTGGCTGGCCACGTGCCCGGCTGGCCCGCGTTCGACTCGCTCGCGCTCGGTCTGGTCGATGCGGCGGCGCTGCTGGCGTTCTACGAGCGCTTCGGCTTCAGGACGATGAAGCGCGAGTTGGAGGCGCATGCGGGAGACACGGCACCCGGCATGGGCGGCACCGCAGGCACGGACGGCGCGGCGGTCGCCGCTGGGGAGGCCGTGGATGGTTCGGCACTGATGGTGCCCGCAGCGCCGGCCGCCCCCGTGGTCAAGCACTACGAGACCGTGCTGAGCTTCGACGCCCTCGATGCATGGCTGTGCAAGGTCGACGTGGCTGCGCTCACCGCCATCGACACCGAGACCGATTCGCTCGACGGCATGCGCGCGCAGATCGTCGGCATTTCGCTGTCGACCGAGCCGGGCGTGGCGGCCTACATCCCGCTGCGCCACACCTACCCTGGCGCGGCCGATCAGCTGCCCATCGATGCCGTGCTCGCGCGCCTGAAGCCGTGGCTGGAAGATGCGAGCAAACCCAAGCTCGGCCAGAACATCAAGTACGACACGCATGTGTTCGCCAACGCCGGCATTGCCGTGCAGGGCTACGCGCACGACACCATGCTGGAGAGCTATGTGCTCGAAGCCCACAAGCCGCACGGCCTGGAAAGCCTGGCCGACCGCCACCTCGGCCGCAAGGGCCTGAGTTATGAAGACCTGTGCGGCAAGGGCGCGCACCAGATCTCGTTCGCCCAAGTCGAGATCGAGCGTGCGGCCGAGTACTCGTGCGAAGACAGCGAGATGACGCTGCACGTGCACCAGCAACTGTGGCCGCAGGTCGAGGCGGCGGCCGGCCTGCGCTACGTGTACGAGCACATCGAGATGCCTGCGGCCGCGATCCTCGGGCGGATCGAGCGCACCGGCGTGCTGCTCGACAGCGGCCTGCTGGCGGTACAGAGCCAGCAGTTGGCCGAGCGCATGCTGTCGCTCGAACGCGAGGCGTATGAACTGGCCGGGCAGCCCTTCAACCTGGGCTCGCCGAAGCAGATCGGCGAGATCCTTTTCGGCAAGCTCGGCCTGCCGGTGAAGAAGAAGACCGCCAGCGGCGCACCGAGCACCGACGAAGAAGTGCTCGCCGAATTGGCGGCCGACTACCCGCTGCCGGCCAAGCTGCTGGAGCACCGCAGCCTGTCCAAGCTGAAGGGCACCTACACCGACAAGCTGCCGCTGATGGTGAACCCGCAAACCGGCCGCGTGCACACCAACTATGCGCAGGCCGTGGCGGTGACGGGGCGGCTCGCCAGCAACGACCCGAACCTGCAGAACATTCCGATCCGCACGGCAGAAGGGCGGCGTGTGCGCGAGGCCTTCGTTGCACCCGAGGGCTGCTCGATCTTGAGTGCCGACTATTCGCAGATCGAGCTGCGCATCATGGCGCACATCTCGGGCGATGCGGGCTTGCTGAAGGCCTTTGGCGACGGTATCGACGTGCACCGGGCCACCGCGAGCGAGGTGTTCGGCGTGGCGGTGGGCGAGGTGTCGAGCGAGCAGCGGCGCTATGCCAAGGTCATCAACTTCGGCCTGATCTACGGCATGAGCGCGTTCGGCCTGGCGGGCAACCTGGGCATCGACCGCACGGCAGCCACCGCCTACATCGAACGCTACTTCGCGCGCTACCCCGGCGTGAAGCGCTACATGGACGACACCAAGGTCTCGGCGCGCGAGAAGGGCTATGTGGAAACGCTGTTCGGCCGGCGTGTCTACCTGCCCGAGATCAACGGCGGCAATGGGCCGCGCAAGGGCGCGGCCGAGCGCCAGGCCATCAACGCGCCGATGCAGGGCACGGCAGCCGACCTCATCAAGCTCGCGATGATCGCGGTGCAGGGCGTGCTCGACCGCGAAGCGCGCGCCACCCGGATCATCATGCAGGTGCACGACGAACTGGTGTTCGAGGTGCCTGCGGCCGAGCTGGTGTGGGCGCGTACCGAGGTACCCCGCATCATGGCCTCGGTGGCCGAGTTGAAGGTGCCGTTGCTGGCCGAGGTGGGTGTCGGCAAGAACTGGGACGAGGCGCACTGAAGCGCGGGCGGGGTGCCAATATCGGTTGGCCGCAGCACGGGCTTGCGCGGCTTCACGCGTTTGTCGCAAAACCTTCATAAACTCAGCTGATGAACGATTCCGTCGCCGCCAGCGCGCTCGGCATGCCCGCGTTGCTGAACCGCGAGCGCGCCATCCTCGAGTTCAACCGCCGCGTGCTCGCACAGGCGCGCCGCCCGGACGTGCCGCTGCTCGAGCGGCTGCGCTACGTGTGCATCGTGTCGTCGAACATGGATGAGTTCTTCGAGGTGCGCTTCGCCGACTACCTGGAAGCGGTGCGCCGCAGTGGCTCGGGTGTGTCGAGCCGTGACCTCGACACGGTGGCGGCCGACGCGCATGCCCTGATCGACGACCAGTACGCGGTGTTCAACGACGAGGTGATGCCGACGCTGCAGCAGCGCGGCATCGTGGTGCTCAACCATGAGCAGCGCAGTGCCGCTCAGCGCGCCTGGGTCGACCGCTTCTTCAAGACGCAGGTGCGGCCACTGCTCGTGCCGATCGGGCTGGACCCATCGCACCCGTTCCCGCAGGTGGCCAACAAGTCGCTCAACTTCATCGTGCGCCTGGGCGGGAAGGATGCCTTCGGGCGCAAGAACACGATCGCGATCGTCAAGGTGCCACGGGTGCTGCCGCGCGTGATCCGCCTGCCCGACGCCGTGGCCGGCGTCGATGTGGCGGGTGCGCCGCGTCAGGCCTTCGTGCTGCTGACGAGCGTGATCCGCGCCCACCTGGAAGAGCTGTTCCCCGGGCGCGAGGTCGAGGCGTTCTCGCAGTTCCGTGTCACGCGGGACTCCGACCTCGAAGTCGACGAAGACGATGTGGCCAACCTGCGCCAGGCGCTGCGTTCGGGCCTGACGACGCGGCACTTCGGCCAAGCCCTGCGACTCGAGGTGGTGAACACCTGCCCGACCGGGTTGTCGGAGTTCTTGCTCAAGCAATTCGGGTTGCCGCCGGCGGCGCTCTACAAGGTCAACGGGCCGGTGAACCTGGTGCGCCTGAACCAGTTGATCGACCAGGTCGAGGACTCGGCTGTGCCCTCCGATCTGCCGCCGCTGCGCTTTGCACCGTTCGAGCCGGCGTGGCCGCAGCACGAGTTGCCGCGCGAGCGGTCCATCTTCGCGCGCCTGCGCAAGGACGACGTGCTGCTGCACCAGCCGTTCGAGTCGTTCGAGCCGGTGGTTCAGTTCCTGCGCGAGGCGGTGAACGACCCTGACGTGCTGGCCATCAAGCAGACGATCTACCGCACCGGCAGCGAGTCGCCGTTGATGGACCTGTTGATCGAGGCGGCGCGCCGTGGCAAGGAGGTGCTGGTGGTCGTGGAGCTGAAGGCCCGCTTCGACGAAGAGGCCAACATCAACTGGGCCGAGCGGCTGGAAGCCGTGGGCGTACAGGTGGTGTACGGCGTCGTCGGTTTGAAGACGCACGCCAAGCTGCTGCTCATCACGAGGCGCGAGCAGGGCCGCCTCAACCGCTATGCCCACTTGTCGACCGGCAACTACAACCCGAAGACCGCGCGGGTGTACACCGACCTCGGCTACTTCAGCGCCGACCGCGAGCTGACCAAGGACGTCGACGCCGTGTTCCAGCAGCTCGCGAGCCTGGGCCGCATGCGGCCGACGCGCGCGTTGCTGCAGGCGCCCTTCACGCTGCACCGGCAGATGCTGGCCCACATCGAGCGCGTGGGGCAAGCCGCGCGCATTGGCAAGCCGGCGCGCATCGTCGTCAAGGTCAACGCACTGACCGACCCGGGGTTGATCCACGCGCTCATCCAGGCCGGCCGCGACGGCGCACGCATCGACCTGATCGTGCGCGGCGCATGCATGCTGCCGCCCGGCATCGTGGGCGTGACCGACAACATCCGCGTGCGCTCGGTGATCGGCCGCTTCCTGGAGCACTCGCGCGTCAGCTACTTCCGCTGGGGCGAAGGCGCTGACGACGAAGCCCTGTTCCTGTCGAGCGCCGACTGGATGAGCCGCAACATGTTCGGCCGCATCGAGGTGGCGTGGCCGGTGCGCGACCTGCTGCTGCGCCAGCGCGTGATCGACGAGTGCCTGGTGCCCTACCTGCTGGACCAGCGGGACGCGTGGGCACTGCGGAGCGACGGCAGCTACGAGCGCATCGGCAACAGTGGTGCCAGCGCGCAGCAGGCGCTCGTGCAGCGCTACCGGGTCGACGCTTGATGGATTTGATCCTGTGGCGCCATGCCGAGGCCTTCGAGCTGCGCGAGCTGGAGGACGACCTGGCGCGTGGGCTCACCCCCAAGGGTGAACGCCAGGCCCAGCGCATGGCCGAATGGCTGAACCAGCGCCTGGCGCACACCACCCGCATTCTCGTGAGCCCGGCACTGCGCTGCCAGCAGACCGCCAAGACGCTGGGCAAGAAGTTCAAGACCTCCCCTGAACTCGCGCCCGACGGCAATGGTGAAGCCCTGCTCAAGACGGCCCGCTGGCCTGACGGCACCGAGCCGGTGCTGGTGATCGGCCACCAGCCCACGCTCGGGCTCGTGGCGTCGTTCCTGCTGGCCGACACACCCCAGGCCTGGATCATCAAGAAGGGCGCGGCATGGTGGATTCGCGGGCGCCAGCGCGAGGGCGAGTCGCAGGTGATTCTTCAGGCGGTGCAGGCGCCCGACTGCCTGTAGCGGCTCGGTGTCAGCGCCGCAACGCCAAAGCCAGCGGGCCGCTGCGCGCCCACAGGGCCACCTCTTCGTTCAGCAGGTGCTGGGTACGCGGGTGGGCTTCGCTCCAACCCGCAGGGAAGGCGATCTCGGCCGTCTGCGCATCGCGCTTCAGGCGCATCGCATCGGCGTTCACGTCGCCGCGCGCATGACACTTGATGATGGCCAGGCGAAGGCACAGCACCTGCCACGCGAAGTCCTCGGTGGCCAGGCTGGTCTCGACCTTGCGCAGGCCGCCGCGCTGGCCGAGCACCAACTCGCCGACGCGGCGCAGCTGGCTTTGCGAGAAGCCGGCCGCGTCGGCGTGGCCGAGCACGTAGGCGCTGTGGCGGTGGTGGTCGTGGTGCGAGATCATCATGCCGATCTCGTGCAGTGCGCAGGCCCACAGCAGCTCGCGCCGGGCTTCGGCGCTGGCCTTCGGGTTGGCACTGGCGTACAGGCTCTGCGCCACGCGCGTCACGCGGTCGGCCTGGTGCGTGTCGGCCATGAAGCGGCGCTGCAGTTCACGCACCGAGGCGTCGCGCACGTCGTGGCCGTCCTGCTGCAGCTCGGTCGCCTTGATGCGCTCGTCCAGATCGAAGATCACACCCTGGCGCAGTGCACCACGCGCCGGGCGCAGCTCGGCAATCGCGAAGTGCGTGGCCAGTGTGTACAGGATCGCCAGGCCCCCCGCGATGACGGCGCGGCGGTCTTCCTTCAGCCCCGGCAACGCGAGCTTGTCGACGCGGCCGGCGCGCAGGCACTGCTCCATCAGCCAGCGCAGGCCGTCGGGCGTGATGCGGCCGTCGGTCACGCCGCTGGCGGCGAGCAACTGCGACACGGCGCCCACGGTGCCCGACGAGCCCAGCGCCTCTTGCCAATGCACTGACGCAAACGGTTCGAGGGCTTCTTCGAGTTCGGCGCCGGCAGCGATCTGCGCGGCGCGGAAGGCCGCTTCGGTGAAGCGGCCTTCGTTGAAGTACTTGAGCGACAGGCTCACGCTGCCGACCTGGAACGACTCGGTGCGCAGCGGCTTGGTGCCCACGCCCAGGATCATTTCGGTCGAGCGCCCGCCGATGTCGACCACCAGGCGCGGCACGGTCGAAGGCTGCAGTCGCGCCACGCCGGCGTAGATCAGGCGCGCTTCCTCGCGGCCGGAGATCACCTCGATCGGAAAGCCGAGCACGGCCTGCGCACGCGCGAGAAACAGGTCGCGGTTGCGGGCCTCGCGCAGGGTCTGCGTGGCCACGGCGCGAACCTGGGCGGCGTTGAAGCCCTTCAAGCGTTGTGCGAAGCGCGCCAGGCAGGCCGCACCGCGGTTCGCGGCCTCTTCGGTCAGCATGCCGTTGGTGTCGAGCCCGGCGCCCAGGCGCACCGTTTCCTTCAGGTAGTCGACGCGGCGGTAGCGGCCGTCGATCAGCTGGCCGAGTTCGAGGCGGAAGCTGTTCGAGCCCATGTCGATGGCCGCCAGCTGGCCGGGCCAGCGCGATTCGCTGAGGGCGGTTCTCTCGTTGGGGCGGTCGTTCTGGCGGTCCATGCGGCATTGTCCGTGCAAAGCCGGTGTTCCTCGTCGTGCCCTTCGTGACACCGCGCCTCGTTCCGCCTCACGGCGCCTCCTAGAATGCCGCCTCCGCACCGCTCCCCGCCCGTACTGCCCCAATGACACCCCGCCCATGACGCTGCTCTACGTCGTTATCGCAACCGGCGTCGGCGGCCTGCTCTCGGTCCTGATCGCGGCCAGCCTCACGGCCCGGGTGCTCGCACGTGTGGTGCACCACCTCGTGAGCCTGTCGGCCGGCGTGCTGCTCGGCACCGCGTTGCTCGACGTGCTGCCCGAGGCGTTCGAGAGCAAGCACGCCAGCCCGCAGGCGCTGTTCGCCACGTTGCTCGGCGGCTTGCTGTTCTTCTTCCTGCTGGAGAAGGCCGAGCTGTACCGCCACAGCCACCACCACGAAGGCGACGAGCACCACCATCACCACGGCTTCGACCACGAACAGGCCGGGCGCGGCGGCTGGAGCGTGATCATGGGTGACAGCATCCACAACTTCTGCGACGGCATCATCATCGCCGCCGCATTCCTGGCCGACACACGGCTCGGCGTGGTCACGTCGCTCGCCATCATTGCGCACGAGATCCCGCAAGAGGTGGGCGACTACATCGTGCTGCTCAACGCCGGCTTCTCACGCGGAAAGGCGCTGTTCTACAACGCGCTGTCGGGCATGGCGGCGGTGGTGGGCGGGGTGGTCGGCTACTTCGTCGTCGGGCCGTGGGAGGCACTGTTCCCGTACCTGCTGGTGGTGGCGTCGAGCAGCTTCATCTACGTGGCCGTGGCCGACCTGATCCCGCAGTTGCAGCACCGCCTCACACTGCGCGAAACGGCGGCGCAACTGGCCTGGCTGGTGGCCGGCTTGCTGATCGTGGTGGTGGCAGTGAGCCAACTCCACGGTTGACGCTTCCGGTGCGCTCAGCGCACCACCAGCACCGGGATCGCCGAGTGTGTCAGCACCTTCTGCGTTTCGCTGCCGAGCAGCAGGGCCGACACGCCGCGGCGGCCGTGCGAGGCCATCACGAGGAGGTCGCACTCCATGTGGCGCGCATGGTCGATGATGGCTTCCCAGGGGTGCAGCGCCTCGACCGTGTGGGCCTGGCATTTCAGGCCGGCGGCGTGCGCCATCTCGACCACCGCATGTACCCGCTTGTTCGCGATGCGGTCCTGCGCGTCGAAGAAGTCCTGCGGCGGCACCGGTTGCATCTCGGAGATCGCGCTGTACGGGAACGGCTCTTTCACGCTGATGGTGTAAAGCTGCGCGCCGACGGATTGCGCCAGCTTGATGCCGGCATCGACGGCTTTCGCCGTGATGTCTGAGCCATCGGTCGGAACGAGGATGCGCTTGAACATGGTGGCCTCCGTTGGAGTAATGCGGCTGGGCGCGAGTGTTTTCAGCCCCTTTGGGCCGAGTCTCGCCCCGAAGGGTAGGCGCCCGCTTGCGTTCGATCAAGTCAGCCGCGTGCGATGGCGTGCCCTGGGTCGGCCGACCATTCACTCCACGAGCCGGGGTAAAGCACCGAGCCGGGCAGGCCGGCGTGAGTCATCGCGAGCAGGTTATGGCATGCGGTTACGCCGGAGCCGCAACCGTGCACGACCGATGCCGGCACCGCATCGCCCATCAGTGCCGCGAACTCGGCATGCAGCACACCGGCCGGTTTGAAGCGGCCGCTGGCGTCGAGGTTGTTCTTGAAGAAGCGGTTCAGCGCGCCCGGAATGTGGCCGGCTGCCGCGTCCAGCGGCTCCACCTCGCCGCGAAAGCGTTCGCCAGCGCGTGCGTCGATCAAGCGCGTGCGGCCGACCTCACGCGCGAGGGTGTCTGAATCGGTCGTGACGGCGAGCGGTGCGCGGTCCGGGTAGGGTGGGGTGAGCGTCACGGCTGGGGCATCCTTTACCAACGCGCTTGCCAACCCGGTTGCCAACTCGGTTGTCAGCGCGGTTGTCAGCGCGCCGCCGGCGGCGACCCACGCCGCCATGCCGCCATCGAGCACGGCGCTGGCTTCGTGGCCCATCCAGCGCAGCATCCACCACAGGCGGGCGGCGTACGTGCCGCCCTGCCGGTCGAGTGCCACGACCTGCCGTGCGGGCGTGATGCCGCAGCGCCCCAGAACGGCCGCAAACGCCGCGCGCTCGGGCAGCGGGTGGCGGCCACGGAAGCGGCCATCGACCGTGTGCTTCACACCGGCAAGGTCGCGGTCGAGGTGCAGGTACTGCGAGGTCGGCACGTGGCCGGCGCGCCATTCACGTTCGCCCAGTTGCGGGTCGGTCAGATCGAAGCCTGTGTCGATCACGATGAGCGCTGCGGTGCTCGCCAGCAGGGCGCGCAGTTCATCGGCGCTGATGAGCGTGGTGAAGGTCGAAGTCATGTTTCGAGGGGTGCGTTGGCCGTGTCGGCGGGGGCGCTGCGGCTGCGCAGCAGGGTGGCGCAGAGGCCTGCGGTGACGATGAGCGCCATCCCGGCCAGCGCCATCCACGTCACACGATCATCGAACAGCAGCACGCCGTACGCAAACGAGAACGCAATGCCCAGGTACTGCAGGCTGGCGTTCACGAGCGTGCGGCCGGTGCTGTAGGCGCGCGTCATCATGAGTTGCGCCACGGTGGCGAGCACGCCCACCGCAAGCAACAGCGCGGCGCTGCGCCAGGTGTGCGGGTGCACGCCGCTGGCCAAGACCGTGATCAGGCCGGCGCAGATGCCGCCGAGCGAAAAGTAGAAGACGATGCGGTACTCGGGTTCACCGATACGGCCCAGCGCGGTGACCTGCAGGTAGGCCGTTGCCGAGACGATGCCCGAGATCAGCCCGATCAGCCCATACCAGAGTTGCTGCTCATCGATGGTGGGCCGCAGGATCAGCGCCACCCCGGCGAACCCGAGCAGCACCGTGCCGATGAGCCGCCCGTCGATGCGCGCGCTGCCCAGCGCCACCGCACCGCCGACGAGAAACAGCGCCATCCACACCGACGACATGTAGTTCAGCGTCATCGCGGTGGCCAGTGGCAGCTTGCCGATGGAGTAGAACCACAGGCTCAGCGCCGTCACACCCGCCAGGCTGCGCCAGAAGTGCATCGCCGGCACTTTCGTGCGCAGTGTGCCGTGGGTCCAGCGGACCAGCACCATCATCATGATCGCGCCCGTCAGGCCGCGGTAGAAGACGATCTCGCCGGCCGCGTAGTGACTTGATGCGAGCTTGACGCACACGCCCATGGTCGCGAACAAGAACGACGCGATGACCATCAACCACGCGGGTGACATGGCCGTGTTCGACGCGTTGGTGCGGTGGCTGGCCGGCGCCGGTCAGGCGGGCCGGGCCATGGCCTTGCGGTACCACTCGTGGAACTGCTGCATGCCGTCTTCCATCGGGCTCTGGTAAGGGCCGGTCTCGTCGTCGCCGCGCTCCATCAGCGCGTGCCGGCCGGCGTCCATGCGCAGCGCGATCTCGTCGTCCTCGGCACAGGTTTCCCAGTAGGCGGCCTGCTCGGCGTCGATGAACTCGCGCTCGAACGCGCTGATCTCTTCGGGGTAGTAGAACTCGACCACGTTGAGCGTCTTCTGCGGGCCCTTCGGGTGCAACGTGGACACGACCAGCACGTGCGGGTACCACTCGACCATCACGCACGGGTAGTAGGTCAGCCAGATAGCGCCGTGCTTGGGCAGCGGGTTGTCGAAGCGGCCCTGGCGGTACTTCAGCACGGCATCGTGCCAGCGCCGATAGGCGGGGGTGCCCGGGCGCGCGAGTTCGTTCTTGGTGCCCACCGTCTGCACCGAGTGGTGCTCGCCGAACTCCCAGCGCAGTTCGTCGCAGGTCACGAACTGGCCCAGACCGGGGTGGAACGGGCCGACGTGGTAGTCCTCGAGGTAGACCTCGATGAAGGTTTTCCAGTTGTAGTTGCACTCGTGCATCTGCACATGGTCGAGCACGTAGCCGTCGAAGTTCAGGTCGGCCGCCGGGCCGAGCCGGGCCAGGTCGGCGGCGACAACGCGTGGGCCGGCCTCGAAGACCATGCCGTTCCAGGTCTGCACCGGGTAGTTGTTCAGGTTCAGGCACGGGTCATCGGGGAAGTGCGGCGCACCGATGAGCTTGCCGCGCAGGTCGTAGGTCCAGCGGTGCAGCGGGCAGACGATGCTGTCGTTGCCCGCGGCTTGGCGGCCGCCGTTGCCGCCGCCTCGCACATTCCCCCGCCCGCGCAGCATCAAGGCCTGGCGGTGCCGGCAGACGTTGGAGATCAGCTCGACGCCCGCAGCCGTGCGCACCAGCGCCCGGCCTTCGCCTTCCTGGGGCAGCGTGTAGTAGTCGCCGGGATCGGGCACCATCAACTCGTGGCCCAGGTAGCGCGGGCCGTTCCGAAACAGCGCCTGCGCCTCGAGCCGGAACAGATCGGCATCGAAGTACGCATTGACGGAGAGTTGCGAGCGGCTGCGCTCAAGTGCGTCCAGCGGGACGCTCAGGTCGGACATGATCCCAGGGAGTCTCCAAAACCGAGTGTGTTACCGGCCAGCCTGCAGCCGCTGCCGGCCGGGTGGGGTCTCTCGGCGCGCACCCGCAACGCGCGAAAGCGATTGTACCCGGGGGGACAGCGGGCCCGGGCGATATGCCGGCAGCCCTGGTGCCCACGGGCGATGCGTCTTGCGACCGTGCGGGAGTGACGCCCGTGACCGGCTGACTACAATCGCAGGGTTTGAAATCTGTCATGGTCAAGACCACCGCCCCCGCCCCCACCCCCGCTCTGCCCGCGAGTTACGAAGAAGCCCTGGGCGAACTCGACCGGCTCGTCGTCGCCATGGAGGCAGGGCAGTTGCCGCTGGACCGTTTGCTGGAAAACTACAAACGCGGGGCAAATCTGCTGGCTTTTTGTCGCGCTCGGCTCGACGCGGTCGAACAACAGGTCAAGGTGCTGGAAGATGGCCAGCTCAAGGCATGGGTCACGGAATGAAGCTGGCTGAGTTCGATGTGACTCAAGGCATGGGTCACGGAATGAAGCTGGCTGAGTTCGATGTGTGGGCACGCGCGGGGCTCGAAGCGGTCGAGGCCGCACTGCAGGCCTGGGTGCCTGCCGACGCGCCCGCCGGCCTGGGGCTGGCGATGCGCTACGGCGTGCTGGACGGCGGCAAGCGTTTGCGGCCCTTGCTGGTGCTGGCGGCGTCGCAGGCGGTGCACGGCCTGCCTGAAGCCGCCCTGCGCGCGGCCTGCGCGGTCGAGTTGATCCACGCCTATTCGCTCGTCCACGACGACATGCCCTGCATGGACAACGACGTGTTGCGCCGGGGCAAGCCCACGGTGCACGTGCAGTTCGGCGAAGCCCAGGCCATGCTCGCCGGCGACGCGATGCAGGCGCTGGCCTTCGAGGTGCTCACCCCCGTCGCCAGCGGCCAGGGTGGCGTGCCGCCGTCCCTGCAGGCGCGCTTGTGCGCGCTGCTCGCACGCTCGGCCGGCCACGCCGGCATGGCGGGGGGTCAGGCGATTGACCTGGCCAGCATCGGCAAGCCACTCGGCGAGCATGCGCTGCGCGACATGCACCACCGCAAGACCGGCGCCTTGCTGCAAGCCAGCGTGCTGATGGGCGCGGCCTGCGGTGAAGTGGGCGCGGCACAGTGGGCCGCACTGTCGGACTACGGCGACGCGCTGGGCCTGGCGTTCCAGGTCGTCGACGACATCCTCGACGTCACGCAGGCCTCTGCCACGCTCGGCAAGACGGCCGGCAAAGACCTCGACAACAACAAACCGACCTACGTGACCGTGCTCGGCCTCGACGCTGCCCGGCGCCACGCCATCGAGTTGCGCGACAAGGCGCAGGCCGCACTGGCGCGAAGTGGCCTGCAAGAGGCCACGTGGCTGGGCCTGCTGGCCGACAAGGTCGTCGAGCGAGACAGCTGAACATGAAACACACCCTGCTCGAAACCATCCACAGCCCGGCTGACGTGCGGCGCCTGTCGCGCGTGGAACTCAAACAACTCGCGGTCGAACTGCGCGACTTCGTGCTGCAAAGCGTGTCGCAGACCGGCGGTCACCTGTCCAGCAACCTCGGCACCGTCGAACTCACGATTGCGCTGCACCACGTGTTCAATACGCCGCACGACCGGCTGGTGTGGGACGTGGGCCACCAGACCTACCCGCACAAGATACTGACCGGCCGGCGCGAGCGCATGGGCACGCTCAAGCAGCTCGGCGGCATTTCAGGCTTCCCGCGGCGCGACGAGAGCGAGTACGACACCTTCGGCACCGCGCACTCCAGCACTTCGATCTCGGCCGCACTGGGCATGGCCGTGGCTGCGCGCCTGAAGGGCGAAGACCGCAAGGCCGTCGCCATCATCGGTGACGGCGCCATGAGCGCCGGCATGGCCTTCGAGGCGATGAACAACGGCGGCTACGCCCACAACGGCGCGCCGGCCGACATGCTGGTGGTGCTGAACGACAACGACATGTCGATCTCGCCGCCCGTGGGCGCGCTGAACCGCCACCTGGCGCGCCTGATGAGCGGCAAGTTCTACGCAACGGCACGCGACACCGCCAAGTCGGTGCTGAAGAACGCGCCGCCGCTGTTCGAACTGGCGCGGCGCTTCGAGGAACACGCCAAGGGAATGGTCGTGCCCGGCACGATTTTCGAGGAGTTCGGCTTCAACTACGTCGGCCCGATCGACGGGCACGACCTCGACTCGCTGATCCCAACGCTCGAGAACATGCGCGACCTCAAAGGCCCGCAGTTCCTGCATGTCGTGACCAAGAAGGGCATGGGCTACAAGCTGGCCGAGGCCGACCCGGTCAACTATCACGGCCCGGGCAAGTTCGACCCGGCCGTCGGCCTCGTCAAGCCCGCCACGCCGCCGAAGATCACCTTCACGCAGGTGTTCGGCCAGTGGCTGTGCGACATGGCGGCCGCCGACGTACGCCTCGTCGGCATCACCCCGGCGATGCGCGAAGGCTCGGGCATGGTCGAGTTCGAGAAGCGCTTCCCGAAGCGCTACCACGACGTCGGCATTGCCGAGCAGCACGCCGTCACGTTCGCGGCCGGCCTGGCCTGCGAGGGCCTCAAGCCGGTGGTCGCGATCTACTCGACTTTCCTGCAGCGCGCATACGACCAGCTGATTCACGACGTGGCGATCCAGAACCTGCCGGTGGTGTTCGCGCTCGACCGGGCCGGCCTCGTCGGTGCCGATGGTGCCACCCACGCCGGCGCCTACGATATCGCCTACCTGCGCTGCATTCCGAACATGAGTGTGCTGACACCGGCCGACGAGAACGAATGCCGTCAGGCGTTGACCACCGCGTTCCGCCAGAACGGCCCCTCGGCGGTGCGCTACCCGCGCGGCAGCGGCGCCGGCACGGTCATCCAGCAAGAACTCACCGAGCTGCCGTTCGGCAAGGGCGAGTTGCGCCGCAGCGTCGCGCGCGCTGTGGGCCAGGGCGGGCCGCGCGTCGCCATCCTGGCATTCGGCACGCTGCTGTACCCGGCGCTGGCGGCGGCCGACAAGCTCGACGCGGCGGTGGCCAACATGCGCTTCGTCAAGCCGCTGGACGTGGACCTGGTGTTCCAGTTGGCACGCACGCACGACGCCATCGTCACGGTGGAAGAAGGCTGCCTGATGGGCGGCGCTGGCAGCGCGGTTCAGGAAGCGCTGGCGGCGGCTGGCAATTCGATCCCGGTACTGATGTTGGGCCTGCCCGATGTGTTCGTCGAGCATGGCGATCCAGCCAAGCTGCTGGCCCTGTGCGGGCTTGACGCTGCGGGCATCGAGCAGGCCATTCTCAAGCGGTTCGGCGCCAAACCGGCGCTGGTGCGCGCGGCCGTCAACAGCTGAACGCAGCGCGGCATTCGACGCTGGCGAACGTGGCCTTCAACGCCAGCGGGTCGCGGCGCCGGCCGTTTGCTGGCATCCTTCGCCCACGACAACCTTCAGCGCTTCGCTGCAACACTCTCGACTTGCCATGAGCAACCTGAAAGACGCCCTGCACATCCCCGACACCCAGAGCGCGGCCGACCAGCGCCACCTGGCCATCCAGCGCGTGGGCATCAAGAGCATTCGCTACCCGCTGCAGTTGCGGGTCGGCTCGGCAGGCGTGCACACCGTGGCGCTGTGGGACCTCGACGTGGCCCTGCCGGCCGAGCAGAAGGGCACGCACATGTCGCGCTTCGTCGCGTGGCTCGATGCGCTCGACGAGCCGATGGACGCCGCGCTGCTGCGCACGCAGATGGCCGTGATGCTCGACAAGCTCCACGCCGCAGAGGGCCGCATCGACGCGCAGTTTCCGTTCTTCCTGCGCAAGCGCGCGCCGGTGACCGGCGTGCAGAGCTTGCTCGAGTACCAGGGGCGCTGGATCGCCGATGCGCGCGCCGGCAAGACCGTGGTCTGGGCCGAGGTGGTGGTGCCGGTCAAGTCGCTGTGCCCGTGCTCGAAGGAGATCTCCGACTACGGTGCGCACAACCAGCGCTCGCACGTGACGATCCGGGTCGAGCTGCTGCAAGACATCGGCTGGCATGAGCTGGTGCGCTTCGCCGAAGACTCGGCGTCGAGCGAACTGTGGCCCATGCTCAAACGCGCCGACGAGAAGTGGGTGACCGAGCGCGCCTACGAGAACCCGAAGTTCGTCGAAGACCTGGTGCGCGACGTGGCCCTGCGCCTGAACGCCGATGCGCGCGTAGGGCGTTACAGCGTCGATGTCGAGAACTTCGAATCGATCCACGCGCACTCGGCGTACGCGCGCATCGAGCGGGTTTGAGGCTCTCTACGCCCTCCGCCCACCCGCTGGTTTGGCCGCTCGCACCTTGATCGACCTCGCCCGCAGCGCATCGCGTAACAGGTACTCGACCTGCGCATTCGCGCTGCGCAACTCCGCCGCCGCCAGGCGCTCGATCTCGGCCCACAGCTGCGGGTCGATGCGCAGCAGGAATGACTTCTTGTCGGGGCTGGGCATGGGGATCGGGCTCGGGCTCGCCTTCGCCGCGCGCGTTCAGTTGTAGAGCGTGCCGGTGTTGACGATGGGCTGCGCGTCGTGGTCCGAGCACAGCACCACGAGCAGGTTGCTCACCATGGCGGCCTTGCGCTCGTCGTCGAGCTGCACCAGGCCGCGTTCTTCCAAGCCCTTGAGTGCGAGTTCCACCATGCCCACGGCGCCCTGCACGATCTTCGAGCGCGCCGCGACGATGGCCTCGGCCTGCTGGCGGCGCAGCATGGTGCCGGCAATTTCGGGCGCGTAGGCCAGGTGGGTGAGCTTGGCGTCGACGACCACGATGCCGGCTTGCGCAAACCGCGCTTGCAACTCCTGGCGCAGCGCCGCCGCCACCTCTTCAGTGCCCGAGCGCAGCGTGATCTCGCGCGCGCCCCCGGCTGCCACGGTGTCGTGGTCGTCGAGGTTGTCATATGCATAACTGAGGGCCAGGTGGCGCAGCGCCGACTCGGCCTGCGTGAGAACGTAGGCTTCGAAGTTGTCGACGTCGAAGCTCGCCTTCGCGGTGTCTTCGACGCGCCAGACGATGGCCGCTCCGATCTCGATCGGGTTGCCGCGCAGGTCGTTCACCTTCAGCTTCTCGCTGTTGAAGTTGCGCGCCCGAAGCGACACCTTCTTCTTCACGAGAAACGGGTTGGCCCAGCGCAGGCCCTCGGCGAGATCGGTGCCGCGGTAGCTGCCGAAGAGCGTCATCAACGCGCCCTGGTTCGGCTGCAGCATGTACAGCCCCGACAGGCACAGCACGCCGCCGATCAGGCACGCACCGAACACGCCGACCATCATCAGCGATGGCCGGCCCAGCACCGCGACGACACCGAAGGCGATGAGCACGATGCCCAACGCGACGTAGATGAACCCATTGCCTGATCGGGCCGTGTATTCGCGGGCTGCTTGCCTGTCCATGTGATCGTCTCCCCTGAGTAATTTCAAAGTGATATCACTTTGGATGCACTCTAAGGTTCACGTGGCGGCCTGTCAAGCCAGGATCGGAAGTGGAGTCAGAAGTCCTCGCTCAAACCCAGCAGCGCAGGGTCGCCGCGGCCGCGCCGCACCAGCACGGGCGGCTCGTCGGTCAGGTCGACCACGGTCGTCGGCTGCATCGGGCAGCCACCTGCATCGACGACGGCCTGGATCAGCTTCTGGAACCGGTCGCGGATTTCGATGGCCTCGTTCATCGGCTCCGACTCGCCGGGTGCAATCAGCGTGGTGGCCAGCAGCGGCTGGCCGAGCATGTCGAGCAGGGTCTGCGTGACGGCGTGTGCGGGCACACGCAGCCCGATGGTCCGGCGCGACGGGTGCGACACGCGGCGGGGCACTTCCTTCGTGGCTTCCAGGATGAAGGTGAACGGCCCCGGCGTGCCGAGCTTGAGCAACCGGTACTGCTTGTTGTCGACGCGCGCGTAGCTTGCCAGCTCGCTCAGGTCACGGCACAGCAGCGTGAGGTGGTGCTTGTCATCGACCCCCCGAATGCGGCGAAGGTTTTCGGCCGCAGCCTTGTCGTCGAGGTGGCACACCAGCGCATAGCTCGAATCGGTGGGGATCGCCGCAATACCGCCGCCGTGCAGGATCTGCACCGCCTGCTTCAACAGGCGCGGCTGCGGGTTGTCGGGGTGAACTTCGAAGTACTGAGACATGGGTTGAGGTCAAGAGACCAATTCATTCACCGCAGAGGGGCAGAGTTTGCGGAGTTGGCGCAGAGTAAAGACAAGGCTTCTTCCTACTCTGCGCCAACTCCGCCAACTCCCCTACTCTGCGGTGAATGAATTGATATTCGCCCTCTCACGAAGGCCGGTGAATGCGGGCTTCGAGCGCTGTCCACACCGGCGTGAGCCGCTCGGGCAGGGCGGGCAGGGCGCCCAGGTCCATGTGGCTTTCGCCAGGGCTGTGGAAGTCGCTCCCGCGCGAGGCGAGCAGGTCGAACTCGATTGCGGTGTCGGCATAGCGCAGCGCATCGGCGCTGCTGTGGCTGCCGGTAACCACCTCGACACCGCGCCCGCCGTGGGCCTTGAACTCGCTGAACAGCGCGTACTCCTCGTTGGCCGTGAACTTGTAGCGTGCGGGGTGGGCGATCACCGCCGTGCCGCCGGCGCCGGTGATCCAGCCGACGGCGTTGCGAAGCGTTGCCCAGCGGTGCGGCACGAAGCCGGGCTTGCCTTCGACGAGGTACTTGCGAAACACCTCGTGCGTGTCTCGGCACACGTGCGTCTCGACCAAATGGCGCGCGAAATGGGTGCGCGAGATCAGCTCGGCGTTGCCCACATACTGCAGTGCACCTTCGAATGCGCCTGTGATGCCGACCTTGGCCAGGCCGTCCGACATTTCCATCGCGCGTTCGCGCCGCCCGCCGCGTGTGGCCGCCAGGCCGGCCTGCAGCGCCGCGTCGTCGGCGTCGAAGCCCAGGCCGACGATGTGCACCGTCACATCCACGAACGTGACCGAGATCTCTGTACCGGTGAGGTAGGGCAGGCCGAGCGCCAGCGCGGCCCTGCGCGCCCGGTGCTGGCCACCCACTTCATCGTGGTCGGTCAGTGCCCACAGCTGCACGCCGTTCGCATGCGCGCGCGCCGCCAGGGCCTCGGGTTCGAGCGTGCCGTCGGACACGGCAGAGTGGCAGTGCAGGTCGGCGTTCAACGGTGGGGCGGGGTTCGGAATCACAGCCGCAGTTTAAGTCGCCCCATGCATGGCACGCGCACTCATGGGCTTTGCCCGCCGCCGACAGCGGCAGGCCCTAGTTCGATGCCGCCGTCACCGCCACGGTGTTGTCGTCCGGCCGCCGGTCGATCAGCTTGTTGAGCGGGTCGATGCCGGCCTTCGCGGGCTTGCGGTCAACGACCATCGTGAAGGTGCTCTCCTCGGCGGTGATTCGCTTGCGCTCCAGCGCCAGTGGCTCGCCGGCCTCGTCGAGCACGCCCACGTCGATCAGGTCGGCGAGCCGCGCATCGGTCTCCTTGCCTTGCTCGTCGGCGATGCGCTTCTTCGCGAACACCTTGATCGTGACTTCGAACTTGCCGCCCGCGAGCGGGCGCATCAACGCGCTCAGCGCGCGATTGTCGTAGAGCACGATGCGCTCGAACAGGTCGTCGATCAGGTACTGCATGTCGGGCGGTGTGACAGCGCGGATGCGAGCAATCAACGCCGTGCTGTTCGGGTACGGCGTGGCCTTGAACGCGTACTCGTCGCGGTACGCGCGGATCGCCCGGTTCAGTACGTCTTCACCCAGGTAGTCGGCCAGCAGGTACATCGCGAGGCTGCCTTTCGCGTAGTGGATGTACGGCTGGTTCTCGACCCGGCCGAGCGGCAGTTCCTTCTTCTGTTCCACGGCGCGGCCCAGCAGGTAGCGGTCGAGCTCGTAGGCGAGGAACTTGCGCATCTTGGCCGGGCCGACGCGCGCCTTCATCACCATCAGCGCCGAGTACTGCGCCAGCGACTCGATCAGCATCGTGCTGCCCTGAACGTCGGCCGCGCCGACCTGGTGGCCCCACCACTGGTGCGCCGCTTCGTGGGCGGTCACGTAGTACGGGTAGTCGATGTCCTTCGGGTCGCTCGGCCGCACGCGCGCGATGAAGCCGATGCCTTCGGAGTACGGAATCGTGTTGGGGAAGGCTTGCGCAAACGCTTCGTAGCGCGGGAACTCGATGATGCGGAACTGGCGGTATTGGTAGGCGCCGAAGTTCTTGCTGTTGTAGCTGAGCGCAGCCTTGGTCGCATCGACCATCGCATCGAGGTTGAACTCGTGGCCCGGTTGATAGTAGACCTCGATCGCCACCGGCGCGCCGCCATCACTGCGCTGCCACACGTCCTTCCTGACCGCATAGCGGCCCGACTGGAACGCGAAGAAGTTGACGATGGGCGCATCCATCTTGTAGTCGAAGATGCGGCGCCCGCCTTCGACGCGCTCGCCTTCCAGGTAACCCGGTGCGATGGCGATCTGGTCGGCCTCGGTGCTCACGCTGGCTTCGAACCGGATGAAATCGGCGTCGGCGCTGAGGGCGCTGCGCTGCTGCGCGGCGGGGTCGAGCCGGTCGGCCATGCGCTCCTTCGCCGGCAAGCCGAACTTGCGGCGGTCCTGGTCGCGCAGCAGTTCCACGCGCTCCAGGTAGCCGATGTGCGGCAGCACCACCGCGCCGTTCATGAAGCTGCCGTTGTAGACCACTGCCGTGTTCGAGCCCTCGTTGGTGAAACCGCGCGTGAGTTGCTCGATGTCGAGGTCGAGCGTGGTCTGTGCGCCGGGTACGAGCGGCGCGTCGAGCTTGAAGCGGTGCATGCCGAGCCGGGTGTCGGCCTCAATGCGGCGCGCTGGCGCGCCGAGCGCGAGCGTGTGCAGCACCAGGTCCGAGCCCGGCGGGAAGGCCAGGTTCACGGTCGTGACCGGCAGCCCGGTCTTGTTCATCAGCTCGAAGCGCCCGCGCACGCGCACGCGTTGCTCGGCCGGGAACAGGTCCACGGTGAGCTTGACGGCAGTCACCTTCAGTTGCGGCTCGGCGGCGAGTGTCTTGTACTTCTTCTCGTAGTCGGCCTGCGCCTGCTGCTGGTCATGGCTGGTGACGTAGCGGTTCAGCACATTGGTGTTGTAGAAGATGAAACCGCCGAGTCCTGCGAACGCGACCAGCGCCGCCGCGCCCAGGCCAATCGCGGGTGCCGACAACCGGCGGCGCGCCTGCGCCGTGCGCTCATGCCACCCGCTCACGGTGCCACGCTGCCACAGCAGATAGGCCAGCACCAGCAACAGCACCGAGGCGGCGGCCCAGTAGGCCTGGAAGGCCCGCACGCGCGGCATGAAGTGGCCGTAGCCGTTGATGTCGGAGTACACCGCCGCGGGCACGCTGCCGAACTTGGCCAGGTTGTGCTCGAAGCCCAGGCTGCCTGCGAACAGCAAGGCGATGTAATACACGATCATCACGAAATGGCCGAGGTACTTCTGGTTCACCACGCTGTGCACCGCAATCGCCAGGGCGCACAGCAGCCAGTAGTTGAGGAGGTCGATGCCGAACATGTCCTGCGCGTACAACCCCGGCTCGAAACGGAAGTAGCCCTTGCTCGCCTGGATGCCCATGCCGCACAGCATGAGCACCGCCTGCAACACGACCGGTACCAGCATCAAGGCGAAGAGCTTGGCCGCGAGCGGCAACCACGTCGGCAAGGGCAGTGCATCGACGATCTGGTCGAGCCGCATCTCGCGTTCGCGCCACACCAGTTCACCGGCGTAGAACGCAATGATCACGAGCATGAAGGCCGCGAACGTGCCGCTCAGCAAGCCCACCATCTGGAAGGTGACGGGCCAGGTGGCGGTGCCGAACTGCTCGCCGACCGACGTGCTGGCAAACACCATGAACAGCAACCCTGCGAGCACCAGCACGCCGAAGTAGATGTTCTTCACGGTCTCGCGAAAATAGAGCCAGGTCAGGTGCGGCAGAAGTGCCCACGGCCGCGCGGCCGCCGGCACCATGCGAAGCGCTGGGGAGGCGGGCAAGGCGGCGGGCGTTGTCGGTGTGTCGCCAGCCTTGCCGGTTGGCTTGGCGCTTGACTTGCCGGACTTGGCGACCCGTTCGGCCGCTGCCGCGCTGAACGAGAAGCGCCACCAGCACAGCGCCGACACCGCGAGCGCGACGGTCAGCCACAGCACGCGGTTCCAGAGCAGCACACCGTCGAGCGGAATCAGCCGCGTGTTACTTTCGTGAACCGTCCAGTACTGCGTCAGGATGGCCAGTGCGCGGCTGCCGAAGGGGTCGAGCAGGGCCGCCAGCAGCTTGTTGTCGAGGTCGCGGATCAACTGCAGCGAGAGCAGCCAGCCGAGCAGCAGCAGCACGCTGCCGATGTACACCGGCAGCATCTTGCGCGTGAGGGCCGCGAGGCTGAAGAACACGCTGCCGACGAACAGCGCGTTGGGCAGCAAGAGCCATGCATAAGGCAGGGCATAGGCGGCCCAGCGGTTCGCGCCCAGTCGCTCGGCGTCCATGCCCGGCAGCAGGGTCGCGATGAACGCGCCGATGCCGATGCCGGCGAACACCACGAGCAGCACGCCGAACGCGCCGATGAAGCGCCCGCCCAGGTACTGCAGTTTGCCGATGGGTGCGGTGAAGAAGAAGCTTTGGGTGCGGTACTCGAAGTCTTGCTGCACCGCGCGGCCCATGATGGCGGCCATCACCGTGACCCCCAGCAGCCCCAGGGTGGCAACGGTCTGCGCCAGTGCATACGGTGAGTTCACCGCCACCTTGCCACTGCCGAACGAGATGCTCGCGTTCGCGAACAGGCCGCCTGCCGCCGCGATCCAGAGCAAGGCGATGGCCAGGAAGACGAGGAAGTAGACCCAGGTCGACAACAGTTTCAGGCGCGACCTGAACTCGAACGCGGCAATCGTGAACATGGTGGCGGCGCGCTTTGGTTAGTTTGAATGCGCCGCGGCGCTGAACACAGCGCCGGCCGCAACAGCCGCTTGCGCCGGCAAGGCCAGGTACCCGCCGATGGCAGCGAAGTAGGCGTCTTCCAGGGTCGGCGCAGCCGGCTCGAAGCCCGGTGCGGGCCGCGCATCGGCGATCACGTTGACCTGCGTCTTGCCGCCGTACAAGCGCGTCGAGATCACCGCATGCCGCTCGCGCAGGGGCTCCACATCGGCACGTGCGACCGAACTGGTCCAGACCCGGCCGGCGAGCGCATCGACCAGCTGTTGCGGTGTGCCGGTGACGAGCAGGCGGCCCTTGTTCATGATGGCCAGGTTGGGGCAGAGATCGCTCACGTCGGAGACGATGTGGGTCGACAGCAGCACGATGACTTGTTCGCCGATCTCGACCAGCAGGTTGTGAAAGCGGGTGCGCTCTTCGGGGTCGAGGCCGGCAGTAGGCTCGTCCACGATGATGAGCTGCGGCGCACCGAGCAGGGCCTGCGCGATGCCGAAGCGCTGGCGCATGCCGCCCGAGTAGCCGCCCAGCGCCTTCTTGCGCACCTCAAACAGGTTGGTCTTGTGCAGCAGGCCGGCCACGACCTCGTTGCGCTGCGCCTTGTCGGCCAGGCCCTTGAGCCGCGCGAGGTGGTCGAGCATGTCTTCGGCGCTGACCTTCGGGTACACGCCGAAGTCTTGCGGCAGGTAGCCGAGCACGCGGCGCAGGTCGTCTTTCGCGCGCAGCACGTCGATGTTCTTGACCGGGCCGGCCACACCGGTCAGCTGCACCGAGCCGTGGTCGGCATCCTGCAGCGTGGCCAGCGTGCGCATCAACGTCGACTTGCCCGCGCCGTTCGGCCCGAGCAGACCGAACATGCCGGCCGGGATGCTGAGCGTCACGTCGTCAAGCGCGCGCACGCCGTTCGCGTAGGTCTTGGACAGGCCGGTGATGTGCAGTTGCATGGGGTGGGTGCAGCGGTTCGGGTGAGGGCAGTGTGCCAGCGCGGGTTCTGGATGACTCTCACTTCGCGACGGGCTGCGGGATGGTGGGTATGAGCGGAATAGGCACCCGCCGGTCGGAGCGAGACCAGGCCGCTGCGGTACTCTGTTCCGCTCATGTCCCCCGGCCTGCGGCCTCCTCCTTGACTTCGCTCCACAGAGAACCGCACCGGCCTGATCCGGAGCGCTCGCGGTATGGAACGGTTGGCAGCCAACCTGTGAAGCCAAGGCCGTTGGGTGACTGACGGAGCGAAGTCAAGGAGGAGGCAGCGGCCAAAGGCCGCACAGCCGGAGGACATGAGCGGAGTCAGTCGCCCGGCGGCCTTGGCACGCTCCGACTATGGCCGATCCGAACTGCTACCCCGCCGCCTCCACCACCATCTGCACCCGCTCCCGACCGTTGTACTCGTCCAGGCTCAGCCGGTAGGCCAACCGCACCGTTGCGGCAACGGGTTCGATGTGACCGAACCAGATCGCGTCGCGCAGCGCGCCTGCATGGCGCACCGAGAGCTTCATGTGCTTCTCGCCCACGAGCCGCTGCGAGACGACCTGCACCTCGTCGATGAAGACCGGCGCCTCGAAGGCCTGGCCCCAGACCAGCGCGTCGAGTGCGCGCACGGTGTCGGTGGTGAAGTTCTCGGCGCCGAGTGGCCCGTCGCTGAGCAGGGTGCGCGACAAGGTGGCGGCGTCGAGCCACTCGCCCGCGACCTTCTGCAAGGCGGCATCGAACGCGGCGAAGTGCGCTTCTTCGATGGTGCAGCCGGCGGCCATCGCATGGCCGCCGAAGCGCTTGAGCACACCCGGCTCACGCTTGCTGACCAGGTCGAGCGCGTCGCGCAAATGGAAGCCGGGGATCGAGCGGCCCGAGCCCTTCAGCAGCCCGTCCTGCCCGCGCGCGAACACGAAGGTCGGGCGGTGCACGCGGTCTTTGAGGCGCGAGGCGACGATGCCCACCACGCCTTCGTGAAAGCCGGCGTCGAATACCGCAAGCGCCGTTGGCGCGCCGGCACCTCCGAGCGCCTGCTGCGCCATCACGCCGTCGAGCCAGGCCTCGGCCTGCTCACGCATGCCGGCCTCGACGACGCGGCGTTCGCGGTTGATGGCGTCGAGCTGCTTCGCCAGGTCGTGCGCCCGGCCGGCGTCGTCGGTCAGCAGGCACTCGATGCCCAGGGTCATGTCCGACAAGCGCCCGGCGGCGTTGATGCGCGGGCCGAGTGCGAAGCCGAGGTCGAAAGCGCTGGCGCGGCGCGCGTCGCGGCCCGCCGCGCTGAAGAGCGCGGCCACGCCGGGTTGCAGCTGGCCCGCGCGAATGCGGCGCAGGCCTTGCGCGACGAAGCGGCGGTTGTTGGCATCGAGCCTCACCACATCGGCCACGGTGCCCAGCGCCACGAGGTCGAGCAGCGTGTCCAGCCGCGGCTGCGCTGCGGCCGTGAACACACCACGTTCGCGCAGTTCGCCGCGCAGCGCGAGCAGCACGTAGAACATCACGCCCACGCCCGCCAGGTTCTTGCTCTCGAAGCTGCAGCCGGGCTGGTTCGGGTTCACGATCACGTTGGCATCGGGCAACCGCACTTCATCGCCGAACAGTGCGGGCAGGTGGTGGTCGGTCACGAGCACGGCCAGGCCCAGGGCGCGCGCATGCGCCACGCCGTCGATGCTGGCAATGCCGTTGTCCACCGTCAGCAGCACATCGGGGCGCTGCTGCATGGCGAGGTCGACGATGGCGGGCGTCAGGCCGTAGCCATGTACCGCGCGGTCGGGCACCACGTAGGCCAGCGTGTCGGGCGCGGCACCGAGCAGGCGCAGGCCGCGCAGCGCCACGGCGCAGGCGGTGGCGCCGTCGCAGTCGTAGTCGGCGACGACGCAGATGCGCTGACGGTGCGTGATGGCGTCGGCCAATAGCTCGGCCGCTGCGGTGATGCCCAGCAGCCCGGCGGGCGGTAGCAGGCGCGCGAGCGCGTCGTCGAGTTCGTCGGGTGCGCGCACGCCGCGCCCGGCGAACAGGCGCGCCAGCAGCGGCGGCACGCCGGCTTGTTCGAGCGCCCAGACCGCGCGCGGTGGCGGGTTGCGCAGGGTGATGGTCGGCCCGCTCATCACAAGGCCGCCAGCACGGTGTGCGGCAGCGTGGCGTTCCAGTGGCGGCGCAGGCGCTGGCGCCACGGGCGCACCACGTTCTCGAAACGCTGTGCGCTGCGTTCCCCGCACAGGGTCAAGGTCACCGATTCACCGCGTTGCGCAGCGTCGAGCAAGGCCTTGATCGCGCCGCCGTCCAGGGCTTGCCACGCCTCGGCCCAGGCCGCCCAGTCTTGCGCCAGCAACGGCGCACGCAGCGTGTCGTCGACCTGTACGGCGGCCTCGTCGGCGCTCTGGAAGCGGCCGCAGCCACTGAGCCAGAACGAGTTCAGCGCAAGCTCGCCACGGGCTTCGCGTTGTTCGTTGATCGGGTGCGGGTAGAGCAGCATCTGCACCTCGCTCTGCAAGCGGCGCATCAGCGCGGCGGCGGGCGTGGTCTCGGCCTTCGTGCCGGTCCACAGCTCCACGCGCCGGCCGATGACGCGGTCGAGCGCCGCGCAGGGCAGGTCGGCCAGACCCTCGTGCGACGCGTACCAACGCAGTGCCGAGCCCCACTCGAAGCGCATGCCTTCGCCCTCGAACAGCTCGCGCACGGCCTCGAACGCGGCACGCGATTCCACATCGCTCAGGTTCAGAGCGGCCGGGTCGGCCAGCGACACGTGGTCGCGTGCCACGTGCCAATGCGCGGGGGTCAGCAGGCCCCACGCGGCATCGCCCACCGTGATGCCGTCGTGCGCCGCAGCGTGGGCCGCAAAGGGCAGGCAACCATCGGCGCCGCGCCAGCCCCACGCTGCGGCCAGTGCACGTTCGTGCGGGGGCGAGAAGCTGAGTTCGTCGCTCGTGATGAGCTCGGTGGGGCTCAGCGTGGCGAGCAGCTTCGAGAGCTGCGCCAGCGGCATGTCGCGAACCACCTGCGTGGCGGCGTCGGACAGCGCCGAAGCGAACGGGATCAGCAGGTGCATGCCGCGATTATCGGGGGCGCGACCCGCTCGACCCCTCCTGTAGGATCGTCTCCCCATGAACTGGCCCTATGAATTGCAGATCGGTTGGCGCTACACGCGCGCGGGGCGCGCCGGGCGCCGCAACGGTTTCATCTCGTTCATTTCGGGGGTGTCGATGCTCGGCATCGCACTCGGCGTGGCCGCGTTGATCGTGGTGCTGTCGGTGATGAACGGCTTCCGCAAGGAGGTGCAGGACCGCATGCTGTCGGTCATCTCGCACGTCGAACTCAGCTCGTCGGACGGCGCGGCCCTGCCCGACTGGCGCGCCACCGCAGCGCAGATCAAGGCGGTGCCGGGCGCGGCCCAGCAAGTCATCGGCGCGGCACCGTTCATCGCGACGCAGGCCTTGGTTGCGCGCGGCGACGAACTGCGCGGCGCCATCGTGCGCGGCATCTCGCCGAACGACGAAGCCACCGTGACCGACATTGCCGCTCAGCTCAAGAACACCACGTTCGCGAAGCTCGTGCCGGGCCAATGGGGCGTGGTGCTGGGCATCGAACTCGCGCGCTCGCTCGGTGTGCGCGATGGCGACAAGGTGACCGTGATGGCGCCGGGCGGCCAGGTCACGCCGGCCGGTGTGGTGCCGCGCCTGAAGCAGCTCACGGTGGTGGGAACGTTCGACTCGGGCCACTATGAGTACGACAGCACGCTGGCCCTGATCGACATCGAAGACGCCGCCCGCCTCTTCCGCACCGAAGGCCCGACCGGCGTGCAGCTTCGCCTGAAAGACCTGAACCAGGCGCGCGAGGTGGCCGCGCAACTCGCCTCCGCCCTCGGCACAGCAGTGCGCGTGACCGACTGGACCCGCACCAACCGCAACTGGTTCTCGGCTGTGCAGCTCGAGAAGCGAATGATGTTCATCATCCTATTGCTGATCGTGGCGGTGGCGGCGTTCAACCTGGTCTCGACACTGGTGATGGCGGTGACCGACAAGCGCGCGGACATCGCCATCCTGCGCACGCTCGGCGCGAGCCCGCGGTCGGTGATGGGCGTGTTCATGGTGCAGGGGGCGTTGTCGGGCGTGATCGGCACGTTCGGCGGTGTGGCCTCCGGCCTGCTCATCGCCTTCAACGTCGGCACCCTGGTAGGCGCGCTCGAATCGCTGCTGCGCGTGAACTTCCTGCCGCCCAGCATCTACCTGATCAGCCGCATGCCCAGCGAGCCGCAGAGCGGGGACATCGTTCCCATCGTCTTCTTTTCGCTGCTCTTCGCCTTGCTGGCCACCATCTATCCAAGTTGGAGCGCGAGCCGCGTGCAACCCGCCGAAGCCCTTCGATATGAATGAGCCTTCGGCGCAGCCGGTGATTCGCGTCGAAGCCCTGCACAAACGCTTCACCGAAGGCAGCGGTGACGACGCACTCGACGTGCACGTGCTGCACGGCATCGATTTGACCGTGGCGCGTGGCGAAACCGTGGCCATCGTCGGCGCGTCGGGCTCGGGCAAGAGCACGCTGCTGCACCTGATGGGCGGGCTCGACGCGCCGACCTCGGGCAGCGTGCGGTTGCAGGGTCAGGACTTCGCCACGATGAGTGCCGCGCAGCAAGGCGCGTGGCGGAACCGGCACCTCGGTTTCATCTACCAGTTCCACCACCTGTTGCCCGAGTTCACGGCGCTCGACAACGTGGCGATGCCGCTGCGCATTCGCCGCATGGCGCAACCTCAGGCGCGCGAGCAGGCAGCCGCCGTGCTGGCGCAAGTGGGCCTCGCGCACCGCGTGTTGCACCGGCCGTCGCAACTGTCCGGCGGCGAGCGTCAGCGGGTCGCGATCGCGCGCTCCATCGTCGCAAGCCCTGCCTGCGTGCTGGCCGACGAGCCCACCGGCAACCTCGACCGCGAAACCGCCGACGGCGTGTTCGCCCTGATGCTCAATTTGGCCCGCGAACAGGGCATGGCCTTCGTGCTCGTCACGCACGACGCGACTTTGGCCGCGCGCTGTGACCGGGTGCTGAACCTGACACTGGGACGGCTCAGCGGCTGAGCGGATGGGCCACCGGCCCGCGCGCGCTGTCAGCGCGACGAGCCGAGCTCGTGCTGACAGCGCAACAAGACCACCGCCGCTTCGACGAGAACGGGCACCGCAGCATCGATGCCGAGCGTGTGCACGTCGGTCTCGTCCGCAGCCGGGCGTTCCAGCGCGGCGAACTGGCTGGCCAGCAGGTCGGCCGGCATGTAGTGGCCGGTGCGCTGCGCGAGCCGTGCTTCGATGAGCGCGGCGCTGCCGTCCAGCAGCACGAAGCGCACGCCGGGCGCGGCTGCGCGAATGCGGTCCCGGTAACTGCGGCGCAGTGCCGAACAGGCCATCGCCACGCCAGCGGGCGAACGCTGCGGGTCGGCCAGGCGCTGGCCCACGCGGTCCAGCCAGGGCCGGCGGTCTGCGTCGGTCAGCGGCGTGCCGTCGCGCATCTTGGCCACGCTGTTTGCGCAGTGCAGGTCGTCACCATCGACGAAGTCGAGCCCCAGTGCCTGCGCGAGTTGCTGCGCCACCGTCGACTTGCCGCAACCCGACACCCCCATCACGACGACGGCGATGCGCATGGCAGCGGCTTCAAAGGCTGGCGGTGATGCCGCCATCGACGTACAGGATGTGCCCGTTCACGAAGCTCGACGCCTCGGACGCGAGGAACACGGCCGCACCACCCAATTCACCCACCTCGCCCCAGCGGCCGGCCGGCGTGCGGCCGGCGAGCCAGGCCGTGAACGTTTCGTCCTTCACCAGTGCGTCGGTCAGTTCGGTCTTGAAGTACCCCGGCCCCAGGCCGTTGACCTGGATGCCGTGCTTGCCCAGGTCGATGGCCATGCCCTTGGTCAGCATCTTCACCGCGCCCTTGCTGGCCGCGTAGGGCGCAATGCCGGGGCGGCCGAGTTCGCTCTGCACCGAGCACACGTTGATGATCTTGCCGCGCCCGCGCCCGACCATGCGCTGTGCCACCGCGCGGCCGACCAGGAACACGCTGTCCACGTTCACGCTCATCAGCTTGCGCCATGCGTCGACCGGGAATTCGGCGAAGGGCGAGCGGTGCTGCATGCCGGCGTTGTTGACGAGGATGTCGATGGGCGCCATGTCGGCCTCGATGCGCTTCACGCCAGCCTCGACCGCATCGGCATCGGTCACGTCGAACGCGACTGCCTCGACGTGCAGACCCTCGGCCTGCAGCGCGGCGCGGGCGGCGGCCAGGCGGACTTCATCGCGTGCGTTCAGCACCACCGTGGCACCGGCCGACCCCAGGGCGCGGGCCAGCGCGAAGCCGATGCCTTTGCTGGAGCCGGTGACAAGGGCGGTTCGGCCGGTCAGGTCGAAGAGGTTCTGCATGGTGTCTCCTGCGCCGCGTGTTCGTGACGGTGCGTGCATTTTCGCTGCTTTCATCGTATGTTACCGGTAGCTCGTGATGAAGGTCAACCAGCATGAGAACACATGAGCAATGCGATATGGCTACCGGTATCAATCAGGGAGATGCGCCCTTGAACCTGCGGACTCTCGAACTCTCTAACCCCGGAGCGACCCAGTGACTGCCCACGACCCGCAACCCCACGTCCTGATGACCGGGCCCACCCTGGATCGGACATCGCCCGGCACGCCCCGCAGGCGCGTGCCATCTTCACACGCGGCGAGCTGGCGGCCTGCTGCGACGTGCTCGTCGCAACGTTCTGCTGCAACCGCACCATGCCAGTGGCACCATCGAGCCCTGGCGCGCCATGGGGCAACTGGTACGCGACAACCTGCAAGCGCACTTCGCCGGCGAGCCACTATTGACTCCGGTCGCCTGACCCCCGTCGCTTGAACCCTCGACCCGAACCTGCTTGAAGGAAACCACCATGCGTCTGCGTTGCATGTGTCTCGTGATCCACGCCCCGACCGACCTGCGGCTCGAAGAGCAGGACGCCGGTGACGTGAGCCCCGGCCAAGTGATGGTGCGCGTCAGCAAGGGCGGCATCTGTGGCTCCGACCTGCACTACTTCAACCATGGCGGATTCGGCACCGTGCGCCTGAAAGAGCCGATGGTGCTGGGCCACGAGGTGGCCGGTACGGTCGTCGCCGTCGCCGACGACGTGACGCGCGTGAAGGTCGGCGACCGCGTTGCCGTGAACCCGAGCCGGCCGTGCAGCCGCTGCAAGTACTGTCTCGAAGGGCTGCCCAACCAGTGCCTCGACATGCGCTTCTACGGCAGCGCCATGCGCAACCCGCACGTGCAGGGCGCGTTCCGGAACGTGCTGCTGTGCGACGCGGTGCAATGCGAGAAGGTGGCCGACGGCGTGTCGCTCTCGCTCGCCGCGCTGGCCGAGCCGTTCTCGGTCGGCCTGCACGGTGTGTCGCGCGCCGGGCCCCTGCTGGGCAAGCGCGTGCTGGTGTCGGGCTGTGGCCCGATCGGTGCGCTGGCGATTGCAGCTGCGCGCGTGCACGGTGCGGCCGAGATCGTGGTGACCGATGTGGTCGATGAGCCGCTCGTCATCGCCCGCAAGATGGGCGCGAACCTCGCCATCAACGCCGCCACCGACAGCAGCTGGGTGCAACGCTACAGCGCCGACAAAGGCACGTTCGACGTGATGCTCGAATGCTCGGGCAACGAGCGCGCGCTGCGCGACGGCCTGGAGGTGATGCGCCCGCGCGGCGTGGTGGTGCAGCTCGGCCTGGGTGGCGACGTGAGCATCCCGCAAAACATGGTCGTCGCCAAGGAGCTGTCGATCTGCGGCTCGTTCCGCTTCCACGCCGAGTTCGCACTCGCGGTTGCACTCATCAACGAAGGGCGGGTCGACTTGTCGCCCGTCATCACCGGCTCGTACCCGATGGCCGACGCGGTGACAGCGTTTCAGCTGGCGGGGGATCGCAAGCGCGCGATGAAGGTGTTGATCGACTTCGAGAGCGCAGCGGTTTGACGGGCAGCCCTCAGGTGCTCCCCCGCGCCATGACTTGAAACGGGATCAACACCGTCTCTGCCGGCAGCTGCGCGCCGGTGCGCGCTTCGTCGATGGCGCGCATCAGCAACTCGCCGGCCGCGCGGCCGATGCCGGTGCTGTCGATGGCCACCGTGGTGATGGTCGGGTGGCAACTTCGCGAGACCTCGAAGTCACCGAAGCCGGCGATCGCAATGCGCTTCGGCACGGCCCAGCCCTGGCGGTGGCATTCCATCAGCGCGCCAAAGGCGGACAGGTCGGACACGCACACCACCGCGTCCACATCGGGCCATTGGTGCACGAGTTGCACGATGGCCTGCGCGCCTTGCGCCATCGAGATCGGCGGTTGCCCGAACGAGATGACGCGGCCGGCGGGCAGGCCGAGCGCCTTGATGGCTTCGGTGTAGCCACGCCGGCGGTCGGCACCGCGCGTGTCGCGGTTCGAGGTGCCGCCGATGAAGGCGATGTGGCTGTAGCCTTTGGCGTGGAGATGGTGCACCAGCGCGGCCGTGGCTTCTGCGTTCGAGAAGCCCACTGTGTGCTCGATCGGGTGTGCCGGCAGGTCCCAGGTTTCGACCACGGGGATGCCGGCTGATTCGAGCATCGCGTGGGTGCCGGGCGAGTGGTTGCCGCCCGTCAGGATCATCCCTTCGGGCCGGCGCATCAGCATTGCGGCCACCAGGCGCTCTTCGTTCTCGACGCGGTAGTCCGAGTAGCCGAGCAGCAGTTGCAGGCCGCTGCCTTCCACGGCCGCGGTGATGCCGTGCGCCGTCTCCGAGAAGTTGGAGTTGTTCAGCGACGGGATCACGGCGGCGATGAAGCCCGAGCGCTTGCTCGAGAACGTGCGCGCCGTCTGGTCGAGCACGTAGCCCATGTCGGCGCAGGCCAGCAGGATCCGCTGGCGCAATGTCTCGGAGGTGGTGCGTTCGCTGCTGCCGGCCCGGTTCAGCGCGCGCGACACGGTCATCTTCGACACGCCGACGTGCGCGGCCACATCGGCCATCGTGACCTGCCGCTTCGGCGCAGGGGGCGCGGCGCGGCGGCGGGCGGGCGCCTTGACGCGCGCTGCAGCAGGTCGGGGTGGGGCAGGTTTGCGGGTCGCCATGGGGCGATGTTCGCAGCGTGAAACCGCGCTGACAAGGCTTGCACACCACCTTGCGGGAAAGTACCAGTTACCGGTAACAAGAATGCGCCGACACTGCACGGCAGAAAGGCAGCATGCATGACCCTGGACGTGTTCGACGCGCGCTTCGATGCGGTGGCCCGAGGTGCCGGCGGCCTGGAACGCCTGTGCACCGGCGCGGTATGGAGCGAGGGCCCGGTGTGGATGGCCGAAGACGCGAGCGTGCTGTGGAGCGACATTCCGAACAACCGCATGCTGCGCTGGCACGCGCGCACCGGCATGACCGTATGGCGTGACGCGGTCGAGTACACCAACGGCCACACGCGCGAACACGACGGCGCGTTGTTGCACTGTTCGCACGGCCAGCGCGCGGTGGTGCGCACCCGCTTCGGCGCGGATCTGCTGCCGCTGCCCGACGAGGTCGTCGTCGATCGCTTCGAAGGGCGCCGGCTCAACTCGCCTAACGACATCGTCGTCAAGTCAGACGGCACGATCTGGTTCACCGACCCGCCCTACGGCATCGTGTCCGATCATGAGGGCCACCAGGCCGAGAGCGAACTGGGTTGCAACCACGTCTTCCGTTTCGACCCGCGCAGCGGTGAGTTGCGCAGCGTCAGCGCCGGCATGGAAGACCCGAACGGCTTGGCCTTCTCGCTCGACGAGTCGCTGCTGTATGTGTCCGACACCTCGGCCGCGCGCCGCCAGGACGGCGGCGGCAACCACCACATCGTCGCGTTCGACGTGGTGGGCGGCGAAGCCCTCGCGAACCCGCGTGTCTTCGCGGTCGTGAACCCGGGTCTGGCCGATGGCTTCCGGCTCGACCAGCACGGCTTCATCTATACCAGCAGCGCCGACAGCGTGCAGGTCTATCACCCCGACGGCACGCGCATCGCGCGCATCCCGGTGCCCGAGAAGGTGGGCAACCTGACCTTCGGCGGCGCTGCGCGGAGCGATCTCTACATCTGCGCCAGCACGTCGCTCTACCGCATCCGGTTGAACACCTGCGGGGTGCAGCGGCCGTGACCTTTGACGTTACCGCTAGCGTGCCGAAGGCTTCGCCGAGCGCGCCGCTACTGCAATTCCAGGCGCTGTGCAAGCGCTTCGGCGGCACGCAGGCCGTCGACCACGTGACGCTCGACGTGCGCGCCGGCGAGATCCTCGCGCTGCTCGGCGAGAACGGCGCCGGCAAGTCCACGCTCATCAAGCTGCTCGCGGGCATCTACCCGGCCGACGAAGGCGCGATTCTGCTGGACGGCCAACCCGAGGCCGAGTGGCGCAGCCGCGACCGCACGCGCCAGCCGGTCGCGTTCATCCACCAGGACCTGGGCCTCGTCGACTGGATGACGGTTGCCGAGAACGTGGCGCTGGGCATGGGCTACCCGCGCCGCTGGGGTAACACCGTGGCCCGTCACTTCAACCTCATCGATTGGCCGCGCGCCCGCGCCACCGCGCACCGCGTGATGGCGCGCGTGGGCTGCGACATCGACCCCGAGCGCCGTGTGTTCTCGCTCACCCGCGCCGAGAAGTCGCTGCTCGCCATCGGGCGCGCGCTCGAAGTGCGGGCGCGGCTGCTGGTACTCGACGAGCCCTCGGCCAGCCTGCCGATGGCCGATGTGGCGCGCCTGTTCGGCGTGTTGCGCGGTCTGCGCGCGCAGGGCACGGCGATGGTCTATGTGTCGCACCGGCTCGACGAGGTGATGACTATTTCCGACCGTGCGGCGGTGATGCGTGACGGCAAGCTCGTGGCCGTGCGCGACACCGCTGCCACGACCGAATCCGAGTTGGTCGGCCTGATCGTCGGCAAGGCGCTCGATGCATCGGTGCTGAAGGCCGTGGCCGCGCCGAACGCCGAGCCGGTGCTCGTGCTCGACGGGGCTGCCAGCGGCAACGCTGGGCCGCTGAGCTTCACCGTCAATCGGGGCGAGGTGGTGGGCCTGGTGGGCCTGCGCGGGGCTGGGCAAGAGGCCATCAGCCGCGCGCTGTTCGGGCGCGAGCCGCTGTCGGCCGGCCGCATGCAGTTGCTCGGCCGTGACGTGCTGCTGCGCAACACGGCAGACGCCATTCGCGCCGGCGTGGCCTATGTGGCCAGTGAGCGCCTGGAAGAGAACCTCGCGGGCTCGATGACGGTGGCCGAGAACCTGTTCCCGAACCCGGCGCTGGTGGGCGAGCGTGGCCTCGCATTCGCGCGGCGGCGGCGCGAGCACGCTGCGGCGATCGCGCTGATCCGCCGCTTCGACGTGAACCCGCCCGCGCCCGCAGCCGAAGTTCAGCAGCTCTCCGGTGGCAACCAGCAGAAGGTGGTGCTCGCGCGCTGGTTCCACCTCGACAAGCCGCTCACGGTGCTGGAAGAGCCGACGGCCGGCGTCGACGTCGGCGCCAAGCGGCAGATCTACGGCGTGCTGCGCGAACGGGCCGAGGCGGGAAGCGCGCTCGTCGTCGTGTCCACCGACTTCGAGGAAGTGGCCACCGTCTGCACCCGCGTGCTGGTGTTTCGCAGCGGCCTCATCGCGGCCGAGTTGCAAGGCGCCGACATCACGGTCGCACGGCTGCTCTCGCTCGCAGCGGGTGGCGCGATGAACCACGATACGGCCATGGCTGTTGCATGAGCGGCTCGATCCAATCCACCGCGCTCGAACCCGACCCGTCGCTCGACGGCCAGGCCTTGAGCCTCGGGCAGCGCATCGGTCGCGCCGTGCCGGTGTACGGCCTCGTCGGCCTCACGGTGGCGCTCGCGCTGCTGTTCTCGGCGCTTCTGCCCGACACGTTCCCGACCCTGTTCAACCTGCGCGCGATCCTGTCCGACAAGTCGGTGATCGCCTTGCTCGCACTGGCTGCCACCATTCCGATGATCACCGGCAAGATCGACCTGACCGTGGGCTACGGCATCGTGCTGTGGCACATCCTGGCGATCAGCCTGCAAACACGTTACGGCGTGCCGTGGCCGGTGGCGGTGCTGATCGTGCTGACGTGTGCGGCGCTGTTCGGCATGCTCAACGGCCTGCTTGTTGAGTTGGCGCAGATCGATTCGTTCATCGCCACGCTCGGCACCGGCACGGTGATCTACGCCATCGCGCTCTGGCACAGCGGCGGGCGGCAGGTCGTGGGTGACCTGCCCGACGCATTCGTCGCGATCAGCGGTGGCAATTTCCTGGGCCTGCCGATCGGCGCGTTCTACGTGCTCATCGTCAGCGTCACGCTGTGGCTTGTCACCGAGTTCACGCCGCTCGGCCGGGCGCTCTACGTGATCGGCGCCAACCCGAAGGCGGCGCAACTCAACGGCATTTCGGTGCGGCGCCATGTGATGGGCGCGTTCGTCGCCTCGGGGCTGTTGTCGGGCTTTGCCGGCGTGCTGCTCGCATCGAGGTTGCAGATCGGGCAGGCCAGCGTCGGGCTCGAGTTCCTGCTGCCCGCGCTGGTGGGCGCGTTCCTCGGCTCGACCACCATCCGCCCCGGCCGCGTCAACGTGTGGGGCACGCTCGTCGGCGTGGCCATCCTCGCCATCGGCATCTCGGGCATCCAGCAGTTCGGCGGCGCGTTCTACGTGGAGCCGCTGTTCAACGGCGTCACGCTGCTGGTGTCCATCGGGATTGCCGGCTGGGCGCAGCAGCGGCGCAACCTGTCCATCAAGCGGCGCATCGCCGAGCGGCAACTGCATGCCGGACCGTCGCAAACCTCTCCCGCATCCCCACCCGCTGCCAACGTTGCAGCACCTCACTGACCCACCCGGAGACAAGCCCATGACACCCATCCGTTCCGCCCTCGGTCGCGCCGCCCTGGCCTTCGTCACCCTCGGCCTGGCCGGCCACGCCGCGGCCGACGACTTTCTCGATGCGGCGAAGAAGAAGGTCACCGTCGCGACCATGACCAAGGAGGTCTGGGACGGCCCGACCACCGGCCCGAAAGCCGCTGCCGCCAAGACCATCGTCTTCGTCGCGGCCGACCTGAAGAACGGCGGCATCCTCGGCGTTTCCAAAGGCACCGAAGAAGCCGGCGCGGCCATCGGCTGGACCGTGCGCGTGATCGACGGCCAAGGCACCGTCAGCGGCCGCACCGCCGCGCTGAACCAGGCGCTGGCGCTCAAGCCGGCGGGTATCGTGGTCGGCGGTTTCGACACCACCGAGCAGAAGGTCGCGTTCGAGGCGGCGGCCAAGTCGGGCGTGCCACTGGTGGGCTGGCACTCGGGCGAGAAGCCGGGGCCGAACGCCACCGCGGGCCTGTTCGCGAACGTGACCACCGTGACCGACGACGTGGCCGACGTGGCCGCGTCGTGGGCTGTGGTCGACTCCGGCGGCAAGGCTGGCGTGGTGATCTTCACCGACTCGCAGTACGCCATCGCCGTGTACAAGGCGCGTGCGATGGAAGCGGTGATCAAGAAGTGCGGCGGCTGCACCGTGCTGAGCTTCGAAGACAGCCCGATTGCCGACAGCTCCACCCGCATGCCGCAGCTGACCTCGTCGCTGTTGCAGCGCTTCGGCGACAAGTGGACGCATTCGCTCGCCATCAACGACCTGTACTTCGACTTCATGGGCCCCACGCTCTCGGCCGCCGGCAAGAAGGGCGACGGCACGCCGAAGGCCGTGTCGGCCGGCGACGGCTCCGAGGCCGCGTACCAGCGCATCCGAAGCAAGCGCTTCCAGGCCGGCACGGTGCCCGAGCCGCTGAACATGCAGGGCTGGCAGATCGTCGACGAGATGAACCGCGCCTTCGCCAAGGTGGCGTGGTCGGGCTACTCGCCGAAGGTGCACCTTGTGACGGCCGAGAACGTGGCCAAGGATGGCGGGCCGAAGAACGTGTTCGACCCCGACAACGGCTACCGCGCGAAGTACAAGGCCATCTGGGGCAAGTGAATGGCGAACAACCGGTGATCGACTGGTGGCTGGCCCCTCTCAGCGTTCAGCAACGCACGCCATCGCACCCTGGGCCGCGTGGCATGCGCGGCTCATGGTGCTGGCCTGGGGTGTGCTCGTGCCACTGGGCGTTCTGGCCGCGCGCTTCTACAAGGTGACGCCGAAGCAGCGCTGGGCGCAGCAACTCGACAACCCGGCCTGGCGGCACACGCACCGCGCCGCGCAGTACAGCGGCGTGGTGTTGATGAGCGTGGGCGCGGCGCTTGCATGGTCGCAAGGGCAGGGGCTGACCGCGGCCGCCCGCATGCACGCCTGGCTCGGCTGGGGGGGTGGTGCTGGCCGGGTGGTTGCAGGTGCTCGGCGGCTGGCTGCGCGGGTCGAAGGGCGGGCCGACTGACGCGCAGCTGCGCGGTGACCATTCCGACATGACGCCGCGCCGCATCGCGTTCGAGCGCGCCCACAAGACACTGGGCTACGCGGCCCTCGCTGCAGCGGCAGCGGCCATCGGCCTCGGCCTGTTCGTGAGCGACGCGCCGCGCTGGATGCCGGCAGTGCTGGGGGTGTTCTGGGCCGCACTGGCTGTCGCCGTCGTGCGCCTGCAACGCGAGGGCCGCTGCGTCGACACCTACCAGGCCATCTGGGGCCCCGACCCGCGCCTGCCCGGCAACGGCCGTGCGCCCATCGGCGTCGGCATTCGCAGGCCATTTCGATGAACCTGCACCGCTCGAAAGCTCTTCAATGACTACCGGCCTGCAACTGAAGAACACCGTCAAACGCTTCGGCGACACCACCGTCGTGCAACAGCTCGACCACGACGTGAACGAGGGCGAGTTCGTGGTGCTGCTCGGCGAGTCGGGCTGCGGCAAGTCGACCACTCTGCGCATGATCGCCGGGCTCGAAGATCCGACCGAAGGCAGCATCCACATCGCAGGGCGTGACGTGACCGCGCTCGCGCCGATGCAGCGCGACATCGCCATGGTGTTCCAGAACTATGCCCTCTACCCGCACCTCGACGTGGCTCAGAACATGTCGTTCGCACTGCGCCTGGCGAAGCGGCCGAAGGCCGAGATCGACCAGCGCGTGGCCGCTGCCGCAAAGATCCTGAACATCGAGCACCTGCTGGCGCGCAAGCCCAAGGAACTGTCGGACGGGCAGCGCCAGCGCGTGGCCATCGGCCGCTCGATCGTGCGCGAGCCGCAGGTGTTCTTGTTCGACGAGCCGCTTTCCAACCTCGACGCCAAGCTGCGCGGCCACATGCGCGCCGAGCTGGCGGTGCTGCACGAGCGGCTCGGCAAGACCACGGTGTACGTTACCCACGACCAGATCGAGGCGATGACGCTGGCCTCGCGCATCGTCATCTTCGACAAGGGCCGCATCCAGCAGGTGGGCACGCCGTCGGAGGTATTCAACCGCCCGGCGAACCTGTTCGTGGCCGGCTTCATCGGCACCCCGACGATGAACTTCCTCGACGCACAGGTCGGCGAGCGCAACGGCCAGCGCGTGCTGTGCGGCGCGGGCTTCGCCTTCCCGGTGCCGGCCTCGCTGGACGTGGGTGAGGTGTCTGCCGGGGGCTTGCGGGTGTCAGCGTCGGCGTGCGGCCGCAGGCCTGGCACCTGGCTGCAAGCGGCGCTGGTCACTTGCAGATGCAGGTCGTGGTGGCCGAGTACCTGGGCACCGAGAGCGTGCTCGTCGGTCACCTCGCGGGCCAGCCGGCGCAGCGCTTGACGGCCGTGGTGGCCGGCCAACGCCAAGACCTCGTCCACCAGACCGTGGCGCTCGAAGCCGACGTGTCGACGCTGCATCTCTTCCGCAAGACCGATGGCCGGCGGCTGGCCGCCTGACCCCATTCTCACTTTCAGCCCAACAACCAGGAGACATCGACCATGCAACGCAGAGACCTCATCAAGGCTGCCGGCCTCACCGTGTTCGGCGCCGGCTTGCCGGTGGCCGGCAGCATCGCGCAGGACCGCTACGCCAAGTACAAGGGCCAGACGGTGGTGATGAGCATCCCCTCGCACCCGCACTACGACGCGATGCTGAAGCTGCTGCCCGAGTTCACCAAAGAGACCGGCATCAAGGTCGAGACCGACCGCCTCGCCGTGCCGCGCATGAAAGACAAGCAGCTGCTCGAGATGGCCAAGCCCAAGGGCGACTACGACGTGGTCTGCTACGTGGTGATGTGGAAAGGCGAGTACGTCAAGAAGAACCTGATCCACGAGCTCGACCCGTTCTTCAAGAACGCTGCGCTCACCGATCCGGCCTATGACATCAAGGACATCGTCCCCGGCTACCTCGAGAACATGGGCCTGGTAGGCGGGCCGAAGGGCTACCTTGCCGGCCCGGGCGCCTAGCACTACGGCATGCCGTACGGCGCCGAGACCTCGATCCTGGCGTACCGGCGCGACATCTTCGCCAAGCACGACCTGCAGCCCCCCACCACCTACGACGAACTGCAGAAGCTGCTGCGCGTGCTGAAGGACAAAGAAGGCATCGGCGCGCTGAGCTCGCGCGGCCAGGCCGGCCACCAGTGCGTGCATGCGTGGCTGCTGCACCTGAACCCGATGGGCGGCAAGATCTTCGACGCGAACTGGAAGCCGCGCTTCAACGACGAGATCGGCGTGAAGGCGCTGAAGTACCTGAAGGAGATCTCCGACACCGGCCCGGTGGGCATCCCGAGTTACGGCCAGGGCGAGATGATGGCGGCCTTCCTACAAGGCCAGTCGGCCATGTACCTCGACGCCACGGTGATCTTCGGCCTGGTGAACGACCCCACGCGATCGAAGGTTGGCGGCAAGGTGAGCTATGCCATCCACCCCAAGGCGACGCGTTACTCGTCGCAATCGGGCGGCCTGGGCCTGGCGATTCCGAAGAACGCGAAGAACGCCGACGCCGGCTTCCTGCTGATGCAATGGCTCACCTCGAAGGCGTAGGACGTGGCCGTGTGCAAGCTCGGCGGCGGGCCGACACGCAACTCGACGCTGGGCAACGTGGACCTGATCCGCCAGTACCCGGAGTACATCACCCTGCGCGAACAGCTCAAGTACTCCGACCCCGATTGGCGCCCGATCATCGCCGAGTGGGACGAGATCAACGTGCAAGCGCTCGGCGTGGCCGTGTCCGAGGCATTGACCGGCAAGAAGACGGCGGAGGAAGCGCTGAACGGCATGGTGCCGAAGGTGACCGACATCATGAAGCGGGGTGGGTACTTGAAGACCTGAAGAGCGAATGCCTCTCTGACGGAAAGCCAACCCGATGCAAACCCCCCGCTGGGTCCCATTGCTCTACCTTGGCCCTGCTGTCGCGGTGATGGCGGTGGCCTGCTTGTACCCGGTGCTCAGCGCGCTGCAGCTCGGCTTCTACGACTGGAGCATGGGCACGCCGTGGAGTGACGCGAAGTGGCAAGGCCTCGATGCCTTCAGCCGCGCGTTGCAAGACCCGGCGGTGTGGCGGTCGCTGCGCACCACGCTGCTCTTCGCGTCGGTCAGCGTGGCGGCCGAGATGATGCTGGGAACGGCACTCGCGCTGGCGCTCGAGGGCAAGGTGCGCGGGATGGCGTTCTTCCGGACCCTGTTCATCCTGCCGATGATGATTGCGCCGATTGCCGTGGGCCTGACTTGGCGCTACCTGTTCGACGCGCAGTTCGGTCTGCTGAATGCCCTCATCGGCACGCTCGGCATCGAGCCACTCGGCTGGCTCGCGAACGAGAATCTCCCGTTCGTCGCCATCGTCATCGCCGACATCTGGCAGTGGACGCCGTTCGTCTTCATCATGATGATCGCCGCGCTCGCCAACGTGGACTCGGCGGTGATCGAGGCGGCGCGCGTTGACGGCGCGAACTGGTGGCAGTCGACCTTCCTCGTGAAGCTGCCGATGATCGCCAACGTGATCGCCATCGCCTTGCTGATGCGCACCATCGACGCCTTCCGCGTGCTCGAGGTGATCTACGTGCTCACCTTCGGCGGGCCGGGTGACTCGACCGAAATCCTCTCGCTGCACATCTACAAGACGGCGTTCGTGAGCCAGCGCTTGGGCTCGGCGGCCGCGATCTCGGTGCTGCGTTGGTGGTGGTCGCGGTGCTGTCGTGGTTCGCGCTGAAGCTGTCGAACCCGTTGAAGGAAGAGAAGCGAACATGAGCACAGCCAACCAGCGGCCGCCGCTCGTGGTGGCACCGCACTACGGCGCGCTCGTCTTCCTCGCGCTGTGCTGCATCGCACCCATCGTGGTGATGTTCGCGACCTCGCTGAAGCTGCAGACGCAGATCTTCAACACCGGCATCGAGTTCATCTTCACGCCCACGCTGCAGAACTACCGCGACGTGCTGAACGAGAGCGGCTTCGACCGCTACCTCACGAACAGCCTGACCGTCGGCGTGGTGTCGACCGCCATCACGCTGGTGCTCGGCTGCATGGCGGCCTATGGCCTGGCGCGCTTTCGTTTTGCCGGCCGCAAGACCATCGCCTACACCACGCTGCTGCTGCGCACCGTGCCGCTGGCGGTGCTGGCCGTGCCGGTGTTCATCTGGAACCAGGCCGGGCTCGTGAACTCGCTCGGCGGCCTGATCCTGCTGTACGTGGCGGTGAACCTGCCGTTCACGATCTGGCTGCTGTACGGCTTCATCCTGCAGGTGCCGATCGAGCTGGAAGAGGCGGCGGCCATCGACGGTTGCGGCCCGGTGCAGGTGTTCTGCAAGGTCGTGCTGCCGCTCATCAAGCCCGGCCTCGCAGCGGCATCGATCTTCACCTTCCGGATCGCGTGGAACGAGTTCATCCTGGCGCTCGTGCTCATCGACTGCGCCACGCGCACATTGCCCGTGGCGGCCTCGCTCTACATCACCGACATCGGCGTGGCCTGGGGCAAGATCATGGCGCTCGGCAGCCTCATCGCCATCCCGCCGCTGATCTTCACGTTCATCGCGGCGCGGCAAATCATCACGGGGCTCACCGCCGGGGCGGTGAAGGGGTAGCTGATATTGGCCAGGCGCTCACTCGTAGGGTGAGCCTGCGCCGCGCTCCGCGTCATGGATGCGGCGGTGCGCACGTCGCACCGCCAGCAACACGGCGACGGCGACCACCGGGATCGCGGCGCCGACGATGAGGTCCGGCTCGACCTTCACCCCGCCGGCCTTCAGCGCCTTGGCCAGGAAGCTCACGAGCCCGCCCACGTAGTACACGATCGCCGCGACGGACAGGCCTTCCACCGTCTGCTGCAGCCGCAGCTGCAGCTTCGCGCGCCGGTCCATCGACGCGAGCAGCGCGCCGTTCTGGCGTTCGCGCGCGATGTCCACGCGGGTCGACAGCAAGGCGCTGGCCTGCGCCACGCGCTCCGACAGATCGTGCAGTCTCTGCGACACCGTGGCGCAGGTCTGCACGGCCGGCGTGAAGCGGCGCGCCATGAACTCTTCGATGGTCTGGATGCCTGCGAGGCGTCGCTCGCGCAGCTCGCCGATGCGTGTGGTGACCAGCTCGAAGTAGGCGCGGCAGGCGCCGAAACGGAACTGGCTGCTCGCCAGGCCGCTCTCCACGTCGGCGGCGAGGCGTGTGAGCGCATGCAGCAGCACCTCGTCGTCGCCACCCTCGACAGCGATGTCTTTGGTCAGTGATGCAAGCGCGGCTTCGATGGTGGTCAGTGTCGGCCCCTGGCGGCGCGCGATCGGCAGCGCCAGCAAGGCCATCATCCGGTAGGCCTCGATCTCGAACAGCCGCTGCAGCATGCGGCCCGACTGGCGCGGCGTGAGGCTGCGGTTGACCAGCACGAAGCGGCTGAAGCCGTCGGCGTGGATGCGGAAGTCGGTGTAAGCGGTGCCGTCGCCGTCGCCTACTTCCGAGCCCACCACGATGTGGCCACCGAAGTGGCGCGCGCCGAAGTGCGGGTCGGCATCGGTGCCGTCGGCGTCGATGAGGTTTGCATGTGCAGCCACCAGCGTGCGGCCGGGCAGGGCGGCCAGCCAACCCGGCGGCAGGCGCAGGGCCGGTGGCTCGCTGAACGGCGCGGGGCTGTGGCCGGCCGTGAAGAAGGTGTAGCCCGAGAACTCGCCGTGCCGTTCCCACTTGAGCCGCAGTCGGCCGAGGTTGGCATTGAAGTGCGTCGCGCCGGTGGCCGGCGCGGTCACGCCGAAAAGCCCGCACAGCTCGGCGAGATGTGCGGCCTCCAGCGCGCGCTCCGCAGGGTCGATCAATACCGCCACGTAGGTCGCGCGCGACGGAGTTTCCAGAGGCTCCGGCGGCCGTGCGTGCACCTCGTGCGCGAGCGCGATGCGGTCGCTGTGGTCGGGGGGTAGGATGGCCATGAAGGGTATCTTTGCAGCCGGCCGCAAACTGCGGCGCGCGCAGTATGTCATTGCAGCGGCCGGTTGCCGGCGGCACGCGGTCGGCGGGTGCGGCGGGGCCGGCCGCACGCTGGCCCAACTGAAGCCGGCGACCCGACATCGCCCTAGGGTTTACGTTGTTTTGCTCTGCCGGAGAGGCATGACACGATCCGTTTTGCCGTATCTCCGGCAAGGCGGCCCATGCGTGAATCGGGCCACACCCAGGTCAGCTTGTGACAAGAGGGTTTGCCCAATGAACCGGTCCACGCACGAAGGCGCTGCCCACCACGGCGCATCACAAGACAGAGCCGAGCGGGGCCGCTGGGACGCACCCGACGATGTCGCTACTCTCGGGCCGGTGACCGACCTGGTGGGCACGGTTCCGCGCAGCGAAATGTCGCGCGGCCAGATGGGCTGGTTGCTCAGCACCATCGAGACCGAAATCATCCCGCGGCTTGTGAAGGCGCACCGCGCTCCGGGTGCCGCACCGGCGATCGTGGCCGTGCGGCCGCGTGCCGGCGCGGTCGAAGACCTCGCCCAGATCATTCTCGACAACCGTGCCGGCATGGCCGCCGGCCATATCGATGCGCTGCGTGCCGATGGCGTGTCGCTCGAGACGATCTACCTCGATGTGCTGACCCCCGCTGCGCGCCTCCTCGGTGAATGGTGGGACGCCGATCTGTGCGACTTCACCCAGGTCACCATCGGCCTGTGGCGGCTGCAGCAGCTGATGTACGAGCTCAGCCCCGCCTTCCAGGACGACGCGCAGCGTGGCGTGCAGATCCACCGCGCCATGCTGGTGCCGGTGCCCGGCTCGCAGCACACGCTCGGTTTGCTGATGGTGGCCGAGTTCTTCCGCCGCGCCGGTTGGGGTGTGTGGGGTGACCCGGCGGCAGCCGAGGCCGAACTCGTCGAGGCCGCTCAGACCAGTTGGTTCGACGTCGTGGGCTTCTCGGTCGGCGCGGTGTCGCAGCTCACGAACCTGAAGGCGGCGATCACGGCGATCCGCCGTGCCTCGTTGAACCCGAACATCGTGGTCATGGTGGGCGGCCCGGTCTTCATCGACACCCCGGCGCTCGTCGCCGAAGTCGGTGCCGACGGTACCGCCGCCGACGCGGCGCGCGCCGTCGAGGCCGCCATGGCGTTGGTCCCCCAGCGGCAACGCGTCAGCTGACCGACGCGGGCGGACCGGCGCCGGCGCACACGGTCCACCGCAGCCCGCCAGGGCGCTCGGTTAGAGTCGCTCCGATGGGGCCGCCACTGCGCATCATTTCGTCGATGGCCACGCGCCAGCTGCTGGCCGACCTGGTCGCGCAGTACCATGAGAATCACGCGCAGCCCATCGTCAGTGAATCGGTTGGCGGTGTCGATGCCGCCAAGCGCGTGCAGACCGGTGAAGCGTTCGATGTGGTGATGCTGGCTGCCCACGCCATCGAGCAGTTGCTTGCGGCGAACAAGCTGGTGGTCGGCAGCCGTGTGGACCTGGTTCGGTCGGGTGTGGCGGTGGCGGTCAGGGCCGGCGCGGTGCGGCCGGACATCGCCTCCGAAGAGGCCGTGAAGCAGGCCATCCTGGGCGCACGCAGCATCAGCTATTCGACCGGCCCGAGCGGTGTGCACCTGGCCCAGGTGTTCGAGCGCTGGGGCATTGCTGAGGCGATCAAGGCCCGCATCAAGCAAGCGCCGCCCGGCGTGCCAGTGGGCTCGCTGGTGGCCGCCGGCGAGGTCGAGCTGGGCTTCCAGCAGCTGAGCGAGTTGATGTGCCTGCCGGGCATCCAGGTTCTCGGCCCGCTGCCACCGGCGATCCAGATCATCACCGTGTTTTCGGCTGGCGTGTCGGTCACCTCGACCCAGCGCGATTCAGCGCGTGCGTTGCTCGCATTCATGGGCTCAACGGCAGCAGACGCCGCCAAGCGACGCAACGGCATGGAGCCGGCCTGACGCCGACGCGCGCGCAGCGCCCCGATCCGGCAGCCCCGGCCTAGAACTCCAGTGTCTCGCCGGGCTGGATCGCCATCACCTTGATACCGCTCGCGCCGAGCGCCTTGATGTACTCCGCCGGCGTGCCCGCCAGTGCCGGGTTGGTGCCGTAGTGCATCGGGATCGCGGCTTTCGGCTTGATCAACTCGCGCGTGGCGAAGGCGGCGTCGGTCGGGTTCATTCGTCCTTGCCGGTGGCGGGGTTCTTCCAGACCAGCTCGGAGCTGTGCTCGGCATGCGTCATCGTGATGCGCACGTCCGGGCCGAAGGGCGTGATGCTGCCACTCTTGTTCATGCGATGCGCCTGCGGCACCGGCAGGATGCCCAGCGTCTGCATCAACTGCGACAAGCCGGCCGGCGCCCACACCGGCGCGTCGTTCAGCTTGGCCAGCGCAGGCGCATCGGCCATGTGGTGGAAGTGGCCGTGCGTGACGAGGATCAGGTCGACCTTGCCGAGCGCTTCGAGCTTCTTGTAGGCCTCGGACGTCTTCGGGTTGGTGATGAGTTCGGCTACACCATCGTCAACGACGTGACGACGCGCGCCGTGCAGATGCGCCACGCGCAATGGGACCTGGGCAAGAGCTTCGACACCTTCTGCCCGATGGGCTCGTGGATCGTCACCGCCGATGAACTGGACGGGCGCAACACCCGTGTGCGCTGCTGGGTCACGCCCGAAGGCGGCCATGCCGAGTTGCGCAAGGACGGGAGCACGACCGACCTGATCTTCGACATTCCGACCTTGATCGAGACCTGCTCGCGCGGCATCACGCTCTACCCCGGCGATGTGATCGCCACCGGCACGCCCGCCGGCGTGGGCATGGGCATGCAGCCGCCGCGCTGGCTGCAGCATGGCGACTTGGTGCGCATCGAGATCGATGGCATCGGCGTGCTCGAGAATCGCTTCGTTGCCGAAGAGCACGCCAAGGGGCGCGCATGAAGGGGGCGAGCACCATTCGCCCGCTATCGCCACGTTTTTCAACCACCCGCCGGAGGTTTTTCCATGCTTCGACTGACTGTTGCACTGTTGGCGCTGTCCCTTTCCGCCGCCACTTTCGCCGCCGAGCCCGCCGAGGCAGAGACCCTCGGCCAGAAGGCGTCCGGCATGGCCACCAAGGCCGCCAAAGCCGTGAAGCGCGGGCTCGAGAAGGGCGAAGCGGCGGTCGAGAAGAGCGCGGAAAAAACGGCAGACGCCGTCAAGTCCGGTGCCGAGAAAACCGGCGCAGCCGTGAAGAAGGGCGCCGACAAGACTGGCGCCCTCGTCAAGAAGATCGCCAAGAAGGCAAAGGCGGCCGTCACGCCGGGGTCTGGCGCGAAGTAGGCTGCCTCAACGAAAACCCGTGCGACGGCCACGGCGAGGCCGTGGCTGACGGCGCTACACCGCCACGGGCGCCTTGATGGCCGCGTGGTGCTCGTAGCCGTGAACCTCGAAGTCGTCGTATTCGTACTCGAAGATCGAAGGCGGCCGGCGCTTGATCACGAGCGTCGGGTAGGGTCGCGGTGCACGCGATAGCTGCAGCGTCACTTGCTCGGTGTGATTGCTGTAGATGTGGCAATCGCCACCGGTCCAGATGAAGTCGCCGACGTCCAGGTCGCATTGCTGCGCCAGCATGTGCGTCAGCAGCGCGTAGCTCGCGATGTTGAATGGCACGCCGAGAAAGATGTCGGCACTGCGCTGGTAGAGCTGGCAGCTCAGGCGGCCCCGGGCCGAAGTCGACTCAGGCGGCGCCACATAGAACTGGAAGAACGCATGGCACGGCATCAGCGCCATCGCGGGCAGCGCGGCCACGTTCCATGCGCTCACGATGATGCGGCGTGAATCGGGGTTGCTCTTGAGCTGCTTCACCACCTCGGCGATCTGGTCGATGTGGCCTCCATCGGGCGTCGGCCATGAGCGCCATTGCACACCGTACACGGGGCCGAGGTCACCGTCGGGCTTCGCCCATTCGTCCCAGATCGTCACGCCGCGTTCCTGCAGCCAGCGGGCGTTGCCGTCGCCGCGCAGGAACCACAGCAGTTCCAGGATGATGGACTTGAGGTGCACCTTCTTCGTCGTGACGAGCGGGAAGCCCTCGCGCAGATCGAAGCGCATCTGGTGCCCGAAGACGCTGGTCGTGCCGGTGCCGGTGCGGTCTGCCTTGAACACGCCGTGCGTGCTCACGTGGCGCATGAAGTCTTCGAACTGTGAGCGAACGGGGCGGGCGATAGGTTCGGTCATGGGGCGCAAATCGGATTTCGATTCGCGCCGATTATCCATGCGGCCCTTGCTGCCGCGCCGCCGCTGCGGGGCCCCGCAACCGGTCAGCTCGGTGCCGGCTCGCTGAGCAGGATCTCGACGCGCCGGTTTTTCGCCCGGCCGCTTTCGCTGGCGTTGCTGGCAATCGGCTCACGCTCACCACGCCCAGCCGTGTCGACCCGCGAAGAGGTCACGCCGCGCGTCACGATGTAGTCGCGAACCGAATGCGCGCGCTCCAGCGACAGCGGGTTGTTGACGGCGTCGGAGCCGGTGTTGTCGGTGTGGCCGATGATGACCACGCGGGCGCTCGGGTCGCCCCGCAGGCTCGACGCGAACGGGTCGAGCACGGCGCGCAGTTCGGGCTTTATGCTGGCACTGCCGGTGGCGAACGAGATGTCGTTCGGGATGTTCAGCTTGAGCTGGTTGTCTGCCGTGCGGGTGACTTCGACATTGGTGCCGCGCGTGGCTTGCTCCATGGCCGTGCGCCGGTCTTCCATGCGCTTGGACCACAGGTTGCCGCCGACCGCACCCAGCACGCCGCCAATCGCCGCGCCGGTGCCGGCGTTGCCGCCCGTCACCGAGCTGATCACCGCGCCGGCCACGGCGCCGATCCCTGCGCCTTGCGCCGTGCCTTTCTGGCGCTCGCTCATGTCGGCGCAGCCGGTGAGAACGGCAACGGACGCGGCCAGCGCGAGTGCGGTGGTTCGAAGCGGGGTGGTGTGGATCATGGTGAATCTCCTGTCGGGTCAAGGCGGCACGATGCCGATTCGATGCAATACGATTCTTGCCCCGCAACATGACGTTGCGGTGTAAGAACTCAAACCAAAGGTGTGTCGGACGACGCCGCGCTCCGTGCCTCGGGCTGCACATCGAACTGCAACGCCGCGAGCCGCGCATACAGCCCGCCGGCTGCGGCCAGCTGCGCATGCGTGCCGGTCTCGACGATCTCGCCCGCCTCCATCACGATGATCCGGTCGGCGCGCTGCACCGTGGCCAGCCGGTGCGCAATGACGAGCGTGGTGCGGTCCTTCATCGCCGACTCCAGCGCCGCCTGCACCATGCGCTCGCTCTCGGCGTCGAGCGCGCTGGTGGCTTCGTCGAGCAGCAGCAGCGGCGGGTTCTTCAGCATCGCGCGGGCAATGCTGATGCGCTGGCGCTGCCCGCCCGACAGGCGCACGCCACGCTCGCCCAGGAAGGTCTTGTAGCCTTCCGGCAAGGCGGTGATGAAGTCGTGCGCGAACGCGGCTCGGGCCGCTGCCATCACCTCGGCGTCGCTCGCCTGCGGGCGGCCGTAGCGGATGTTCTCCATGGCGTCGGCCGAGAAGATCACGCTGTCTTGCGGGACGATGCCGATGCGCTCGCGCAGGTCGTGCAAGGCCACGTTGCGCGCGTCCACGCCGTCGACCAGCACGCGCCCCGCGCTCACGTCGTAGAAGCGCAACAGCAACTGGAACACCGTGCTCTTGCCGGCACCGCTGGGCCCGACCAGCGCCACTGTCTCGCCTGCGGCCACGCTCAGGTTGAAGTGCGCGAGCGTGGCGTGCTGCGGCCGCGACGGGTAGCGGAAGGTCACGTCCTGCAGCCCGACCGACATGCCGACCGCTGCGCCGACCTGCGCCGAGGGCAGCGCCACCGGCCGCAGGGGTGATGCGATGGGCGAGCGCAGGTGCAGCAACTCCATCAGGCGCTCGGTTGCGCCGGCTGCGCGCAGCAGGTCACCGTACACCTCCGACAGGACCGCGATGCTGCTGACGAGGATGATCACGTAGACCACGGTCTGCCCCAGGTGGCCGGCGCTGATGTCCCCGCGCGCCACGGCCTGCGTGCCCTGGTACAGGCCCCACAGGAGCGCCCCGAAGGTGGCGGTGATGATGAACGCGACGAGCGCCGCGCGCATCCGCGTGCGTTTCACGGCGGTGCCGAACGCGGCCTCGGTGGCGGCATCGAAGCGCTTCGCCTCGCGCGCTTCCTGCGTGTAGCTTTGCACCACGGGAATCGCGTTCAACACCTCGGCCGCGATGGCGCTCGTGTCGGCGATGCGGTCTTGGCTGGCGCGTGAGAGGCGCCGCACGCGGCGGCCGAAGTAGAGGCTCGGGAGCACGACGATCACGAGGATGCCGAGTACCTGGGTCATCACGACCGGGTTGGTGACGATCAGCATCGTCATCGCGCCGGTGCCGAGCACCATGTTGCGCAGACCCATCGACAGGCTGGAGCCGACGACCGTCTGCACGAGCGTGGTGTCGGTCGTCAGCCGCGACAGCACCTCGCCGGTCTGCGTGGTCTCGAAGAACTCGGGACTTTGCGTCACCACGTGCGCATAGACGGCGTTGCGCAGGTCGGCCGTCACGCGCTCGCCGAGCCACGTGACCATGTAGAAGCGCAGGGCCGAGAACAGCCCGAGCGACGCACCGGCGGCGAACAGCAGGAAGAAGTGCTCGCGCAAGGCCATCACCCGCGCGCCGGGGTCGGCGGCTATCAGCCCCTGGTCGATCAGCGACTTGAGCGCCACGGGCAGCACCAGCGTGCTTACCGCCGACAGCACCAGGAACACGCCGGCCCACGCGATGCGCCCGCTGTAGGGCCGCAGGAACGGCGTCAGTCCGCGCAGCGAACCGACGGTCCGCGCTGGCGCTGCGGGCGAAGGCGCGGCGGCCGGTGCGGCGGGTGGCGAGGGCATGGAAGCGGCGTTGGAGGACATGATGCGAGTGTAGGCGAGCCCCTTGGCGTGGCGCCCTGGCCGGGCCGCGTGGGTCACCCGCCTTGACAATATTTGCATAGGCAAGTATATTGGCGACATGAGCCATCCTGTGATCGCGTCTACCGCCGCGCCCCCGCGAACCGCCGCATCCGCCGAGTTGTACCGCGCGGGCGACTACTGCGCCGAAGAGAGCGTGGGCTACTTGATGAAACGCATCGTGGTGTCCATCGTCCACCAAGCCGACAAGAAGCTCGAGGTGCATGGCTTGACGAACGCGCAGTGGGGGCCGTTGCTGAAGATGCGCAACAGCGGGCCGGCCACCGTGGTCGAGTTGGCGCGCTGGTGCGTGGTCGACGCCGGTGCGATGACACGGTTGCTCGACCGGCTGGAGAAAAAGGGCTTGTGCAAGCGGGTTCGCTCGACCACCGACCGACGCGTCGTGCAAGTCGAGCTCACACCCGAAGGCGAGGCTGCCATCGCCGAGGTGCCTGCGGTGTTGGCTGACGTGTTGAACGCCCACCTGGCCGGGTTCTCGAAGAGCGAGTGGCTCGCATTGAAGAGTTACCTGCGGCGAATGGCGGCCGCGGGCGAGGCGATGCGCGATGCGGCTTGATGTGCGGGTAAATACCCCTTCGCCGGCGCTCCCATCATTTTTCCAGAGTACTTGCCTAAGCAAATGAAGCCCTATCAACTACCAATCCAGGCGGCCGCAGCTGCAGACCCCCACGGCGGCTCATGCCCTGGCGTTCGCGCCGCCGTACCCACGCTCACGGCCGTGGCCATTGCGCTCGCCTCAAGCGTGGTGCTTGCGCTCGCCGGGTGTGCCAGCAGCGCGGGCATCGAACCGACAGCGCGACTTCAATCCCCGGCCGGGTTGGGCGCGGCTGTGGCAGCCGGTGCCGGCATCACCCCGGCGCTGGCCGTCGACTGGTGGCGCGCGTTCGGTGACGCTGCGTTGAACGACCTGATCGAGCGCAGCCTGGCCGACAACCCCGGCTTGAAAGTGGCGCAGGCGCGGCTCGCCCGCGCCGAAGCCGCCGCCGCCGGCGCCAGGGCGAACGCCGGTCCGCAACTGAACGGTTCGTTCGATGTGTCACGTCAGCGCTTCAGCGGCAACAGCATCTACCCGCCGCCGCTCGGCGGCTCGATTCGCACGCTCGGTACGGCGCAAATCAGTGGCTCGTGGGAAATCGACTTCTTCGGTCGCAACCGCGCTGCCATCGAAGCCGCGCTCGGCGCGCAGCGCGCCGCCCGCGCCGATGCCGCTGCGGCCCGCGTGCTGCTGGCCAGCAACGTGGCGCGCAGCTACGTGCAGCTGGCGCGGCTGGTCGAACAGCGTGGCGTGGCGGTACGTTCGCTGAAGCAGCGCGACGATGTGCTTGCGCTCATCAAGCAGCGCGTGCTGGGCGGGCTCGACACCACCGTGGAGCAGCGCCAGGGCGAAGGCGCGCTGCCCGAATCGCGCCAGCAGATCGAAGCGCTCGACGAGCAGATCACGCTGACCCGCTATGCGCTGGCTGCGCTCACTGCGCAGGCGCCGGATGCCCTGGACGGCCTCGCGCCGCACCTGGCCAGCGTGCAGGGCGTGCCCCTGCCGGCGGCGGTGCCGGCCGACCTGCTGGGCCGCCGCGCCGACGTTGCGGCGGCGCGCTGGCGCGTCGAAGCGGCGGGTAGCGACGCGCAATCGGCGCGCGCGCAGTTCTATCCGAACATCAACCTGACCGCGTTCATCGGCCTGGCCAGCATTGGCCTGGACCAACTCGTCAAGTCGGGCAGCGAACAGTACGGCGCCGGCCCGGCGCTGCGCCTGCCGATCTTCGATGCGGGCCGGCTGCGTGCCAACCTGCGCGGCAAGACCGCCGACGTCGATGCTGCCATCGAGAGCTACAACGGCACGGTGATCGATGCAGTTCACGACGTGGCCGATCAGATCGCGTCGCTGCGTTCGGTCGAGCGCCAGCAGGCCGAGCAGGTGCGCGCGCAGGCCGCAGCCGAGTCGGCGTACGACCTGTCCGCGCAGCGCTACAAGGCCGGCCTGGGCAACTACCTCACGGTGCTCAATGCCGAGGGTGCGGTGCTGAGCCAGCGCCGCCTCGCGGTCGACTTGCGGGCGCGTTGGCTCGACAGCCAGATCGCATTGGCGCGCGCGCTCGGCGGCGGCTATTCGGCGGCCGCCGACACCGTTGCCACTGCCGAACCCCAGATTCGCCTGGCCCGCGCCGCGCAGTGACGCGGTGCCGGCCCCCCTACCGAATTCCCGGAGCCATTCAATGACCACCCCCACCCCCGACGCCGCGCCCGCCGGCAACCCGGCACGCAAGAAAGCACTCGCCGTCGTGGCCGCTGCGGTGGCGGTCGCAGGCATCGCCTACGGTGCCTATTGGGCTCTGGTGATGAACCACTTCGAGACCACCGACAACGCCTATGTGCAAGGCAACGTGGTGCAGCTGACGCCGCAGGTGAGCGGCACAGTGGTGGCCATCGGCGCCGACGACACCGACCACGTGAAGGCGGGGCAGTCGCTCGTGAAGCTCGACCCGGCCGATGCCCAGGTGGCCCTCGACCAGGCCGAAGCGCAGCTCGCACAGGCGGTGCGCGAGGTGCGCACCCTGTTCGCGAACAACAGCACCCTGAAAGCGCAGATTGCCGCTCGCGAAGCCGATCTGGCGCGCACCCAGAGCGACGTGGCCCGCGCGCAGGACGACGTGGCACGCCGCACCCCGCTGCTGGCCACTGGCGCGGTCGGCAAGGAAGAGTTCAATCACGTCACCGCGCAATTGGCGGTTGCCAGGAGCAGCAGCGCTGCGGCGCAGTCGGCCGTGCAGGCCGCGCGCGAGCAACTGGCGTCGAACCAGACGCTGACCGACGGCGTGGCCGTGGACCAGCACCCGAACGTGCTGCGCGCGGCGTCCAAAGTGCGCGAGGCGCACCTGGCTTTGCAACGTGTCGACCTGCTGGCGCCGGTCGATGGGTACGTGGCCAAGCGCAGCGTGCAGCTCGGCCAGCGCGTGCAGGCGGGGGCACCGCTGATGTCGGTGATCGCGCTGAACCGCGTCTGGGTCGAGGCCAACTTCAAGGAGAGCCAGTTGCAGAGCCTGCGCATCGGCCAGCCGGTGACGCTGCAGGCTGACGTGTACGGCAAGAAGGTCGAGTACCGAGGCAGCATCGAAGGTCTGGGCGCAGGCACCGGCTCGGCCTTTGCCTTGCTGCCGGCGCAGAACGCCACCGGCAACTGGATCAAGGTGGTGCAGCGTGTGCCGGTGCGCATCTCGCTCGATGCGAACGAACTGGCCGCGCACCCGCTTCGCGTGGGCCTGTCGATGGACGCGAAGGTCGACGTGAGCAACACCAGCGGCGCCATGCTGGCCGATGCCTCGCGCGCCCCCGGCGCAAGCGAGACGCGCGTGTTCGAGCCCGCCAATGGCGCCGCCGACGCGGATGTGCGCCGCATCATCGTGGCCAATGGCGGCACCGTGGGAAAGGCGGGTGCCGTGGCCGCGCTGCGGAGCAGGCCAGACGCGCGCGTGCAGGCTGTGGCTCCGGCCGACGCAGCGGCTGTCGCGCGCGTGGCGGCGAGTTCCACGGCGGTGGTTTCCGACACCCGCTTGAAGTGACCCGCGAAAGCTGAAGCGCCATGTCGTCGCCTTCGATCACAGCGTCCGGCGCGGCGCTGCCTCCGCCGGCATCCGCCCAGGCGCCGCAACCGCCGAGCGCCGCACCCAAGCCCGGTTTCGCGCCGTTGACCGGCAGCCAACTCGTGCTCGGCACGGTGGCGTTGTCGCTGGCCACCTTCATGAACGTGCTCGACACGTCCATCGCCAACGTGTCGATCCCCGCGATCAGCGGCGACATGGGCGTGAGCCCCTCGCAAGGCACCTGGGTCATCACCTCGTTTGCCGTTGCCAACGCGATCTCGGTGCCGCTTACCGGCTGGCTCACGCAGCGCTTCGGCCAGGTGCGCCTGTTCACGGCGAGCGTGCTGCTGTTCGTGATCGCGTCGTGGCTGTGCGGCCTGGCGCCGAACATGCCGATGTTGATCTTCTTCCGCGTGCTGCAAGGGCTGGTCGCCGGGCCGATGATCCCGCTGTCGCAAACGCTGCTGCTCGCCAGCTACCCGGCCGCGAAGGCCGGTACCGCGATGGCGATGTGGGCCATGACCGTGCTGGTCGCCCCCGTGGCCGGGCCGCTGCTCGGCGGCTGGATCACCGACAACATCTCCTGGCCGTGGATCTTCTACATCAACGTGCCGGTGGGGCTGATTGCGGCTGGCCTGACATGGTCGATCTACCGCACCCGCGACCCGGGGCCGAAGCGCGTGCCGCTCGACCGGGTCGGCCTGGTGCTGCTGGTGCTGTTCGTCGGCGCCATGCAGATCATGATCGACAAGGGCAAGGAACTCGACTGGTTCAACTCGGGGCAGATCGTCGCACTCACGGTGGTGGCGGTCGTGAGCTTCCTGTTCTTCCTGGCGTGGGAGCTCACCGACAAGCAGCCCATCGTCGACCTGCGGCTGTTCGCACGGCGCAACTTCGTGCTCGGCACCTTGTCGTTGTCGGTGGCCTATGGCCTGTTCTTCGGCAACGTGGTGCTGCTGCCGCTGTGGCTGCAGCAGTACATGGGCTACACCGCCACGTGGGCCGGGTTGGCGACGGCGCCGGTCGGGATACTGGCGATCGCGCTGTCGCCGTGGGTCGGCAAGAACGTGGGCAAGATCGACCCGCGCAAGCTGGCCACGGTGGCCTTCGTCGGCTTCGGCATCGTGCTGTGGATGCGTTCGCACTTCAACACCCAGGCCGACTTCATGACCATCCTGATCCCCACCGTGTTGCAGGGTGCGGCGATGGCGTTCTTCTTCATTCCGTTGCAGGCCATCGTGTTCTCGGGGCTCACGCCCGACCGCATGCCGGCGGCGTCGGGCTTGAGCAACTTCGTTCGCATCACTGCCGGCGCAGTCGGCACGTCGCTCTTCACCACGCTGTGGGAGAGCCGTGCCGCGCTGCACCACGCGCAGTTGTCGGAGAGCGTGAATCGCGGCAACGCCACGGCGGTGCAAACGCTGAACCAGCTGGCCGCCAGCGGCTACACGCCGGAGCAGGCGCTGGCGACCGTGAACCGCATGCTCGACCAGCAGGCCTACACGCTCGCCGTGACCGACGTGTTCTACCTGTCGTCGGTGCTGTTCTTCGCGCTGCTGGTGCTGCTCTGGGCCGCAAAGCCCAGGCCCGGCGCGGCGGCGGGTGGGGGCGGGGCACACTGAAGAAATGCTTCACCGCAGGTGAATGAATTGCTCTCCACTACATCCGAAGCGCCCCCGCATAGCCCGTGAGTTCGAGGTAGCCCAGACCGATGCGCGCGCCTGAGTCATCGAGCAGTTCACTCAAGCCTTCCCAGTAGATCGCACCGGTGCTGGTGCGGCTGTCGAGTTCCTGGTTGTCGAGCAGTGCACGCACCTTGAAGCGGCCGTCGGGCGTGGTCACGCGCCATTCGACCGGGTACTGCGCGCGCGATGCCGGGCTCACCCACATGCGACCGGGGGTGAACTGAACTTCGGCAGGCGCATAACTTCGCGCCAAACCGCCGGCACGCCGGAAGCCGCCGCCTGCGTACAGCGTGCTGCCGTCGGCGCGGCGCATGCGGAAGGCCATCAGCGCGCTGCCGTCGAGCAGGTTCATGCCGATCCAGTCCCAGCCGACGGCCTGCGGGTCCATGTAGGCATCGCTCCACTCGTGGTCGAGCCAGGCACTGCCTTGCACGTCGACGGGCTTGCCATCGAGCGTCAGCGTGGCCCGCACCGCAAGCTGCGGCTCGCTGTAGTAGCGGCTCGTCTGTGGCGCCAGCGGCCCCTTGCGCGACAGGCCGGCGTCGCCTTGCAGCATCACCGGCTGGGTGGGTGTGAAGCGCGCGTCGAGCGCGAACCCGGCACCGTCGCTCGCCACCACGGCGTGGTAGCTGGCGCCCGGCACGGCGGCACTGCGCTTGAGGCGCCAGTCGCGCAGCACCACGTCGGTGTCGCTCTGGCTGGCCTCTGCAATACCGAAGCCGCTGCGGGCGATGCGCTGGTCGTGGCGCAGGCGCTGGCCGGCAAGGTCGGTGACGGCCGCGTGCGCGAACAGCAGCTCGGTGGCGGTGAAGCGGCTCGCGACCGCCGTGCCCGCGCTGGCCGCATTCAGCACGGCCGGGGCGCCGTTCAGGCCCGTGCCCGAGCGGAAGAACGTGACCTGGAAGCCCCAAATGCGCGCGCCTGCGGCCAGGTGGCCGGTCACGTACCACCACTCTGTGCGGCTGGCGGTGTGGGCGCCGAAGTCGGCCGGGAACTGCATGGCGTCTGGCGTGGCGCCATCGGCCCGACCGGGCACTGCGGCGCCAGCGGGGCCGCGCAGGGCGGCGCCTGTGGCCATCGAAAGAAGAAGTGCGCGTCGGTCCATCGGCATCAAGCATCGCACAGCGCTGGCAGACAATCGCTCGCATGGCCAAACCTGCCCCCCGCCTGAGCCCGGATCAGATCCAGGCCGTGATCGCCACCGCGTGGGACGACCACCCGCCCTTCAACGCGGTGCTGCTCCAGCACGGGCTGAACGAAGGGCAGGTCGTCTCGCTGCTCAAGCGCGAACTCACGCCGAATGCCTACAAGGTGTGGGTTCAGCGCGCCGGCACGCAGCGCGGCGCGCCGAGCCGCGCCCGCAGGCGCTGACCCGCGTCATCAGGGCGAGGCGCGGCCGGCGTTTGTGCGAGTCATTTCGAACCCTTGGCGAATACCCTGCGACCGCTTTTCTTCACGCTCTGACTCCGGCTTTGCCCTATGGTCACGCGCCCGGGCTTGGGCCCAGACTGCTCGCGCAGACCGCGCCCTCACACTTCAGGAGAAACAAGATGCGTCGTTCCTTCATCTGGTCCGCAGCCACGGTGGCTGTCGTGACGCTCGCTGCCTGCGGCAGCATGGCCACGCGCAACCCGATGACGTTCTTCGTCACCAGCGTCGGCGCCGGCAAGGGCGCTGACCTCGGCGGCCTCGCAGGGGCCGATGCCCATTGCCAGACGCTGGCCAAGGCCGTCGGTGCAGGCGGGCGCGACTGGCGCGCCTACCTGAGCCAGCAAGAGACCACCACCGTGCGGGCCATCAATGCCCGCGACCGCATCGGGCGTGGCCCGTGGCAGAACGCCCAGGGCGCGGTCGTGGCGACCGACGTGGCACAACTCCACGGCAGCAACAACCTGACCAAGGCCACGGCGCTGAACGAACGTGGCGAAGTCATCAACGGCCGGGGCGACACGCCCAACACGCACGACGTGCTGACCGGCACGCAGCCCGACGGCACGGTGATCGCCGGCGACGTGAACAGCACCTGCGCCAACTGGACGCAAAGCGGCGAGGGCTCGGCGATGCTCGGCCACCACGACCGCCAAGGCCTGAAGGACGACGTGCCCGCGAAGTCGTGGAACTCGTCGCACCTGTCGCGCGGCTGCAGCCAGGAGGCGCTCAAGTCAACCGGCGGCGCGGGCCTGTTCTACTGCTTCGCGGCGAACTGAGCTGCCTGCGGCGCAAACTTTTTTGCGCCGCATGTCGAAATGGCTTCGGGTCGGACGACATTGTCATGGTGGCGCATGTTGCCCACCGCAACCTCGAAGGGGAACGACGATGAAGTACCTGTTGCTGATCGCGACCGAAGAAGCGGCCATGAAGGCCATGACTCCCGCCGACATGAGCCCGATGATCGCCGCGTACACGGCCTTCAGTGAAGCCATGGTCAAGGCCGGCGTGATGGGTGGCGGCGAACGCCTGCAGCCCACCGCCACCGCCACCACCGTGCGCGTGCGCGGCGGCAAGACCGAGGTGCTCGACGGCCCCTATGCCGACACGAAAGAGCAACTCGGCGGCTACTACGTGATCGACGTGCCCGACCTCGACGCCGCGCTGTCCTGGGCGGCGCGTTGCCCGGGTGCCAGCCACGGCGCGGTCGAAGTGCGGCCGATCCAGGCGATGTGAGCCGCGCGCCCTACCTCGTTTCGTCGGCCGGGGCGCTCGACGAGTCGAGCCGCGCCGCCGCCGAGGGCGCGGCGCGCAGCAGCTACGGCCGGCTCGTCGCCTTCCTGTCCGCCCGTACGCGCGACGTGGCGGGTGCCGAAGACGCGCTGGCCGATGCCTTCGAGGCGGCCCTGCGCGAGTGGCCGATCACGGGCGTACCGCAGTCACCGCAGGCCTGGTTGCTGACCGTTGCGCGGCGCAAGCTGGTCGATGCAGCGCGCCGCCGGCGCAGCGGCGAGGCGGTGGCCGACACATTGCAGGTGATCGACGGCATCGTCAGCGAACCGGCCGTGGACGACAGCCTGCCCGACGACCGACTGGCGCTGATGTTCGCGTGCACGCACCCGGCCATCGAGGCCTCGGCGCGCGCCCCGCTGATGCTGCAAACACTGCTCGGGTTCGACGCCGCGACCATCGCGTCGGCATTCCTCGTGTCGCCGGCCACGATGGGGCAGCGGCTGGTGCGCGCGAAGGCCAAGATCCGGCAGGCGGGCATCCCGCTGACGGTGCCCGAGCGCGGCGAACTGCCCGACAGGCTGGCCGCGGTGCTGGCCGCCACGTACGCTGCCTTCACCGAAGGCTGGGCCGATGCGGCCGGCGCCTCGGTGCGGCGCCGCAACCTCGTCGATGAAGGCCTGTGGCTCGCGCGGCTGCTGGCCTCGCTGCTGCCCACCGAGCCCGAGGCGCTGGGCCTGCTCGCGCTGATGCTCTACGCGCAGGCGCGCCGCCCGGCACGGCGTGATGCGGCGGGTGACTATGTGCCCCTGGCCTTGCAGGATTCGCGCTTGTGGGACAGGGCCTTGCTCGATGAAGCCGAGGCCTTGCTGCACCTTGCCAGCACGTTGGCCCGGCCCGGCCGCTACCAGCTTGAAGCGGCGGTGCAGTCGGCCCATGTGGCACGCCGTATCAGCCACCGCACTGACTGGCCGGCGATCGTGGGCCTGTACGACGCGCTGTGGCACATCACCGCCTCGCCGGTCGTGGCAATCAACCGCGCGGTGGCACTGGCCGAGGCCGGTGATGCCGCCGCCGGCCT
>Ga0209724_1000212_pt1 | contig 62408 bp, 62 predicted proteins | sample grotaG_FD_184143 | JGI IMG/M metagenome (GOLD analysis project Ga0209724, IMG submission 184143) | Glacier valley bacterial and archeal communities from Borup Fiord, Nunavut, Canada, to study Microbial Dark Matter (Phase II) -... | ecosystem: Environmental > Aquatic > Freshwater > Ice > Glacier ...
CGCCGGTCTCGCGTTCCAGCGCCCGCCGGCCGCGCGCTCCGAAGCCATCGCCCGCGCGCTGCTCGCCCGCGGCGTGCTCACCAAGCTGCGCCAGTCGGCCGGGCAGGACGTTGACGGCGGCTGCGGGCAGTTGCGCGCGCGCTCGGTGGCGGGAGGCGCCGCGGCAGAAGCGCCGGTGCGGCTGCTGCGCGCGCCGGCTACAGCAACTTGACGCCTGGCAACGAGCGCATCTTCTTGTCGAAGCTGCGCAGCGCTTCGCACCCGGCCTGAGCCGCCTTGACGGCAAGAAGCGCATCTGCGAAGTCGGCCGGCCCCTTCGCATAAAGCGCAATGGCCTCTGGCAACGCGGCCTTGGATTCGAGGCGCACGGTGGCGTTGCCCGCCAACGCGCGCAGCGCCATGGCGATGTGATCGCGCGGCCGTGCGTAAACGCGGTCGAGCGCCCACACCAGTTCCACGAGCACGGTGTCGGCCACCCACAGCGCGCCGTCGTCGTCGGCGTGACGGTCGAACAGTGCGCGCACCTTCTGCGCCTGTGCCGCGGCGTCGTTGACGAACAGGCGAACGAGCAGGTTCGTGTCAATGGCTTGCATCGGGCTCAGCGCAGCGCAGCGGCCCGTTTGCGCACGGCTGCCGTGACGCCGGCATCGATCTCGTCCAGCGAGCGTGTCGCTTCACCCGGTACGGCCAGCAGGCCGAAGAGGCCGGCCGAGCCCCGCGCCAGCACCCGCATGCGGACGGTCTCGTCCGGCTGCAGTGCGAACTCGACTTTCGAGCCGGGCCGAATGCCGAGCTTGTCGCGCAGCGCCTTGGGCAAGGTGATCTGGCCTTTGTCAGTGACGGTAGAAAGCACAGTGACGCTCCGAATTGGAGTCGCAATTCTTCCGAAATCGGAAAGTAAGGAGCGCGGGAGAAGTTCCCTGCTCTCCGCAGGCCGCGCTCGTTACGCCGCGTTGAGCCGGCTGACCAGTGCGGCCGTGAACGCTTTCGTTCCGGCCGTTCCCCCGAGGTCGCTGGTGCGCACCATGTCGACGTTCAGCGTGTCGTGGATGGCCTGGCGCAGCTTGGTTGCCATCTCGGGCAGCTTGACGTGATCGAGCATCATCGCGCTCGCCAGCAGCAGTGCGGTGGGGTTGGCCTTGTCTTGCCCCGCGATGTCGGGTGCCGAGCCGTGCACGGCTTCGAAGATGGCCGCGTCGGCGCCGATGTTCGCGCCCGGCGCCATGCCCAGCCCGCCGACGAGGCCGGCGACCAGGTCCGACAGGATGTCGCCGAACAGGTTGGTGGTGACGAGCACGTCGAACTGCCACGGGTTCAGCACCAGCTTCATCGCGCACGCGTCAATGATGACGGTGTCGAGGATGAACTGGCCCTTGTACTTGCGTTCGTACAGCTCCAGGCCGGTCTCCAGGAAGATGCCGGTCAGCGCCTTCATGATGTTGGCCTTGTGCACGATCGTCACCTTCTTCCGGCGGGTCGTCACGGCGTGCTGGAAGGCGAATTCGAGCAGGCGGCGGCTGCCGGCGCGGGTGTTGATGCCGGTCGCCATGGCCACCGCGTGCGGGTCGTCGTCGATCTGAACGAAGTGCTCATGGCCGATGTACAGGCCTTCGAGGTTCTCGCGCACCACCACCAGGTCGATCTTGTCGAAGCGCCCGCCCGGCACCACCGTGAGTGCGGGCCGCAGGTTGGCGTAGAGCTGGAACTCCTCGCGCAGCCTGACATTCGAGGACCGATACCCCCCGCCCGACGGCGTTTCAAGCGGGCCCTTCAGCGCCAGCCGCGTCAGGCGGATGCTCGCCAGCGTGGCGGGCGGCAGCGGGTCGCCGGCGAGCGTCACGCCTTCGAGGCCGGCGATCTGGCGGTCCCACACGAAAGGCGCGCCGAGCGCGGTCAGCGCGGCGAGCGTGGCGCCGACGATCTCGGGGCCGATGCCGTCGCCGGGGATCAGCGTCGCAGGGATGGGGGTGGCCATGGGGGGCGTCTTTCGGGGAGCATGAACGGGGTCGGCAAGGCCCCGCATGTTACGTGCCGGCCTGGCGTGCACCGGCGCTTTCGGTCGGCCCTTCCTGCGACTGCGCAGCGGGTTCAGAACACCGACAAGCCCGCGCGCGCGGCGAACAGTTCGAGCGCGCGCCGGCCGATGGCCGAGTTGCCGGTCGCGTCGAGCGCGGGGGACCACACGCACAGCGTCAGCGTGTCGGGCACCACGGCCACGATGCCGCCGCCCACCCCGCTCTTGCAAGGCAGGCCGATGCAGAACGCGAACTCGCCGGCCGCGGCGCGCGCAAGCTGGCGGCACGTCATGGCGATCGCGCACTGGTGGAAATACACGCCGAGCACGTCGGCGACCGCATGGTCGAGCTTGCCGAAACTCTTCATGAAGTTCGCGAGGGCCAGGTTGCGAAAGCCCGTGGCCGCTTCCGATGCCGCCACTTCCGCGTCGAACGCAACGGCCTCGCCGCAGAGGTGGCCGGCGAGCGCCAGCACGTCGTGCTTGCCCATTCCCAGGGCGAGCAGCCGGTCGGCCACGGCAATGGCGCCGGCATTGATGAACGGGTTGCGTGGCACGCCGTGTTCCGCTTCCAGCTGCACCAGCGAATCGAACAGGTTGCCCGACGGCTCGCAGCCGATGCGCTGGCACAGCGCGTCGTCGAGCCGGCGCAGCGCGAGCGTGAGCGAGAACAGCTTCGAGATGCTCTGGATCGAGAACGGCGTGTCGCAGTCGCCCACAGCGGCTTCGACGCCTTCACGGGTGCGCAGCGCGATGCCGAACTGCCGCGCCGGCACCCGCGCCAGCGCCGGGATGTAGTGGGCGACCTTGCCTTCCGTGCCCAGCAGCGGTGCGAAGCGGGTGGTGATGTCGTCGAGAACGCTTTGGTAGTTCGTCGGGGGGCTCGCGGGCTGGGCCCGCATTGTCGAGCCACCGGTTTCGGTGGGGTTGCTCGCGGCGGCGCCCGCACGTGGGTTCATGCGGGCTCATACTTGAAAACGGCGCTCTGGACTCGCCTGGCACGGCTGCGCGTCACCCCGCGTCAAGACCGCCGACACACGACCGAAACATTGCCATGAGTGAGCTTCTCGCACTCGCCACACAGCACGGCTTGCTGCTGGTATTCGCCGCGACCCTGGCGGCGCGCCTGGGTGCGCCGGTGCCTGCGGCGCCGGTGCTGGTGATCGCGGGTGCACTGGCGGTGGGGGGCTCGGTCTCGTGGTCGGCGGCGCTCGCGCTCAGCATCGCCGCCAACCTCATCGGCGACGGCGTGTGGTTCTGGGCCGGCCGCCGCTGGGGCAACCGGGTGCTGCGGCTGCTGTGCCGCATTTCGATCTCGCCCGATTCGTGCGTGCGGCAGAGCGAATCGTTCATCACGCGGCTGGGCGGCAGCTCGCTCATCGCCGCGAAGTTCGTGCCCGGCATCTCGGTGGTGGCGCCGCCGATGGCCGGCGCTTTGGGCATGCCGTGGCTCACCTTCGCCGGCTACGAGATGCTGGGCGCCGCACTGTGGGCGGGGCTGTTGATGGGCGCCGGCGCACTGTTCAGCACCCAGATCCAGCAGGTGATGCAGGTTCTGGCCACGGCGGGCATGGCTGCGGGGGCCTCGGTGGTGCTTCTCGTGGCTGCGTACATGGCGTGGCGCTACTGGCGGCGGCGGGCGTTTCTGCGCGGCGTGGAAATGTCGCGCATCGCGGTGCACGAGCTGCGCGCACTCATCGACTCGGGCCAGGCACCGGTCGTTATCGACGTGCGCTCCGACGTCGGCCGCAGCGTCGACCTGCGGCGCATCCCGGATGCGCTGGCCATGTCGCTCGCCGACATCCGCACCCGCGCCCATGAGCTGCCGCGCGACCGCGAGATCGTGCTCTATTGCAACTGCCCGAACGAAGCCTCTGCCGCCCTGGCCGCCCGGTTGCTGGCCGAGCGCGGCTTCACGCGTGTGCGGCCGCTGGCAGGCGGGCTGGATTCATGGATGAGTGCGGGGCACGGCGTCGCGGATCACGCCTGGGCGCAGGCTGCAGGTGCAGCCGAGGTGGTTGCCGCCCGCGTTCCGGCGAATTGAGGGCCTTGTCCACACTCCCGCTGGGAGCGTGGGTCGGCGGGCCATTCGTCGTTGCGCTGATAACCATATTCAAAATCGTTGGTTGGCGCACTCGGCGGGCCCTCACACACTGCTAAGTTCGCGCCCGCACCGATGCCCATGACCGCCGCCTCTGTTTCTCTTCGACCACCCGCCACCGCGCCAGAAGTGGCCAGGCGCGCACCGCGCCGCGTGCTGCCGGGCTTCGGCCTGTCGCTGGGTTACACGGTGGCTTACCTGTCGCTGATCGTGCTCATCCCGTTGTCGGCCGTGTTTGCGAAGACCAGCACCATGGGCTGGGAGCGCTTCTGGTCGGTCGTCACGGCGCCGCGCGTCGTGGCGTCGTACCAGCTCAGCTTCGGCATGGCGCTGCTGGCAGCGGCCATCAACGCCGTGTTCGGGCTCCTGCTCGCGTGGTCGCTGGTGCGCTACAGCTTTCCCGGCAAGAAGCTCGTCGATGCGCTGATCGACCTGCCGTTCGCGCTGCCCACGGCGGTGGCGGGCATTGCGCTGACGGCGCTGTACTCCGGCAAGGGCTGGCTCGGCTCGGTGCTCGAGCCGCTGGGCATCAAGGTCGCGTTCCAGCCGCTGGGCGTGCTGGTGGCGCTGACCTTCATCGGCCTGCCGTTCATCGTGCGCACCGTGCAGCCGGTGCTCGAAGACATCGACACCGAGCTCGAAGAGGCGGCGGCCAGCCTCGGCGCCGCGCGCTGGCAGACCTTCCGGCTCGTCGTGTTCCCGGTGCTCACGCCGGCGTTGCTGACCGGCTTTGCACTTGCATTCGCGCGCGCCGTCGGTGAGTACGGCTCGGTGATCTTCATCGCCGGCAACATTCCCATGGTGTCAGAGATCACGCCGCTGATGATCATCACGCAGCTCGAACAGTACGACTACGCCGGCGCCACCGCCATCGCCGTGGTGATGCTGGTGTTCTCGTTTGCGCTGCTGCTGGCGATCAACGCGCTGCAGGCCTGGAGCGCGCGCAGCCGGGGCGTGGGCGCCGGGCGGGGCAAGCGATGAGCGGCGCGAGCCTGGTGCCGGGCGCGCCAAGCCACGCCCGGCGTTTCGAGACCAACCCCGCCACGCGTGAATCAACGTGGGTGCGCCGCGCCATCCTCACGCTCGGACTCGTGTTCTTCGCGCTGTTCCTGCTGCTGCCGCTGGCGACCGTCTTCACCGAGGCGCTGCGCAAGGGCCTGGGCGTGTACTTCGCGGCGCTGACCGAGGCCGATGCCGTGTCGGCCCTGCTGCTCACACTGCTGGCAGCAGCCATTGCCGTGCCGCTGAACCTGGTGTTCGGCGTGTGGGCCGCGTGGCTCGTGACGAAGTTCGACTTTACCGGCAAGAGCCTGCTCGTGACCTTGATCGACCTGCCGTTCTCGGTCTCGCCGGTGGTCGCCGGCTTGATCTACGTGCTGATCTTCGGCGCGCAGGGCTGGTTCGGCCCCTGGCTGCAAGCGCACGACGTCAAGGTGATCTTCGCGGTGCCCGGCATCGTGCTGGCGACCGTGTTCGTGACCTTCCCGTTCGTGGCGCGCGAATTGATCCCGCTGATGGAAGCGCAGGGCCGCGAAGAAGAAGAAGCGGCCACGGTGCTGGGCGCCAGCGGCTGGCAGACCTTCCGCCATGTGACCTTGCCGAACGTGAAGTGGGGCCTGCTCTACGGCGTGATTCTTTGCAACGCGCGCGCCTTCGGCGAGTTCGGTGCGGTGTCGGTCGTGTCGGGCCACATTCGCGGGCTGACCAACACGCTGCCGCTGCACGTGGAGATCCTCTACAACGAATACCAGTTCGCCGCCGCCTTCGCCGTGGCGTCGTTGCTCGCGCTGCTGGCGCTGGTGACGCTCGGGCTCAAGACCTTCGTCGAGTGGCGGCAAGCGGTCGGCCAACAGGCAAGTCAACAGGCAGGTCAATAGAAGGCACCCACACCATGAGCATCCAGGTCCGCCACATCCACAAGTCGTTCGGCAGCTTCACCGCGCTGGGCGACGTCAGCCTCGACTTCCCGAGCGGCGAGCTCGTCGCCTTGCTCGGCCCGTCGGGTTGCGGCAAGACGACGCTGCTGCGCATCATCGCGGGGTTGGAGACGGCCGACCGCGGCAGCGTGATGCTCGACGGCGTGGATGCATCCGACACCCACGTGCGCGAGCGCCAGGTCGGCTTCGTGTTCCAGCACTACGCGCTGTTTCGTCACATGACGGTGTTCGACAACGTGGCCTTCGGCCTGCGCGTCAAGCCGCGCAGTCTCCGCCCGAGCGACGCCGAGATCAAGCGCAAGGTGCACGACCTGCTGAACCTGGTGCAGCTCGACTGGCTGGCTGACCGTTTCCCGCCGCAGCTCTCGGGCGGGCAGCGCCAGCGCATCGCGCTCGCGCGGGCGCTCGCCGTGGAGCCGCGCGTGCTGCTGCTCGACGAGCCCTTCGGCGCGCTCGACGCGCAGGTCCGCAAGGAGTTGCGCCGCTGGCTGCGCCGGCTGCACGACGAACTGCACATCACCAGCCTGTTCGTCACCCACGACCAGGAAGAAGCGCTCGAAGTGGCCGACCGCGTGGTGCTGATGGACCACGGCCGCGTCGAACAGGTGGGCACGCCAAGCGAGGTGTACGAGCGGCCTGCAACGCCCTTCGTGTTCGGGTTCCTCGGCTCGGCCAACCGCTTCCCGGGCGCGGGCGGCGACGGGCACGGCGATGCCTTCGCCCGCCCGCACGAGGTGAGCATTTCCACCGAGCCCGCCGCCCACAGCCATGCAGCGCAGGTGAGCCGCGTGCTGAGCTTCGGCGCGACCAGCCGGGTCGAGCTGATCGGTGCGGGCGACCGGCACTTCGAAGTGGAGCTGGCGCGCGAACGCGCCGAAGCGATGGCGCTGCAAGCCGACCAGCGTGTGTGGCTGGTGCCGCAGCGTCTGAGCGTTTTCAATGGGGGCGAGGCCGCGCAGGCCGCATAGTTCACGCATGAAGCCCCCACGCTCGCGTTGCTCGCTGCCCCCCGAGGGGGCGTCTCAATACCTTCGCGCGGCCGGGCGGTATTGAGATGAACTTCCAGCAACTGCGAATCATTCGCGAAGCGGTCCAGCGCAACTTCAACCTGACCGAGGTGGCTGCGGCCCTGTTCACCTCGCAGTCGGGTGTGAGCAAGCACATCCTCGACCTCGAAGACGAACTCGGCATCGAGCTTTTCAAACGCAAGGGCAAGCGCCTCACCGGCCTGACCGAGCCAGGCAAGGAGCTGGTGCACATCGTCGAGCGCATGCTGCTCGATGCGAAGAACATCAAGCACCTGGCCGAGCAGTTCGCCAACCGCGACGAAGGCAGCCTGACCATCGCGACCACCCACACGCAGGCCCGCTACGCGCTGCCGCAGGTGGTGCAGCGCTTCAAGCGGGCCTATCCGAAGGTCCACCTTGTGCTGCACCAGGCCGGGCCGGCCGAGATCAATGCGCTGCTGCAATCGGGCGAGGCCGACATCGGCATCGCGACCGAAGCGCTCGACGCCAGCAACGCCTTCGCGAGCTTCCCGTTCTACGACTGGCACCATGTGGTGGTGGTGCCCGAAGTCCACGTGCTCGCGAACTCCAGGCCGCTGACGCTCGACGCACTGGCCGCGCACCCGCTGATTACCTACCACGTGGGCTACACCGGCCGCGAGCGCATCGACGCCGCTTTCGCCGACGCCGGCCTCACGCCCGACGTGGTGATGAGCGCGCTCGACGCCGATGTGGTGAAGACGTATGTCGAGGTCGGCCTGGGCGTGGGCATCATCGCGTCGATGGCGTTCGATGCCACGCGCGACGCGGGCCTCGCCGTCATCGATGCCGCGCACCTGTTTCCCCCCAACACCACCCGCATCGCGGTGCGGCGTGGGCACTACCTGCGCGGCTATGCGTACCGCTTCCTCGAAGAGTGCTCGGCCGCGCTGACGCCGGCGGTGGTGAAGGGCGCGCTCGACGCGGAGTGAGAACCCCGCCGCGCTTTTCGCAGCGGCTCGGTCGGTCAGGAAAGCAACTGTTTGCGTGCCCGGTGCAGCCGCACGAACAGGTTGTCTTGCGTGATGCCGAGCTCGCGGCACACGTCTTCGGTGCTTTGCTCCTCCAGCACGCGCAGGCGCATCACATCGCGCAGGCCGGAAGGCAGGGCTTCGATGCGCGCGAGCGCCAGCATCAGCAGCTGGTGCTGCTCGGCGATCTGGTCCGGGCGCGGCTGCGGGCACTCGATGGCGAGGGCGCCGCTGTCGGCCGCTCTGCCGTCGTCACCGCCGTCTTCCCAGTCCCGGTCGAGCGACTCGGTGTTCGCATTGCGGCGCACGCTGTCGACGATCTTGTGCTTCAACACCGCGGTCAGCCACGAGCGCAATGCGGCGCGGCCGGCGAACACCGCACGGCCCGACAGCACCGCCTCGAACACGTCGTGCACCGCGTCTTCGGCCGTCAGCGGGTCGCGAAGCTTGCGCTGCGCAAAGCGTACGAGGTAGGCGCGGTGCGACACCATCTCGGCCCAGCACACGCTGGGCTGGATGCTGGCTGCGCGGGCTGGGCTGGCAGTGACGGCGGTGGTGTTCATGGGGCGGTCCGTTGGATGTGTGTCGGTGCATGAACTTTGGCCGCCCAACCTCGCGTGAGCCTCACCGAACCTCACAGGAACATCACATCGGGGTAAGAAGTTCGGGTTGGCGACCGACAATGGCGCATGCCTCCGACCCGCACCGCACACGTCCTCGTTGCCGAAGACCAGACCGACATCCGCGACCTGCTGGTCATGAACCTGCGCACGGCGGGCTATGAGGTCTCGGCCGTCGGTGACGGCGAACAGGCGCTGGCGCGGCAGGTCGAGCAGCCGGCCGACCTGCTGATCCTCGACTTGATGATGCCGCGCATGGACGGCCTGGAGGTCTGCAAGGCGCTGCGCGCGCGCGGCAGCGCCACGCCGATCCTGATGCTCACGGCCAAGTCGACCGAGCTCGACCGTGTGCTCGGCCTCGAGCTGGGCGCCGACGACTACCTGACCAAGCCCTTCTCGCTGGCCGAATTGCTGGCGCGCGTGAAGGCCTTGCTGCGCCGCGCCGACCTGCTGGCCGCCGCGCAGGCGAACGCGCACGTCGCCGGTGCCAAGGGCACGGGCACCATCCGCAATGGCGCGCTCGAGATCCTGCCGGCCAAGCGGCAGGTGCGCTATGCCGGCGCGGCCATCGACTTCACCGCGCTCGAGTTCGACCTGCTGCTGCACTTCGCTGCGCACCCCGGCCACGTGTTCTCGCGCGCGCAACTGCTGAACGCGGTGTGGGGTTACACGCACGACGGCTACGAGCACACCGTGACGACGCACATCAACCGCCTGCGCGCCAAGCTCGAGGCCGACCCGATGCGCCCGCAGCTCATCCTCACCGCGCGCGGTGCCGGCTACAAGATGCGCGACTTATGACCGCCCCTCGCTCGAAGGGTACTTTGGCCGATCCCCCGGGGGGATGCGGGCCGGCTCGGAAGGGCCACGAAGAGGCCCCTTCGTGGCCTTGGCCCAGCGCTCGTCCCGCGCAATGAGCGTCCGCTTCAAGCTCGCGCTCACCGTCTTCGCCACCGGCCTCATCACCGCGCTGCTGGTGATCGCAACCGTGGTCTATGCGTTCCAGCGCTTCGAGCACGAGACCACGTACCGGCGTGGCACCGCGTTCCTGGGCCGCGTGACCGCGAACAACGACTACCTGTTCGAGACGTACGAGGGCGAGCCCGACAAATTCCGCGGCTGGTTGCGCAACATGGTGCTGTTCGAGCCCGACACGCAGCTCTACCTGCTCGACCTGCAAGGCGCGGTGCTCGCGTCCAGCGGCAAGGCGCAGATCGCGCCGGACTTTCGCGTCACGCTCGCGCCGGTACTCACCGCCATCGGCCGGCCCGACGCGGCTTATGTGATGGGCGACGATCCGGAGCGCATGGACGCCGATGCCGTGGTCGCCGTGCAGCCGGTGCGCCGCGCCACCATGAGCCAGGCCGATGCGGTGGTCGGCTACCTCTACCTCGTGCTGCACCCCGAGCGGCTGCAGTCCAGCGAGTCCAAAGACGGCCGCTGGGCGGCGTTGCGCATGAGCTTCGGGCGCCCGGCGCTCGGGCTCATCCTGGCGATCATCGCGTTCAGCACGCTGGCGGCGGTGCTGATCATCGTCTCGGTCACGCGGCCGCTGCAGCGCCTGACGGATGCCGTTGCCACACTCTCGCGGCGCGGGCTCGACGACGACCTCGGCGCCGGCCCGGCCGGTGCGCCGCAGATGGTGCTGCCGAAGGCCACACCCGACGAGTTTGGCCAGCTCACCGGCGCGTTCGTGATGTTGATCGACATCTGCCGCAGTCAGTGGAACGAACTGCGCCGGCTCGACCACTTCCGCCGCGAGGGCGTGAGCAACCTGTCGCACGACCTGCGCTCGCCACTCACCGCCACGGTGGCCTGCCTCGAAACACTCGACGGCCGATGGGCCGCCGGCGCACCGCACGACGAGGCGGCCCGCCTCGAAGACCGGCGCCTGGTCGAGATTGCGCTGCGCAACACGCGCAACGCCGCGCGGCTGGTGCAGTCGCTGGGCGACCTGGCCAAGCTCGACGAGCCCGAGTTCAAGCTGCGCACCGAGGTGGTCGACGCGGCCGAGCTGCTCGACGACATCGGCATGCGCTTTGCCGAGCGCGCCCTCCAGCAGCGCGTGGCGTTGACCGTGGTTCACGCGGCCGAGGCCGGTGCCGAAGTCGGCCAGCCGACGGGCGCATTCGCCGCACTCGACATCGAACTGTTCGAGCGCGCCGTGGCCAACCTGCTCGACAACGCGCTGAAGTTCTGCCCGGCCGGCGCGCACATCAGGCTCGCGGCAACAGCCCATGAGGGCCGCGTGCTCGTCAGCGTGGCCGACACCGGCCCCGGCATCGACGAGGCCGACCTGCCGCACCTGTTCGACCGCTTCTACCAAAGCCGCCAGAGCGTGGCACCCGCCACCGGCGAGGGCGGCAAGGGGCTGGGGCTGGCCATCGTCAAGCGCATCGCCGAGCTGCACGGCGGCACGGTGTCGGTAACGAGCACGCTGGGTCAGGGAACCAACGTGGTGCTGTCACTGCCGGCCGTGGCCCGTTGACATCATGCGGGAAAGCCCGGCTGGATCGCCGTGGATGCACCGCCTACAGTCACTCCACTCGCAGCAGGCACCTTGATGGTGCCGTGCAGGACGGGGCCGAGGAGACACTCGCAACCGCACCCAGGCAAGGCCCTGGCGGCGTGACACACCAGGCTGCAGTTGGGGCCGAAGCAAAAGTTCAAAGGGCGTCAGGGCTGACCTGACGCCCTTTGCATTTGGCGCTCGTTCGAAGCGGGCACGTTGCCGTGCCAGCAGACGCGGTTCTTGCCTTCGTGCTTGGCGCGGTACAGGTGCCGGTCGGCGGCGGCGAGCAGCGGCTCGGGCGTGGTCAGGTGGGCATCGTCGGCGATGCCGATCGACAGCGTCACCGCAAGCTGCGGGTGCACGGCAGCCCAGTCGTGCGCCGCAACCGCGCCGCGCAGCGTGTCGCAGAGCCGGCTTGCGACAGCCGCATCGGCCTCGATGAACACGATGCAGAACTCCTCGCCACCGTAGCGCGCCACCACGTCGGTCGCGCGGCAGTGGGCACGCATCACGGCGCTGACGCGGCGCAACATCTCGTCGCCGGTCGCATGGCCGAAGCGGTCGTTGATGCGCTTGAAGAAGTCGAGGTCGCACAAGGCCACGGCCAGCGGCTGGTCATAGCGGCGCGAGCGCGCCATCGCGTCGAACAGGTGCTCGTCGAGGGGTCGGCGGTTCGCCAGGCCGGTCAGCCCGTCGGTGCGGCTCTGCTCGGCCAGGCGCGTGAGCAGCAGGTTCTTCTCGGCGTCGGCCGCCAGCAGTGCTGCATGCAGGGCCTTCAGCCCGTCGTGGGCGTGGGTGACCTCCACATGCTTCGCGCGGTGCATCTCTGCCTCGTGGCGCGCGCTGGCCACTTCCATGCGCACGCGCAGGTCGCCGACCTTCCGGTCGGACTCTTCGTTGAACTGCGCCCGCTCGGCGGCATGCGCGGCGTCTGCATGGTGCAGCGCCTGCTCGAAGGCACCCGCCAGCTTGTGCAGTTCCGCCAGCGTCTGGTGCGCGCGTGCCGCGTAGTTGCGCCCGCCGGTTTCGGCGCTTTGCCGCAAGGCGAGTTCAAGTTCCGCCTGTGCGGCGGCAGCCTGGCCTGACTGGAGCAGCACGCGGCCATGTGTGACACGCGGGTTCGTATCGGCCTCGGCGTAGCCGCTCGCGGCCAGCACCGGCAGCGCCGCCGCCAGCGCCGCGTGCGCTTCATCGAGCCGGCCGAGCAGCATCAGCGGCTCGCCGAGGTTCGACTGCAGTACCGCCACGGCGGCGGTGTCGCCCTGCGCCAGAGCGAGCGCGCGTTCGTAGTGCGCCACCGACTCCTCGAACCGGCCGAGGTTCTTGCAGTTGATGCCCATGTTGTTGAGCACGCTGAGGCTGCCGGCCGGCTGCTCGCGCTCGAAGATCACGAGCTACCTGCGCGAATTGTTCGAGCCCGGCCGCAGCCTGCCCGCTGCGCGAGTAGCCGATACCGAGCGACAGCAGCGCATCGGCTTCGAGCAGCGGGTCGCCGTGGGCGCGGGCGGCAGTCAAGGCCTGAGCGGCCCACGCCACCGCGTCATCCGGTGCGCCGAGCAACTCTGCGCCGATGGACAGTGCGCGCAGCACGATGGCGCGCAGCGCCAGGTCGGCATCGGGTACCGTCGCGAGCGCCATGGCCAGCTCGACCAGCCCTTCCTTGTGGCGCCCGCCGTAGTGCAGTGCGAGGCCGCGGGTGCGCAGCAGGCGGGCCTGCTGCGCGGGTGTGCCCCGTTCGCCCAGGGCGGCAAGTGCCAGTACCGCTTCGTCGGCGAGGGCCAAGGCCTCACTGGCCGACGACATGTACTTGGCCGAGGCGGCGTCAAGCAGCGCCTTGATGGGGTCGTGGGGGTCGGGCGCGGGGGTCATCGGTGGGTGGGTCGGGAAGGGTCGGAAGGGTAGCGCAAGGGGCATGCCGCTCGGCCACAGCGGCCCGAAATGCCACTGCGAAATGGCACGGATTTGCACGCCTGTTTCATTGACAACGACCGCCTCGCGCCCCCTAGCATGACCGGTGCCTTCGTGGCGGATTTACCAGGAACACCCGCATGCCCGTCGACCCCCAACTCCGCTCGCTCAGCATCGATGTGCCGTCGCAGCCCGACGCGCTGGTGAAGCTGTCGCTGCTGCTGGCCGACGACGACATGAACCTGCAGGCGCTGAGCGCGCTGATCTCATCCGACATGGCGCTTGCCTCGGCCGTGCTGAAGGCGGTCAATTCGTCGCTGTACGGCCTGCGCGGGAGGGTGCAGTCGGTGCAGCAGGCCATCACCCACCTGGGCACGCGCGAGGTCGCGTCGGTGACGTTCGAGATGGGTCTGCGTGCGGTGTTCCCGCCCGCGCCCGAGCTCGAGCCCGTGTGGGAACGCGCAAGCGTGCGCGGCCTGCTGATGGGGCGCATCGGCCGGGCGCTCGAGGTCGACCCCTGGGCCAGCCACTCGGCCGGCCTGTTCGAAGAATGCGGCAAGGCGGTGCTGTTCCGCCACGCGCCCGGCCGCTACCGCGAGCTGCTGAAGGCGGCGGCCGACGATGAAGACCTGGCGATGCGCGAACACAGCGAGTTCGGTGTGAGCCACGACGCGTTGGGTGCCGCGCTGTGCGAGAGCTGGGGCCTGGCACCTGCCGCAGTGGCCAGCGTGCGCTTTCACGTGATGGTCAACGCCACCGGCGAGTTGCCGATGCAACTGCCCAAGCGCGCGATCTGCGCCATCTCGGTACTGGCCCATGCGCTGATGACCGACCCGTCCACGCTCGACGAGGTGGCCGAGCGGGTGGCGCCGCAGGCCGACCTGAGCGCCACGCTCGTGCTGCGCGGGGCGCGCCGGGTGCAGGAACAGCTCGAAGCAGCCATGGCGCGCGCCCAGCCAGCCTGAGCGGTTTACAGTTCCGCCTCGGCCCGCTGGCCGACAAGGAACATGGCCATGACCACACGACGAACCATGCTCGCCCGCAGCGCCGCAGTTGCCGCCCTGCTGAGCGCGGCCGGCCTGCTGCCGGCGCACGCCCAAACCACATTGGCCAAGGCCGCGTTTGATGCCAAGTCGGTCGACGACGTCATCAAGGCGCTGGGCATTGCCAAGCCGGTGGAGAGCAAGGACATCAGCTTCACCGCACCCGACATCGCCGAGAACGGCGCCGTCGTGCCGATTGCCGCGAGCACCGCACTGCTCGGTGTGAAGCGCATGGCCTTCCTGGTCGAGAACAACCCGACCGTGCTGGCCGGCGTGTTCGAGTTCACCGACGCGGTCGAGACCAGCATTTCCACCCGCATCAAGATGGGCCAGACCTCGAACGTGCTGGTCGTGGCCATGCTGACCGACGGGCGGATCTTGTATGCGCAGAAGGAAGTGAAAGTCACGCTGGGCGGTTGCGGCGGCTAGCCGGCATCGAAGGAGAACGACCATGTCAGACCCGATGCGCATTCGCGCGCAAGTGCAAGGCGGCGGCGCCATCGTGCGCGTGCTGATGAGCCACGAAATGGAGACCGGCCAGCGCAAGGACGCCGCTGGAAAGACCATCCCGGCCTGGTACATCACCGACGTGAGCGCGGCACTCAACGGCAAACTGGTTCTGAGCGCGCAGTGGGGCACCGCCATCGCGAAGAACCCGTTCACACAGTTCACCATCAAAGGCGCCAAGTCGGGCGACAAGATCAGCATCAGCTGGACCGACAACCATGGGGACAAGCGGACGGACGAGGCTGTGGTGGCGTAAGGCGGATGTTCAAAGTCTCGTCTTTCCTCGCTGTGGTTGCGAGTCTGGTGCTCGCCGCCTTCGGAGTCGGGGCGACGCCAGCGATCAAGTGCACGGTCAACTATCAGCAGGGGCCCTGTCCCTCTGAGCAAGTTCGAAAGCGCCCCACCATTCAAGAGCTGAACGCCGAGGAGAAGAGGCGACGTGCGGCGGTTGCGGCATCAGCGCCCGGCAAGGTTGCTCCCGCTACGCCGACCGTCTCCAGCGGCTTCAGTTGCGACGGGCGACAGTACTGCTCGCAAATGAAGTCATGCGCCGAAGCAAAGTACTTCCTCGCAAACTGCCCCGGTGTAAAGATGGACGGCGACGGGGATGGAATCCCTTGCGAGAAGCAGTGGTGTGGTCGTTAGAGGCAAGGTATCGGCGCGCCTGTAGGTGCGCAGGCCGTTGACCGTCATCTTCGGCCCAGCGCGAACGGGTTCATCACGCTCACCCCGAAGCCTTTGAAGTCCGCCACGTTGCGTGTGACCACCGTGAGTTGGTGCACCGCCGCCGTGGCCGCGATCATCGCGTCCTCGTACAAGGTGTCGGAAGCCTTGTGCATCAACCGAGCCCATGCCCTGAATGCCAAAGCGTCCATCGCGATCACGTTGTACGAGCGGGCGACCAGCTCCAGCCACTGCTCCAGCTCTTTGGCCTTCGGCTCGTTTTGCTCGCGCGTCAGCTCGATACCGGCCTGAATCTCGCCGACCGTGACGGCCGAGATGTGGAGGTCTGTATCCGCGACGGCCTGAATCCAATGCAGGACGGCGCCGTGCGGCTTCGGCTTGCGAAGCTCCGACACCACATTCGTATCGAGCAGGTACATCGTGGTCAGCGCAGTGGCGTGGCCGCGCGCCGGCGGGCCTGCCCCCTCGGCGAGGCGAGTGTGACTGTTCGCGCCTGGCTCGACAGCAGCAGTTCCTTGAGCGAAGGCTGGGCAGAAGCTTGCAGCCGGCGCCACTCATCGGCAGGCACCAACACCGCCGCTTCGACGCCGCGCCTGGTGACCATCTGAGGGCCCTCCGCCAAACACCGTTCCAGGAACTCGCTGAAGCGGGCTTTGGCGTCTTGTACCGGCCAGGTTTCCATGTGGTTGCTCCATTCCGACTAGTTCGATGACTAGTCTAACAGTCGCATCCCTGGCGGCTCATCCTATCCATCAGGTGCTGCCATGGTCTTAGTCGAAGACCATGGCATTTGGCTCAGCCTCGCCAAGCCGGCGGCGTTGGGCTTCCATGCCCGAGGGTGAGCACCCAGGTTCGCGCCGGCCGACCGGGTAGTCCTTCCCTTGGCGGCATGGTGCGGATGTTCTACCGTGGGGTGCCCAGCATGGGGCTGCCGACGAGAGACCGCGTGATGACCTTGCCCGCCACTTCTTACCCCGCCTTCGTGGCGCCCGAGGCCCTGGCACTTCAGCGCCTGTACCACTGGGAGCGCACCGCGCCGGACAGCACCGTGCTGACCCAGCCGCTCGGCGGTGGCAAGGTGCGCAACTACACCTGGGCCCAGGTGCTCGACGAGACGCGCCGCATGGCCGCGCATCTGGTGGGGCTGAACTTCGCGCCCGGCACGCCCATCGCGATCCTGTCGAAGAACACCGCGCACTGGCTGATGTGCGACTTCGCCGTCTGGATGGCCGGCCACGTGTCGGTGCCGCTCTACCCCACGCTTGCGGCGGGCACGATCCGCCACATCCTCGAACACAGCGAAGCGAAGCTTTTGTTCATCGGCAAGCTCGACGGCTGGGACGCCATGGCGCCAGGCATTCCCGACGGCCTGCCTTGCATCGGCACGCCGCTGGCGCCGGCCACGAACCACCCGCAGTGGGCGCAGATCGTTGCCGCCACCGCGCCGTTGCAAGGCGAGCCGGTGCGCCGTGGCGATGAACTGGCGACCATCATGTACACCTCGGGCACCACCGGCAACCCGAAGGGCGTGATGCACAGCTTCGCGACGTTTGCGTGGTCCATGGGCAGTGCCATGCGCCGCGTCAGGCTGAACCCGCAGACCCGCATGCTCAGCTACCTGCCGCTGGCCCACGTGGCGGAGCGCACGATCGTCGAACACGGCCTGCTGGCCAGCGGCATGCAGGTGTACTTCGCCGAGAGCCTGGACACCTTCGCGAAAGACCTGCAACGCGCCCGGCCCACGGTGTTCTTCTCGGTGCCGCGCCTGTGGGTCAAGTTCCAGCAGGGCGTGCACGCCAAGATGCCGGCGCCGAAGCTGGCGCGGCTGCTGTCGATCCCGATCGTTCGGGGCATCGTTGCGAAGAAGATTCGCACCGCGCTTGGTCTGGACGCGTGCGAGTTCGCCGCCGGTGGCGCCGCACCCATGCCGCCCGAGCTGCTGGCCTGGTACGAGCGCCTCGGCCTGCCCATCATCGAGCTCTACGGCATGACCGAGAACTGTGGCGTCTCGCACGCCACGCTGCCCGGCGTGCAGCGCCCCGGGACCGTCGGCCAGCCTTACGACGGCGTGCAAAGCCGCATCGACCCGGCGACCGGCGAGATCCAGATGAAGAGCCCGGGCCTGATGCTCGGCTACTACAAAGAGCCGGCGCTCACCGCCGACGCGATGACGGCCGACGGCTGGCTGTGCACCGGCGACAAGGGCGCGCTCGACGCCGAAGGCAACCTGCGCATCACCGGCCGGGTCAAAGACCTGTTCAAGACCAGCAAGGGCAAGTACGTGGCGCCCGCGCCGATCGAAGACATGCTCGTGATGAACGGGGTGGTCGAGGCCTGCGTCGTGACCGGTGCGAACCTGGGCCAGCCGCTGGGCATCGTGATGCTCAACGCCGACGCGGCGCTGCATGCGCGAGACCCGGCGGAGCGTGCCGCGATGGAGATGGCGCTGAAGGCGCACCTCGACAGCATCAACTCCCGCCTCGACCCGCATGAACAGCTCGATTGCCTGGTCGTGATCGACCAGCCGTGGACCGTCGACAACGGCTTCATCACGCCCACCTTCAAGGTCAAGCGCAACCGCATCGAAGAGGTCTATGCGCCAATGTTCGAGGGCTGGGTGGCGCAGCGCAAGCCGGTGGTCTGGTACCACGCGTGAGGCAGACGCCGGGACGCTGCGGCAGGGCCTGCGCCGGCACCGCTTAAAGTCACGCCACGCCAACGCCGCCCGCTCCATGACCGACGCCCCCCGCCCCGCCCGCCCCGCCATCAGCTGCGTGGTGCCGGCCTTCAACGAAGCCGCGAACCTGGGGCTCTTGCTGGCGGGGCTGACCGAGCAACTGGCGGCCTTGACGGACCGCTGGGAAATCATCGTCATCGACGACGGCAGCCGCGACGCCACGCCCGCCGCGATGGCGCCGTGGCTGATGCGGCCGGGCGTGCGCTACGTGCGGCTGTCGCGCAACTTCGGCAAGGAGGCGGCGCTCACGGCCGGCATCGACAAGGCACGCGGCGACGTGGTGCTGCTGATGGACGCCGACCTGCAGCACCCCGCGTCGCTCGTGCCCGACATGCTGGCCGCGTGGGTGGCGGGGGCCGACATGGTGTGCGCCGCGCGCGCCTCGCGGGCCGACGAAACCTGGGCCAAGCGCCTGGGCACGGCGATCTTCTATCACCTCGTCAACCGCAATTCGGCGGTGCCGATCCCGGTGGACGCGGGCGACTTCCGGCTGATGGACCGGCGCGTGGTCGATGCGCTCAAGTCGCTGCCTGAACGCAACCGCTTCATGAAGGGGCTGTACGCGTGGGTGGGGTTCCACAACGTGATCATTCCGTACGTGCCGGCCGAGCGCCACGCGGGGGTCAGCACCTTCTCGATGAAGCGCCTGGCGCGGTTGGCGTTCACCGGCGTCACCGCGTTCACGAACGCGCCGCTGCGGTTGTGGAGCGCGCTCGGCGTGGTGATCGCGCTCGGCGCCATCGGCTTCGCGGCGTGGATTGTCGGCGACCACTTCATCTACGGCAACGACGTGCCCGGCTGGGCCACGCTCGTCACCGGCATGGCGTTCTTCAGCGGCGTGCAACTGCTGTCGATCGGCATCCTCGGCGAGTACGTGGGCCGCATCTTCGACGAGGTCAAGCAGCGGCCCGTGTACGTGGTGGGCAGCGAGGCCGGGCGCGGTGCGATCGACATGGCGGGCTCGCCGCCGGCATGAGCGGCGCCGGCAACTCGCGCGTTCTGGCCCTGTGCGCCGACGACTTCGGCCTGGCGCCGGGCCTGTCGCGCGGCATTGCGCGGCTGGCGGCTGCGCGCCGGCTCACCGCCATCTCGTGCATCACGAACAGCCCGCACTGGCCCGATGCATCGGGCTGGCTGCAGGGCCTGCCCGACACGGTCGATGTGGGGCTGCACCTGAACTTCACCGAAGGCCGGCCGCTGAGCCCGCGCCTGGCGCGGCTGTGGCCGGCGTTTCCGGCGCTGCCGTCGCTCATCGCCCGTGCGCACCTGCGCCGCCTGCCGCGCGCCGAGGTGCGGCACGAGGTGCATACCCAACTCAAGGCCTTCATCGCGCTGCATGGCAAGCCGCCGGCGTTCGTCGACGGGCACCAGCATGTGCACCACTTGCCGTTGCTGCGCGACATCCTGCTTGACATGGTCGAGCACATCCAGCCGCTGCCGGCGGTGCGCAGCACGGCGCGCGTGATCGGGCCTGGCTCGGCGCTGAAGCGCATGCTGATCGAGCGCACCGGCGGGCGTGCGCTGGGTGCCGAACTGGCGAGGCGCGAGCTGGCGCACAACCCGGCGCTGCTCGGCGCCTGCGACTTCCAAGCGCGCGACTACCGCGCCCTGATGCAGGGCTGGCTCGCCGAGGTGCCGACCGAGGGCGGCCTGCTGTTCTGCCACCCCGGCGAGCGCGCGGCCGGCGACCCGCCGGACGCGATTGCCCACGCCCGCGTGCGCGAGCTTCGCTACCTCGCGAGCGACGCGTTCGACCAAGACCTCGCGGCTGCCGGCGTGACGCTCGGGCGCGTCTGGCGGGTCATCAAGCCCGCCGAGCAAGTCAAGCGCGAAACGCCCAGGCTCGGTTGATCGCGAAGGTCAGCGCCAGGCTCACACCGGTCGCGACCATCTGCGCCAGCACGTAGTGCACGCCCAGGCGCACGCCGAGCGCGACGATGGCCATGCCCAGCAATGTGCCGGCCAGCGCGGTGGCCTGGAAGCGCGGCCATGAGGCGCGCACCTCGCCGCGGTGGGCGAACGTGAAGCGGCGGTTGCCGGCGTAGGCCACCTGCGCGCCCACCACCGCACCGAAGCCAGACGCCACGAACGCGGGCCAGCCCAAGGCTTCGACCGCCAGCACCAGCAGTGCGTAGTGAACGGCGGTGGCCGCGGCGCCGACCGAGGCGTATCGCAGGAACTGCTTCAGCGCAGGCAGGAACTGCTTCAGCGCAGGCAGGGACTGCGTCATCGCGGGCAGGAACCGAGCCGTCGCATGGCGGTCACGGGCAGGCCCGCGCAGGGCCGCGCCAGAGCTCGGTTTGCGCATCGGCGTAGGCCCGCACCACGCCGGCCAAGCCGGCCAAACCGGTGATTTGCGCCGAGGCCCTGGCCGGCACCACGTACCAGACCGCACCCGCGCCGCACGGCAGCGTGGCCAGCTGCGCCAGCGGCCAGAGCACGCGCCGGCCCATGGCGGGGTCGAAGCGGGCGGCGTCGAAAAGCTCCTTGCGCCAGTTGTCGCGCGTGGGCAGGGCCGGGTCGGCCCAGTCGCTGGCGATCAGCACCGGCTTCGTCAGCCGGGCATAGAAGGGCAGGTCGTAAGCGTACTCATCGATCATCACGACCTGGTCGGTGCTCGCCATCTGCGCGGCCAGCGCGAGTGCCGCCGCGCGGTTCGAGTGCGGCGACTTGAACGTCAAGCCCACGACGACGGCCACGCACAGCACCGCCGACGCGCCCATGACCCAGCGGACCCAGCGCCATGCCGCGCCCCGGCCCGCAGCGATCGTCAAGCCGAGCAGCGCACACCACGGCGCCAGCGCCGGCAGGGCATAGCCGACGAGCTTGGAGCTGGGGATCGAGAAGAAGCCGACCACCGCGACCACCCACCACAGCAGCAGGCCGAGCATCAAAGGCCGCTCGCGCCACAGCCGTTGCGCCGCAGCCGGCGCCCACGCGCTCCACGGCAGCGTGAGCGCGGGCAGCACGGCAAAGAAAAACCAGAACGGGTGCACGTTGTTGAAGTTCGTTCGCGCGAAGCGGCGGAAGTGCTGCTCCATCACGAAGTAGTCGAAGAAGCCCGGATAGCGTTGCTGCATCAGCACGAACCACGGCAGCGCGACGAGGGCGAAGGCGAGCAGCGCGAGCGGGTGCAGCAACTTCAGCATGTCGCGCCAGCGACCCTGCGCCAGCAACCACGGCCCGATCACGAGCGCCGGCAACACGAAGCCGATCAGGCCCTTCGCCAACACTGCGAACGCGCACAGCACCCAACCGATCACGAGCCAGCGCAACGACACCGGCGCGCCGGCAGGTTCGTCGAGCGCACGCGCCAGCGCCAGCACGGCGGCGCTGATCAGCCCGCCCACCAGCATGTCGTGGTTCGCGTACTGCGCGCCGATGAAGAAGAACGGGCAGGTGGCGAGGACGCCGAGCGTGACCGCCGCGACGCGCGGCCCGTGCCAGCGCCGCAACGCGAAGAACAGCGCCGCGCCCATCAGCCACGCGCCGAGCATCGAGGCGATGCGGCCGGCGAACGGCGTGGGCCCGAAGAGCTGCATCGCGGCCATGTCGAGCCAGTACATCAGCGGCGGCTTGTGGAAGAAAGGCAGGCCGTTCAGCGTGGGCACGAGGCCCGCCCAGACCCCATCACCCAGCAGCATTTCACGTGCGACGTTGGCGTATCGGCCCTCGTCGGGCACGAGCAGCGGGCGCAGGCCCAGCGTGGCAAGCAGCCACACGGCGAGCAGGCCGAGCAGGGTGGCGGGGCGGTGGAACGGCGATGGTGGTGCGGGCGACAACGAAGACAAATTCATTCACCGCAGAGGGACGGAGTTGGCGGAGTTTCGCAGAGTGACGGCAAGAGATTTTTACTCTGCGACAACTCCGTCAACTCCACCACTCTGCGGTGAAGTATTGACTTCAATCCACCTTCGCCCCCGACGCCTTCACCACCTGCGCCCACTTCTTCGTCTCGGCCGCGATGAAGGCCACGAACTGGGCCGGCGGCTGGCCGCCGGGGATCGCGCCTTGGGACAGCAAGCGCTCCTTGAACGCCGGCGCGGCGAACGACTTGGCCGTTTCCTGCTGGATGCGGTTCACGATGTCGGCCGGCGTGCCCGCTGGGGCGAACAGGCCGAACCACGAACTCGCATCGAAGCCCTTGACCGGGCCGGCCTCGGCGATGGTGGGCAGCTCGGGTACGGCGGCACTGCGCTGCGCGCTCGTCACGGCCAGGGCCTTCAACTTGCCGGCCTTGATCTGCGGCAGCGCCGACGGCAGGTTGTCGAACATCAGGTCCATGGTGCCGCCCATCAGGTCGAGCAAGGCGGGGCCCGAGCCGCGGTAGGGGAAGTGCGTCATGAACGTGCCGGTCATGCTCTTGAAGAGCTCGCCCGACAGATGGATCGACGTGCCGTTGCCGCTCGACGCCATGTTCAGTTCACCCGGGTGCGCGCGCGCATGTCGAATCAGGTCGGCCACGCTGTTGATCTTCAGCGCCTCGGCCTTGGCCGGGTTCATGACCAGCACGTTCGGCACGCCGGCCACCAGCACGACGGGGGTGAAGTCGCGCACCGGGTCGAACGGCATCTTCGGGTACAACGCCGCATTGATGGCGTGTGTGCCCACCGTGCCCATCAGCAGGGTGTAGCCGTCGGGCGCCGACTTGGCCACCATGTCGGCACCCAGGTTGCCGCCCGCGCCGGGCCGGTTGTCGATGATGAACACCTGCCCGAACGCCTTGCCCAGTTCCGGCGCGAGTGCGCGGGCCAGGATGTCGGTGGTGCCGGCCGGCGCGAACGGCACGACGATGCGCACCGGCTTGTTCGGCCAAGCGGCCTGCGCGAACAGTGCACTAGGCAGGCAAGACGCGCCGGCACCCAGCAGCAGGTGGCGGCGCTGCAGCAGCGCATCGGGATGGGGTGGGTGCGACATGGCGGCAAGCCTCGGGGGTGCGTCGAGTGTGGGTCGGGCGGGGACGGGCTGCGCAGTGTCGCGCGGCGCAGCCACCACCACCCACAGGGCTTGCCCGGGTCGGGAGTGATCCCAAAGTACAGGGAAGCGGGACGGAAGCCGCCGGGGCTCGCTCTCGACTGCACCCCGGCCCGCCCGCTTCCCCGAGGGCGCTTTGAGCGCCCGCAAAACGATTCTGTCGCGTCCTTACTTCACGCCGCTCAGTGCCGCGCCCGGGCGCAGGAAGAGCGACAACTGGGCCGGTGCGCTGCCGGACTGCAACACACGCATCGGCCGCTGCTGCGTGATGGGCATGGCCCGCACGGCCGCCGGTCGCGGCAACGTGGTTCTCTGCGGCGCGATCACTGCGGCCTCCCAGCGGTGTATGTGCCCACGCTGAAGTGCGGGCCGGTCACCGGCAGCATCACCTCGGCCGCTCGACTCAGCCAGTCCGACAGGTTGGAGCGGTTCGGTACCAGCGACTGTGCCGACGGCGTAAGCCGCAGCACCGATGACGCGCCGCCTCTGCAGCTCGGGCCGGTGGGCCGTGCGCGGGCAACGGGGGCATTGTTCTTGAAGCGGTTCAGCGGCATGGCAACGACGTCCTTTGTGTGCTCGGCCCGGTCGATGCTTGAAGCAGTCGTCCAGGTGCTGTGGTTCTCATAGGCGCAACGTCTGTGCCATGGCCCGGGGCCGCCGATTCGTGACTTCCTGCGCACCGCGCCACGACCCTTTTTGCACGCAGTGTCCAAACTCGGCGAAACGGTAATCGGGTGCTTACATCTTCGACCGGCCTTGGCAGCGCAGCGGGCGGTGCGATCATCGGCGCCGTGCAGCCACGCCGGGTGGCCGCCGAAGGAGCGCCCATGACCCCACCGCGGACCCCACCGCTGACCGGCCTGCACATCGTCGAGTTCGAGGGCATCGGCCCGGGGCCCCTGGCCGGCCACATGCTGCTGCAGATGGGTGCGCGCATCACGCTGATCCAGCGGCCGCAGGCGAGCGACGTCACGCGCCGCCTGGCTGGCGCCGGCGCGCACCCGCTGCACGCCGGCAAGCAAGTGCTGCCACTCGACTTGAAGGCCGCTGGCGCCGTGGCGCAAGTGCTCGACCTGCTGGCCGGCGCCGATGCGTTGATCGAGGGCAACCGCCCCGGCGTGATGGAGCGGCTCGGCCTCGGGCCCGCCGTGTGCCTGCAACGTAACCCGCGCCTGGTCTACGGCCGCATGACCGGCTGGGGCCAGACCGGCCCGCTGGCGCACGCGGCCGGGCACGACTTGAACTACCTCGCGCTGACCGGGCTGCTTGCGCTCTCGGCGCGGCCCGGCGAGCGCCCCATCGCGCCGCCCACGGTGCTCGGCGATGCCGGCGGCGCGCTCGGCCTGGCGTTCGGCATCGTCTGCGCGGTGCTGCAGGCGCGCAGCAGCGGGCTCGGCACGGTGGTCGATGCCGCCATCACCGACACCGTGGCCATGCTCGGCGGCATCGCGCACTGGGTTCATGCCAGTGGCGGCATCGGCGGCCCGGCGCCGAGCGCGTTTCACGACTCGCCGTTCTACGACGTGTACGAATGCGCCGACGCCCAGTTCATCACCCTCGGTGCACTCGAGCCGCAGTTCTATGCGCTGCTACTGCAGAAGCTGGAACTGCACGACGTGGACCCGCGCAGCCAGTACGACAGTGCGCTGTGGCCCGCGCTGAAGGCGCGTTTCACCACGCTCTTCAAGGGCAGCACGCGCGACGCCTGGTGCGCGCTGCTCGAAGGCACCGACGTGTGCTTCGCGCCGGTGCTGTCGATTGCCGAAGCCGCGAAGCACCCGCACAACGTGGCACGGGGGGTTTTCAGCGTCGGGCCGAACGGGGCGGTGAGCGCGGCGGGAGCCCCGAGGTTCGCGGCGGGTTGATGCTGCTCGGCAGTTGCGGCCGCGGGTCGCCCAGCACCGGCGCGACGAATCACGCGACCACGCCGCTGTTCGGCGAATAGCCGCGCGGGATGGCCCCCAGCAACCTTCGCGTGTACTCCTCGCGCGGCGCGTCCAGGATCTGCGCGACGCTGGCCTGCTCGACCACCTCGCCGTCCTTCATCACCAGCACCTCGTCGGCCATGAAGCGCACCACGGCGAGGTCGTGGCTGATGAAGATGTAGGCGAGGCCGAGCTCGTCCTGCAGGTCCTTGAGCAGGTTCAGCACCTGCGCCTGCACGCTCACGTCGAGGGCGCTCACGGCTTCGTCGAGCACCAGCACCTCGGGGTTCAGCGTCAGGCAGCGTGCAATGGCCACGCGCTGGCGCTGGCCGCCGGAGAACTCGTGCGGGTACTTGTGCATCGCGCTCTCATCCAAGCCGACCTTGGCGAGCAGCGCACGCGCGGTGGCTTCACGCTCGGCGGCGCCCGCGCCGACGTTGTGGATCGTCATCGGCTCGACCAGCGTCTGCCCGATGGTGAAGCGCGGGTTCAGCGATGCATACGGGTTCTGGAACACGACCTGGATGCGCTTGCGCATCGGCAGCATCTCGCTCTTGCTCAGGGCCAGCAGGTCGATGCCGTCGAAGGTGACGCGGCCGCCCACCGGCCCGCCGCTGGGTTCGTGCAGGCGCAGCAACGCCAGGCCCATCGTCGTCTTGCCCGAGCCCGATTCGCCGACCACGCCGAGCGTGTGCCCCTGGCGCAACTGGAACGTCGCGCCCCTCACGGCCTTGAACTCCCTGCGGCCGAACACGCCGGACTGGATCCAGAAGCTCTTCGTCAAGGCCTGCGCTTCGATGATGACGCGGGCGTTCGGGTCTTTCGCCTTCGCAGCCAGCGGCGCGGCCGTGCCGCTGATGTGGTCGTCGATCACCATCAGCCGCGGCGCGCGCTGCGTGAGCGTGGGGCGGCAGGCGAGCAGGGCCTTCGTGTAGCTGTCGCGCGGGTTCGCGAAGATGCCCGCGACCGGCCCCTGCTCACGCACCGTGCCCTGGCGCATCACGACCACGTGGTCGGCAATCTCGCCGACCACGCCGAGGTCGTGGCTGATGAACAGCATGCTCATGCGGTACTTCGCCTTGAGCCCCGCGAGCAGCTCCATGATCTGGCGCTGGATCGTCACGTCGAGCGCGGTGGTCGGCTCGTCGGCGATCAGCAGCTTGGGCTCGCAGGCGAGCGCCATCGCGATCATCACGCGCTGTTGCTGGCCGCCCGACAGCTGGTGCGGGTAAGCCGACAAGCGCCGTTTCGGCTCGGGCATGCCGACCTCGGCGAGCAAGGCTTCGGCGCGCACCATCGCTTGCCGCGCGCTCAAGCCCAGGTGCTTCACGAGCGGCTCGCAGATCTGCTGGCCGACGCTGAAAACCGGGTTCAGCGAGGTCATCGGGTCCTGGAACACGCAGGCGATTCTCCGGCCGCGCAGGGCCTGCAGATCACTCAGCGTCGCGGCCAGCATGTCGCGGCCCTCGAAGCTGATGGCACCCTTGCGCTCGGCGTTGTCGGGCAGCAGGTTGAGGATGGACATGGCGGTGACGCTCTTGCCCGAACCCGACTCGCCGACGAGCGCGACCGTGGTGTTCTCGGGCACGTCGAAGCTCACGCCCACCTCTCTGCCGTCGACCACTCGGCCAACGGCCTGCGCGCGCTGCATCACGCCCTCCGTCACGCCCATGCGGAACGCGACCCGCAGGTCCTTGATAGACAGCAGCACGTTGTTCACGCCAGCGCTCATTCCAGTCCCCTCAACTTCGGGTCGAGCGCATCGCGCAGCGCGTCGGTGAACAGCGAGAACGCGGTCACGAACACGGCCATGAAGAGCGTAGCCGCCGCCAGCTGCCACCAGTAGCCGAGGATCAGTTCGCCCTGCGCTTCGGCCAGCATCGTGCCCCAGCTGACCTGATCGACCGACACCCCCAGGCCGAGGTACGACAGGATCACTTCGGCCTTGATGAAGCCCACCACGTACACCGACAACTGCACCAGCACCACGTGGCTCACGTTCGGCAGGATGTGCCTGAACATGCGCGACATCGTGCTTGCGCCAATGGCCTCGGCCGAGCGCACGTACTCGCGCACCGAGTGCTTGATGAACTCGGCGCGCACCAGCCGGTAGATGCCGGTCCAGCCGGTGAACCCGAGGATGATCACGATGGTCCAGATGCCCTTCGGGATGATCGCGTCGGCCCGGTTCAGCACCGCCGCGAACGTGAAGATCAAGAGGATGCCGGGGATCGCCGTGAACACGTTGTAGACCCACTCCAGCAGGTCGCCCACCTTGCCGCCGAAGAAGCCGCCGAACGCGCCGAGCACGGTGCCGATGAGCACGGCCGTCACGGCCGATAGCACCCCCACCATGATCGAGACTTCGGCGCCCTTGATCGCCTTTGCGAGCACGTCGCGGCCGAGGCGGTCGCCGCCGAACGCGAGCGTCTCGCGCTTGACCGTATCGGTGGTCTGGAACTTCGCGGCGCGCTCGTCCCATTCCTTGTAGCGTGGCGCCAGCGGGTCGATGTCGGAGAGGTCGATGTTCTGCTTTGTCGACACCGCATCGACCGCAGCGTCGGTCGAGGCGCGCGGCCCGAGGAAGGTGGGCGGCGCGTTCGGCACGCCGGCCTCCACCTGCCAGCCCTTGGCCACCAGGCCGGCGCCCGCCGCCAGCACGAGCAACAGGAATGCACCGACGATCACCAGCGCGACCACCCCGACACGGTCACTGCGAAAACGCTTCCACGCCGCACCCCACACGCCGGCGTTGCGCGCTGGCGCCACACCCGCCAGCGGGCGGTTCAGGACCGCGCTCATTTCAGTACCACCCGGGGATCGACCAGCTTGTAGAGCACGTCGGTCAAGAGGTTCACGACCATGGTGATCACCGCGATGTAGATCGTCACCGCCTGGATCACCGGGTAGTCGCTTCGGTTCACCGCCAGCAGCACCTCGCGGCCCAGGCCGGGAATGGAGAAGAAGGTCTCGATCAGGAACGAGCCCACGAAGATGCCCGGCAGCGCCACCGCCACGTTGGTCAGGATCGGGATCATGGCGTTGCGCATCACGTGCTTGAGCAGCACCGTGGTCTCGGTCATGCCCTTCGCGCGCGCGGTGCGCACATAGTCCTGCCCGATCTCGTCGAGGAAGAAGGTGCGGTACAGGCGCGTCTGCGGCGCCAGGCCCACCATCACCGCGAGCAGCACCGGCAGCGGGGTGAACACGAGCAGGTTGGTGAGCAGCTTGTCGCTCCAGCCCTGCACCGGGAACCAGCCGAGCTGGAAGGCGAACACGTACTGGCCGACGATCACGTAGACCAGGAACGAGATCGACAGCGCCACGGTGCTGAGCACCATGATGCTGCGGTCGGTGAGCGAGCCGCGCACATACGCCACCAGCAGCGCGAACGGGATCGCCAGCACCACGTCGAGCAGCAGGATGGGCACCATCACCGTCAGCGTGGCCGGCAGGCGGCTCGCGAACAGCGAGGCCACGCTCTCTTGCGTGGCCCAGCTCTTGCCCCACTCGAAGCTGACGATCTGCTTGAAGAAGATCGCGAGCTGTTCCCACACCGGCCTGTTCAGGCCGAGCTGGTCGCGGATCACGTCGATCTGCGCGGGGGTGGCGTTCATGCCGCCGAGAATCTCGGCGGGGTCGCCGCCGAAGTACTTGAACAGGAAGAACACCAGCAGCACGACGCCAATGAGCGTCGGAATCATTTGCCACAGGCGCCGTATCAGGTAGGCGGCCATCGGATAGGGAGCTTTCGAGGGGTGGGAGAAAGGCGGGTCGGGCGCTGGCGGTTCGTGGCCGACGGGCCCGCAGGCCGGGGTTCCAGCGCGCGAGTCTACGGGTTGGCGCCAGCGCGATTCCCCCGCATTTGCCCGGTGAAGCAAACGCCGGGCCGCGTCCTTCGACATTCATTGAAATAGACTCCGGCGGCTCGGGTTTGGCGCATGATGCCGCCCGCTGCGAACCCAACCACCCCCACGAGGAGCGGCTTTCGATGAACCCAGGCCGCGCGTTGCGCGATGCGCTGTTGTTGGCAGGCCTGCTGCTCGGCAGCAATGCGCTGCCGGCTGCCGATGTGCCCGTGGCGGCTTCAGCGCAGAAGGTGCTGCGCTACGCCTTCCGCGTGGCCGAAACCGGGTTCGACCCGGCGCAGATTTCCGACATCTACTCGCGCACGCTGGCGGCCAGCATTTTCGAAGCACCGCTGCAGATTGCGTTCCTCGCGCGGCCGGTGCGCAACCGCCCGAACACGCTCGCGGCCATGCCCGAAGTCTCGGCCGATTTCACCACCTTCACCTTCACGCTCCAGCGCGGCATCTTGTTCGCGGACGACCCGGTGTTCAAGGGCCGGCCGCGCGAACTGGTGGCGGCCGACTACGTGTATTCGCTCAAGCGCCACTTCGACCCGCGCTGGAAGAGCCCGAACCTGTTCGTCTACGAGAACAACAAGCTCCTCGGCCTGAGCGAGCTGCGACAGCAGGCCATCGCCACACGCCAGCCGTTCGACTACGACCGCGAAGTGCCGGGCCTGCGCGTGCTCGACCGCTACCGCTTCCAGGTGCGCCTGGCCGAGCCCAACCCGCGCTTCCTCGACGACATGGCCGACCCGTCGCTGGCCGGTGCCGTGGCGCGCGAGGTGGTCGAGGCCTATGGCGACAAGATCATGGAGCACCCGGTGGGCACCGGGCCGTACAGGCTCGGCGACTGGCGGCGCCGCTCGAAGATCGTGCTCGAACGCAACCCCGGCTTTCGCGAGGTGCTCTACGACGAAGAGGCGCCCGCGAACGATGCCGTGGCGCAGGCCGCAGTGGCGCGGCTCAAGGGCCGGCGCCTGCCGATGATCGACCGCGTCGAGATCAGCATCATCGAAGAGAACCAGCCGCGCTGGCTCGCCTTCCTGAACGCCGAGCACGACCTGGTCGAAGAGGTGCCAGCCGAGTTCGCCGAGCGCGTGATGCCGAACGCGCGGCTCGCACCGAACCTGGCCAGGCGCGGCATCCAGATGCTGCGCTACGTGCGCGCCGATGTGTCGACCTCGTACTTCGCGATGAACGACCCGGTGGTCGGCGGCTACACGCCGCAGAAGGTGGCGCTGCGCCGCGCCATCGCGCTGGCGGTCGACCTGGACAAGGAGATCCGCCTCGTCCGCAAGGGCCAGGCGATGCGCGCGCAAGGCCCGATCGGCCCCGGCGCGTGGGGCTACAACGCCGCGCTCAAGACCGAGATGAGCGACTTCAACCTCGCCCGCGCCAAGGCCCTGCTTGACATGCACGGCTATGTCGACCGCAATGGCGACGGCTGGCGCGAGCAGCCAGACGGCTCGCCGCTTGCCATCGAGTACGCGACCCAGCCCGACGGCGAGAAGCGGCAGCTCGCCGAGCAATGGAAGAAGAACATGGACGCGCTGGGCATCCGCATGAGCTTTCGCTTCGCGCAGTGGCCCGAGAACCTGAAGGCCGCGCACGCCGGCAAGCTGATGATGTGGGGCGTGGGCTGGACGGCCGGGCCCGACGGCAAGGGCTTCCTCGAACTCGGCTACGGCCCCAACAAGGGCCAGGCCAACCTGGCGCGCTTCGAGCTGCGGGCCTTCGACCGAGCCTTCGAACGCCAGGCGGCGCTGCCCAACGGCCCCGAGCGCCAGCTGGCCATGGACGACGCGCAGCGCCTGATGGTGGCCTACATGCCGTACAAGGTGCATGTGCACCGCATCTACACCGACCTCGCGCAGCCCTGGGTCGTGGGCTACCACCGCAACATCTTCGTGCGCGACTGGTGGCGCTACATCGACATCGACACCGGCGTGCAGCAACGACTGGCGCCTTGACTTCCGTGAGACGAGATCCATGACCGCTTTCCAACGACTCTTCACCGCCGCGCTCGTGCTGCTGGCGCAAGCCGCTCACAGCGCCGACACGCCGGCTGCGGCCGCCGAGCCGCAGACGGTGCTGCACATCGCCCTGCGCACGTCGGAGACCGGGTTCGACCCGGCGCAGATCAGCGACCTGTATTCGCGCACCATCGCCGCGCACATCTTCGATGCGCCCTACACCTACGACCACCTGGCGCGGCCGTACAAGATCAAACCCGCCACCGCCGATGGCATGCCCGAGTCGTCGCCCGACTTCAAGGTCTGGACGGTCAAGCTCAAGCCCGGCATCTACTTCAGCGACGACCCCGCCTTCAACGGCAAGAAGCGCGAGCTGGTGGCCGAGGACTATGTGTATGCGCTCAAGCGCTTCGCCGACCCGGCCGTCAAGAGCCCCGCCTACAGCAGCTTCGCCGAAGAGGGCGTGGTCGGCCTGGAAGACGTGCGCAACGCAGCCATCAAGACGAAGCGGCCGTTCGACTATGACCGCCGGGTCGAAGGCCTGGTGGCGCTCGACCGCTACACGCTGCGCTTCACGCTCGGCAAGCCGCGGCCGCGCTTCATCACCTTCCTCGCCCAGACCGACCTGTTCAATGGCGTGGCCCGTGAGGTCGTCGAGCGCTACGGCCCCGACATCATGGCGCACCCCGTCGGCACCGGGCCTTACGTGCTCAAGCAGTGGCGGCGCAGCTCGCTGATCGTGCTCGAGCGCAACCCCAACTACCGCGAGCGCTTCTATGACGCCGAACCCGCCGCCGACGATGCCGAAGGCCAGGCCCTGCTCGCGCGCTTCAAGGGCCGGCGTCTGCCACTCACCGACCGCATCGAGATCAACGTGATCGAGGAAAGCCAGCCGCGCTGGCTGGCGTTCCTGAACGGGCAGGTCGACCTGATCGACCCGGTGCCGTCCGACCTGGCGAAGGCCGCCGTGCCGGGCGGCAAGCTCGCACCCAACCTGGTCAGGAAGGGCGTCAGCCCGCACCGCATGGTCAACTCCGACGTCGGCTTCCTGTACTACAACATGGAAGACCCGACCGTCGGCGGCTACACGCCCGAGAAGATCGCGCTGCGCCGCGCCATCAACCTGTCGTTCGACGTGGCCACCGAAACGCGGCTCATCCGCAACGGCCAGGCGATCCCGGCGCAGGCCGGCAACGTGCCCAACACGTACGGCTACGACCCCGACTTCAAGAGCACCAACAGCGAATACAGCCCGGCCCGCGCCCGGGCCCTGCTCGACATGTACGGCTTTGTGGACAAGAACGGCGACGGCTGGCGCGACATGCCCGACGGCTCGCCGCTGGTGCTCGAGATGGCCAGCAGCCCCGACCAGCTGACGCGCCAGATCGACGAGCTGCGGCGCAAGAACCTGACCGCCATCGGCATCAAGGCGAACCTGCGTATCCAGCAGTGGTCCGAGAACCTGAAGGCCGGTCACGCCGGCAAGCTGATGGTGTGGGCGCTCGCGGGTTCAGCGGCCAGCCCCGACGGGCTGGACAGCCTGGGCCGCGTCGACAGCTCGCAGTTCGGCGGCTCGAACTTCGCGCGTTTCAAGGTCGACGCGGTCGACAAGTTGTACGGCCAGATCAGCGTCATGCCCAACGGCCCCGAGCGCCTGGCCCTGTTCAAGGAGATCAACCGCCTCGTCACCGTGTATGCGCCCTACAAGTACATCAGCCATCGCATCTACGTGGACCTGACGCAGCCCTGGCTCAGCGGCTACCGCCGCCCGCTGTTCTGGCAGGAGCAGTGGATGTTCATGGACGTGGACATGGCCATGCGCGCGAAGGCGCTGAAGTAAGGTGGCCTACAGGGGAAGCTCGGTGAAGTAGCGCCCACCGTGGTAAAGCAGCGGCGCAGCACCGGTGCGTGCCGAGCAGCGCTCCACTTCGCCGACGAAGATCACGTGGTCGCCCTCTTCGTAGCGGCTGCGGTTGAAGCACTCGAACACGGCGGCCGCGCCGTCGAGCACCGGCGCGCCGCCCGCGCCTTCGTGGAACAGCACGCCGTTGAAGCGGTCGCTGACCTTGCTTGCAAAGCGGGCCGCGAGCGCATGCTGCTCGGCCGCGAGAATGTTGATCGTGTAGTGCGAGCCCTGCTCGAACGCCGGCATCGACGCCGCACTGCGCGCCAGGCTCCACAACACCAGCGGCGGCGTCAGCGAGACCGAGTTGAACGAGTTTGCGGTGAGGCCCACCAGTGCCCCGTTCGCACCGCGCGCCGTGACGATGGTGACGCCGGTGGCGAACATCCCCAGCGCGGCGCGGAAGTCGGGGGTCGAGAAGCTGGGGGCGAGGGCTTGAAGCGGCAATGTCATGCGGTGATTGTCCGGGATCGCTCGCGCCGGCGCCTGCGCCGGATTCGCCGGCCGGGCACGACGGTCCCGAACGTCAAGATGGGCCAAACCTGCGTCCCTAGAATCGGCGCATGACTTCTCTCTCTCCCGGGCCCGCCTCGCCCGGTGCGCCGCCAGCCACGCCGGTCTACAAACGCAAGCTCTTCTGGGTCGCGCTGCTGTACTTCAGCGAGGGCCTGCCACTCGGCGTGTTCTTCGACATCTTCCCGGTCTACTTCCGCCAGCAGGGTGTGAACCTGGCCGACATCGGCCTGCTCAGCCTGCTCGGCCTGGCCTGGACGGTGAAGTTCCTGTGGGCGCCGGCCATCGACTGGGCACGCCACCACCGCTGGTGGATCAGCGCCGCGAACGCCGGCATGGCGCTCGTGATGTTGTTCTTCGCGGTGTCGGGCACCGCTGCCGTGTTCGGCCCGTGGGTGTGGGTCGCCATCGGCATGTTCACGGTGCTGTCGGCCACCAACGACATCGCGACCGACGGCTACACCATCGAGCTGCTCGACCGGCGCGAATACGGCATGGCGAACGGCTTTCGCATCGGCTTCTACCGCGTGGGCATGATCTTCGCGGGCGTGGTGCTGATCATGTCGGGCTGGCTCGGCTGGAGCGTGGCCTACTTCGTGGGCGGCGCCGTGTTCGCATGCAACGCGGTGATGGCGCTGTTCGCGCCGCCTGAGGCGCACCGCGTGTCGACCAACACCTCGCTGCGCACCGAGTTCCGCCTGCTGCGCGACCAGCCGCTGTGGGTGGTCGCACTCGGCCTGGTGTTCATCGGCCTGCTGTGGCCGGCGCTCGCACCCATCGCCAAGGTGGCGGGCTGGCAGGTGGTGGCGCAGTGGGCGCCGACCTGGTGGTTCAAGGGCGCGGTGCCGGTCGGCCTGATGTTCCTCGGCGCGGCGTTGATGGTGGTGGCCGCCAACCACCCGCGCGCTCAGTTGATGCGCGAGGGGCCGGTGTTCGGCGCCTGGGTCGAGTTGCTGTCGCGCCCGGGGATGATCGCGATCCTCGTCTTCATCCTGCTGTTCAAGCTCGGTGATGCGTCGATGGGCTTCATGGTCAAGCCGTTCTGGGTCGACTCGGGGTTCAGCAACCAGCAGATCGGCCTGGTCAGCGTGCAGCTCGGCCTGGCGCTGTCGATCGCCGGCGGCCTGCTCGGCGGCTGGTACGTGGACACGCGCGGCATCTACAAGGGCCTGTGGGTGCTGGGCATCTGGCAGGCGCTGTCGAACCTGGTCTACGCCGGCGCCGCCTATGTGGTGCCGCATGCGGCGCAGGGCACCGACATCGCGCTTGCGAACCAGGCGGTCGTGTATGTAGCCAGCGCGGTCGAAAGCTTCACCGGCGGCCTGGGCACGGGCGCGTTCCTCGCGTTCCTGATGGCGATCACGAGCCGCGCGAAGGCGACGACCGAGTACGCAATTCTTTCCAGCATCTTCGCGTTCAGCCGTGCAGTGGCCGGCTGGGCCGGCGGCATCGGCGCGCAGGAGATGGGTTACGCGGCCTACTTCTTCCTGACCTTCTGGCTCAGCTTCCCCGCCTACGCGCTGCTGCCGCAGGTGCGTCGTATGCTTGCTGCGGCCGACGCGCGATGAGGCTCGGGCTGCCTTTCAACCCAACCGAACCCGGGGCCGCGAACCGGCTCCGAACTTGCCATGAAGACTGATCACGACCTGCGGGTGCCACTCGGCCATTGGTGCGCCGGCTGCAGCTGTGCCGGCCTCGGCGGTCGGCCGTCGCGCCGCCTGTTCGGCGCGGCGCTGCTGGCCGGTGGCGCGGCCGCCGCGTGGCCGGCTCTGGCGCGCGACGGTGTGGACGTCGGCCCGCCGTCGGGCTTCAGCCGGCTCGTGTCGGCCGACCAGATCGAGCAGGCGGCCACGCAGCAGTACGCGCAACTGCGGCAGCAGGCAGCGCAGAAGGGCGCGCTCGCGCCCGACGGCAACCCGCAGGTGCTGCGGTTGCGTGCCATCGCCAAACGCATCATTCCGTACACCTACGAGTGGAACGAGCGCGCGCGCCAATGGCGTTGGGAAGTGAACGTGATCGGCAGCAAGCAGATCAACGCGTTCTGCATGCCGGGCGGCAAGATCGCCTTCTACTACGGCATCCTCGAACAGCTCCAGCTCAGCGACGACGAGGTCGCCATGGTCATGGGCCACGAAATGACGCACGCGCTGCGCGAGCACGCCCGCGAGCGCATGGGCAAGACGGCGGCCACGCGCGGCGCCATCGAGATCGGCGCGGCGCTGTTCGGTCTGGGCAACGGCGGGCGCTACCTCGCCGACATGGGCGGGCAGTTGCTGACACTCAAGTTCGGCCGCGAAGACGAGAGCGAGGCCGACCTCGTCGGCCTGGAGCTGGCCGCCCGCGCCGGCTACGACCCGCATGCCGGCGTGACGCTGTGGCAAAAGATGGCCGCCGCCAACAAGGGCGCGCCACCGCAGTGGATGAGCACGCACCCGTCCGGGCCGACGCGAATTCGCGACCTTGAATCCAACATTCCCAAGGTGGAAGGCTTGTACCAGCGCGCCGAGCGCCCGGCGCAGGTTTTTGCCCCGCCGCCGCGTGCCGCGGCCCGGCCGGCCTCGGTGCAGGAAGAATGAACCTGCCGGCACGCCCGCAGCCCGCGGCGCTGGCGGCCGAGGTACTGGCCGCCATTGCCGCATCGGGCGGCGTGAAGCGCTACCCGGCGCAGGCCGTGATCATCAACGAGGGCGAAGCGGCCGATTCGCTCTACATCATCCTCAGTGGGCGCGTGAAGGTGTATGCGGCGAACGAGGCCGGCAAGGAGGTCGTGCTCAACACCCATGGCGCCGGCGAGTACGTGGGCGAGGTGGCGCTCGACGGCGGCGCGCGCAGCGCCTCGGTGATGACGCTGGAGACGACCACCTGCTCGGTCGTGACCGGCGACAGCCTGCGCGGCTTCCTCGCCGTCCACCCCGACTTCGCGCTGCACCTGATCCACAACCTGATCTGGCGGCTGCGCCAGTCGACCGAGAACGTCAAGGGCCTGGCCCTGCACGACGTGTACGGCCGCATCACCCAGCTGCTGCGCCGCCTGGCCACACCCGAGGGCGGCGTGCTCGTGGTGCACGAACGCCTGACCCAGCAGGACATCGCCGACCGCGTGGGCGCCTCGCGCGAGATGGTCAGCCGCATCTTCAAGGAACTGGTGACCGGCGGCTACATCAGCACCCAGGCCGGGCGCATCAGCATCCTCAAGAAGCCGCCTGCGGCCTGGTGATTGCGGCCGCAGTGGCGGCTGGCCCGGCGCGGCCCGGAGTGTGAAGAAGTCACATCGGCGGTGTGCACTGTGTCATGGCGACGACAAGGCTGTGGGAAAGACACTGGCTCCACGTTGATGGCCTTCATCAACGCTGTGAACCGGACCCCAGAGGAGCCCACCATGAACTCGAAGAACCGCTTGGACGACCACCTGAACGGCCTGCTCGTCGCCGCCGTGGTCGTGTTGTCGATCGGGCTGAACATCAGCGTGTTCGCGGACAACATCGCCGACGCCGCCGGCACCGTGCGTGCCGCCGCCGTGAAGGTCGTGGTGCCGAGCAGCCAGGTCATGGCCATGTTGATGGCGTCGCAGATGCCGCGTTGAACCCGCTCCGGGGCGGCGGCCCTGTTCGCCGCCCCGGGCCGCGGCGCGGGGCCTACCAGCGCGGCGGCAAGGCCTTCAGCAAGGTGATCGTCTGTGCCCCGACGGCCAGGTAGGCGCCGAGCTCCAGGTCCTTCATCAACCGGCTCACCATTTCGCGCGAGCAGCCCAGGCGGTTCGCCATTTCCTGGTGCGTGAGCCGCTCTGCGACGATGCGCGTGCCGTTGAGTTGCGGTACCGCCAGCGCATTCAGCAGCATCACCAGCCGGCCATACACATCGTTCAGCGCCAGTTGCTTGGCCGTGTGCGTGGCGGTACGAGCCCGGCGGATCACCTTGGCCAGCAGGTCGAACGCGAACTCCGGGTGCTCGGCGATGTGCAGGCGGATCGTGTGGCGCGTGATGACGCTGCATTCGGTCGCCTCCAGCGCGCTGACGCTCGCCGAGCGCGGCCCGCCGTCCAGGCTCATCTCGCCCAGGTACTCGCCTGCGCCGTAGGTGCCGTAGGTGATCTCGCGGCCGTTGCTGCCGGTGCCGAACGCACGCAGCCGGCCTTTCAGGATGATGAACAGCGTGTCGCCCTGCTCACCCTCGTGGATCAGCCGCACGCCCTTCGCATAACGCCGCAACTCGCCACGCTGCGCCAGCGGGCGCAGGGCTTCGGGGAGCTGCTGGATGAGCGTGGCGCTGGTGCGCGGCGTGGCGGAAGTCGGCATCGTTGGCGGGGGCTGCCCGGCAGTAGGCAGCCCCCGCGCATGATGCCAGCGCTCAACCGCCGGCGCGCTCAGCCAACTGCCATGTGCGCATCGCGCGGATGGGCGGCCGCAGGGTGCGGCATGGCCTGGCGCAGCACCCCCATCAACGGCGGCAGCACCGCCACCTGCTGGACCAGCGCGCGGATGCTCTCGGTGCAGGTCTTGAGCCGGATGCTGCCGATCTGCGTGCGCACCGTGGCGATGCCCACGCCCAGTTCAGTCGCCACGACGGCCGGCGGCACGCCCTGGTACAGCAGCATCAGCACCCGCGTCTCGGCGCCGGTCAGGCCGTGGCTGCGCGCGTAGCCCTGCACCGACAGCGACTCGCAGGTCTGCCGCTTGCTCATCATCAGCAAGGTGGCGCCCTCGCCGGGGCGCTGGGCGTCGCCGATGGGCACGACCGATACGCTCACCCGGCGCGCGCCCTCGCCCAGCGTCACGAGCTTGCGGAGCGCGCGGTGGGCGGCGTTGTGCAGCGCGCCGTGGAGCGCAGGCACGTCGTGGCTGTGGCGTGCCCGCAGCACCTGTCCGAACATCTGCAGCGGGTGCTCACCATCGAGCTCGATGCGGGCTGCGTGGTTCGCGTGGACCACGTGGTCGGTGTCGGTCAACAGCAGCATGCCGAAGTCGACCTCGTCGAGCGTGGCGGCGAGCCAGGCGCGCCCGGTGCGGCGCTCCGGGCCGCTGTACGTGAGGGCTTGTGCCGCCGCCGCCAGGTGCGGGGCCGGTGTGAAGTTCATGGATCCGAACATCGCTTTTCTCCTCGTTGCACCCGGTAGCCACACGGCTCTGCGGGGTAACGAAGGGTAATCAGGGGTCCGACCCGCAGGTGGTGAAAAAGCCCGGCGCCGGCTGTGACTTATTCACATCGGCGCGGTGTCTACAAGTTCAGCCGAGCACCCGCAGCAGCCAGCGGTTCATGTCGGCCACCTCTTCTGCGCACACCGAGTGCGGCATCGGGTAGGCGTGCCATTCGACCGGGTAGCCGAGCGCCACCAGCGCGTCGCGCGAGGCTGTTGCGCGGTCGATCTGGATCATCGGGTCGGCGCTGCCGTGGGCCTGGAAGATCGGCACGCCGGCGTTCGCCGCGCTGCGCTCGGCCGCGGTCGTGGCAGCGAGCGGCAGGTAGCCCGACATGCCCAGCAGCCCGGCCAGGCGCTCGGGGTAGCGCAGGCCGGCCATGAAGGTCATCGCGCAACCTTGCGAGAACCCGCCGAGCACGATGCGGCTCGCGGCCACGCCGCGCGCGCGTTCGCGGTCGATCAACGCGCTCACCTGCGCCTGCGATTCGCGCAGCCCGGTGGCGTCTTCGCGGCGCACGAGGTCGCTGCCGAGAATGTCGTACCAGGCGCGCATCACGTATCCGCCGTTGAGCGTGACGGGACGCGCCGGTGCGCTCGGGAACACGAAGCGCACCGCTCCGATGGCCGACAGGTCGAGTTCTTGCGCGATGGGAACGAAGTCGTTGCCGTCCGCACCCAGCCCGTGCAGGATGATGACGCTGGCCACCGGGTTCGGGGCGGTTTCGAATTCGATCACGTCAAGGGTCATGGATGTGGCTCGTTCACGTAGCGATTGTCGCTGGACTTCAGCGATGTCACGTCGGTCGAAACCACGAGTTGCCATCCGCCGGGTCGCGTCTCGTCGCTGACGCACCCCCTGCCTTTCCAGGTCGCGGCGCCGTCGTTGCCGCCGTGCACGTCGACGAAGCTGCGGTTGGCGAAGACCAGCCGCTCTTCAGGGTCGAACAGCGCGATGGGCACATTCGAGCGCTGCAAGCCTTCCAGCAATTTCTCCACGGTGACATCGTTGGCGGGGTGCACGGCACTCGGCCGGTCGGCCCCGGCGTGCGGGCGCGCCGCTATCCAGCGCAGGGCCTCGTCTGCGGCCAGCGGCTTGGCGAACAGGTAACCCTGGCCCTTGTCGCATTGCAGCCGCGCCAGCACGGCGGCCTGGCCCTCGGTCTCGATGCCTTCGGCCACCGTCCCCATGCCCAGGCTGCGCGCCACGCGCACCGTGGCGGCAATCAGCACCCGGTGGTGCGGGCTGGTCTCGGCCTGGCTGACGAACGAGCGGTCGATCTTCACCACGTCCACCGGCAGCAGGTGCAGGCTGGCCAGTGACGAATAGCCGGTGCCGAAATCGTCGAGCGCCAGCGTCAGCCCGAGCGCCTTCAGCTCGTGCAGGCGAACCTGCACGTTCGGGTCTTGTGCCGCGAGCGTTTCGGTTACCTCCAGCTGCAGGTTCACGGCCGCCATGCCGCTCGCGCGCAGCGCCTGGGCCACCTGCCCGACCAGCGCCGGCTCGGCCAGCTGGGCGCGCGACAGGTTCACCGACATCGTGCGCGGTGCGCACTCGCCCAGCGCGCGCTGCCAGCGCACGAACTCGCGGCAGGCCTCGTTCAGCACGAATTCGCCGAGCGCGCCGATCAGGCCCGTCTCTTCGGCCACTTCGATGAACTCCACCGGCGGCACGATCCCCCGGCTCGGGTGGCGCCAACGCACCAGCGCTTCGGCCCCGACGCAGCTGCCGCTGGCGAGGTCGACGATCGGTTGGTAGACGACGAACAACTCGCCCTCGAGCAGCGCCCGGCGCAGCCCGATTTCAACGCTGCCGCGGCGCGCGGCGCGCTCCTTCATGGACTGCTCGAACACGCTGTAGCGGGCGCCGCCGTCTCGCTTGGCTTCGCGCATGGCGATGCTCGCGTCCTGCAGCAGGCATTCGGCGTCGGCACCGGCCTGAGCGCGCAGCACCACGCCCATGCTGGCGCTGGCGTGCACCAGCTGGCCGCCAATGCCATAGGGTTTGCACAGTGCTTCGAGAAGCCGCTGCGCGATGTTCTGCGCGTCGGCGGCGTGGCGCAGGCCCTCCAGCACGACGACGAACTCGTCTCCACCCAGCCGCGCAGCGGTGTGCAGCGGCAGCGCCGGCCGGCCCACCGCGTCACCGGCCCGTACGGTGGCGTTCAAGCGCCCGGCCAACAGCCGCAGCAGTTCGTCGCCGGCCGCCTGACCGAGCGTGACATTGACGCGATTGAAGCGGTCGCAGTTGATGAACATGACCGCGAACTCGTAACCCGGGTCGCGGCGTGCGGCGGCCAGTGCCAGTTCGATGCGTTCCAGCACCACGGCACGGTTCGGCAGCGCTGTCAGGTTGTCGGTGCGCTTGGCGTCGCGCAGCTGCACGGCGAGCCGCTGCTGTTCCAGGTGCACCACCAGCGTGGCGTCGCTGAGGCTGACCATCACCGTCTCGTCGTCCATTTTGAGCAGGCTCAGCTCCAGGGTCTGGGCCAGGGCGCTGCTTCCGGCGCCGACCGGCAGCGCGACCCGCAGCGATTCGCAGATGACGCCGCTGGGCGGCGAGAAGCCGCACGCGAGCGCGCGCAGCTGTGGCGCCGCGCTGTCCAGCACGTCGAACAGGTTGTGCAGGTCGCCGTCGGGCGACAGCGGCATCAGCAATTGCGCCGACATGGGGTTGATCATCGTGATCGCGCCGTCCGGCGCCATCTGCACCAGGCCGATCGGCGCCTGATACAGAAACTGCATCAGCGCCTCGTAAGACGCCGTTGACTCCGATTTCATGGCCTATTCCGGACGGCGGGCGCTTGTGCGGGCGACTGTGCGGGCGCCGGTGCGGGCGCAGCGAGTTCGGCGCGCCAGCGCTCCACGCAGTTGCGGCCTTTCGCCTTGGCGGCGTACATCGCGGTGTCTGCCCGTTTGAGGAGGTCGCCCACCCCGGCCACGTCGTCATCCATCGTCGCCACGCCGGCACTGACGGTGTAGCGGATCAACTTTCCGTCGACCTCCACCGCATGGTCGGCGATGCGCTGGCAAAGGCGCGACGCGACGGCGCAGGCGCCCTCGAACGTGGTGTCGGGCAACAGCACCACGAACTCCTCGCCGCCGATGCGCGCCACCACGTCCATGATCCGGAAGGTGGCGCTCAGGCCGGCGGCCAAGTGGCGCAGAACCGCGTCGCCCGTGGCATGGCCATGGGTATCGTTGACGCGTTTGAAGTGGTCGGCATCGACCATCACGATCGACAGCGGCCGAGGGTGGCGTTGCCAGCGTTGCAATTCAAGTTCGGCCGCCTCGAAGAACGCGCGTCGATTCAACAGGCCGGTGAGGTGGTCGCAGCTGATGACGCTGCGCAACGTTTCGTTGGCTTCCCGGCGGTCGCTGATGTCGCGCACGATCAGGCTGTACGCGCGCTCTGCGGGCGGCACCTCCTCGGCAGCCTGCAGCGGAGCGATCAGGCAACTGCCCCAGAACCGCGAGCCGTCCGCACGGCGTCGCCAGCCTTCGTCTAAGCTCCAGCCGCTTCGGTCGGCCTCATGCAAGCGGTCGAGTACGCGCGGCCCGGACATGGCGTCGTCGGGGTAGAACAGGGCATACGGCTTGCCGATCACCGCCTCGGCGGTGAAGCCGGTGAGGCGGGCGACCCCGTGGTTCCAGTCCATGGCGCGGCCGGCAGCGTCGAGGGTCATCAGTGCGTAGTTGATGTTGCCGGCCACGATCGTTTTGACCCAGGCCTGGCTGAGCCGCAAGTCACGCTCACGCTGTACCTCGACCGACACGTCGCTGAGCACCGCCATCAGACGGGTTTCGTCGAGCTTGAGCAGGCTCAGGGCCAGCACTTGCGCGCCCTTGGCGCCCGGCTGGCCGGCGTCGACCTGCATCTGCAGGCCCTCGCACACCATGCCGTGGCTGCCGACGAACGCATTCGCCCGGTGGCCCAGGTCGGGCGCTACCGGGCGCAGCGCCTTGAAAAGGTTGTCGAGGCACCCATCGCGCGACAGTGGCATCAGCAACTGCGCGCACATCGCGTTCACCATCAGGATCTCGCCGTCCAGTGTCGTCTGCGCGAGACCGATCGGCGCTATGTAGAGGAACTGAAGGAGCGCCTCGTATTCGTCTTCTGTGGTCGGATGCACGGCTTGTTGCACTTCAGGCGGTGCGGTGAACCAGCACCCAGCGAATGGCCGCGCCGGCGGTGGCCAGCAAGCGCAACTTGACCTTCACCGGCCGCATGCGCAGCGTCAACACGTAGTCGATCGTCGCGTCGAGCGCGGCGCCGCTGGCGGCAGCGTCATCGAACCGCTGGGCCACCAGGAAATTGTTCATGCACGGTGCCACTACGGTGAACAGCGGGTGGCCGAGCACCCGCTCGAGCGACAGGCCGGCGGCCGTGGACTCGAAACGGTTGTAGCGGCATACCGCGCCGGCCGCGTCGATGCCGATCGTGCCGAAGCCGAGCAGGTCGAGATCGATTGCGCTTGCCCGATCCAGCCATTGGGGTAGATCGGTGTCGGCGAAGTTGGCGATGGCGTGAACGGCGGACATGCAGGCTCCTGTGGAAGGTCAGCGCACATCGGCTCGGCGTTGTGCGGGTTCCCCAACATATCGGCAGTTTCCAACGGAGCTTGATCCCCGGCGCGTCGAGCCGGCGACGGCTCAAAGCGTGAAGTCGTAGTCGATCACCAGCGGCGCGTGATCCGAGAACCGCTGGTCCAGGTAGATCGACTCCCGCCTTGCCAAGGCGGCGATGCCTGGCGTGGCCAAGTGGTAGTCGAGCCGCCAGCCCACGTTCTTGGCGTAGGCCTGGCCGCGGTTGCTCCACCACGTGTACTGCTCGGGGTGCGGGTTGAGCGTGCGGAACACGTCGACCACGCCGAGGGTGTCGAGCAGGTGCGTCATCCAGGCGCGCTCTTCGGGCAGGAAGCCGCTGTTCTTCTGGTTGCCGCGCCAGTTCTTCAGGTCGATTTCCTTGTGGGCGATGTTGATGTCGCCCACCAGAATGAACTCGCGCTCGCCGGCCAGCCGGTGCAGGTACGGCGCCATCAGTGCGAGGAAGCGGAACTTCGCCAGTTGCCGCTCTTCGCCGCTCGAGCCGCTCGGGAAGTAGCAGCTGATGACGCTGAGCTTCTTGAACCGCGCGCGCTTCGGGTTGTCGAAGCGGGTCTCGATGTAGCGGCCCTCGGCGTCGAACGCCGCGTCGCCGATGCCGGCAATCACCGCGCTCGGCAAGGTGCGCGAATACAGGCCGACACCCGAGTAACCCTTCTTCTCGGCGTAGTGAAAATGCCCCGTCAATGCGCCCAATTTATCGAAGCGGCCGACCACCGTATCGGCCTGCGCCTTGATCTCTTGCACACCCATACAATCGGCGGCCACGCTCTCGGCCCAGGCCTCGAAGCCCTTGGTCGCTGCTGAACGAATGCCGTTCAGGTTCAAAGAGACAAGACGGAACAAGACGGGATTTCCTGATGAGCACAGCCGCTTCGGCCGACGCCCTCGCGCAAGACTTCGTCAAGTTCGCGGTCGACGCCGGGGTGCTGCGTTTCGGTGAGTTCAAGACCAAGGCCGGCCGGCTGTCGCCGTACTTCTTCAACGCGGGCCTGTTCGATGACGGCGCCAAGCTCGGCCGTCTCGCAGAATTCTATGCGCGGCGTTTGCTGCTCTCGCAGGCCCAGCCTGGTCTGCAGTTCGACATGGTGTTCGGCCCGGCCTACAAGGGCATCACGCTGGCGGCCGCGGTGGTGATCGAACTCGCCCGCCTCGGCCGGAACGTCCCCTTCGCCTTCAACCGCAAGGAAGCGAAAGATCACGGCGAAGGGGGCCTGCTGGTCGGCGCAAAGGTTGCCGGGCGCGTTCTCATCATCGACGACGTGATTTCTGCAGGCACCTCGGTGCGCGAATCGATCACCATGATCCAGGCCGCTGGCGGCGTGCCATGCGGCGTGGCCATCGCACTCGACCGCCAGGAGAAGGCGAGCGACGGTGTCACCGACGCGCCGTGGTCGGCGGTGCAGCATGTCGAGCAGCGCTTGGGTCTGCCGGTCGTGGCCATCGCCACGCTGGCCGACCTGCTGCGTTACCTGCAAACTGCGGCCGACCCGGCGTTGCACGCCCACTTCGCCAGCGTGGCGGCTTACCGTGAACGATATGGAGTTTGAATGACGAGCCGGGGCCCCACTGACCGTGCGCCTGACCGTGCGTCTGACCGTGCGCTGCACCGCGGCCGGCTTGCCCTCGCGGCGCCGCCGGCGTTGCTGGGGCCGGTGGTGATGGCGCTGGCGCTGGCACTGGGCCAGCCCGGGCCGGCGCGCGCCGCCGATGCCCCGGCCCCGTTGATCTACAGCTGTGTCGACGCCGCCGGCAAGCGGCTCACGTCGGACCGCCCGATTGCCGAGTGCAACGCCCGCGAGCAGCGCGTGCTGAATGCCGATGGTTCGGTCAAGCGCGTGCTGCCGCCCACGCTCACTGCCGACGAACGCGCCGACGCCGAAGCCCACGAACGCGATGTCATGGCCGAGCGTGCGGCCAGGCAGGACGCGATTCGCCGCGACCGCAACCTGATGCTGCGCTTCCCCGACGAAGCGGCCCACCGCAAGGCGCGCGAATCGGCGCTCGACGACGTGCGCAAGGCGCTGCGCCTGTCCGAGTCGCGCGTCGCGGCACTTCAGGCCGAGCGCAAGCCGCTGATGGACGAGGCCGAGTTCTATGCCGGCAACACGATGCCGCGCAAGCTCAAGGGTCAGATCGACGCGAACGACGCGTCGCTCGAAGCGCAACGCGCACTGGTGCAGAACCAGCAGCTCGAAGTGGTGCGCATCAACAAGCTCTACGACGCCGAGCTCGAGCGCGTGAAGAAGCTCTGGAGCGGTGCGCAGCCGGGCTCGATGCGCGTGATTGCGAAGCCCGCCGCCGCACAAACTGCGGCTTCAACGCCGCGCGGCGCCTCAGTGGCGGGCGTCAAGCCAGCTTCCGCCGCAGCATCTCGTTGACCTCGGTCGGGTTGCCCTTGCCCTGGGTCGCTTTCATGGCCTGACCGACGAGGGCGTTGAACGCCTTCTCCTTGCCGGCGCGGAACTCTTCCACCGACTTCGGGTTCGCGGCCAGCACAGCGTCGATCAGGCGTTCGAGCTCGCCTGAATCGCGCATCTGCTTCAGGCCCCCGGCCTCGATCAGCGCGTCGACGTCGGACCCCTCTGCGGCCCACAGCGCATCAAACACCTGGCGCGCGCCATTGTTCGAGACGGTGCCATCGGCAATGCGCCCGATCAACGCCGCAAGCGTTGCCGCGTCGACGGGGCAGGCCTCGATGCCCGCGCCTTGTGCGTTCAGCCGGCGCGACACCTCGCCCATCAGCCAGTTCGCCACCAGCTTGGGGCTGCCGCTGGCCTTGGCAGCCGCCTCGAAGTAAGCCGCGAAGGGCTTGCTCTGCGTCATCAGCGCAGCGTCGGTCGGTGGGAGTGCGTAGTCGGCCTGGAAGCGCGCGGCCATGGCAGCAGGCAGCTCGGGCATCTGGGCGCGCACGGCGTCGACCCAGCTCGGCGCAATCGCCAGCGGCGGCAGGTCGGGGTCGGGGAAGTAGCGGTAGTCGTGCGCGTCTTCCTTGCTGCGCATGGCGCGCGTCTCGCCGCTGTCGGGGTCGAACAGCACTGTTGCCTGTTGCACCGTGCCGCCGTCTTCGAGCAGGTCGATCTGCCACTGCACTTCGTAGTCGATGGCTTGCTGCATGAACTTGAAGCTGTTCAGGTTCTTGATCTCGCGCCGCGTGCCGAACGGCGCACCCGGGCGCCGCACCGACACGTTGGCGTCGCAGCGGAACGAGCCTTCCTGCATGTTGCCGTCGCAGATGCCGATCCAGGTGACGAGCCGGTGCAGCGTCTTTGCATACTCCACCGCTTCGGCGCTCGAGCGCATGTCGGGCTCGGTCACGATCTCGAGCAAGGGCGTGCCGGCGCGGTTCAGGTCGATGCCGGTCTGGCCTTGATAGTCTTCATGCAGCGACTTGCCGGCGTCTTCTTCGAGGTGGGCGCGGGTCAGGTTCACCGTGTGCAAGGTGCCAGCGACCAAGAACGAGACACGCCCGCCCTGCACCACCGGCGTTTCGTACTGGCTGATCTGGTAGCCCTTGGGCAGGTCGGGATAGAAGTAGTTCTTGCGCGCGAAGATCGACAGCGGCGCGATCATGGCACCCACCGCCAGGCCGAAGCGAATGGCGCGCTCCACGGCACCGACGTTCATCACCGGCAGCGTGCCCGGCAGCGCCAGGTCGACCTTTGATGCCTGCGTGTTCGGCGCCGCACCGAAGGCCGTCGACGAGCCGCTGAAGATCTTGCTCAGGGTGGACAGTTGCGCGTGCGTTTCCAGGCCGATCACGACCTCGAAGCCACGGGTGAGTTGCGGTGCCGCCATGTCAAAACCCCGCCGGCTTGGCGCTGTGCCAGTCGGTCGCCTGCTGGAAGGCGTGCGCCGCATGCAGCAATGTGCCTTCGTCGAAGTAGTTGCCGATGAGCTGCAAGCCGACCGGCATGGCGCCCTCGCCGAAGCCGGCAGGCAGGCTCATGCCCGGCAGGCCGGCCAGGCTGGCGGGCAGCGTGAAGATGTCGGCCAGGTAGCTGGCGACCGGGTCGTCGTCGTGGCCGCCGATCTTCCAGGCGACCGTGGGCGCCACCGGCCCGGCGATCACGTCGCACTCGCGGAAGCAGGCCTGAAAGTCGTCTGCGATCATGCGGCGCAGCTTTTGCGCCTGCAGGTAATACGCGTCGTAGTACCCGTGGCTGAGCACGTAGGTGCCGATCATGATGCGGCGCTTCACCTCGGGCCCGAAGCCTTCGCTGCGGCTCTTCCTGTACATGTCGTCGAGGTTGCCGTAGGCGGCAGCGCGGTGCCCGTACCGCACGCCGTCGAAGCGGCTCAGGTTCGAGCTGGCCTCGGCCGGCGCGATGATGTAGTAGACGGGAATCGACAGTTCGGTGCGCGGCAGGCTCACGTCCACGACTGTGGCGCCCAGGCGCTCGAACTCGCGCAGCGCGGCGCGCACCGCGCCGTTCACGTCGGCCGCCAACGCGGCGGGGAAGAACTCTTTCGGCAGGCCGATGCGCAAGCCGCGCAAAGGCTGCGCGGCGCCGGCGTCGGCGCGGGCCGTCAGCATGGCTGCGTGGTAGTTCTGGGGCGGGCGCTGCGCGCTGGTGGAGTCGAGTTCGTCGAAGCCGCTCATCGCGCCGAGCAGCAGAGCGCAGTCTTCGGCGCTGCGCGCCAGCGGGCCGGCCTGGTCGAGGCTGGAGGCGAACGCGATCATGCCGAAGCGCGAGCACACGCCGTAGGTCGGCTTGATGCCGGTGATGCCGGTGAAGCTGGCGGGCTGGCGGATCGAGCCGCCGGTGTCGGTGCCGGTGGCCGCAGGCATCAGCCGCGCCGCGACGGCGGCCGCCGAGCCGCCCGACGAGCCACCCGGCACGCGCGCCATGTCCCAGGGGTTCCGAGCCACGCCGAACGCCGAGTTCTCGTTGCCCGAGCCCATCGCGAACTCGTCGCAGTTGAGCTTGCCCAGCGTCACGGTGCCGGCCCCCGGCGCGCCGCCCGCTTCGCCGGCGCCGAGGCGCGACACCACCGTGGCGTCGAACGGGCTGCGGTAGTCGGCGAGCATCTTCGAGCCCGCCGTGGTCGGCCAGTCGCGCGTCACGAAGATGTCTTTGTGGGCGAGCGGCACGCCGAGCAGCGGGCCGCGCTCGCCGGCAGCGCGGCGGGCGTCGGCCGCGCGTGCCTGGGCCAGCGCGACCTGTGCATCGGTGCACAGCAACGCGCCGAGTTGTTCGTGGGCCGCAACCCGTGCGAGCAGATGTGTCGTGATCTCGACGCTCGACACCCGCCCTGCGCCGAGCGCGCGGCCCAGTTCGGCCACGCCCATGTCGTGCAGATCCTTGGCTTGCGTGACAGCGGCCGTCATGCGCCGATCACCTTGGGTACGAGGAACAGGCCGTCTTCGACCGCTGGCGCACTGCGCTGGTTGGCCTCGCGCTCATTTGTCTCGGTGACCACATCCGGGCGCAGGCGAAGCAGCACTTCCTGTACTGCCGACAGCGGCGTGTAGAGCGGCTCGACGCCGCTGGTGTCGACCGCGCTCATCTGCTCGACGATGGAGAAGAAGCCACTCAGCTGGGTGAGCATCGCGGCGGCCTCGGCGGGCTGGAGTTCGAGCCGCGCCAGGTGGGCGATGCGGCTGACTTCTTGCGGGGTCAGGGCCATGGGAATCGGGTGCTGTTTCGCGCTGTAAGAGGGTTGCTGCGGGTCGATTGGCGCAGGGCTTGCGGTATTATCTCCGGTTATTCACAAGCCTTCGCCGCCCGCGCAGACGAGCGTTTCGAGCACCTGTCCGGGTCGTCAGGCCACCCACATCACCGCCCACTACGGAATTGCTTCGCCCCGCTGCGCTGCGCCGCTTCACTGCCCGCAGGCCGCGTGTCGACATTGCCTTCAGACACCATGTTCGGATCCTTTCGTCGCTACTTCTCGACTGATCTGGCCATCGACCTCGGCACCGCCAACACGCTGATCTACGTGCGTGGCAAAGGCATCGTTCTCGATGAGCCGTCGGTCGTTGCCATCCGCCACGAAGGCGGGCCCAACGGCAAGAAAACCATCCAGGCCGTTGGCGCAGAAGCCAAGGCGATGCTCGGCAAGGTGCCCGGCAACATCGAGGCCATCCGCCCGATGAAAGACGGCGTGATTGCCGACTTCACCGTCACCGAGCAGATGCTCAAGCAGTTCATCAAGATGGTTCACCCGCGTGGCATCCTGCGGCCGAGCCCGCGGATCATCATCTGCGTGCCTTGCGGCTCCACGCAGGTCGAGCGCCGCGCCATCCGCGAGTCGGCGCTTGGCGCCGGCGCTTCCGATGTGTACCTGATCGAAGAGCCGATGGCGGCTGCCATCGGCGCCGGCCTGCCCGTGAGCGAGGCCAGCGGCTCGATGGTGGTCGACATCGGCGGCGGCACCACCGAGGTCGGCGTCATCAGCCTCGGCGGCATGGTCTACAAAGGCAGCATCCGCGTCGGCGGCGACAAGTTCGATGAAAGCATCATCAACTACATCCGCCGCAACTACGGCATGCTGATCGGCGAGCCCACGGCCGAAGCCATCAAGAAGAACATCGGCAGTGCCTTCCCCGGCTCCGAGGTGAAGGAAATGGAAGTCAAGGGCCGCAACCTCAGCGAAGGCGTGCCGCGCAGCTTCACGATCAGCAGCAACGAGATCCTGGAAGCGCTCACCGACCCGCTGAACCAGATGGTCTCGGCCGTGAAGAACGCGCTCGAACAGACCCCGCCCGAACTGGGCGCCGACATTGCCGAGCGCGGCATGATGCTGACCGGTGGCGGCGCGTTGCTGCGCGACCTCGACCGCCTGCTCTCCGAAGAAACCGGCCTGCCGGTGCTTGTGGCCGAAGACCCGCTGACGTGCGTGGTGCGCGGTTGCGGCATGGCGCTGGAGCGCATGGAGCGGCTGGGTTCGATCTTCACCTCAGAGTGACGCGTTGAAGCGCATGCAAGAGCCGGCGCGTGGTCTATGCGGCCGGCTTTTTCACGCCTGATTCGCCCGACTACGCTCGGCGCTTGCCATGGCCATCGGCACCATCGACCGCACGCCGCCGCCGTTCTTCCGGCAGGGCCCGTCGGCGCTGACCAAGCTCATCCTGTGTTCGGCGCTGGCGCTGTTCCTGATGGTGGCCGACAACCGCTTCACGCTCGCCGCGCAGTTGCGGGCCGTGCTGGCCACCGCGCTCTACTACCCGCAGCAGGCATTGCTGGTGCCGGTGCAGGCGCTGCAAGGTGCGGGTGACTACGGCCTGGGACTGAAGCATGCACTGACCAGTGAAGAGGCGGCCCGCCGCGACCTGGCGCGCCAGGCCGAGCGCGCGCTGCGCGTCGAGCAGCTGCTGGCCGAGAACGCCCGCCTGCGCGCACTGCTCGACCTGCGTGCCGGCCTGACAGTGCGCACGCAGGCCGCACAGGTGCTGTTCGAGGCACCCGACCCGTACTCGCGCAAGGTCATCATCGACCGGGGCGCCACGCAGGGCGTGCTGCTCGCCTCGCCGGTGATCAACGAAAGCGGCGTGCTCGGGCAGGTCACGCGCGTCTACCCGCTGTCGTCCGAGGTCACGCTGCTGACCGACCAGGATGCCGCAATGCCCGTGCTCAACACCCGCACGCAGGTGCGCAGCGCCGTGTTCGGTGCGGCAGCAGGGGCCGGCATGGAGATGCGCTTCATGGCCGGCAACGCCGACGTTCAAGTGGGCGACCTGCTCACCACGTCGGGCGTGGACGGCGTGTACCCACCGGGCCTGCCCGTGGCCAAGGTGGTGGGCGTGGACCGGCGGCTGGAGTCGGGCTTCGCCCGCATCCGGCTGACCCCCATCGCCCAGCCCGACGGCGTGCGCCATGTGATCGTGATCGAGCCTGTGGGCGTGCAACTGCCGCCGCGCCCCGAGCCGGTGGCCGAGGAAACCAAGCGGCCAGGCAAGAAGGGGGCGCGCAAATGATCATGCCCAGATCATCAGATCAGCTGCTGCTGCCCGTGAACCCGCTGTTCGTGGCGTTCACGCTGCTGGTGGCGTTCGGCCTGAACCTCGTGCCGCTGGGCCGCATGCCGGCCATGCCCGACTTCGTGGCGCTGGTGCTGGTGTTCTGGAACGTGCACCAGTCGCGCCGCGTCGGTGTCGGCCTGGCGTTCTTCTTCGGCCTGCTGATGGACGTGCACGACGGCGCTGTGCTCGGCCAGCACGCGCTCGCCTACACGCTGCTGAGCTTCTTCGCGATCACCATCCACCGCCGGCTGCTGTGGTTCACGGTGCCGTCGCAGGCGGTGCAGATCCTGCCGGTGTTCTTCGCCGCGCATGCGGTGGCACTCATCGTCCGCATGATCGCCGGGGGCATGTTCCCGGGCTGGCAGCTGCTGCTGGCACCGGTTTTCGAGGCGCTGCTCTGGCCGGCGGCCACATGGTTGCTGCTCGCGCCGCAGCGCAGAGCGCCCGACAGGGACGAAAATCGGCCCCTATGACCGAGCTGAAGAACGTCGAGCAAGAGGTCGGCCGCTTTCGCATGCGCCTGGCGGCGGCGGCGGTGTTCGTGCTGTTCGCGTTCGGCCTGCTTGTGGCGCGGCTCGTGTATTTGCAGGTCTACAAGCACGAAGAGCTGTCGACGCAGGCCGAGAACAACCGCATCTCGGTCGTGCCCATCGTGCCGAACCGCGGGCTCATTCTCGACCGCAACGGCATCGTGCTGGCCAACAACTACTCGGCCTACACGCTCGAGATCACGCCCAGCAAGCTGAGTGATGTGGAGGCGCTGATCGACCGGCTCGCTGAGGTGGTCGAGATCCAGCCACGCGACCGCAAACGCTTCAAGCGGCTGATGGACGAGAACAGGAGTTTCGAGTCGCTGCCGATCCGCACCAAGCTCAGCGACGACGAAGTGGCGCGCTTCACGGCGCAGCGCTTCCGGTTTGTCGGCGCCGACATCAAGGCCCGGCTGTTCCGCAACTACCCGCTAGGTGAAGTCGGCAGCCACCTGATCGGCTACATCGGCCGCATCAACGAAGCCGAGAAAGAGAAGATCGACGACTCCGACGACGAAGCCAACTACCGCGGCACGCAGTACATCGGCAAGCTCGGCGTCGAGCAGAACTACGAGGCCGAACTGCACGGCACGACCGGCTTCGAAGAGATGGAAACCAGCGCCAGCGGCCACCCGGTGCGCCGCCTCAAGAGCAACCCCGCCACGCCCGGCAATGCACTCGTCATGTCGATCGACATTCGCCTGCAGGCGCTGGTCGAAGAGCTGTTCGGCGACCGGCGCGGCGCGCTCGTCGCCATCGACCCGCGCAACGGCGAGGTGCTGGCCTTCGTCAGCAAGCCCAACTTCGACCCGAATCTTTTCGTCGACGGCATCGACGTGGAGAACTGGAAGGCGCTGAACGAGTCGCCCGACAAGCCGCTGCTGAACCGCGCACTGCGCGGCACCTACCCGCCCGGCTCGACCTACAAGCCCTTCATGGCCCTGGCCGCACTCACGCTCGGCAAGCGCACGCCGCAACAGGTGACCATGGACCCGGGCTACTACTGGTTCGGCAACCACAAGTTCCGCGACGACAAGGAAGGCGGCCACGGCGCGGTCGACATGTACAAGTCGATCGTGCAGTCGTGCGACACCTATTACTACACGCTCGCCAACGACCTGGGCGTGGACGCCATGCACGACTTCATGGCCCCGCTGGGGCTCGGCCAACTCACCGGCATCGACCTGCAAGGCGAGCTGCGCGGCATCCTGCCGTCGACCGACTGGAAGCGCAACGCCTACCGCAAGAAAGAGGCACAGAAGTGGTACGCCGGCGAGACCATTTCGCTCGGCATCGGCCAGGGCTACAACTCCTTCACGATGTTGCAACTCGCGCAGGCCACGGCCACGCTGGCGGCCGGCGGGCAGCGCTTCAAGCCGCACCTGGTCAAGCTGGTCGAGAACTTCGAAACCCGCGCGCAGGTGCGCCCGGTCGGCGAGGCGCTGCCGCCGCTCGCGTGGAAGCCCGAGGACGTGGCCGTGATCCGCCGCGCCATGTTCGGCGTGACGCAAGAGGGCACCTCGCGCGGCTCCTTCGTGAACGCGCCGTACCAGTCGGGCGGCAAGACCGGTACGGCCCAGGTCATCGCCATCGGCAAGGACGAAAAGTACAACGCGAGCAAGATCGACGAGCGCCACCGCGATCACGCGCTCTACATCGCCTTCGCCCCGGTCGATGCCCCGCAGATCGCGCTGGCCCTGGTGGTCGAGAACGCTGGCTTCGGCGCAGGTGCTGCCGCCCCCATCGCACGCCGCGTGTTCGACTTCGTGCTCACCGGCCAGTACCCCAGCGAGGCCGACATCGCGGCGACGCAACTGGGCCAGTCGACCGCGCCGATGGGCACCCCGAGGCCGGCAAGCACAGTGCCGCTGCCCGGGGTGACGGTGGACGGCGCGGCGGGGCCGGCGGCTGGGGCGTCGGCGGCCCCTGTGGCTGCGGTTGCGGCGTCATCGGCGCGGCGGGTTGCGCTGGTGGCGAGGCCACGGTGAGCGTCGCGATGCGGCGCTGAAACCGGCTCGTCGTGGGAATCGGCGGCCAACGACACTTGTCGACCTTCGGAGATGAACCGTGAGTATTTTGGAAACTTCCACCGAGCAAATTCTCGAAGCCTACAAGTCCGCTGTCTGGGCGCGCGACGTCGATGCCTTCATGCGCCTGTACGACCCGAAGGTGCGCGTGTTCGACACCTGGGGCATCTGGTCGTACGACGGTGCGGCGGCGTGGCGCACGGCAATCGAGGGTTGGTTCTCGTCGCTCGGCACCGAGAAAGTGAAGGTGACGTTCGATGCTGTCGATGTGTTCGGCACCGGTGAATTCCAAAGCCTCAGCGCCATCGTCACGTACGCGGCCGTGTCGGCCCAGGGCGAGCCGCTGCGCGCGATGCAGAACCGGCTGACCTGGACGCTGCGAAGCAGCGGGCACATGCTCAGGGTGGTTCACGAACACACCTCTGCGCCTGTCGGCTTCGAAGATCAGAAGGCGATCTTGGAGCGATGAGCAGGCCATCGAGCCCTGACCGCGGGATGACGGTTGACGGGCCGTTCGCGTACCTTCGCCCATGAACGCCGTCTTCGACAAACCGTCGCTCTGGCAGCGCGTGCGCCCGGTGTTCAGCGGCTTCGACGGGCCGCTGCTGCTGGCGCTGGTGCTGCTCGGCTTGGCGGGCATGCTGACGATGTACTCGGCCGGCTTCGACGCCGGCACGCGCTTCCAGGACCATGGCCGCAACATGCTGCTGGCCCTCGTCGTGATCTTCCTGACTGCGCAGGTCACGCCGCAAACGCTGATGAAGCTGGCGGTGCCGCTCTACACCGTGGGCATTGCGCTGCTCGTGGCGGTGACGGTGATGGGCGTCACCAAGAAGGGCGCGACGCGCTGGCTCAATGTGGGCGTGGTGATCCAGCCTAGCGAGATCCTGAAGATTGCGATGCCGCTGATGCTGGCGTGGTGGTTCCAGCGCCGCGAAGGCCACGCCCGCGTGCCCGACTTCCTGATCGCACTGGCCTTGCTGGCGCTGCCGGTCGGGCTGATCGTGAAGCAGCCCGACCTGGGCACCGCCATCCTGGTGCTCTCGGCCGGCATGTATGTGATCTTCTTCGCCGGGCTGTCGTGGAAGCTGATCTTGCCGGTGATGCTGGTTGCCGGGGCGGCGATCACGGCGGTGGTGGTGTCGGAAGAGCGCATCTGCCAACCCGACGTGAAGTGGCCCCTGCTGCGCGACTACCAGAAGAACCGGGTCTGCACGCTGCTCGATCCGACCACCGACCCGCTCGGCAAGGGCTTCCACATCATCCAGGGGATGATCGCCATCGGCTCCGGCGGCGTCGATGGCAAGGGCTTCATGAAGGGAACGCAAACGCACCTCGAGTTCATTCCAGAGCGCACCACTGACTTCATCTTCGCGGCGTTCTCGGAAGAGTTCGGCCTGATCGGCGGCGTGAGCCTGGTGCTCGGCTTCACGTTCCTGATCTTGCGCGGGCTGATGATCGCGGCCGACGCGCCGACGGTGTTCACGCGCTTGCTCGCGGGCGCCATCACGCTGAGCTGGTTCACGTATGCGTTCGTCAACATGGGCATGGTCAGCGGCATCTTGCCGGTGGTGGGCGTGCCTTTGCCGTTCATCAGCTACGGCGGCACTGCCATGGTCACGTTGGGGCTGGGGCTCGGGATGCTGATGTCGATTGCGAAGAGCCGGCGGCTGATTCAGAGTTGACGCCCGGGCCGGACTGGGCGGCAGATGCCAGGGGTGCCGCCCGCAGCCGCAGCGTGAAGCGCGCGCCCGGGCCGTGCGGTGCTTCGGCCTGCTCGGTCAGCCCCGGCCGGCGGCGCAGGTTGGCGTCTTCCAGTGTCACCTCGGCGCCGTGCTGCTGGGCGATCTCGCGCACGATGGCCAGGCCCAGGCCCGAGCCATCGACGTTGGTGCCGAGGGACCGGTAGAACGGCTGGAACACCTTCTCGCGCTCGCCCGGCGCAATGCCGGGGCCCGAGTCTTCGACCTGCAGCACCACCACCTGGCCGAACGGGTCGTCGAGGACGCGGACCGTGACCGTGCCGCCTGGCGGCGTGTACTGCAGCGCGTTGTCGATCAGGTTGCGGAGCAACTCGCGCAGCAGCAACGCATGCCCGATCACCACCGGTCCCTGCGGGTGGCGCGCCAGCGCCTGCGCGTCCGGGCCTTCGTAGCCGAGGTCGATGCGCTTCTCGATGGCGCGCGGCACGAAGTCGTGCACGGTGTCGGTGGCCAGGTGCGCCAGGTTCACGCGCTGGTGCTGCATCGCCTGCGTCTGGTCTTCGGCACGCGCCATCGCGAGCAGCTGGTTGACCATGTGGGCCGCGCTCTGGCTGGAGCGGGCAATCTGCTGCAGCGACTTCTTCAGCGCCTGCGGGTCGCTCTGGCCGGCGTCGATTTCGCGCTGGGCCAGCTCGGCCTGGGTGCGCAGGCCCGCCAGCGGCGTCTTGAGCTGGTGCGCAGCGTCGGCGAGGAAGTGCTTTTGCGAGCGCATCGACTGGTCCAGCCGCGTCAGCAGGTCGTTGATGGCGCGCACGAGTGGGGACACCTCTTCTGGCGCTTCGCGCTCGTCGATGGGGCTCAGGTCGCTGGCGTCGCGCCGGCGGATGCGCTGCTGCAACTCGTTCAGCGGCGCAATGCCGCGCGCCAGTGCCAGCCACACCAGCAGCACCGCCAGCGGCAGGATCACGAACTGCGGCAGGATCACGCCCTTGATGATCTCGGTGGCCAGCCGCGAGCGCTTGCCCAGGGTTTCGGCTACCTGCACCAATGGCGCGCTGACGGTGTCGCGGTCCATCAGGCGCTCGGCCGCGCGGCCCGGCACGTTGACCCACATGTAGGCCACCCGAACCGTGTCGTTGTTGAGCGTCTCGTCGCGAAACCGCAGCTCGCCGAGCGGGGCGCGGTCTTCGTCGCCGGGCATTGGCAGGGCGGCCTCGCCACTGAGCAGCTCGCCGCGCAGGCCGAGCACCTGGTAGTAGATGTCGTCGGCCTCGTCGGTGTGCAGGATCTCCGACGCGCCCGCCGGCAGCTTGAACTCGGCGCGCTGGCGGCCGTCGGCGGCGCGCACCGCGACCTCTTTCGACAGCACGCGCACCATCTCGCCGAGTTCACGGTCGAAGGGCTTGTTGGCAATGCCCTGCGCCACGAGCCACGTCAGCACCACGCTCATCGGCCACAGCAGCAGCAGCGGTGCGAGCATCCAGTCGAGGATCTCGCCGAACAGCGAACGCTGTTCGCGCGGCGGCTGGGGCTGAGCATTGGGCGTCATGGTCGTAGGAGGATAAGCGCTGCCGCCGCCCGAGCGCCCGGCCGTGGCCCATGGCCGGGCGGCGATCCCCTCGGGGGATCGGCTGCGGTACCCCGCAGCCGAGGGGCGGTCAGTTCTAGGCGGCGATCTTCTCCAGGCAATAGCCCAGGCCGCGCACCGTGGCAATGCGCACCGGGCCGTGCTCGATCTTCTTGCGCAGGCGGTGGATGTAGACCTCGATCGCGTTGTTGCTGACCTCTTCGCCCCACTCGCACAGGCGTTCGACGAGCTGGTCCTTGCTGACGAGGCGGCCGGCGCGTTGCAGCAGCACCTCGAGCAGGCTCAGCTCGCGCGCGGACAGGTCGATCATCTGGTCGTTGATGTAGGCCACGCGGCCGGTCGCGTCGAAGCTCAGCGGGCCGTGGTGGATCACGCTCGACGCCGTGCCCAGCCCGCGCCGCGTCAGCGCCCGCACGCGCGCTTCCAGTTCCTGCAGCGAGAACGGCTTGGCCATGTAGTCGTCGGCGCCGAGGTCCAGGCCCTTCACGCGCTGCTCGACACTGTCGGCGGCGGTCAGTATCAACACCGGCACGCTTGAGCCTCGCGCCCGGAGCTTGCGGAGCACTTCCAGCCCATGCAGGCCGGGCAGGCCCAGGTCGAGGATCAGCAGGTCGAACTCGTGCATGGCCAGCGCCGCGTCGGCCTCGGTGCCGGTGGCCACGCGGTCGGCCGAGTAGCCGGCGTTGCGCAGCGAACGCAGCAGGCCGTCGGCCAGCACTTGGTCGTCTTCGGCGATCAGGATGCGCATGGGTGTCTCCTTCGCGGCGCCCGCTGAATTCGCTTTTAGGGATGGCCCGCAAGACCACTGACATTTACTGTACAAACATCCAGCTTTTGCCATAATCCCCCAAACCCACAGGAGACCCGCATGGACGCACCCGCCAAAGTAGCCCCACCCGCCCCGGCACTGAACACCGAGAAAGCCAAGGCCCTGCAAGCCGCGCTGGCCCAGATCGAAAAGCAGTTCGGCAAGGGCACGATCATGCGCCTCGGTGAGGGCGAGGTCATCGAAGACATCGAGGTCGTCTCCACGGGCTCGCTCGGGCTCGACATGGCGCTCGGCGTCGGCGGCCTGCCGCGCGGCCGCGTGGTCGAGATCTACGGCCCCGAATCGAGCGGCAAGACCACGCTCACGCTGCAAGTCATCGCCGAAATGCAGCGCGTCGGCGGCACCTGCGCCTTCATCGATGCCGAGCATGCGCTCGACATCGGCTATGCCCAAAAGCTCGGCGTCAACCTGCAAGAGCTGCTCATCAGCCAGCCCGACACCGGCGAGCAGGCGCTCGAGATCGTCGACGCGCTGGTGCGTTCCGCCTCGGTCGACCTGGTCGTGATCGACTCGGTCGCCGCCCTCACGCCGAGGGCCGAAATCGAAGGCGAGATGGGTGACTCCTTGCCAGGCCTTCAGGCCCGCTTGATGAGCCAGGCGCTGCGCAAGCTCACCGGCAGCATCAAGCGCACCAACACCATGGTGATCTTCATCAACCAGATCCGCATGAAGATCGGCGTGATGTTCGGCTCGCCCGAAACCACCACCGGTGGCAACGCGCTGAAGTTCTACGCGTCGGTGCGGCTCGACATCCGGCGCATCGGCAGCATCAAGAAGGGCGAAGAAGTCATCGGCAACGAGACCAAGGTGAAGGTGGTGAAGAACAAGGTTTCGCCACCGTTCAAGACGGCCGAGTTCGACATCCTCTACGGCCAGGGCATCAGCCGCGAAGGCGAGATCATCGACATGGGCGTCGAGGCCAAGGTGCTGGAAAAGAGCGGCTCCTGGTACGCCTACAAGGGCGAGAAGATCGGCCAAGGCAAGGACAACGCGCGCGAGTTCCTCAAAGAGAACCCTGCGCTGGCCTTCGAGATCGAGAACAAGGTGCGCGCCGAGGTCGGCATTCGCCTGCTGCCGGCGGTCGACGGCAGTGACGCCAAGCCGGCCAAGCTCAAGGTCGTCAAAGACTGAAGGTGGTACCTGGAAAGCCTGCGTTCGCGCTTGTCGAACCGGCTTGCCAAAGAAGACGCTCCGCCACCCGTGAAGCCCACCCGTTCACTCAAGGCCCGCGCGCTGCAATGGTTGGCACAGCGCGAGCAGAGCCGCGTCGAGTTGCGGCGCAAGTTGCTTCAGTACGCGCTGATCGAGGCGGCTGCGGGGCGTGCCGGTGAAGCGGCAGATGTCGGTGCAGGCGCCCGTGCAGATCCAGACCTCGATGCCCCCGCAGACGCCCGCGCAGATGCGAGCGCCAACGCCAGCGCGGCGCGCGCCACGGTCGAGGCGCTGCTCGACTGGCTGGAGACGCACAACTACCTGTCGCCCGAGCGCTTCGTCGAGTCGCGCGTGCATGCGCGCGCCGCGCGCTTCGGCAACCTGCGCATCCGCAGCGAGCTGAAGCAGCACGCGCTGGCCTTGCCGCCCGAGGCGGCACAAGCGCTCGCCGATACCGAACTCGACCGCGCGACGCAACTCTGCGAGCGCAAGTTCGGCGCCGTATCCACCGTGCCCGCCACACCCGCTGTGCGTGCCAGGCAGGCACGGTTTCTGGCCGGCCGGGGCTTCTCGCCGGACACGATCCGCAGCGTCTTGCGGTGGACCAGCAAAGCCGGCGCCGACCACGGCGATTGAAGGCTCACGCGCGCCGCCCAAGCAGGTGCTGTCAGAGGGCGGGACGCTGAATTGGTGCAGAGCAGCATGCTACATTCGTGCGCTGCTGGGCGATCACTCGCCCGTGGGGCACCGGCCCGGTGGCCCGCAGTCAAGCCCACACACCATTGCCGCTGACCGCACGCTCCACCGATGGCTCTCCCGACCGCAAGCCCCGAGCGCCAGCTCAGCCACCAGCGCAGCATTGATGTGCGCGTTTACTCGCGTGGCACCGGCCTCTGGGAAGTGGACGCCACCGTTCGCGATGTCCGCGCGAAAGACGCCACCACCATCACGGGCGTGCTGCCCGCCGGCCAGCCCATTCACGACATGCTGCTGCGCCTTGTCGTCGACGAGCAGTTCAACGTGATCGAAGCCGGTGCGCGCACCGATGCGCAGCCCTATCCCGGTGCTTGCGAGAGCCATGGCGACACCTACGGCCAGCTCGTCGGCCTGAACCTGATGCGCGGCTTCCGCCGTGCCGTGCGCGAGCGCGTCGGCGGCGTCTTGGGCTGCACCCACATCACCGAGCTCAGCCAGGTCTTGCCGACCGCCGTGATGCAGGCCTTCGCCGGCCAGACGGTCGACCTGCGCGGCAGCGATGCCGGCAGCGCACAGCCGATGCAGATCGAAGGTTGCCACGCGCTGCGTGCCGACGGCGCGGTTGTCGCGACCTATTACCCCCGTTGGTACCGTGATCCCGGCCAGGCGGCCACCGTCACACCAGCACCCGTCCCCAAGCCCGAAAGCCCTCCATGAAGATTCACGAGTACCAAGGCAAAGAAATCCTGCGCCAGTTCGGCATCCCGGTGCCGCGCGGCTACCCCGCTTTCAGTGTGCTCGAGGCTTCGGAAGCCGCGCAGAAGCTCGGCGGCCCGGTGTGGGTCGTGAAGGCGCAAATCCACGCCGGCGGCCGCGGCAAGGGCGGCGGCGTCAAGCTGGCACGTTCGCTCGGCGACGTGAAGAAGCTGTCGAGCGAGATCCTCGGCATGCAGCTCAAGACCCACCAGACCGGCCCCGACGGCCAGAAGGTGCGCCGCCTGCTGATCGAGGAAGGCGCCGACATCAAGCACGAGTACTACGTGGCTGCCGTGACCGACCGCGCCACCCAGCGCGTCGCGATGATGGCCAGCTCCGAAGGCGGCATGGACATCGAGGAAGTGGCGCACGCCACGCCCGAGAAGATCCTGAAAGTGTTCGTCGACCCGGCCGTGGGCTTGACCGATGCCCAGGGCACCGAACTCGCCAGCGGCATCGGCGTGCCGGCTGCGTCGCAGGCCCAGGCCATCGACGTGCTGAAGAAGCTCTACGCCTGCTACATGGCAACCGACTGCTCGCTGGCCGAGATCAACCCGCTGATCCTCGAAGGGTCAGTGGACGGCAAGCCGGGCAACATCAAGGCGCTGGACGCCAAGTTCAACTTCGATGCGAACGCGCTGTTCCGCCACCCCGAGATCGTGGCGTACCGCGACCTCGACGAAGAAGACCCGGCCGAGATCGAGGCCAGCAAGTTCGACCTCGCCTACATCCAGCTCGACGGCAACATCGGCTGCCTCGTGAACGGCGCGGGCCTCGCGATGGCGACGATGGACACGATCAAGCTGTTCGGCGGCGAGCCTGCGAACTTTCTCGACGTGGGCGGTGGCGCCACCGCCGAGAAGGTCACCGAGGCCTTCAAGATCATGCTCGGCAACCCGAAGGTGGAGGCGATCCTCGTCAACATCTTCGGCGGCATCATGCGCTGCGACACCATCGCCGAAGGCGTGATCGCAGCGTGCAAGGCCGTGAACCTGAACGTGCCGCTGGTGGTGCGCATGAAGGGCACCAACGAAGACCTCGGCAAGAAGATGCTGAAGGACTCGGGCCTGCCCATCATCACCGCCGAATCGATGGCCGACGCCGCGCAAGCCGTGATGGCCGCGCTGAAGAAGTAAGGCGCTAAGGACAAAACATCATGAGCATCCTGATCGACAAGAACACCCGCGTCATCACGCAAGGCATCACCGGCAAGACCGGCCAGTTTCACACCCGCATGTGCCGCGACTACGCGAACGGCAAAGCGTGCTTCGTCGCCGGCGTGAACCCGAAGAAGGCCGGGGAAGACTTCGAAGGCATCCCGATCTTCGCGAACGTGACCGACGCGGCGAAGGCCACTGGCGCCACGGTCAGCGTGATCTACGTGCCGCCCGCCGGCGCCGCCGCGGCCATCTGGGAAGCGGCCGAGGCCGACCTGGACCTGGCCATCTGCATCACCGAAGGCATTCCGGTTCGCGACATGCTCGAAGTGCGCAACCGCATGCGGGCAAAAGAGGCCAAGGGCGGCAAGAAGACGCTGCTGCTCGGGCCGAACTGCCCGGGTTTGATCACGCCGGACCAGATCAAGATCGGCATCATGCCGGGGCACATCCACAAGGCCGGCCGTGTCGGCGTGGTCTCGCGGTCGGGCACGCTCACGTACGAAGCGGTGGCCCAGCTCACCGAACTCGGCATCGGCCAGAGCAGCGCGGTGGGCATTGGCGGCGACCCGATCAACGGGCTGAAGCACATCGACATCATGCAGCTCTTCAACGACGATCCGAACACCGACGCCGTCATCATGATCGGCGAGATCGGCGGCCCCGACGAAGCCGAGGCGGCGCGCTGGTGCCAGGCGAACATGAAGAAGCCCATCGTCGGCTTCATCGCGGGCGTGACGGCGCCCGCCGGCAAGCGCATGGGCCACGCCGGCGCGCTGATTTCGGGCGGTGCCGACACGGCCGATGCCAAGCTCGAAGTGATGGAGGCCTGCGGCTTCACCGTCACGCGCAACCCGTCGGAGATGGGCAAGCTGCTGAAGGCCTTGCTGTAGAGCGGCCCAGCACTTCCACGGCCGGCCCGGCCGCCCGTGGAGGTCACTACAACGCGCCCCATGGCGCTGCCTAGAATCCCGACCGATGGACTTCACCACCAGTGCCTTCTGGGCCGCGCTCGGCTCGATCATCCTCGCCAACATCGTGCTGTC
>Ga0209724_1000218_pt1 | contig 61366 bp, 46 predicted proteins | sample grotaG_FD_184143 | JGI IMG/M metagenome (GOLD analysis project Ga0209724, IMG submission 184143) | Glacier valley bacterial and archeal communities from Borup Fiord, Nunavut, Canada, to study Microbial Dark Matter (Phase II) -... | ecosystem: Environmental > Aquatic > Freshwater > Ice > Glacier ...
CCGTCAACGGCATGATAATAATTAGACGTACCTGACCATGTTATTGCATTTAAATTGGTACAATTAAATGTAGCTGTTGTTGCAGAATAGGTTATAGAACCGTTAACGGTAGTACCCCCTGTTCCAGCCACGTCAAAATCAAGGGTGCCTGTACCATTTAATGTAAGGGCGCTGGCAATAATTATTTTTCCACCGGTGGATGGGGCAATGCCAAAGGTACCCTGAGAAATAGTTGATGGGCTGCTAAGGCTGATAGTAAGAAAATCGGCCACTAGTATCTTGCCAGCACTTGTGTACACAAGCGGGGTGGCACCGTTAATAGTGAGCACATTGGCGGGGTTATCTGTACTGAACGTTACAGAAGATGTTCCTCCAAAAACAGTAATGCTCCCAATTGTTTGGTTGGGTACATGGTCAACAACAACCGGCGCTCCTGTATTAAAAGACAAGTTGTCCCCCGGCGCTGGAGTAATTCTGGCCGGAGTCCAATTAGCTGCAATTGTATAATCTGTTGATGGGAACACAGGTGTCCATGTATATTGCCCAAAAGTAATTTTTGTGGTGGTTAAAAAAAAGATAATAAAAAAGTAAATCTTCCTCATAAGGTAGTCTTAATAAATAAAAAGATACGATTAAATTTTGTCTAAAGTGTTATGTACTCTTAACAAGAGGAATTTCTGTGGGAAAAGGAAGCTAAATTAGGTAAGAGAGTATTTAACAGGATGTGGAGTAAGATTTATAAGCGGAGTAAAAATAGTAAAATTTAATTAAAATGCAATTTATTTAATCGAATGCATTGTATATTTTTTATCTGGTGCCTTTAACAGGTACCGTATTGGCTATTATTATTTCCATCATATTTTCTGTAAATAACACGGTTCTAGCTTCATTTATGTGCCTGAAATCTGCAAAAAGCTGCAGTTTGTGAGTATAATAACAATCCCCTTAGTAGTCTAAAAAATCTATATTATGTTCTTTTGCAATCGCTTAGATATTGATTTATTATTGTTCCATAAATTTTATCAGAGTAAGCAGTAAACAAAAAAATTAACTCTTGATTCCAGATTAAATCTAATCTTGACATGCAAATTATCGAATAAGATAAAAATTAATTGACTGCCTGATTTTTATTATTTGCTATTAAGGAGTCAATTAATTGATTAGAAAATATTTTGGATCCGGATACATTTACGTGTACTGTATCATCAAATAAATTGGAATTTTTTAAAAATAATTCATCTTTTGAAAAATCAAAAAAGTGGATGTTATTAGCTTTTGCTATTTCTTTTCCGATTGTCATTGACGAGTCGCTGCCAACTGTATTAATAAAATATGGAGAACAAACAAGGTACAACTTCACATTTGCCTCTATGCAATCGGCTATGAATGCCTTATAGCAATTTACTTTAATACTGTCAATATCATATTTTTCTGATAAGTTGTGAGTCCTTATTGGTTCATCCAATTCCCTTGTTAAAGGCAAATAGCCTTTGATATCTTCCTCCTTTTTTTTACTAAGCTGCGTATTACCGATTGCTATTTTAAAAACCATTGAATTGTAAGGATAAACTTTAGACAATAGCTTGTATTTTTCGTAAGAGCTTTTAAGTTGTATAATGGGCCGCATTTCCGGATGGTGGGAATAAAAAGGAAGCAAAACAGATAGCCTGTCATAACTTCCCTGTGACGATAAAAACTCTTTATTTTCGATGTCTAAAATTATCATTTTAGGACTGTATCTCTTTAAAATTGCTTTAAGAATCGCATACTGATAAAAAATAGATTCACCATCGCGGCCAACATTATAGCAGGATTGATTAAGCTTATCTTCAAAAAAAATAGGATTGTAATGCTGTTGTGCCCTGGAAGCTCCAAATATTAAAATATCAGCCTTAGTGTCTTCGACAGAATATTTGGTTCTGTATTCCCAACCCGATGTTTGTTTAAAATAGAAATAGCTAAATAATTTTCCAATAAAAAAATCGGCAATAAAAACTATCATAAAAAAAATAACTAGTTTTAGAACCAGGTATTTGTAACCTTTATTGACTAATAAATTTTTAAATGAGTTCTTCATATCAATAACTAATCAAAATTGAAAATAAATAAATTGGCCCCCGTCAAATACACCTGCTATTAAAATAAGCATCAACAAAAAACAATAATAGCAATTACGCACTATCCAATTTTTATTGTTCGAGAAAGTAAATAAGGTATCATAGTATTCTGTTTTAATTTCTACTGCAGCCAAAAAAAAGATTGCTAGAAAAGAAAATACTATCATTGTGGCATTTTCTATAAAAAGTGGCCCTTTCAAAAACATTCTTTTTATAATTACAAATGAATCTGACACGGAAGCAGCCCTGAAAAAAATTAAAGAAAATGCAAAATATAAAAAGGTAAAGGCATTACCCAGCATGATGTTTAGAAAGCCCGGTATTTTTTTACGAATACTTTTTCGTGTTTTACGGGTAAAAAATTCAATTGTCAAAATAAGTCCCTGCAAGGCTCCAAAAATTATAAAAGTCCAGTTAGCGCCATGCCAAAACCCCAACACAATAAAAGTGGTAAACGATGCATATACTACACTCCACTTGCCCCAATCCCTTTTCGAAATTGCAATTGGATTGTAGAAATAATCTGCAAACCAACTTGATAAAGAAATATGCCATTTACGCCAAAATTCGGTAACCGATGTCGCCAGTAATGGTCTGTTGAAATTCTTCATGAGGTCAAATCCTAATATTTTTGCAAATCCGAGAGCCATATCAGTGTAACCTGAAAAGTCTGCATACATTTGAAACACATAAAAGACAACAGCGATAAATATAGATAGCCCTGTATGATGCCCTGCATTATCTAACACAGCACTAACATAAATTGACAACCGATCTGCTATAACCAGTTTTTTAAAAAGCCCCCATAAAATTTTCTTTAACCCTCCGCTGATATTGTCGTAATCAAATGGTTTGTTTTGTTTTAACTGAGGAAGAAAATGATGAGCCCTTTCTACAGGTCCGGCAACTATTTTTGGAAAAAAAAGTAGGAAGGTTGCAAAATAACCTGGATTTTTTTCTGCAGGGTGATTACCTTTTTTAATTTCAACGAGATAGCCAATTGCCTGAAATGTAATATAAGATATGCCTAAAGGAGCTAATACATTAATTATTAAAGAATTGCTTAAAGTTATATTTGAATGAAATAATTTTTGCCGGGTAAAATTTATTAAATCAAATGCAGTATTGGTAAAAAAATTGGTGTATTTAAAGAAAACAAGCACGGTAATGTTGGCAACAATAGCTAATAAATAGAATTGTCGGGCTTTTTTGTCAGAAGTTGTTTTTTCAATTTGTATTCCGGCATACCATGTAATCAAAATAATAAAAGCAGCTATTAAAATGTAAGCTGGGTTACTATACATATAAAAAAAAATGCCTGTCAGCAATAGCCAGATCCATCGTAATTTAAAGGGCAAGGTATAGAACAATAACGCGACTACTAAAAAAAATAGACCGAAAACTATGGAGGTAAAAATCATAGTTGCAAATTTGTTGATTCAAAGTTTAAAAAGGGCAATGCCTATTCGTAAAAAAGAGGAATTATGTTACCAGTAAAGACAGCGGTTATTTTGATAAGGTTTTATACCGTTATCTTGCTATCTATATTGCCCATCAGTTCTCCAACATTCTTCCAGCTTTGAATTTCTTTGGAGGTAAACCGAATTCTGAAATGCTTTTCGACAGCTACCACTAATTGAATATGGGTTAATGAATCCCATCCGTCCACATCATTTGCTGTGCTATCGTCAGTCAGCCTGATCTCTTCGTCATCGATTACATCAATAAAAATTGCATTTAACTGTTTTAGAATTTCCTCGTGATTCATATATTTATGTTGCTTTAATGAAACATTGTTTTTGGTTATAGTCTTTGACTTTCAACACCCAATAGTCCGCGGATTGTTTAAAGCCGAGGTGAAAATAATGATTTTCAACCATTTGGTTTTTAGGTGTTGGCAGGTATTGACCTTTTAAATAAGCGTAACCGTTTTCGTTGGCATAATCAACAATTGTATTCAATACAAAATTTTCCATTCCACGTTTTAATACCCTGCAACTCATGAACCAGGTGTCAATAAAAATGGTGTCTTCATTTTCTTTTTTTAGAATGATTACACATATCATTCCATTGTCTCCAAACTTGTCGGTTAAGGTAAATGTAAAAGAAAAAATATCCTGTGCCAGTATAATCGCCTCAATATCTGCTTCTGTATAACGAACAGTGCGCAAATTAAATTGGTTAGACCGTTGAGAAAGTTGGGCAACCCTCGGAGAATTAAATTTATTAAAAGGCGCTACCACCGAAACCATATTCAAACTTTGTAAAAAATCACCCTCATTTGTAAAGCTTTTTTGTAACACATTCCGTTTTGCTTCCACCTGGTATTGCTTCGTTCGCTCAGCATCTTCATTTGAATAAGACACTGTTTCGAAAAGATTTTGTTGGTATAAAAATTCCAAATATTCGGCAGGGTCTTCAGGTAATTCTGGTACAGTTATTCCGGGAATATTTTCTCGCACCATATTCCTTTCAAAAGGATTATCATCCAGAAATACCATTGAATCGAAACCAATATTTAAAATACTTTGTATCTGGCGTATATTATCGGCTTTATTTTCCCAGTTAGCAATAAAAACGGCAATGTCGTCTAAATGCAACACCATGTCAGGATGGTTTTCAAAAGGTTCTTTGGCGACAGATTCGGTGTTCTTACTGCACACAGCAAGTATAATGCCCCTGTTCTTTAATTTTTTAATCCAATATTGAAATTCCGTAAATGCTTTGCCAATACCCAAACTACCCACCTGAATATTTTCTAACCCGTCATCGCCTATTATTCCACCCCACAAGGTGTTGTCAAGGTCTAAAATCAAACATTTTTTAAAATTGCCAGCAATCGCTCCAATTAGATCGGTTGTTCTTTTTGCAACCTCGGGCAAAATGTCGATACTCAAAACCATTTCGGTATTTATGTAAATAGAAGATTGAAAAGAATACGCTTTGCCCGCCTGGTTTTGGATGGAAGAAAGATCGCAGAGAAAGAAATTCGAATGCTCGTTAGCAAATACCATCAATTCATAATTAAGCTTACGAAGTTGAAATAAGAATGAAGACTCAATTTTGCTAGCATAGTTACCAAATACCGAGTCGTCAAGTTCGGGATAATTATAATAGATAATTTTTGCCCTTTGTTGCGCATTAATTGTTGTGAAAATAGTATTAATGAGCGCTATTTGTGAGCTTGCTAAACTGGGTTGAAATGCAGGTGCTAATTTGTTATATTTTGCAAGTAGTTTATGTGTAGATTGAAAAATTATTATAATTTCAGGATCAAATTCATGTAACTCGGAGTAAGGGTCAAGCACCTGACACTCAATTTGATTAAAGTCGGACTCCCATATCTGAAGGTCAAGTGATTTTTCAAAACCAGTGCCTCGTAAAGCCTGAACTAAAAACTGCGTTGCAGAGTCGCCCAGCACTGCGACCTTAATTTTCTTTAAATTACTAAAGTCTTTCTTTAGGTTTTTTCTTAAGTCGGTAAATTTCTGCATATTTTATTCTATCTCAATCTTGAGTCGAGGTCATTACTTTATCAATTACAATATATTAATACTACTCATATTATGATCTTTCAGTTGTAAAAAACCATGTTTCATCTAATATTGGATAAATGATTTTTTAATAAAACTATATTATACAAGGTATTTTATTTTACTAACGGTATTTCTAAATAAGTATTTTTTAAATTGGCTAATATTTAAATTAATGTCATTAAATCATCGGAAATAATTTCTTTTCAGTTGAGCGGCAGCCAATAATTGCGAATCAACGTGGTTATGTGAGCAGTAATTGTGCAATAAAACAATAATTGTAATTACTGCAATGAGTTTAAATGAAAATAATTAAGTAAAATTAATAATGCTATTCAATATAACCTTCATTTTACATAATAAAGTAGTTTAATTAGGGCATTATTTGACCTATTCAATATTGAACCTTATGACTATTTAAAAGGAAATCAACTACGTAATTTCCGAATATTTTGAATACTTCTACTACATTTTTCAAAATTTATGCCCTGTTGCAAAATAAGCAAGCTAATTCGTTGTTATGAGTTAGTCACAATACTCTTTAGTCCCGATACACCCATTTTATTTTATACAATGCAAATACATCTGCGTTGCATAAAATTAGATTACTTAAATCTGAAACTATGAAAACTATGAAACAAAATTCTAAGGAAACTTCCCATCCTGCCCTTTTTTGTGTAAAATCAAAAGCGCCGCTCTATGCCAAGGGGGTCTACTTTCTTTTAAAACGCAGAAGCCAAAATACCCACCAGGAATTACAAAATCCCTCATTGCAACACTTTTAGGTAGTGCCATATTAGAATTGAAAATACAGCGGAATTAAGTTCTGCTGTAGTAGCTGCATTGTATGATCTACAATAACGCTTAAATAATCATATTAATCCGAGCCTTCAAAACCTGAAACCTATGAAAACCTTTTTTATAATTCCATTTCTTTTTCTACTCACTATTTCTTTACAAGCAACCACTTATTATATTTCTGCGACAGGTAGTAATTCAAATGATGGTTTATCCCCGGCTACAGCTTGGCAAACTATTGATAAAGTCAACAGCTTCAATTTTGCGGCAAATGATAATGTTTTGTTCAATCGTGGCAATACATTTTATGGTGGCATTATTGTAAAACGTAGTAATATTAATTTTGGCGCCTATGGCTCGGGAGCAAAGCCAATTATTTCTGGTCTTTCAACAGTTTCAGGATGGGTTAGCCTCGGTGGTAATATATGGCAAGCTCCAGTCACCAACGTTAAAATGGGTGTAAATTTAGTGGTTCGCAATGGTACTCCCCAGCAGGTTGGAAGATACCCGAATACAGATGTAGCAAATGGAGGATATTTCACTTATACAGCCGCAACAAATACTTCTATCACAGGATCTGCCCAATCTTCAACAACAAACTGGACGGGAGCTGAAGTAGTTCTATCACAGGATCTGCCCAATCTTCAACAACAAACTGGACGGGAGCAGAAGTGGCAATTAGAGCTAACCGCTGGGAGATTATACGCAGACAGGTTACTTCGCATTCAGGAGGAGTTGTAAGTTTTTCATCTATCCCGGTTGTGCCCAGAGTGAATCATGGTTACTTTTTCCAAAGAGATTCCAGAACGCTGGATCAGGATGGCGAGTGGTGGCATGATGCAACCAATAATAAATTGAGAATGTATTTTGGTAATAATAGCCCTACATCATACAATATTCAAATAGCTACTGTTGATACTTTATTTAGATGTCAGGGTTTAAGTTATGTGACCATCAGCGATATATCTTTTATTGGTTCAAACAAAGGAGCAATAATGTTCAATGGCGGCATTGGAATTACAACAACAAATTGCGATGTAAATAATAGTGGCGCGGAAGCCATTACTATGATGTCATCGAAAAATGCGACAGTTGATAATTGCACAACTTCAAACAGCTTAGGTTCAGGAATCCGTATGTATAATGCAAGCACCGGCCCTATTAATTTGACAGTTAAAAATTGTACAGTTACTAACACTGCATACATTGCCGGCATGGAAACCAGTAATCAGAATAATTCAGGAACGGGTATTCAATGTTATGGTGGAGACAACGTAAACGTTCTAAATAATAGAGTCATCAATAGTGGCTATAACGGAATTTGGTGGCAAGGAAACAATGCTTACGTTAAATACAATTTAGTTGATAAATATTGTTATGTTAGGGATGATGGAGGCGGTATATACACATGGGAGCACGGAGGAAGTTCTTTACCTACAAGAACAAACAGAAATGTTATTGGAAATATTATAGTTAATGGAATTGGGGCCTTGCAAGGTACACCGGGAGTTTTTGAGTCAGGTGTACAAGGAATTTATTTTGATTTGGGTACAGCTACAGTATTGGCAGATTCAAATACCATTGCTTATGTTGGTGGTGCCGGTATTCATGGTAACAATAATACAAGTATTACATTAACAAATAATACTGTATTTAACGCTGCTTTTAGTTATTCCACACAGAAATTTGCAGATGCTAAATTAGTTAGAAATATGGTGATTATGCACAATATATTTTATCCTTATCGAATGCAGTATAGAAACCTGGGAATAAATGTACCAACCCTTGTTGCGAAGGAAACCGACATATTAGCAATGGGAATATTAGATAGTAATTATTATTCATTAGAAAATGGAATTGATACTTCAATTACTGCAGTTACTACAAATGCGGATATTTCTAATTACCAAGGAAAAAACTACCCATTCACTTACTTAACAGGAACGGTTGGAATTGAAAAACATTCAATTAATGTTGCAAGTACAGGGATCCTTGAATATAATGCAACTAATACCGCTAAAGTGGTTACTTTTCCAGGATTAAGTAAAAAAGATGTATTTGGTACAGTTTATAATAATTCTGTAACAATACCTGCCTGGAGTAGTAAAGTTCTTCTTGATAATGGAACCATAGCCACAATAAACAAAGCGCCTTTAGCTAATGCAGGAATAGATAAAATTATCACGTTACCAACTGATACTACAACCTTAGCAGGTAGCGGGACAGATACAGATGGTACAATTAGCAGTTATGAATGGATACAGTTATCAGGTCCCTCATCCACAACGATTACAACAACCAATACGGCAGTTACTGCCATTTCTAAATTAATACAGGGTGTTTATCAATATCAACTAACCGTAACTGACAACGGCGGCGCTATAGCAAAAGATACAGTACAGGTAACAGTTAATGCTATTGATAACCAAACTCTAAAAGCAGATGCGGGCACGGATATTACATTAATTTTACCAATAAATAGTACTGTACTAAAAGGTAGTTCTACAGGAATTATAACTGCCTATAGCTGGACAAAAATTTCGGGGCCAGCCCAATTTAGTATTGCTACCCCTAATAATGCCAGTACCGCTATTAGCGATCTGATTACAGGAACATATGTTTTCCAACTTAAAGTAATTAATAATGTGGGAGATTCTGCTTTGGCAATGGTTAAGATAACAGCAAGTAAAGGTGTATTACCGGTAAAATTAATTGATTTTACAGGTAATAAAAATAACGATAAAATAGTATTACAGTGGAAGGTTGCATCAGAAATTAACGTAAGTCATTATGCAGTTGAAAGAAGTGAAGATGGACACAGCTTCGTAAATATTGGTCAGCTAAATGCGAGTAACTTACTCGATATTCAAATAAGTTATAGCTTCAATGATAACCTTCCTTTTGATGGTATCAATTATTACCGGCTAGTAATGATAGATAAAAATGGTATGTTCTCCTACAGCAAAACCATTTCAGCAACTGTAAACAATGCTCTTGCATTCAAATTAAGCAGCATTTCTATTTCCTCAGTCAATACAAACTTAAAAATGGCCATCAACACTAATTATGAGCAATTACTGAACATAATTATTGCTGATGTGAATGGTAGAATCTTTTTTACAAATTCAATAAAACTCCAAAAAGGGTTTAACGTTATTGAGAAAAAAATACCAGCAATAAACACTGGTGTTTATTATACAAAAATTTTTACTCCCACTCAAATTATAACAAAGACCTTGTTAGGAGGTAATTAAAGACAGTAATTATAAAATAAAAATAGTGATGTAATCAAAAATTGTTGTATAATGATGCCATAATAGTGATTGAAATTTATATATCAATCTAAAGAGAAAGCGGGTTCTGCCGTAAAGTAACAGAGGACCATGATGGTAAAAATAAAAAGGAGTTGATTTATTCAGCTCCTTTTTATTTAATTCTGAACTCTTCTTAAAATGATTCTTTGTCTTTATTCTCAAATTATTAAGCGTGCGTTTTTCCTTTATATGACTAAAATAGTTTTCCAAGCAGTGTGTATTAGTGCAAATAACAATCAATGAGGTAATGAAACATATTAACGATATCGCTAAATCGTGAGCTACAAGTGGCATGAAGGTTTTTATGAGTGGACCAGCATCTTTTACTTTCGACAATATAAGAACACTATTTTAACTATTGCTCATATTGATCGTAACAGGCTTAAAAGTTGAGCAACGAAAGTCCACAATGCTCCTGTGATTTTATTGAGGTAACTTCTTTAGATATTTTTAGTAGCCTAAACTAGTAATTGTTTTGGGGTTAACTTAAATAATTCTCCTCCTGTCTTTTGATGCGTAGCATGGCATTTATACTTTTTTATTGCCTTAAGACTTGCCTGGTGTCCTTCACAAGAATGCTATACACTTAACGCCAGGTTTAACACATAAATTTCTTAAAACCTCTCTTTATTGGTATGCCTGTACAGCGGGACATACCGAATATTATGATCCTAACCCAAATTAAACACAACTAGGTGGGAAAGACACAGCCAGCGATTAGCAACTGAGTTTTATGCTTTAGCTTTAACACACTTTCAGGAAGTTTTGCGAGAATCCTTTTAAACAATTGCTGGATACTAATCTCCGACATGCTGCTATCTCTAACCAGATAACGACACACCCGGCGTTCCATTATCTATTTGATAAACCAACAGAATTATTATCATCCTTTACAACTCGATTTTTCCATTGGAAAAGCAGGCCAGAAAATTTACATTTATTGCAATGTTTATTGTTATGTATTCCTGATTTATAACAGACTTACTAACGTTCACACCTACGGGATTTTTTGTCATATATCAAATTGAAAAGGGTTTATATTTATTTCATATAAACTCTTTACAATAGTATCGTTTAGACGATTTTACCAACCCTTTTTTTACTACATTATCTAATAATAGAATTCTAATGAACAAATGTTAAAATAGTTTTTAGCCTGTATTGTTTAAAGACTACTATTGTCACCTATTGATTTCTCATTCCAAAAATAAATTCTTTAACAATTGTAAAGATTTATTCACAATTTAATAATAGAATGTGAATAATTAAAAAGCGAGCTTTTTCACATTTTCTTGCTTAGGCATGGTATTTGATTTTTCCCCGTAGAGTTATTTTTTAACTTTTTGAGTAATTTATTCCCCTCCCTTAATCTGATTGTCTTAATGTTAAAAAAATTGTAATAGAATATGAAATTCCAATCTAAGTCAAACCGCAGTGTATCCTTTAAATTTGTTAATGAATTTTTCCTAATTGCATTAGTTTTATTTTCATTTACATCGCAAGCAAACACTTATTATATTTCTGCTACAGGTAGTAATTCTAATAGTGGTTTATCTCCAACTACAGCATGGCAAACTATTGATAAAGTTAACAGCTTCAATTTTGCGGCAAATGATAATGTTTTGTTCAATCGTGGCAATACATTTTATGGTGGCATTATCGTAAAAAGTAGTAATATTAATTATGGCGCATATGGCTCGGGAGCAAAGCCAATTATTTCTGGTTTTTCAACAGTGTCAGGTTGGGTTAGCCTCGGTGGTAATATATGGCAAGCTCCAGTCACCAACGTTAAAAAGGGGGTCAATTTAGTTGTTCGCAATGGTATTATCCAGCAGGTTGGAAGATACCCAAATACAGATGCGATAAATGGAGGATATTTCACTTATACAGCAGCAACAAATACTTCTATCACAGGATCTGCACAATCTTCAACAAAAAACTGGACGGGAGCTGAAGTAGCAATTAGGGCTAGCCGCTGGGAGATTTTACGTAAACAGGTTACTTCACATTCAGGAGGAGTTGTAAGTTTTTCAACTAACCCGGTTGTACCCAGAGTAAATTATGGTTACTTTTTCCAAAGAGATTCCAGAACGCTGGATCAGGATGGCGAGTGGTGGCATGATGCAACCAATAATAGATTGAGAATGTATTTTGGTAATAATAGCCCTACATCATACAATATTCAAATAGCTACTGTTGATACTTTATTTAGGTGCCAGGGTTTAAGTTATGTAACCATCAGCGATATATCTTTTATTGGTTCAAACAAAGGAGCAATCATTTTCAATGGCGGCATTGGAATTACAACAACAAATTGCGATGTAAATAATAGTGGCGCGGAAGCCATTACTATGATGTCATCTAAAAATGTAACCGTTGACAATTGCACAACTACAAACAGCTTAGGTTCAGGAATCCGTATGTATAGTGCCAGCACCGGCCCTATTAATTTGACAGTTAAAAATTGTACAGTTACTAACACTGCATACATTGCCGGCATGGAAACCAGTAATCAGAATAATTCAGGAACGGGTATTCAATGTTATGGTGGAGACAACGTAAACGTTCTAAATAATAGAGTCATCAATAGTGGCTATAACGGAATCTGGTGGCAAGGCAGCAATGTATATATAAAATACAATTTTGTTAATACATTTAATTCAGTAAGAGATGACGGTGGCGGAATATATACCTGGGATGGTACCGGAGGCATCGCTAGGACAAACAGAAATATTATTAGTAACATTGTAATAAATGGGCTTGGCAACAATCAAGGGGCTAATGATCCAAAGTCCACCAGCACAAAAGGCATTTATTTTGATTTGGGCACCTCTAATGTAATTGCAGATTCAAATACCATTGCTTATGTTCGGGGTACCGGTATACATGGTAACAATGATGTTAATATTAAACTGAGAAATAATACTTTGTTCGGCAATGGAAAAAGCTACTCATTTCAAAGATTTGCTAATGCTAGTCCAATCCGCGGTATTATATCTACAAAAAATATTCATTATCCTTACAGATTCGAATATAGAAATCTGGGAATTAATTCACCTGCTCTAACTAAAGAAGCTGATATATTAGCAATGGGAATACTTGATAGTAATTATTATTCGATTAACGGAATTGATACTTCTATTTCTGCTGTTACGACTAATGCTGATGGTGGCAATTATCAGGAAAAATACTACCCAATCACTTACTTAACAGGAACGGTTGGAATTGAAAAACATTCACTCAAGGTTGCAAATACCGGCACGTTAGAATATAATTCAGGTAATACAGCTAAAGTGGTTCCTTTTTCAGGATTAAGTAAAAAAGATGTCTATGGCAATGTTTACAATAATTCTGTGACTATTGCAGCCTATAGTAGCAAAGTGCTTATTCCAAATGGAACCGCAAATACTACAAATAAGGCCCCTGTGGCAAATGCAGGAACCTATAAAACAATTACACTACCTACAAATAGTATAAGTTTAATAGGAACAGGGGCTGATGCTGACGGCACCATTGCAAGCTTTGCATGGGCGAAAATAAATGGGCCGGTTGGAGACATTATTGTATCCCCTACTACCACTAGTACTGCAATCAACAATTTAGTACAGGGCATTTATAAATATGAATTAACTGTGAAAGATAATTTGGGAGCTGTTGGTAAGGACACATTGCAAATAACTGTAAATTTAGCAGCTGGACTACCTGCTCCAAATTTACTTCCAGCCGTAACCCCTGCCAACACCACTAATGGGTTAGACTATAAATATTATGAAGGGAATTGGACTGTTTTACCTTCTTTCTCTTCGCTAACACCTATTAAATCAGGCTACGGTGCAAATTTTACACTAACCCCTGCTAACAGGGCAACTCAATATGGCTTTAATTTTACTGGTTATATTAATGTGCCTGCCGATGGTGTATATACATTTTATACATCTTCTGACGATGGCAGTGCATTATATATCGATAATGTTTTAACAGTATTAAATGATAGTATTCATGGTACCACAGAAAAATCGGGGGTAATCGGCCTAAAGGCTGGCAAGCATGCTATTACCGGGCTGTTTTTCCAACAGGTGGGTGGTGCAGTTTTTACTGTAAGTTACGCAAGTAGTGGAATTGTAAAACAAGCAATTCCTGCTTCAGCACTTTATAGAAACAACTTGCTTCCTTCAATTAATCCTGCCAACACCACTAATGGGTTAGACTATAAATATTATGAAGGGAATTGGACTGTTTTACCTTCTTTCTCTTCGCTAACACCTATTAAATCAGGCTACGGTGCAAATTTTACACTAACCCCTGCTAACAGGGCAACTCAATATGGCTTTAATTTTACTGGTTATATTAATGTGCCTGCCGATGGTGTATATACATTTTATACATCTTCTGACGATGGCAGTGCATTATATATCGATAATGTTTTAACAGTATTAAATGATAGTATTCATGGTACCACAGAAAAATCGGGGGTAATCGGCCTAAAGGCTGGCAAGCATGTTATTACCGGGCTGTTTTTCCAACAGGTGGGTGGTGCAGTTTTTACTGTAAGTTACGCAAGTAGTGGAATTGTAAAACAAGCAATTCCTGCTTCAGCACTTTACAGAATTAATACTACTGCAAGATCGGGTGATTTCAATAACAATATAACACAAAGTGACGTTAACAACGTTAATACAAATAACGCTAGTAGAGTCGATACGAGAAATCAAAACATTGCTTTAAACATTAATACTTTCCCGAATCCTTTTACAAATGAATTTACGTTAAAAGTTGAGGGAGGAACTAACGAGAAGATAGAAATATTGATAGTTGACGCTGCGGCGCGAATTGTTTATCAAAGAGTTGGTACTACCAATAATAATTATAAGCTAGGCAACAATTTTGTGCGTGGATTATATATAATAAAAGTAATCCAGGGAAATACTGTGCGAACTCTAAAACTGATAAAAATATAGGTGTGAACTAAAAATTGAATCTATATTTTTTATAAATACAAAAAGACCCCTAAGCAATAGATGCTTAAGGGTCTTTTTATAATAATTAACAGTTACTTAGTGTTGCGATGCATTCGACCGAAGTGCCATTGTTTTAATCGCTACATAGCACCTTAAAATTAACTGAAATCAATCTCTTTATATGTCTTAGAGAAATCTTGTGCAGTGTGGTTCCGGCTACTTTTTCTATAAATAAAATTATAAGAACTCCTGCCACAGAATTTTAAACCTACCAACCAGTAAAATTAAATAAGCTTGCCACGGGTTGCACAATGTCCTTGCCTGGTGGAATAATTTAAAACAGCACTACCTTATTTTAAATGTAAAATACTTTTGATTCAAATAACTAAAACATATTACAATGATAGTAGTAAATATTTTGGCCGAAATTGGAGCAAAATATAAAACTTCAATAAAGGCTTTAAGAAAAAATATATTTATAAGAATGTTAGAAAGTACGAGCAAAAAATATCTTGATAATTGGACCCTGCCTGGTATATTAGAATGTATCCACACAACATATTTTGAAAGGAGGAAGCCAACTGGAAACGTTATACAAAATGACATAAAATATGCTGCCACGTGAGGTTTTAAAGTATAGTAGCTAATATGTAAATCATTTCCTCTTAAAATAACATGATAACCAATATAAAAAGTAAGTAAATCTAGGCAAACATTTATAGCTCCACACTCAGCATATCTAAATACCTGCAGAGGCATAATTTTTCGGAACAGAGGATAAAAAAAATCAATGATTGCTAAAAATCTATTTTTCACTATTTCTTGCTTTGTAGAATATTAAAGGAAAGCTGTTTTGATATTTCTTTATCTGCCATAATATGGTTTGGCTATGAGATAAGTCAAATAAAAGTTGGGAATGTATTAAAGTTTTAAATCCAATTTGTTTTTGGAATACAGTTTCATTATTATAACAAAAGGTTAAAAAGATATAACTTAAAATCTTTTCACTATTGTAAAATAACTGATAGTATGGCACAACTTCTCAGAATGAAATTAACAACAAAATTTCATTACTGTTGCTCAAACTGTAATTTAAGGGTTAAAGATTTTTGACATATAAATGCAATCCAAAATAATATTATTGGCACTACTACCGTAAACATGCGAGTATATGTGCTTACTATAATTGTAAGACACAGATAAATAAAAATAAAAATTAAAATAAATCTGAGAGGGAAGATTATTTTTTGCCAGTTAAATATTGTAATTATAAATGAAAAAAACATAAAAAGAACGATAGGCCCATTGATTGCCAATTGTAAAATGTTATGTTGTAAAGTATAGGAATAGGGAAAGCTAAAAAACAATCGTTCAATATTACTGATGCAATTTTTTATGTATTTAATTGGATGCTGCTTAATATTAGCAATTGCAATTTTTTTATACATTTCGTCTCTCTCCACGCCTGTATATTTATCAAGTACTTCATAGTCTTTTGCATGATTCGCGTAGAGATAATTTCGCCATCCGGGAATAGCTTTTGTTTCAGAGTCGCTACTAGAGTCCAATGCATTACTTGGACGAATATTGCGTTCATGAAACCAATCGCCAACTTCATTTTCATGAGTTGTTGACATCCAGTATAGTGACATTCCTCCGGAATTACCCAAATAATATACTTTTCCAGTTAGTTGATAAGTATATAATAAATATGGAGAAATTGTAGCCAAGGCTATTACCATAATTAAAAAACCACGCTTATAAGCAAGTGACTTCCTATTTAATAAATATAGTGCTGCCATACTAAAAAACATTATTAAAATTACATACCCAAATATAACTTTTGTCAAAACGATAAAACCCATTATGATGCCTGAATAAATCGCAAATTTTCTACTCTTATTTTCAATAGTGAAAGACTTAACTGTGAAGAATAATAAAAGGCAAATTAAAAATGAAGTAAGAACTTCACAGTATATTATTTTCATCTCCCCATATGAATTAAAATAAATTGCCCAAAAAAAGCTTAATAACAATGTTATTTTAAACGAAAAAAATTGTTGCATTGTTTTAAAAAGTAAAATAATAGAAAAGTAATACAAAATGGCATTAAAAAGAGTTATCGAAATCAATGGAAGATGGAAGAAGATAAAGGGTATCAATACAATGGGATAACCAGGGCCATTCCAAAGATTAATTTCAGGTGCAGGTGGTGAATAAAATCCATTAATGAGATTTTGAGCAAAAGTCAAATATCTTTCTTCATCACCAAAGTTACCATGCGTGGGGTGTTGTAGAACAAGGAGAAAGTAAAAAAGTAAAAAAGGGATAAAAATAATGTAAGGATTTTTTATTTTCTTGATAAAGCTTAAACTTCTTACCATAAATTAATTTTATTAAAAATATTCGTAAATAAACCCGCTCAAAAAATTATAATAAAAATCAGAGATGAAATATAATTAAATATTTCATACCTATTAATTTTCTGAAATAACAATAACAGATAGGCCCATGTTGTAAAAAATAAGTCTGTCTATGAGCTGAAATACTGAAGTCAAACTGTTAAATAGTGCTAATTGCTTTTCTTTCATAGATTTATTCTTCAGAATATGTCCCGATACCCACCAGCCAACTATGCCTGCAAAATTGAAATATTGTTTATGAATAACATTTAAACCCATACTTCCCAATTGAGTAACCAAGGAACTCTTTGTATATCTTCTTTTATGACCTAGCATTTTATCCAAGCCATTGTAAAGGCTCTGATATGCTGGCACCAAAATTATTAGTCTGCCTTGAGACTTCAGTAATTTTTTGCAATTTGCAATTGCAAGGGAATGGTTTTTGATATGTTCAATTACATTTAATGCAATAACAGTATCAAACTTATTTAATGACGCCTTGAGGTTTCTTCGAAATTCGTCGCAGAAATATCTATTTGATAAATACCATTTAGATTATGAACATCCTCAAATTTTTGATGCAATATTTCGCAATATCCATCGCTTATGTCACTTAAGGTTACTCTTTCAATATTGCTCAACAGGTATATATTTCGCAATATCCATCGCTTATGTCACTTAAGGTTACTCTTTCAATATTGCTCAACAGGTATTTTGAAATGTTACCAATTCCACTACCAATTTCCAAAGTGGTACCCGAACAATAAGAAGCGAAAGCAGTAAACATCCATTTATTATAGTTATTAGGAGTCGAAAATAAATTCAACGTATTAAAACCTATTTGATCTTCTTCAGCTTTTAATTTTATTGACGAGAAGCTCATCGACTAAAGAGATTGTATTTTAAAATGCAGTATATAGCCCTAAAACCATCTTTCCAGTTTATTTTTTTTCCTTCTTTATAAGTCCGTCCGTAGTAGGAAATTCCAACTTCGTAAATGCAAATATCTGGAATTCGAGAAATTTTTGCAGTAATCTCTGGCTCAAAGCCAAACCGTTTTTCTTTTAAATCTATTTCTTGAATTATAGAAGTTTTACATAATTTATAGCATGTTTCCATATCTGTGAGGTTTAAATTGGTAAACATATTACTAAGCCTTGTTAGAAATATATTGCCTATAGAGTGCCAAAAAAATAAGATTCTATGAGGGTTTCCGCCCAAAAAGCGAGAACCATATACAACATTTGCGGAGCCTCTGATTACAGGTTTCAAAAGTAAATTATACTCTTCAGGGTCATATTCAAGATCCGCATCTTGTATTATTAAGTAATCTCCTGAAGCTTTTTTTATTCCAGTATGAATAGCAGCACCCTTTCCTTGGTTTATTTCATGTTTAAAATATTGAATGTTTATATTCGGATTGTCTCCCATATATTTTTTAATTGAATTATCCGTATCATCAGTTGAACAGTCGTTCACGATAATTAACTCTTTTTCAATATTATTAATCAATTCTACTTGAATAATCCTATCCAAAATAAGATGAATCGTACCTCCTTCATTATACGCAGGAATAATAATTGATAATTTTTTGAAACAGTCCATATTAATTTATTTTTTTATTTTAAAATTTTTCGTGAATAAAATTTATTTAAAAGAGATTGTAAATTGCCAAATTTAAAAATGAAATATTGCGTTTTACATAATCATTTCTATCTGAAGTGCAAAAACGACTATTCGTATTATAGTATAGGTACGTTCTTTAATAACTGGCATTAAAGAAGGGTGATATTGATTCAATAATTTCACTAATGTATTATATATATAGTTCATCTATATGTTTTTTAAATGGTACAAAAAATTCGTTGCGCTCTACCTTCTGCTTTGTCGAACATTCAAACTTGTAACTTTTGTTTGTTAACAAGATGCTGCTACTCCTAATTCAGCATTGCCAGTCAAACCACAAATTCATTGTCGCTTAACCTATTCATTTTTTGAGAAGCTTCAAAATATTAACCTTATGAAATTGACATTGGCTAATTGTCTTTACTGAAAAGATTACCTATGTTAACGTCGAAATCAGTAAAAAATTAAGATCTGCACACCAAACATGAATCTTATTTTGCGAAAATAAAATTTTATTCCTTTTTTATATTAGAAGTAACATGATATTATCAACGTTGTAGTTTGGAAATATCAATATTAAAATATTGCACATACCAATTAATAAAATTATCTATCCCATCTTGTATTGAGGTGGAGGGCCTGTAGTCGAAATCCTTCCGCATAGCCGATACATCTGCATAGGTTTTATGCACATCCCCCGGTTGCATCGGCATCATTATTTTTTCTGCTTTAATGTTTAATTTTTTCTCAATGGCTTCTATAAAAGCTGTTAATTTAACCGGCTTACTATTTCCAATATTATATATTTTATATGGAGCTTTAGAACTAGCAGGGTCAGGATTTTGGGCATCCCACAATGGATTTTCAGCTGCCGGATTCACCAACACTTTAATGATGCCATCTACTATATCATCCGCGTAAGTAAAATCTCTTTCCATTTCGCCATTGTTGAACACTTTAATTGGACGTCCATGTACAATGGCATCAGTAAATAAAAACATGGCCATATCAGGACGTCCCCAGGGCCCATACACTGTAAAAAAGCGTAGGCCTGTTGTTGGTAAGCCATACAAATGACTGTACACATGCGCCATTAGCTCATTACTTTTTTTTGTGGCCGCGTATAAACTAATAGGATGGTCAACCGCTTGATCAGTTGTAAATGGAATGGTTTCATTTAGGCCGTAGACGCTGCTGCTGCTAGCAAAAACCAAGTGCTTTATTTTATGCTGCCTGCAACATTCCAGCAAATTACCGAACCCAATAATATTACTATCTATATAAGCAGATGGATTGGTGATACTAAACCGTACACCTGCCTGGGCTGCCAGGTTCACTACTGAATCAAAATGTTGAGTAGCAAATAACTGCTCAAGATTACCCCTATCTTCCAGCTTTAATTGGAAAAAACTATAGGAGGAATTCAAGCTGCTTTTAACGGGCTTATTATATAGGATATCTTCTTTAACGATCCCTGCTTCTTTCAGGCGGTCGAATTTAAAATCCACACTGTAGTAATCATTGATTGAATCGAGCCCTACTACTTCGTGCTTATCATCCAACAATCGGTTAACTAAATGGAACCCTATAAAACCAGCGGCACCTGTAACTAAAATTTTCATTTTAAAAAATTCAAAAAGTAAAAACTTCAATAGTAACTAAAACAATTTAATTGAGTAACCGATAACCGTTTTTTGTATCAAATTGCTGAATATTCATCACCGTATTTTCAATGTTGCCTCTTGAAGATGCTCCAAAAAGTATTGATTCAATATTCGGTAAGGCGCACACATACTCGATGGCTTCTTTAGGACTGATTGCGCCGCCACCTAATACCTGCATTGCTATGGCCCGGAATTTTTTTGTACGCAAGGTTTGCTCATAAATTTCTTTACCACCCGACATCCTGAAACCTGCTTTGTTGATGGATGCGCAAATAATTGGATTTTCAATTCCTGCGTTTTCAAGTACACTTACCAGCTTTGGCATATTCATGGTAATGAAACCGGCTTCGGCATTGTATTTCTTTTTGATATATGCATGAAAAGCTGCCAACATATCGTATGCCCTTAACCCTAACAACAAATCTGTGATTACATTCTGCAAAAATATTACAGGTGTATCAATGCCCTTAAACATTTTCATTTCTGCATCAATCATCAATTCCATAATAGCTTCATAATCTTTGGATAAATAGGCCATTCCTCCTTTAAATAATGAACCAAAGAAATTTCCTGGAATATATTGTTTCAATGTGCCTGCAATGCCTAATTCGGTTACCGCGTTGGCATATTTGTGTGCATAGGGCATACAAGGAAAAATTTTAAATTCCTTATATTTTTCAGGGCTGGCCCTGATGATATCACAAATATTTGCTATTCTGTCGTGAGTAGTACACATAAAAGTATTTATGCCGGCATCAATGGCATCATCAAGCACTTTTATGATGGCACTGTCATCTTTAAACCTAATAGATTGTTCACGTGATTTACTATCAGAAATGTGATTAACGGCAAAAAACTGATTATCTCCAAAAAGTATTCTTTCCATATTTTTTATTTAGAACTTTTTTTTATTATTGAAATAGCTTTGTCCGTGTTGGCTGCACTGGCAAAATTGTTAATTGTATTCGGCACTTTGCCAATTGCTGCATTTACAAAATAAGCAAGCTGTGCAGAAAATTCTTCTCCTCTTAAATAAAAGTCAACACCATCTTCTAGTTCCGTAATATATTTTACGTTCCAGCCTTTTGAGTATCCTTGTAAAGTTGTATCATCTTTAAAATAGACTTTTAATTCATTTGCATCCGAAATCAATTTACCATTTGTGCCAACTAATGTAACAGAAGTTGACATTTTACGATACGTATCATCGCTCCAGTTAACAGATAGCAAACCAGTTTGGCCTGATTCTAACTCAAGAATAGAATAAACTGCATCTTCCACCTTACCAGAATAAATTGATTTTAGCAATGTACCTTTTGCTGCTTTTACGGGGGAAAGAATAGTATTAACAAGGTCTATTACATGTGATGCATAATCCAGCAGGCAGCCCCCTCCTTCGGAGGGGTCTGAGCGCCATGTATCGGCTTTCTTTTTTAAAACAACAGGGCCGTAAGATTCTCCTGTAAAGTGATAAATATCTCCAAGAGCACCACTATCAGCAATTCGCTTTACCTCTTTAAAAGTACCGATGAATTTGTTATGGTACCCTACTTGATTTACGAGCTTGTTTTTTGTAGCAAGTTTAACGAGTTCCTGACTTTGATCGTAGTTTAAACAAAATGGTTTTTCTGCAAAAACATGTATATTTTTTTCAAGTAATTCTTTAATGATACTGTAATGAAATTTTGTAGGTACTGCAACTACAACTGCATCAGGTTTTACTTGGGAAATCATTTTATTATAATCTGAAAAGCAATTAAATTTTCCCTGTTTAGTCAAAAAATCAGTTATCATATTAGAAGTATCACATACACCAACAATATCGGCATTGGCATAACCTCCTAGTATAGCTAAATGCGACAATCCCATTTTACCTGCTCCTATCAAAGCAATTTTAAGCATAATTTATTTTTTTGATTTTTTAAGTAATTCTATATATTGATCAGTAATTTTATCCCAATTAAATCGGTTGGCAATATCAATAGAACCTCTATTGGCATTGTTTTGTATTTCATCATGATGCCCTAGCGTATACTGAAGTTGCATAGATAAGCTATTAACATCTCCAGATCTAAAGGTTATCGCATTATTACCACATATAAATTTGTTTTCTACAATGTCGGAACAAATCAATGGTGTGCCTAATCCCATTACAGTGAGTATAACCGGTGAAAGTCCTTCTATCAAAGAAGGTTGTACGTAAGCGTAAGCATTTTTCATCAAGATATTGGTATCGTCACCATAAACATAACCGGGAAAAATAACTCTATTATCGGTAGTATTTTTTATTGATGCCTCGTATTCATTCGGATGGGGGGAACCGCCAATCAATACCAATTTTTTATCAGTAGGTAATTTAGAAAAAGCTTCTAATAATAAATGTAGCCCTTTGTCGGGAATGAAGCGCCCTACAAATAAAAAATATTCCCCTTTTTTGATATTAAGTTTATCTAATATTTCAATATTAGATGGAAGAGGTTTTACTTCTGAGCCATAAGGAATAAATTGATATTGCCGATTGAATTTTTTTTCAAAATATTCTTTTGTAAATACATTGTCAAATGCAACGGCATTAGGGCAATAAGCCGTTAAATAATTTGAAATAATATAAAATAACTTGCCATACCATGCCCACTTATCTCTTTTCCAGTCCATAGCGAACTGGCTTACAACTATTCTTTTTCCTGCAATTCTTAAAAATAAAGCCCATATACTATTTGCACCGCTATGTAAATGAACTACGTCAGCAGTGTTTCTAAAGATAACGTCAAAGGTAGCTTTTGCAGAATGAACTAATGTATCAAAACCAGCTTTCTTAACCGTCTTAAAATATTTTATCTGTACACCCTCGTATTCTGTATGTAATTCATCCTTATCGCCAGGGTACAGCCTGCTGTAGGCAAGCAGGCTATGACCTTTACGTACTATTCTTGGATAAAGCTCGAATGCAAACTTATCTGACCCTGCCGCGCCCGCTTTTGGAGGAATTGATCTAAATCCTCCAAAAGCAGCTATACGTAATTTATCCATGCAATTAAGCTGATTTTTTACCAGTGACGTAATTCAGCAAATCTTTTAATTTATTTCTTCTATTATTAAATCAATTTTTGCCAGATAATTATCAAATGTCATTTTACTTGACACTATTTTTGAACGTGCAATTAATCCCTCTCGATACTCCTCATCATCTACCAGTTTATTATAGGCATTAAGAATAGCTTTGTCATCATTAATAGGAACAAGAATACCATTATCATTATTAACTATATAATCTCTGGTTCCATAGCAACTTGATGCAATAATAGGGATGCCATTCTTCATACAAAAAGTAAATAGTAGTTGCCCACACGCAGAATGCTCATATTTTAAAGCTATTATTACGAAAGAAGCAGATAAAGCTAGTTCGTGGTATTCAATTTCACTTACGTTTCTTTTAATAGTAAAATTGTCCGTAAGCAAACTTGCATTTTTAAAAGTTTGTAACGTTGGGCATACTATTGTCACAGGTATTTGTGTTCCTGTAAAGGCCTTGATAACAACATCAAAATCACGGTCGCTAAGTCCTCCTGAAAAAACACTGAAAATTTTTATGTTGCTCTCTTTATTTATAATAATTGCTCTTTTATTAATATTGTTAGTAATTGGTAAATAAGTAGAAAAAATTTTAGATGCAAAAGAAGGATAATAATTTTTTACATCATTTGCCATGTCCTTAGAAAAAAACAAAAGAGCATCAGCTTTTTTCAAAGCTTTCTTTAAAAAAAAGAGCCTTATTGAACCTTCCTTTACCCTGCTGGGTGAATACAAAAGCGTAGTAATTATTATTTTAGGTTTAGTACTAAATTTTGGAAGCAAACAAAGTATAAATCCAATCATTTGCTGCCAGATAATAATATTGTTGTACTTCTTTTTATTCCTGACAATATACAAAACCGCAATACAGTAACAAATATACCTATTTATGGTTCCATTTTTTACATATGTTTTTTTCTGGCAATTAAAATAAAACCATTTTTGCCCAGTATGTATTTCGTTGTTGAGTAAACTCTCTATATCTTCAGGAGAAGTCATTTTCCAGTCTACTACTAAAAGATTTTTGTTATCTTTTGTTTTGATCATAATAATTATTTACCAAATAATGAGACTGTTACCAGTAACTACAAAGCCATTAATAAGGTAAGTTAAAAAGCCATTAAATCAATTTTTATCAATTCATTAATAATCAGCCTAAATATTTTGCATAATATTGATCAATGTATTGTTTCAATGCCACTTTCCAATCTTGCATCAAATTCAAATTACGTAATTCAAGTTTACGGTTTACAAGTCGCTCACAAGGTGGCCTTTCGGCAAAATATACATCTTTGAAATAATCAGATTTTACACTTGTTATTTTTATCGTATCAGCCAGATCTAATAATATTAACAGTTCCCTTGCTACTTCTAGTCGACTAGTCTGGCCACCACAAACCATGTTATACAAACCCCAATACTCCCTTTGAACCAAAGCTTTTACATTTTTTGCAAAATCATGGGTAAAAGTAGGCGTGCCATCTTTGTCATCTACAATAAACAATTCTTTTTTACCATCTTTCAGTTGTTGCATTAATTTCTGAATAAACTTTTTGTCCTTTTTTGGACCAGCTCCCATCATCCATCCAGCACGGCAGATTAAAAAACGTTTTGCATTTTCTGTAACGTATCTTTCGCCCATATATTTTGACCTTGCATATACACCTAACGGATTAGGTATATCCCAATCATCATACAATTCTTTTGCCCCATCGAAAATACCTGCTGTGCTTATATATAATAAAGGAATGTCGAGAGTGTTAGCAATGTAAACTGCATTTTCTACAGCCATTGTGTTAGTGGCATATGTATCTTCCTTATGTTCTTCACAATACTCAAGATTGGTATAAGCACCAAGGTGAAAGAGATAGTCAGGTTTGAAGTTAATTACATCTTTTTTGTACGCATCCAGATCTCTAAAATCTAAATACGATAACCATTCTTCATTTACATCTTTATCTGTACATTTTATTTCGTAGTCGTCTTTAAACTGATGATAAAATGCTTCGCCTAACATTCCGCCGGAACCGGCGATGTAAATCTTTTTCTTCATTATTTTATTGTTTTTTTGATTTGAATTTTTCGTTTAAGGTATTATTTAAGTTAACTAGAATTGGCTTTAATATAAAAAGTATAGAAATTATGCAGGCAAGAATTGATTTATTTTATTCCAGTGAGTTTCAAAATTATACAAACCCCTTGCATGAACTTTTGCATTTTTTCCCAGAACATTTACTAAATCATCATTATTCCATAGTTCCAGTAGTTTTTCCTGAAGCTGTAGTACATTCGCAGGTTCAAATAAAAGGCCAGTCTTATTGTCGACTACCAATTCAGGGATACCTCCAATTTTAGCCCCAACTACTGGTTTAGAAAATAAAAAGGTTTCAGCTATAGAAAATGGAAAATTTTCATACCACTCTGAAGGACATACCCCAAATAAAGAATTGTTGATTAGTTTAAAAACTTCTGCTTTGTTTTTAAATCCCAAAAATTGAACATTATTGATTCCTTCTGTCTCTGTTAAAATTTTTAGATCATCCTGAGCATTACCGCTTCCAACTATTTTTAAGACTATTTGTGTATTCTTAATAGCTTTAATAAGTGTTCTTATACCCTTTATTTCTTCCAGTCTACCAACATATAATACATATTTTTCTTTTAGCTCAATTTCATTAAAATCAAGCTCAGAATTTTTGATAAAGTTTTCAATAATGTCAATATCGTAACAAAGGTTAGATTCAAAGAGTTTTAATTTATTGAAGCCAAACTGTTCAAATTTTTGTAATAAAAATCTTGAGGGGCAAAGAAAAATATCTACAAGATCGTAAACATGCTTTTTATGATAATAATAAGCTTCAAAACTCGCTAATGCGCTTGCCAGGTAAGAATTTTTTTTGCACTTATTAATCGCACAATGATAAAAGTTCCCGGTAATGCATTTTTCACAAATTTTACCATTCGAAACAAAAGAATTTTCTGGACATATGATTTTGTAATCATGTAAAGTCCATAAAATTTTTATTCCTCTTTCATGAAGTTTTTTAATGATAGCGGGAGTTATATAATGGTGAATATTATGTAAATGGGCTACTTTGATATCATGTTCCTTAAGAATCCTATCTAATTTATACAATGCATCTGAGGAAACAATAGAAGTACTAACAGCCTTTATTCCATTTTTAAAAGTCTTATTTTTATTGAGCTCTTTAAAATCATAAGAGTCTATAAAATTTTTTGAAAAAGGCGAAAAATTATTTTTTTTATTATGAGTTGAAAAAGGTATAACCTCATGCCCATGAGACATATACAGTTTGTGAATATTTTCTATGTAAGTCCAATCCCCTCCTGTGGCATACCAAGACCAATTAACTAATAGTACTTTCATTTGTTTTTCCTCTAAACATATAACTATCTTTAATCAAGTAGAATGTTTAAGTTTATTTATTATTAAATACTTATAATAATTAAGAAAAATTTTGTAATATAAAATTAAGATGGTTCCAGTGATGAACATAATTAACCATACTCTCAGCATGAATTCGGGCAGATTTTCCAAATTCGTAAACAATATTTTCATTATTCCATAAATAATTCATTTTTTCGGATAAGTGTGCTGAGTTTGCTGGTTCAAAAAGCAGACCAGTTTTCCCATCAACTACTAATTCTGAAATTCCTCCAATATCAGATGCTATTACTGGCTTTGAAAACAAAAAGCTTTCAATAATGGAAAAAGGTAAATTTTCATAACAAATTGATGGGCATACAACGTATAATGCACCCATAGTTAATTTGAATACTTCTTCCTTTTGTTTAAATCCAAGAAATTCAATATTTGAATGACCTGAAGCAGTTTTTTTTAATAAATTAGCTTCTTTTCCAGTACCCACAATTTTCAATGTAATGTTGGTATCTTTTACTGCTTCTATTAGAATGTGTACACCTTTTATCTCTTCTAATCTTCCCACATATAAAACGTATTTTTCATGTATGTAATCGTCAGAGTTTAATTGCCGCGAAGCAATAAAATTATCTACCAATGAAATATCATAACATGAATTTGTAACTAGCATTTTTGATTTTTTAAAGCCAAACTGTACGAATTTATTTAATAAAAATTGTGAAGGACATAAAAAATAATCCACCAAGTCATAAATCTTTTTTTTGTGATAGTAATAAGCTTCAAAACTTGCCAGGGCACTAGCTAAAAACGATTTTTTCTTGCAAAGGTTTACGGCGCAATGATAAAAATCACCTGTGATGCATTTTTCACATACATCCCCATTAGAAATAAAAGAATTTTCCGGGCAAATTATTTTGAAATCGTGTAAGGTCCATATAATTTTTACACCCCGGTTATAAAGTCTTTCAATTATAGCAGGTGTTAAATAATGATGAATATTATTCAGATGGGCAACCTTAATGTCATGATCATTTAATAAAAGATCTAATTTGTATAAAGCATCTTTAGATATAACAGAAGTTCTTAGAGCTTTAATTCCATTACTAATACTTTTATGTTTATTTAATTCTTTAAAATCATAAGTATCAACAAAATATCTTGAGTACGCTGAATTTACATTCTTTGTATTATGGGTAGAAAATGGAATTATTTCATGCCCTTTTGATTCATATAATTTTTGAACATTTTCAATATAAGTCCAATCTCCACCAGATGGATACCAGGACCAGTTTACTAATAGTATTTTCATTGTGCAAGTTTGGCATTAAGCAATCGAAATAAAAACAGCAATTTCTATGGTAAATTTATTTATAAAATACGCTGACCGTTATATTTTAGATTAATTCATATAGTTAAACAATATAAATTAAATTATCTTATTCTGTTTTCACCAAATTACTATAAATATTATAAAATCTGTTGCACATTGATTCAATAGAAAAGCTTTCTTTAATTTTGTCTTTTCCACAATCACCCATCTTTTTTGCTATTTCTGGATGATCCACCATGTAAATTATTTTTTCTTCCAGCATTTCGGATGAGTTCGTAGATATTAAAAAACCTGTTCTTCCCTGTTCCACAATCTCAGCTGTACCTCCGCCTTCTGTTGCTATTATTGGTTTGGCCATTGCCATACATTCCATTATTGAATTTGAAATACCTTCCCCATGAATACTAATGTTTGTACAAAGGACGCCTAAATCGAAGGCATTTATATACTTTTCAACATTATTAATAAGGCCTGTGAAGATAATATTCTTTCCTGCATCATCACCGGCCAGTTGTATCATTTTAGAGAGGTTTGGACCTTTTCCTATCAACAAAAAAGCAAATTTTTCAGGGTACTTTTTTAATATTGATTTAGCCGAAATTATTACAGTCTCATAGTCCTTCCTTGGATGAAAAACGGCAACCATTCCTATGACGAATTTTTTATCTATTCCCATTTCCTTCTTTAATATAAAAGGGTCTTCAAGATCATTTAATCTTTCGTAATTAAACCCATTGTAAATACATATACTTTTTGATAAAGGAGCTTTATAACTTAATATACCGGCTTTTGTGTTGGAAGTAATAATATCAGCAACTCTAAAAGATATTTTTGCTCTCAGGTAATCTTTATTTTTATAACTGCGAAATGGCAATACTTCTGCGATCATGCTTGAAACAAATTTTTTTTTATGCAGGTATTTTAAAACCACTGCAACAATATCTGTCATACTTGACCAGGAATGAATTATGTCGGGTTGAAATGCTTTGGTAATGATATTTATTTTTCTAAGACTTTGAGTGACACTTTGATTTTTCCAATGTATGATGTGAATGGGGTATTTCGTTTCATAAATTTCAGGAAAATCTATGCCATCATGCATGAAAATTATTTCAAAATTTACTGGATAATACTGTTTACAGTATCTCAATAATTCTACTATTCTTCTTTCCTTGCCACCTTTTGTCAAAACATCATTTAGTATTAAAACTTTAATCATATATAACAATACCTAATTTACGATTTAAAATGCGCCATTTTTTTGGTTACCAAAAATTGAATTAAATAAAAATTATCAATTACATTAAATTAATATTTTCTTCTATTGAATGAAGATTTGGGTGGAAATAATAATAATACTTTTTACTAAAATATACCTGCCTCTTTAATAATGAATTTATCCATTGCAGCCGCTTGGAAAATGGATATTTATTTTTCAACCTAAAGTATGGAAGATTAAAAAATTACTTACCTCGTTATAACTTCTATCTCTTTCAAAAAGTCTTCAATCATAAAATATTGAGGATTTACTTTTTTTTTATGCCATTTCAAGTTGCTATCCCAATAACCAGGACAATTATCATAAAAGGCTCCCATAATAAAACAGTAACTAATCTCTACAATCTGGGGAATACTATTATCCCAAATAAAATCAAACGCTACAGACTGTGCCCCCAATTTTTGAGTAATATCAAATGCTATCTTAATACATTCCTGATCAAACAATTCTGGTTCATATGCCTTTATTCCACTCCCCGATGCCCTAAAATCGTTGTCTCTGGTATAGCGGCGAACTCCAAAGCATCGATTGCCTATTACCACCAATCGAGTATCATAATTATTATTAGGCAAAAAATTTTGAAAATATATGTAACCCATTTCACGTTGCGAAAATTTTACTAATTCCTTGGGCAACAATAAACGGCCAAAACCTTTTAAAATAAACTTTACGGCTTCAATATTTTTGTCTCTTTTTAACACCCAAAATCTGTCTTTAAACCGATCCCATCCATTTATTTTTAAAAAGCCCTTCCCAAAAGCGGTTTTAATAAATGATTTTGCCTGCTGTTTACTACGTACAAGTTTTACATTGATGGAACCGGCTCCACCCCTTAACTTGAATACTTTAGGAAAAGTTGTAGTTTCTGCCCAAGCTTCAGCTTCTTTTTTCGAATAAAATACATGAGATTTTACAAGTGGCGCTCCAATAGCTTCTAACAAATATTTTTGACCTACCTTGTCATCATGATGCCAGGATGTATTAGTGTTCGGAAATATTTTTTTGCCAATCTTTTCCAGTGAAATAGTAAGTTGCCTGGCAAAAAGTATTGCTTTATAGTCTTCCTGATTCCAATGCCACATTAGCCCATCACAATCATCTAACTTTTCTACAATGTCGGAGTCGTAACAATTTACAAGTTTATAAGAAATATTGTTTTCATCACAATATTTAATCCATCTGTCACTAAAACTATTAACTTTTTTATGTATCGCTATTTTCATTTTTTAAAAGTTTATTTTTAAACACTTCTTTGATCACATCTAAATGGGCTTCGCAAAAAGTGTAGTTAACAACAGGTAATAGAAATTTTCGAGGGTAAAGAAGATTGATGATACCGAGACGTCTCAAAATGCCTCTTAAATATTTGCTAGGTAATAAATTGATTGCAGAAAAAGCTAGTAAGTACTGTTCATTTCGGCTTTTAACAAATGAAACCCATTCTAATTTTAATTTTTCTTCATCTGCTATTATTGCTGAATATTTTTCTATTTTTTGGAATACTTCCTCTCTTTCTTCACCTTCCAGAATATCTAATACAAAGCCTTCTTTAGATTGTGTTGTGGGTACCAATTCCCATTTTATGGGTAAATCTTTATGTAAGGTAAGCTTTAAAGTAAGTCCTGTAAACCATTCAGGGCTTTCGCTTTTATAGGTAAATATCATATTTCCTAATCCATAAAAAATTGGCACATTATTATGCACTTCAAACCCACTAATACAGTGGGTATGATGACTGATAACAGCATCCGCACCATTGTCCGCAAAAAAACGATATATTTTTTTTATGCGTGGGCTAGGTAAGCTGAAATTTTCATTACCGCCATGAATAATTACTATAACAAAATCTGCTAAAGTCTTTGCTCTCTCTATTTGAGCAAAATTTTCAGTGATATCTAGTGGATTAGCCCCAGCAGTTTCTTCTGTGGCAATAGACCATTCATTTTCGCAAAAATTTACAATTGCAATCTTTAAATCATTCTTTTCGAGAACTAATGGTTTTGCAGCATCTTTTAAATTTTCTCCAACACCTGTATAAGCTATTTTGTTTTCACGACAAGCATCAATTGTACTTTGTAATCCTTGAAAATCATAATCAAGAATGTGATTATTAGCAAGTGTTACTGCAGTAATATTAAGCTGTTGGAGGAATTTAAAAATTTCTTTTTGAGTTTGTAAATGTGGGCCATTCTTAATAATTTTGTTTGCCTCGCCACCATTATTTACTGGACATTCAAGATTCACAATATTGATATCAGCTTTCTTAAAAAGAGTTTGAATTTTTTCTTGTATCAAATTTTTTGAAAGATACATTTGTGTAATACAAAAGTCTCCAGAAATAGTTAATGTTAAACTCATTACTTTTTATTTATTTCGGTAATATAATCCGCCATAATTGCTGATTGCTGTCTATAGTCAAACTTTTTTTTTGCAATTTCCCTACCCTCTAATCCAATTTGTTTTGATTTCGCAGGATTCAAAAGAGCTTCTCTCATTTTATCTGCAAATGAATCAGCACTGCCAGGAATAGCTATAAAACCACTTTTATTATCAGTAATAAAGAGGGGAATTTCTCCTACACCAGTTACGACAATAGGAACGCCTGTTGCTAAATACTCTCCAATCTTTATAGGAAAATTACCTGAATTTTGCTCATTATCGGGTTTGGCCACTACAAGTATTTGCGCATTGCACAAAATTGTAGGCATTACTTCTCTTTCAATTAATCCAGAGAAAATCACTTTATTTGTTACTTTAAATTTTTCAATAGCAACTAAAGTATCTTTGATTACCGTTTTATCGGAATTATTGCCTACCAAAACTAATTTCAAAGTTGGAAACTGATCTGAAATTTTTGCAAAAGCCTCAATTAAGATAGGAACACCATCTTTGTTTCCGCTAATTGTACCGCAATAACCAATGTAAGGAAAAGAATATGGACTTGGTTTTACTGTATTAAAAAAACTTAAATCAACAACGGTTAAAAGTTTTTTTGTGGCAGTATTGAACTGACTGACGTAATTTACTAATTTATCGCTTATTAAAAAAATGCCATCAAAAAGAGGTAATAATGTATACAGATATAAATGAATTAAAACTTTTTCTTTTTTGCTATTATTCCCCATAGCATAAGGAAGTTCCGTTCTTTCATGAAACACTTTTAATCCAAATGAATGAGCTGCTTTAATTAAAAAAAAAATCGGTAAAGTTTCAATAGTATAAATAATCAGGGCATCTGCTTTTCTTTGTCGTACCATTTTTTTTAAAATTCGCTTGGCTTTAAAAATGGCTTTTAATTTATGATAGACCTTTAAAACCTTATTTCCTCCGCTATAAAAATTAAGAGTTTTAAAAAAAATACCTTCGTAATTGAGTTCTGCTTTACCCCCCCAGTTTTGGGGTGAAAGTAGAAGGAAATTTACTGTATGCCCTAACTCAGATAGCCCTTTTCCTAAGGTAGAATGCCTAATTGCTGCAGCATGTGAATCTGGATATTGATCAGTAGAAACAAATAATAAGTTCATTTATTAACTTGGAATAATTTATATAAATAAAAATGAATGTAGAAAAAAATGAACATTTTGAATTTGAATTTACAAGTTTCCAAAATGATTGTAATTTTATTTTTGTTATATCGCCACCTTCCTTAGATAGTTTCTATAATAATATAGTAATAAGAAAAAAAAGTAAAGAAATGAACCAATATTCTTAGCCAATATCGCCCCAGTTGACGAAAATAATTTAATAAAAAATAGTGAAACTATCACCTGAATAATACCAACAATGATTGCCACCCTTTTAATGTAAGGAGATTTCCCTTTTGCACTTAAAAATTTATTTACAAAATCACCGAAGCCTTGTAAAATAGCCCCTATTGCACCAATTTTAACCAAAAATCCAACCTCTAAAAATTTAGGGCCTAAAAAAACAGCAATAAGATAATCAATACTCAAGACAGTAAATACCAATAACAATATAGACGCCATTAAAACTTTTCTAATAGCATCTTTAGGAATTTTATCCAGTTTAATAAATTGCTTAAAGTAAGAAGTGCCGACAATTGTAGGTAAAAAAGCAAATGGAATAATAAAACTTGAAGCAAGGCTATAATTACCAACTTCAATTTTGGTTATATTAAAATAACCAATAAGTATTGGTAAAATATAAGTTGATCCAACATTAAATAAGCTGCCATAATATAAATGACTGCCGTATTCCTTATTTTCAATAAATAATTCACTTAATTCTTCTGATTTACCTTTAAAAGTAAGTTTGTCATTGTAGATAAAATAAACAAAAACAATTAAATAAGTGATATAAAATAAAATGGCATTGTAATAAATATTATTTTTTGAGTAAGATTGGAATAATAAAAGAGAAAATACATATAATAAAGGTGGAAGTATTTTGTAGATAGAAAGGCTTAATAGTTTTCTTTCAGCCTGGAAAATTGCTTCTAAATAAAACATAAGTGGTTGAACAATAAACAGTGGGAACATTACCAATAGCAAATGAAATAAATTGGCGTCTAACAATTTTTGCCAAAAAACGCCAATGCATATCGTAATAACAAACATTATTAACAGGCTTGCTAAACATTGATAAAGCATATACCCCTTGAGTGTTGAAATACGTTTTGGATCATCTGTAGAAGCAATTAATCTGCCTCCAGAATAGTAAAACCCAAAGTTTACAAAATAACTAATCATCATCAGATAGTTTTGTACATATTTCCAATCACCAAAAAATTCTTTTGAGAGAAGTTTTGAATTAATTATGCTTCCAAAAAAACTGAGTCCTAGTCCTACAATAGTTGCAACATACAAAATAGGGACACTATACTTTTCAAGCTTGTTCTTCATCATCCAGTTGTGCCAATAGGGTATATTTACAGGTTTGAAGACCCATTAAAAGTGTAAAAAAATCATAATATAGATCAGGACTAATGCCAGCATAAATCGCAAGACCTAGACATCCTAAAATCCATAAAACAATAATGAGTTTTAAACCTTTAACATCCTCAAAAAACAATATTTCTGCTTTTTGGGTAAGTGGCTTTATTAAAAAGTAGAGATATACTATTAAAGTTGGTAAACCAGCCCACCATGCCAAAAAAAGAAAGAGATTATCTAAAAAAGGATAAGGACCAACGGCACTCCAATACCATACACTTATCGGACCTACTCCCTGAAACAAGAAATTTAAATCGTATTGATCAAGAAATTCAATTAATTGATTACTTCTTGAATCCTCTGATGATCGTTCGGAAAGTATTTTTAAAGCCCCTTCAATTACTTTGCCCAAGCTACTATCTGAAAATAATAAAATAGTAGCAACAAAGATTAACAAACCGGCACTAATTATAATGACAACATTTTTTAAATTTCAATTGATTTTTAAACTTTACAAAAAAATATATCAAGTAAATAAACAAATATGAGCGTGAACCGGTTGATAAAACAAAGAGGAAAATAATAAGAAATACAAATAGGTTAAGTAAGTTTTTTCTATTGTCCTCCTCATATTGCAAAAAGAAAAAGGGAAATACCCATATTAAATATACTGTAAAGTCTCTTATGGCAAAAAGATACTGCACTCTACTTGATCCCAGCCCAATTTTCCCCAAATTAATTATTCCTGCAATTATGAATACAAAAGATATCCAGTAAAACAATTTTAGTATTTTTTTAAAATGTTCACTAGCAGCAAAAAAAAGCAAGCCGAAGTTTAAATATGTTCCTAATCCTTTTGGCGAATAAAATATAGCAGGTTTTTTTATTATTACATTAAGATCATTTAAAGATGTTAAAATAACTAACATTATTATTAATAAATAACACCAAATAATATACTTAGGGAAATATTTTTTATAATAGAAAAAAGAAAGACCAGAACTAAATGTAAGTATTATATTTCCAAGAAAGCTTGCTTTAAAATGCCAGTCGAAAATTTCCTGGGTATTTATCAATTCCATATTATTTTGATAATAATACGTTTTTATCATTTTTAATAATACGCCAACAAAAATTAATATGAATATGAATTTGGGAGTGAATTTCATGAACGCATTTAGGGGAAAGAAACAATCGATAACATGATCAGTAAACATGAATTCGTGACAGAAAGAAACACGATCTCATTTTGCAGAAACTCCATTATCATAGTGTAGCATGTGTCTTAATTTAATAATCATATTATTAGCATGTACATCTCGAGATTTTGTCTCAGTTAAAAAAAATACAATTAGGAATTTCTTCTTTTAAGAAATGATTTACATCGGTTTATTGTTTTAAATGTAATCTTGCAGATTTACAAGTAAAAAATATTACTAAGGACAGACTATTGTGAGTTTCTTTAAACAGCATTTAATGCTATTCCACTATCGCCAGCAGCATATCTTTTTCTGTTAAATTACATTTTAGTAATTATGAATGCTAATAAGATAAAACTTATTCAATTTTTATCTTTCGCTATAGGATATGGCTTCGCCTATCTCAGCCACAATAAAACTAAGTGTAAAAATTGTAATTACAAATCCATTTAGAAATTTTAAAACATGACAAACTTCTAAAATGCCTTTTCATCTCCTTTAAAAACCTTATAAACAGTCAACAATATTATCCTTAAATCCAGCCAGATAGTCCAATTTTCGAGATACCACAAATCGCTGTGTACTCTCATCTTTAATTGTTCAGAATCAGATATTTCTCCTCTGTATCCGTTAACCTGAGCCCACCCGGTAATACCTGGTTTTAAAAACTGGCGAATCATAAACTGGTCTACAATTTTAGAATAATCTTCTGTATGCCTTACCATATGTGGCCTGGGCCCTACTATACTCATTTCTCCTCTCAAAACATTCAAAAATTGTGGAAATTCATCAAGGCTTGTTTTTCTTATAAATTTGCCAACCCTTGTTATTCGCAGGTCATTTTTAGTAGCTTGCTTAACATCAGATTCATTGTTAACACGCATACTTCTAAATTTATAACAGCGAAAACTTTTGTTATTTTTACCTGTTCTCATTTGGGAGAAAATAATAGGCCCTTTGGATTCCAGGTAAATTAATAACCCTAAAATTGGGATAAGCCAGGAAAGGATAAAAACTACAACTAAAAAACTTACAATAGCATCCAGTGCTCTCTTTTTTATTCGGTTGCCAACGTCATCTAAAGGCTCACTTCTTAAAGATAAAATCGGCATATCACGGATATAGTCTATATAAACTGGCTTATTTATAAATAATGAAAAATCCGGAACAATCTTAAATCGTATACATTCCTTTTCTGCAATATTCATTAGCTTATATATATATTTATTTTGTTCGGGGGTAATGGTAGAAAATATCTCCTCCACATTAAGTTCTTTCGCAATCTCTATCGTGTTACTAATGCCTGATAAAATAGGATGCTTTGATAATTCGGTTATATTTTGTTCATCTTCTGTAAACCCCAGTAATTTGGAATTAATGCCTTCCTCTTCAAAATAGGTTTCAAGTTTTTTTGCAGTTTCGTTATAACCTACAATTAATATTTTTTTTAGTAAAAAATCTTTTGTTTTAAAATGATACAAAATGCCCAGGTATACAAAACGATTAAACAATAATCCTATAGCAAAATCTATTAAGGTGATAAAAATAAAAAAACGTGAAATTTCAAATTTCCTGAGAAAGAACAGGTAAAAGAGAATGAAAATTACCCAAATTAAAAATACTTGAGCTGTACGTTTTGTAAATGATTCAAAATTGATAATATTATTTGTAGAATAGGTTCTTGTACTAAAAGAAAGTAATAGCCAACAAAGGTTTAATACCATCCAAAACTCTACATAAGAGTTAGAAGTTAGAAATCCTATTTTTTCTTTAAAAATAAAACCTGTGATCAGGAAAACGAAATTGAGAATAAAAAAATCAAAAATGATCAATGAAATTTGTAGATAATATTTAAATTGTCTGTTCATAATTAATTGTTCATTGGTAATTATTCAAAAATTTCTTTTTTAAATATAATAACCATTTGGTGAATGGGGCAAATACCATTTTAATTCCATCTATAACTATAATGTCATCTATTAAATTAATAGTATGTACACCAGCATTAAATTCACAATTTTTATCTGGTACAATTTTAAAATGATATTCTTCTGAAAATTCATTTTCAGTAAGTATATTAATTTTATTAATGGTGATGGATTCGCCGTAATGATGACTGCAGTTCTGTGCTGGTCTATATAAAACACCATCAACGCTAAAAATGTTACCAGCAGGTCTGGCCCCTTCAGGGTTATCTTTTACTGGATTACCTTTATGTGGTTTGTAAGTACCAAATAAACTATCTGCGAAATAAATATTTAACTGTTTGTGATCATTTCCGTTTTTCCCTACCGTTGCAAATAACCAATATTTGTTATTGTATTTGATAACAGTGGAATCAAGAAGCGGTAAATCACTTATTAAAACCTTTTCATTAACAAGGCTTTTGCTGGCATAATCATACTCAAAGGCAGACACTTTATTCTGGGAAGATGTTTCGGGGATAACATACATGATACCATCTTCAAAAAAAATAAAAGGATAAGAGCAATGGCTTTTGGTATCTAATATTTCTTTGTTATTAACTATATTGAAATTTTTATTTATTTGAGATAGTCCTATTTTTCCGTATTTATTAGTATTAATCATTGAAAAATCTTCATAAAGCAAATTAAGATTTCCCTCAATATCTTTAAAAATAAAAGGATCTGCTATAGAATGGTCATTGTTTTTGAGAGGTAACCATTTAAAAGATAAATTATTATTTTTTTCTTTTATTATCTGTTCAATATCACCTCTTGAAAAACCAATGCTCCATTGCATTACACAACAAAGTCTATTATAAAGCTGCTTAAATTTCATTTATGATTTGCTATCCTTCCCCAATTAAATAATAAGTAAATGCTATAATTTTCCTGCAATCCCCAATATTTTAGCCGTTTTTTTTAATAGCCAATAACTGTAAGAATAATAATCAATACACTCAACAACTTTTCCCCCGAATAAAAGCTTGTAATTATTAATCCCTTTTAAACTTTCATCTTCAGTATCTTTTGCATATCCGCCAAAATCAAATATCTTAAATCCAATTTCTTTAAAATATAAAATATCTTTTACAGTAAGATACTTATTAGCTCTGCCAATTAAATTGCGGTCGTAATGTTCATCTAATCTCTTAGTTGCTGAATGGAAATGCCGCACTATTCCTATTTCTTCATCTATAATATAACTATGTGCCGCAAGTACTTGTCCTCCATTAGTTGCAAAACTCAACTTAATAGAATTCCCCATGTCAATTATCTTTTCTTTGCTTGTAGTATAAGTATCTTTTTTAAAAGCAAAATCATTAAAAAATGACACGAATTGATCTATATCTGTACGGAAATAGCAAATAGTACCTTCATTTTCTGCTATTTTAATCTGTTGCCTGATTTGCTTTGAAAAATTGGCTTGTAGAATATCAATTGACTGTTCTAAATCAAGTTCAATAGTAAACGTGTTTTCTTTAACTCCCCAAATCTTTTTATTTATTTTATCTTTTATGTGAAAAAACACATTCAAAGAAAATAAATCATTCCATTTAAATTGATAACTAAACCAGCTCTCTTTTACCTTAAAAAATAATACTTTTTTATAATATTGAATCATTCGTGTTGTACGCTTTTTATTTTCTATAAGGTATAAACGGTTTACAATAGCTTATTATTTCCCTATTGTATTAATAATTATTTTAGTTTATAATACAAATACTAACAACCATTCATAGTATGATGAATAGTTGTCAAAAAATGAGAAATCAAAAATTTGAAATAAAAAAGGCTGGATAAATACTAAGCTAAAACTTAGTCGCTATAAATCTATATATAAAATAACCAGGCTCTAACAATTAAGATACAAGTTTATTTCCTTCAAGTTCGTAACTATACGAATCAAAGTTCGATTTTTCTAATTCTGCGACTAACATATATCCTAATGATGGAAGCCATAACTCTAAAAGAGTATTTTTAACAGAAATAACTTTCCCTTTAAAATCTATATGTGGGTCACTTATTATTTTTGTCGATTCGTTTGGGTTAACTATTTTTTTTTGCAATTTAACGTTAGAGTACTCTTTTGTAAAATACTGCATATTAATTATTTCATCGTGTTGAATTACCGCAGGTTTTCCAAGCCAATAAATAAAATTGATAACACAGCTTGTTTTTCTTATCATACCCATTTCACAATCTGTAATATTTACAAATACAAAAGTAGATAACAGGGGTTCGTATGCTGTCTTTCTCTTATTTGAATTATAACTTATAATTCGGTTCATCGGATAATAAGTCTCAATTTTCTTTTTTGCCAGTAAAGAAGCAACCCTCTTTTCGCAATGTGGCTTGGTGTACACTGCATACCAATTTCTTTTCATCTGTTTAATTTTTTTTTAAAAAAATATGCAGATTTTCAAGGATAGACACTTGCTTTTGAATGGATATTGTACTGTTATTTAGGTTATTTTATTAACCCCTGGTCTTCTTCTTAATATTATCATAACTATAGACATAATTATAACCATACCCATAATCATTTTTTAAAAACCCTCTGGTTTTAACACCATTGAATATTATTGCAGGATTTTTAATTGGGTTAACAACCATGCTTTCATCGATTCGCTTCACCAACATTTTTGGGGTAAATTTATGCCTCACCACATACAAGGTTGCATCACAAAGAGAAGACAGAAGATAGGCATCAGTTATAAGTACAATTGGTGCTGCATCAATTACAACCACATCATAGTCTGCATCCAATTGGGCAATAAGTGTTTTAACTTTACCATTTTCCAATAATTCACTTGAGTCAGGTTGCAAAGTGCCTGAAGAAATATAAAAAAGGTTGTCGTTATCAGGTATTTTTAAAATAATATCATCTATGCTCTTCTCTCCAATCAAATAATCACATACACCGGGCGGATGACCATGAATTGAAAAATATTTACGTAATCCGGGATTATGAAGATCGATATCTACTAAAACAACTCTTTTGCCAGTTAATGAAATACTTGTAGCTAAATTAGCTGCTATAAAGCTCTTTCCTTCGCCTGAAATACTGGAAGTAACCAGTATTTTTTTATGATCAGAATTAATTCCTAACGATAAAAGCGAAACCCTTATCTTCCTAAATTCCTCTGCAATAAATGTTCTAACACCAGCTTTTATAACCAGACCTTCTTTTGTTGCATTGAAAGAAACTTCTCCAATTACAGGCACTTCTGAAAGGGATTCAATTTCGTTTCTGTAAAGTATTTTAGGACTTAGTATCTCTTTCGCATTAATGAATATAACAGGCATTCCCAACGCAAGTGCTAAGGAAGCCAGGTAGATAATCATTCTTTTAGGACTGACAGGAACATTAGAAGCTTGCGCATAATTTACAACCCTGCTATCTGATATGTTTGAAGCATAAGAGAGTTCACTCTCTTCCCGCTTTTGCAGTAAGAAAGAATAAATACCATTTTTAACATTCTGGTCCCTGGTAATCTCTACTAACTGTCTTTCTTTTTGCGGTATTGAAGATAAAATACTGTTGTATGTACCACCTGTAGCATATAAATTTCCCTTACTTTGTTCAAGGTTCTTTTGCTGACTTTGAATATTACTTAAAATGGTTGGTTTAATCTGGTTAATCTGTTCTGCAATAGAAACTAATATCGGATTATTTTCACCAACAGTCATTTTTAGTTTATCATACTGCATTTGCAGTGTATTTAAATTGTTCATTTGCTGTGTAAGCGCAGGATCGTTTATTCCTAAAGTTGATGGCAAAGATCCTAAATTTCCAGACGCCGAAGCTGATTTTTCTAATTGATTTAATGCGTCAGCCTGCATATTTAAATCTCTTAATCTTTTATCATTCGTACTAACATTTTCCAAATAAAGCTGGCCTTGCCTACCAATGTCAACCGCACCCTTGCCTGTTTTATATTGCTGAAGTTTTCCTTCAATAGAGTCAAGATCTCTTGAAACAATAGCTAACCTTTCTTCTATAAATGAAAGGGTTTTTTTAGCCAGGTTATTTTTTTCGTTTAATGCAGCATCACTGTAAGAAATCATTATTTCATTTAAGATATCTTCAGCACGCCGAGGCACTTCATCTTTATAAATTAAATTAATAACACTTGATAATTTACTTGAGGCATTAACTTTAAGATTAAGAGATAGCACTTCCGCAACATTCTTAACAGGAAGTATAGAGAAATATAAAGGTTTATCATTATCACCATAAGGAATATACTTATTGTTTGGTAAAAATCTTAATTTGCCAAAAGGTGTATTTACCCATTTATTAATTGGGTAACTATAACTTTTATTTAAAATAGTTGTATTATTTTTTTCATCATCATCTTTAAAAAAAGGTGTATTTAACCATTTATTAATTGGGGCCCTATAATTTTTATTTAAAATAACTGTAGCATTTTTTTCATCATAATCAAGGCTCACTTTATCTACCTTTTTCATAGAATCAGTGTTAAATGCTTCAATAGTAAGGGGAGAACTGGTATATGCAGATAAAGATTTTACTTTACCATCCTGTGTTATGGGCGCATACAGGTGCAATTTTTTTACAACAGAAGTCATTATCGAATTGGATTGAAGTACTTCAATTTCATTTTCACTAATTTTCTTTGTATTTATCAAATCTAATGATTCCATCATCTTAGAATCATCGTAGCCTTTTTTTTCATCCTTAATGATAATAGCAGCAGAGGCTTCATACTGTGGTACCGTATATCTTACATAAAAGAAAGCCGACGTCATTGAAAAAATTAAAAAGACTAAAAACAAGGGCCAATACGGTAAAAATTTTGCCATAGCCTGCACAATGGGATTCTCCTCTTTTGTATTTTTTGTTATGGGTTGTTTTATTTTCATTTTCTAAAATACAATTAAATTATTTTTTAATCAATTGCAGGGTTAACAAAAGAACAGACAAAGCTGACAGTAAAATAGGAAGAGCTTGTCTAACAGCGCTTACACCAGTTACTTTATTTTTATTAGCCTCCACATAAACAATATCATTAGGTTGTAAAAAATAATAAGGAGAACTTAAAAAACCAGGAGAATTAAGATCCAGGCGTGTTACATTCCGTTTTCCACTAATTTCTCTAATTAAAAGAACATTGTCCTTTTTTCCATATATAGTTATATCGCCGGCTAATCCCAGAGCTTTAATTAAAGATATTTTTTCATTGGGTATTGTTATAACTGATGGTTTGGTTACCTCGCCTATTATTGTTATTTCAAAATTTAAATGCCGGATAGTAACAATCGGATCAGTTAGTAATTTCTTTTCAGTTAAGGTGGAAGTAATTTGTTCTTTTAATTCTTTCTTTGTTAACCCTGCCACTCTAAAATTTCCAAGAATAGGTAATTGAATCAGTCCTTCTGAATTTACTAAATAACCACCTGTAGATTGATTAGAACCTGTACTTGTAAAATTAGTAATTGCAGTATTTGGAGCATTAAAAATAGAAGAGGCTTCAGGATTAAGGCTTGTTATTACAATACTTAAAATGTCATTTCTCTGAATTAAAATGTTACTGGAATCTTTTGTTGAAGGAATAACACTGCCATTCTGTAAATCATTAAAATAAGTTGTTTTCCTTGTATCAACACATGAGGTTACACAAATAACAAGAAAAAATAATAAAAAAAAATTAATACTTTTTTGGTACATAATTATTATAGTTGCGTTTACATCAATTATAAAAGAATCAATAATTTCACACTTTTTAAGAAGCAATCGAAGCAATTGAAACATTACAATTGATTATGAGGTAATCATAATCTAATAAGAGGATATTCGTAGGAATCAGTGTCGCAAAGACAAATTGTTGTGGCTTTGTGTAAGATTGGATCAGAGTATAAAAGGACAGATAAAAATTCTTGTTATTTTCATTACTGCACTGTATTTGTAAAAGTAGCAATAATAAGTTAACTATCCAAAATTTGCAGCCATTAATTGATATTACATAATTATTTACAAGGAAAGAACTGGATATAAAATCATTTTTTAAATTGGTTATCTATCATATAAAATTAGCTGGCATCTGTTTTCAAGTTGCAAATAATAAATTTCCTTAATTTTTAAGGAGATTTTTATATAACTAATATTGGTTAGGATGTAGTTACTGAAAAATGATTAAACAATATTATTATTTAAACTAGCTTTTAAATCTTAAAGGCTACCTACCATTTATCTACCTCTTCTGTACTGCCGTTATCTAATGGCACCTCGTTTTCTACCACATCAGGTATTACTTCTGTTGAAGAAACTTCCTTTATTTCAACCACCTTTTTTTCTTCTGCAATATTATTAGTAGCTGATAATGTCTGTTGTGCTTCTTCGCCTTCGTATGGTGTATCATGGTTAAAGGCATCAAAGTCAAAATCTGGCATTAATTCAGTTTTAACGTGGTCAATAGCTTCTGCAAGGCCCTTGATGAATTTATTAAAATCTTCTTTGTATAAAAAAATCTTATGCCTGTCATACCCTTCAGAATCAAATCGCTTACGGCTCTCTGTAATCGTCAGGTAATAATCATTCCCACGTGTTTCTCTTACATCAAAAAAGTAAGTTCTTCTCTTACCCGCTCTTATGCGTTTACTATAAACGCTTTCCATTTTTTTGTCATTGTTCTCGTACGCCACAGTTGTATAATTTTTATTAATATTGGTTACCAAATAATAATTTACCAAGCAAAGATAAAATTGTTTTCCAAATAGCAAAATAAACCTAGTATAGATTTATACCCCCGCCATTTTTTTTGAACAGTTTATTTGCTTACATAGTAAAATATCCAAATGCAGGAAACACAAAATTGATGCTGAAAATTATATAGGTGGCTCCTTGTGCTGTTGCCTGTTATACATTTCAGCATAATAGCCATTTTCCTTTATTAATGTATGGTGTTGGCCCTGCTCTACAATGCTGCCTTCATCCAACACAATAATTTTATCAAAATCTAATAAAGAAAAAATTCTGTGCGTTATAATTATGGCCGTTTTATTCTTCAAATATAAGTTCAGATTATTCAAGACTGTCTTTTCTGTTCTTGCATCTACCGCACTCAGGCAGTCATCAAATATAACAACTGAGGGGCTTTTTATTAATGCCCTGGCAATTGAAATCCGTTGTTTTTGGCCACCGCTAAGGGTTACCCCCCGTTCGCCAATCATTGTTTTATAGCCTTCAGAAAATGATTCAATCTCACTATCAATATTAGCCAGTTGTGCAGCCTGTTTAACAGCAAAATCGGGAGCATCGTCTAAACCAAAAGCAATATTTTTTTCAACAGTTTCACTAAATAAAAATACATCCTGTGGCACGTAACTAATATTTGACCGCAAATAATTTAAATCTATATTTTTTACAGGTACGCCATCGTATAAAATAATTCCATTATCAACATCATACATTCTCAACAACAGTTGTGCAATGGTACTTTTGCCAGAGCCCGTTTTGCCAATAACCGCAATTTTTTCTCCGGGATTTATTTCGAGGCAAAAATTCTTGATGGCATAAATACCTGTATGCGGATACGTAAAATTAATGTTGGCGAAAGTAATTTTTTTATCCAATGCCGGTCGCAAAGGAATAGCAGGTACTGAAATACTGGAAGGTGTTTGTAAAAATTCATTAATGCGCTTTTGAGACGCTGCTGCACGTTGTGTCATACTCGCTGTCCAGCCAATGGCACTAACCGGGAAAGTCAGCAATTGAATATACATTACAAACTCGGCAATAGTACCTACGGAATGATGCATAGGGTCTTTTATCAAATCCAATGCACCAACCATAATAGTTATTAAGGTACTGATGCCAATCATCAGTGTCATACTGGGGAAATAAATAGCTTCGGTTTTAGCAAGACTCAGCGCATTTTTTTTGTAATCTTCACTGTTTTGTGCAAAAAATAGCAACATCGCTTTTTCCTGCACAAAAGATTTAATTACCCTGATGCCACTGTACGATTCCTGCGCATTTGTTGTAAGATCACTTAACAGCGCCTGTATACGTTGGCTTTTTTTATGAATAATTGTATTTACAAAATAAATGGTGATAGCCAAAACCGGCAAAGGCGAAAGTGCAACAAGTGTAAGTTTGGGACTTGACTTGATCATAAAAAACACACTGAACCCCAACACTGTTGCCAGGTTTATAAAATACATTATGGCAGGTCCTGCATACATCCGCACCCTGCTTACATCTTCCGAAATACGATTCATTAAATCACCGGTGCTGTGTGTTTTATAAAAGTTGGTATCCAGTTGCTGGTAATGTGTAAACACCTGGTTCTTTTGATCGTATTCAATCAGCCGGCTCATTACTATAATCGTTTGCCGCATAAAAAACATAAAAATGCCGCTTATTACCGCCAGTAAAAGCAATATAATACCACACCATAAAAAACGTTCGCCAAAATTTTTACTATCCAGTACCGCTATTATTTTATACACAAAAAAATCATACCCTTTCGGTGCTGCCTCCTTAATTGTTTTAGCAGCAGTGGCGGCATCTACTTTTTGAACAACTGTATTAACTACATAACCTGTGAGTTGTGGAGAAAGAATTCTAAAGTAATTACTCAACACAATAAAAACAATTCCCAACAATAAACGCAGGCGGTATTTCCAAAAAAAGTGATTGAGCGACGAGAGATATTTCATTAATTAAAAATAAATTATACGGATGGCAGTACAAAGCCTGTTGATGAAAAACGGGGCTGATTAAATCGCATCAAGATGATTATAAGTATTGCTTCCAAGCAGCTCATTAAAAATACCGAGCGCATTTTCATCCTGCAACATTTCCAAATGGCGTGCATGATGCAGGTCTGTACCAACAATGTCTGCCAGGTTATTTGCAAGGATGTATTTTGCTGCTTTTGCAACGGGCTTACCATAATAGCCTGTTAGTGAAAGCAGGTTTACCTGTAGTAAAAATCCCATATCCTTTAATCGTTTGTAAGCGTCGTAATCATGATGATAAAAATGGTAACGTTCAGGATGAGCCATTATGGGGCGATAACCGGCAGTAATTATTTCAAATGTAATTTGATGCAGGTTGTCGGTTGCTGAAGCATATGACTGTTCTGTTAAAATAATATTTTTATGTACCGTAAGCAATGGATTTGTGCCCCGCAGCAATTGTAAAAAATAATCATCCAGCATGTATTCTGCCGCCGCAGCAATCTGGATATCAATTTCAGCCGCAAGGCAGGCGTCCTGCAATTGCTTTAATGCCGCATTGATAGTTGCGGGTGTATTGCGGTAAAGATCACTGATGACATGTGGAGTAGCCACCGTTTTTCTGATGCCCAACGCATAAATACCTTTCACCAAATTAAGTGCAGTTGCTAAATCAGGAGCACCATCATCAATACCAGGCAGAATGTGTGAGTGTATATCCGTTGTTATAGGAAGTGTACTTATAACAGGGCCCTTTTTTTTACGTTTTAAAAATTCAAACATAACATAAAAGTATTGCAAAAATAATGTAGCTCAGTTTTTTACTTTGCGAAATAAATTATAATGGTATTGATGTAACTTAATGATCGGCTTTAAAATAGAAACAATAAAAGGAAACGGGATTTTATTTTTTTTCATCGCTAAATAATCCCTGCGGTTGGCCCGCAGCCGGATAGCGATGGTTTTATTACTCTGCCCCCCTGCCCTCATCTTTACAATCAACTTTGGCAGGTACATTGCATTAATTCTGAAACGGTAAAGGTAACGGGCCATAAATTCATAATCAGCCGCCGTAAAATAATGCGATTCATAGCCTCCAAGTTCTGCAATCAGGTTCGTTCGAACATAAAAAGTTGGATGCGCCGGCATCCATCCATAATTAAATCTAAGCCGCTTATAACTTACCCCTTTCCAATAACGAATTATATTTTGTGTTTTAAGTTGTTCCACATACACAAGGTCTCCATAAACAGCATCCACTTCGTTGTTATAAAAACAACCTACAATTTTTTCAATTACATCGGCAGATGCCAGCTTATCGTCACTATTTAAAATGCCAATAATACTTCCAGAGGCTAAAGCAATGCCCTTATTAATAGCATCATACATGCCATTGTCTTTTTCTGAAATCCACTGGGCAATGTGTTGATCATACCGTTGTATAATTTCCAGCGTGCCATCAGTAGAGGCCGCATCAATGATGATATGTTCAATATTGGGATAGCTTTGCGAGATAACTGAATGAATGCATTCCTCCAAATACTTTTCCGAATTGTATGTTACTGTAAGGAGCGTTACTTTCATTTTATTTATAAACTTTCTTAACGAAACAACAGGGTTGTTATTTTGACAAGATATAATTAATTGAACTCAAATTATTTAATTAATTATACAATTACTTAAAGTTCAACAAAAAAAATGCTAAAATCAACAATAATAAAAAAATTGGATTAGGCATTTACTTCGCAAATGAAGGCTATTGTGGCCTCGAATAAAAAGTGCTAGAAATTTTAAATGTAAGCCGTTAAGAAATCAAGGCTGTTTGAGCCAGCACAAATTTCAAAGTATTTTACTCTGGCAGCGAGTTCCTTGATTTTAGGCTTACATTTAAAATTTCAGCCTTTTTATTCGGAGCCTTGATTTTTTTTGTTTCTTTTTTTTATCAAGAAAAAAAAGAAAATAGGGTCTAATACAATAAAGTAAATGCTTTGCAAACTAAAGGCCTAATTCTATAAAAAAATTTACGGGGCAACAATTAATGCAGGCAATGAAGCAGATAAGGGCTTGTGTGAAAGTGGTATAAAGCATACCGCAGGAGGGTAAATAAAAATATAAAAAAACATCAGCAGATAATTCTGTCTGCCACTTTGGTGGCGGGATTTCCTTTATAAACCGAATATGGTTCAAGGTCTTTAGTGGCTACTGACGCTACAGATAAAACTGCATGCGTTTTGCAAAGAACTCCCGGGCATACAATGGCAGCAGCCCCTATCCATACACCATCTTCAATTATCACAGGTGCAGTTATCAAATCAAAAGTCACTTTTTTATAATCATGATTTCCGGTTAATAACAATGAACCCTGCGAAAGGCAGACCGACTGTCCAATAATTACCTCGTCTGTGTTATCAATCCAAACACCCTCGCCAATCCAGCTATCATCGCCAATTTTCAGCTTCCAGGGGTATTTAATATTAACGCAGGGTTTAATAATTACCCGATCGCCAACAACGGCTCCAAAGGCCCGAAGTAAAAAAACTTTGATGCCCGAAAAAGGGACCATTGAATTTTTTAAAACAAGTATATTGGTGAAGTACCAAAGCACCTGCTTTAGTGAAGAGGCGCCAATTACAAGCGTAGTTTTATAAAGGGCATAATTTACCTTTTTCATGAAAACAATTGATGGTAAGGTGTGGTGAGAGATGGGTGGTTAGTGAATTCTTTTGCATATTTCCACGCAGCAATTGCAAATTTATCAAATTCCTGTTGATTCCATAAGGCTGCCTTTTCAATACAATTTACAAATGCAGCCGGTTCATCCAGTGGCAGATCCCAGCCAATATTTAACTGGGTTAAATTTAGCCAGGGTGTCTGGTCGCTAATCAATACCGGCCTTCCGGCAAGGAAGGATTCAAATATCGCATGACCGAAATTTTCTCCTGTTGTGGGCAATATAAAAAGATGATGCTGTTGCAGCAATGCGGTTAGTTCATTATTACTTTTAGCTCCTAAATAGGTAACAGTTATATTTTTTGGCAGCGTATGAATCTTGCTTTTACATTCGTTCCAGTAAAGCCCGTTTTCTTCTGGCCCTACAATAGTTAAGTTTACCCGGGCTGAAACTTTTTCTAAAAATTTTATTACCAACAACAGATTTTTTATGGGTACAATACGGGCAATAAATATACAGTTAATATACCCGCTCAATTTCTGCAGGTTTTTAAAAGCAGGCTGGTTTACATTTGGAAGGTTATTGGCAATAACTATTTCACTGCCTGGAAAAAAATGTTCTATGGCCTGCTGCTCTCTGCCATTGGTGGCATGAAATTTTATTTGATGATGAACACCCGACTTTTTGTAAAGGTATAGCATCGGCTTTTTTTTATACCATTTTACAGAAAGTGCACTTTCATACAATGTACCCCTCGGACATAAAATAACAGTCGTTTTTATTATGCGCCGCAATTTTAACCACAATGGGTAAATAATAAATCTTGGTGAAAAAAACAGGTTAAGATAAATAAAATCAGGCGCTATTGTTTTAATCTCTATGGCCAGTTGTTTATAAAATTTTTTATACTGGTTGATGTAATAGATTTTTATATCCAGTTGTTTGTGCGTAATCCATTCATTGGTTGCAATACCAACGTAGGGATCAATTTCGCCATGATCTTTATCGGTTGTAAATACATAAATATCATACTCACTTTTTAATACCCTGCACATATTTAAACAACTCTGTATGGGCCCGCCAGCCTTGTACCCCGGTATAAACCATTCAATCAAAATCATTATTTTTTTGCGCTGCGTCACTGTTTGTTATGGTTTATTATTTGGAGTGCGTTGGTGAATATTGGTTGAAGGTTCGGAGTTAATGGTTGAAGGTTGAAAGTTGAAAGTTGAAGGTTTGGGTACTTCACTTATTCAGCAAGTCCTTTCAACGTTGAACTTCCATTTTTTTATTGTATTAACGTAAACTATTTTAAAGAAGTAAGCATACTAAGAAAAGAAATCAATAACCTTCAACTTTCAACCATCAACCTTCAACTTTTTTCAACCTTCAACCTTCAACTTGCTTATTGAAAATAACAAGATAAGAACCGAAATCACAACCTTCAACCTTGAACTTTTAACCATCAACTTTCTTTCACCTTCAACCTAGAACTTTTAACCATCAACTTTCTTTCACCTTCAACCTTGAACTTTTAATCATCAACTTTCTTTCACCTTCAACCTTGAACTTTCAACCATCAACCTTCTTTCACCTTCAACCTTGAACTTTTAACCATCAACTTTCTTTCACCTTCAACCTTGAACTTTTAACCATCAACTTTCTTTCACCTTCAACTTTCAACCATCAACCTTCAACTTTTTTCAACCATCAACCTTCAACTTGCTTATTGAAAATAACACGATAAGAACCGAAATCACAACCTTCAACCTTGAACTTTTAACCATCAACTTTCTTTCACCTTCAACCTTCAACTTTTAACCATCAACATTCTTTCACCATCAACTTTCTTTCACCTTCAACTTTCAACCTATTATTGAAGTATAAATTTTTGCACTAAAATTCCCTTTACTGTAGCAATCTGCAGCCAATAAACTCCTTTTGGCTGTTTGGTTACATCCAATGATTGCAATCCGCCGAGACTGGTACTTTGTTTTACCAACACCAGTTGCCCTTTTGAATTAAGAATCTTAAAATCGGCCCTGCCAATATACCCGTTCATCGAAATGTTTATTTTTCCATTGGTAGGATTTGGATAAAGGCTGAAAGGTTTGTTGTCGTTTATGGTAATCGTTCTAACATCCGAAAAACACTGGTTACCGGATTTTGCCACTACCATCAATCTGTACTTATATTCAATGCCGGGCTGCACCGCATCCGTTAAAGTATACATGGAGTCTGTAGCTACAGGTATGGCGGTGATTCTTGTAAAAGCAGCATTACCAACAGACCTTAAAATAATATACCTGTCAATATTATGTTGCTCCGCAATAGTCCACTTCAATTGCACCTGGCGGCTGTTAAGTGAGTCTGCATTAAAGGAGGCATTCACTTTTATGCTGTTCTGCGTGCAGGGATTTCTACAGTTGTTTATAGAAAGCGAGGTGTTATTCCGGATCACTTCAGCAGCGGCTTCATAAGTAGGTCTTTTTAAAAAACATGTTATTGCATTGGTCATACCTGCCCGCAATGCAGCCACCTGGTTGCCCTCTTGGGTAGTTGCCAAATCATAATTACCATTTTCAGGATCTTCAAAAATTGCTTTCAATCCCCTCGGATCATTTCTCAGGTCAAAAAAAAGACTGTGCACATCCTGCCCGGATTGCTTTTTCCAATCTTCAAAATTTCTTACGATAGTGGTGCCTCCATTAGTAGATGCATTGCTAACAGACCATTGGATATTATCCCCTTTTAATAATATATACACATTGTTATCCCAGCTATCTTTTGAAGTGGCAATACCATCATTAGTGTTGGTGTTAGCTGCCAATAAAGATTTACCCGAACCAATATCACAAATAAAAATATTACCGTTGGCAACTATCTTATTTTGCGTATCTCCTGCCCCATATACAAACCCTCCTTTTAAAACATTCCCTGGCGTATAATCGTTGTTTACTAAATGAATAACCGTATTGCGAAGTGATAAGGTATTGTTGTTTTCCATAATTACTCCCCATGTAAAATCAGTTCCGGTTGTTTTAATAAACACGTTGTCAATGGTGGCATTGATGGCATTAAAAGCAGTATTGTAAGCGATGGCATATTGTACATTGTTGAAAACGGAATTGCTGATAGCTGCATACTTTGCATTGCCATAATTATAGCCGGATAGATACCCATCTGCATAAATATTTTTTAGCAGCACCGTATCATTATCGGCCGTGTACATAAATGGGCCTCTTAACAGGCTGTCAGCAAAACCAACCACACTATCCATTTCAACGGCTCCATAATTAGCACCCCCGCTTGTGTGCATATACAAAGGCAAGGGGATATCAAGGAATATCGAATTCTTAATGGTACAATGTCGGCCAAGACCCTCGTTGTCATAAAAGGTTAATGCAAATGCATTCGTATTTCTTGCACCCGGTAAAAACAGCGAATGATTAACAGTACCACTTCTTACCACGGCATGATGAATACCTGCACCCGGACCAAATATTATTTTATTATAGTACGAATTATTACCTCCGGGTAACATGCCGATACCGCCGCCAAAACCCCTCACCCATAAATTTTCAAACCGGTTATTGTATTGAAAAGTGCTGTTGATACCATAATCTCTCACCGTAACTTCATAGCGGTACCTGTTGTTATCATTGGGAGAACTTCCATCGCTTGTATGAAGGTAAACCGGCATAGGGTTTTGATTACCAACAGGCGTATAAAAAGAACCTGCATTGTTTTCAACCTCGGTTATACCGGGCATATAGCTCAATACTTTTCTTGCAGTATAGGGGGCTGTTTTCTCCAGTTCTTTATCAATTTCAAATACACTGATAAAACTATACTGTCCAATGGCATTTATACCATAACCAACAAAACCGCTATAGGGGATGGGCTGACTAAAAGTAAAATTAGCACCCTGTTTTTTTAACCATCCAGTAGCAAACTCTTTTGTACCGTTTAATACCGCAAATTCATTTGCTGCTGAAGTGTCTGCGTAACTATTTACTTGTATTGGGTAGGAAGTTACTAGCCCCTCATCAAATACATCACCGACTCTTAACCCAAGTTTTACAATACCAGTTAAATTGGCCGTTTTTTGAAGCGCAGGTGCCATGGCTGTAATTGTTTTTTTTGGAGATGTAATGGAGGTGCCCGGAAAACTATCGTTACCAGCATTGCTTACATAATAATCCAGTTTAACCTGTGCACCACACCACACCGGAAGATGCAGCAACAATAAAAATACGGTATACCTTCCCGTACCAACTGTTATATCGTGCATACAGGCTCTTATATATTTGAAAAAAGAAATCAAAATCATGCTAATATTACTTGTTATGTGGAGGTGTACGAAATACTTATCATAAACGTTTTTTTTAAATATAGTATCAACTTTGTTAATAATTTTATCACAGTCCAACATCAGCCAGCAGTACCAATTGTTGCTTCTTTGTTTTGTGACCGGTCAAATAAATATATCATACAAAATATAACGGTATACGCTGCAATATTAAACCAGCCATGATTATCCAAATTAAACAGGGATGGCCAATGGTCATTAACGGCTATCACCATCAACGCAATCCGCAACACATTTACCAGCCAGATGATCAATAAGCCAATACCCACCCATTTTATTTTTTTTGCAAAACTACCTTTATTGGCCACAATAAAAGCAAGCCAAAAAAACATTACCCCATAGCCAATGCAATCATAGCCAACATGCACACCCAATCCGTTTTGTATTCTAATGGTGTAGGCATCTTTCAGGTAAACAGCGAACCCGAATGCCTCCAGTAATATTTTAGAGCCGTGTAGCAACAGCCATCTTAAAGCAGCCACATAATTTAAATACCGTGCAGCAACGGGCCAATAATAACCGCCGGGAGCTGTAATGCCAATCCATGCAATGGTACCAAAATACAGTACGCCAAAAGTTAACAAAAACTTCAGCAGGTATTTAAGGAAGGTCCGGTTGTATTGCAAGATTCAAAGTTGAAGGTTGATGGTTGATAGTTGATGGTTTGGGTACTTCACATTTGCTGTAACCGCTTACAACTTTGAAAGTTGAAGGTTAAAAGTTGAAGCTTGAAAGTTGAAGGTTGATGGTTGATGGTTGAAAGTTGATGGTTCTGGTACTCCACATGTAGGACAACCGCTTACAACTTTGAAAGTTGAAGGTTGATAGTTCGGCTAATCCACAATTGTTGGGCCCACTTACTGCCTGAACAATTTAATATTTTATAATCGAAGACAATTTTGCAGAAAGTAGCATACTAAGAAACGAAATCAATAACCTTCAACTTTCAACCTTGAATATTGAAACAAACACAATAAGAACCGAAATCACTAACCTTCAACCTTAAACCTTCAAATTACAACATTGCATTTCGAACCTTCAACTTTGAACATTGCATTTCAAACCTTCAACTTTTAACCTTGAATATTGAAACAAACACCATAAGAAACGAAATCACTAACCTTCAATTATCAACTTTCAACCATCAACTTTGCATTTCTAACTTTCAACTATCAACCATCAACTTTGAACCTTGCATTTCGAACCTTCAACTTTGAACCTTGCGTCTTGCCCTATTCATTTAAGAAAAAAGAATGGCCTTCTTTCTCCGGCTTAATGGTAATATAGTTGATGACCCAGGGAAAGAAAAAACGAATCAATAAAAAGAAGACGACCGCAGTCGAAAACAGGCGGCCAAAAAAGTAAGTGCTATCCATTTCAAGCGCATTAAATTCTGCGAAAAAAGCCCCTACTACTGCATAATTAAATACCATATTGTTAGAAGACTTACGCAACAGGTAGGCGTAGAAATACCTATACAGCATACCAATCACAAATAATAAGCCCATCATGCCATACAGCCCAAAATCAATATAACAATCAGCAAAATAACCAAGGCTAAAAGATGCCCCTTGTGACCGTCCGGCATAGCGAAGGCCCGTATACTTTCTTGTTTTTTCCGTGGCGTCATAAGTGCCCTTGTTGGGATTTAAAATTCTCGGGTTGGTTGTAAATTCCAACGTCCGCAACCAATTGGCCCCATTTTCAAATGGCAGCACCGCAGGTATTCGATCGATAGTTTTTGCAAAATGATACGTGTATTGTAAACGGTCTAAAAAATCTACCACCGAACCATCCAGCCCTTCGTTACTCACTTTACCAGTAAGGCTTACTAATTTATCTATGGCCTCCCCCCTTTCCACACTTACCGCCTGTGTTCTTGCACCGCCGTTTAAATAAGAACGGTATTCTGCCTTTATATTCGTCCAGACTACACCAAAAAAACCTAGCGTTATCCCTATGGTAGCTACCAACACAACCTTTTTAAATTCCAGTTTTTCAACAAGGCTAAAAATTAAGATAACCAAAAAATAAATAACCGTTTTAAAATCAGAAAAAAAGCCAAGAAATCCATTTAAAAATTCAAGCAACATAAATAAATAAAAGATATTCAACTTTTCTTTTTTTAAAACAGTCATGTATCCAAATAATAAAAAAAACAACCATTTCACTTTTACCAGGCTAAATATTACTTGTGTAAGTCCACCAAAAATGAACGCGACAGACCCTAGGAAAGAAGATGTAAAAAAAGCTATAATATAAAGGTTCATGGCCTTTTGTGTAGAGAAATTACGTACACAATCGTACAAACTTTTTCTTGATTGTGCCGGTATTTTACCCTGGTAATAAACAATGGGCCCCAATAAAAAGCACAGCCCAATACTACTTGCAACAATTGCTGTTGCCCGTGATGAGGTATTATAATTAATGTCTTTGCCTAAATAATTACACAACCAAACACCTGCGGCTATCTGCAAAAAATGCTGCAATGCAATCAGTGTAAATACACCGGGTTTATAGGGTTGCTGTAATTGGTACAATAACACATAAATAACTGCTACCGGGAAAAAAAGGTAAATGCCATTATTAAAGAGCAGTAAGCCTAAACAAAGGACAAGTAAAAAAAATCTTGACTGTTCATCTATCCTTATCCGTTTCATTTTTCTATTGTGCTATTTTATTGTTTGGTTTTTTACAAACTAAACAAGCCGTAAATTATTAAATTGAACTAAGCTACCTATTACCATGAAGGTCTACTAAATTGAATTGCTGGATGTAAACAAACCATCAACCTTGCATCTTGAACTTTCAACCATCAACTTACAACCTTGAATATTGAAAAGAACACAATAAGAAACGAAATCAATAACCTTCAACCTTCAACCCTGAACCATCAACTATCAACTAGCAACTATCAACCTTCAACCATCAACTATCAACCTTCAACCTTCAACCTTCAACCTTCAACCATCAACCTTCAACCATCAACTATCAACCTTCAACCTTCAACCATCAACCTTCAACCTTCAACCACTCACCTAAGCACCTTATTCCTTATATAGCACCCCGTTAAAATAAAAAAATTATCAAAGCCACTCAACAGCTTAAAAAAACGAACTCCCGTTTTAATCTGCCCTTTAAAAAAGGCTTTTAGCATTAGGGTGTAATAAAATATAAATTTGTTATTTCTTAATAATTTTCTTCCTTCGGTTTGTTGAACCATAGGAAGATATTCTAACAAAATTCGGTAAGCTTCTATATCTTCTTTTAAATGATAAATTAAATATTGTTCGTTTGCGCTTAATTGTCCTTTATGATTGCGTAATTGTAACAATCGCTTTTTTATAAAACCAATCGGATGATTTTTTGCCAACCTTACCCACATTTCAAAATCGCCACTTATTTTCATTCTTTCATTAAAGACGCCCACTTCATCGAGTATACTTTTGTTAATTGCTACGTTTGCAATATTTCCTGCTATGCTACCAGTGATAAAAGCAATTTGAGAATGCAAGGCTGTAGAAACTATTTCCGGTGTCCTGTCTTGCCTTACTGTGTTAATAACCGCTCCATCGGCATTAATATAATCCCTGTCCGTATAACTAAATCCTATCTCGGCATGTCGTTGATGAAAAGCAACAACTTCCTTTATACAGTCGAGATACATTACATCATCCTGAGTCCATATTTTTATAATAGGACCACTGGATTTTTCTATTAAAAAATTTAAATTGTAAAACAGTCCTTTGTTTTTTTCATTTCTATAAAGTAAAAGTCTTTTATCTTCAATCCCCTGTAGGTATTCCCAACAACCATCGCCAGAACAATCGTCAACTATCAGGAATTCAAAATCGGTAAATTGCTGTTGTAATACAGAGTTCACCGATTGCTCGATATACTTTATACCATTGTAAACCGGTAATATAATGGAGATAGCTGGCATTTTTTATTTAAAATCGCTGGTGTTTATGATGCATTTACATTGATATAAAAAAACCTTCAATTGCTGTAACTATATTTTCAAAAGAATAAAAGGAAATTATTTCTTCAGATGCGGCGCCCATCTTTTGCCATTGTTCCGGGTGGTTTAGTACTGTGTTTATAGCATTGTACAACAGATCCATTTCGCTGGTATCAAACCCAAAACCATTTTTACCATTTTGCACTAGGTCAATGGCACAGCCACAGGTATTTCTCACAATCACTGCCCTGCCGCAAGCCATTGCCTCATTTACACCAAGCCCCCATGTTTCGCTTACAGAACAAAGTAGAAAAAAATCAGCAAGCCTGTACAACACGGGCATTTTTTGCTGGTTTTGAAAATCAATAAAATGTATTTTAGGATAAAGTGCAGCCAACTGTTTTAGTTTTTTTTCCAGGGGGCCATTACCTGCTACAATAAAATTTACCGGCTGACCGGTAAACCTTTTTGCAAAATCAATAATAAAAAAGGGATTTTTAATTGCTTCAAGTTTGCCCGCATATAATACAGTTAATACATTATCTGAAAGGCCCATTGTTTTTTTCCATTCATTTGCTTCCGATTGATACCGGTTGGTAGTATCTGCAAACCTGTCATTGTCTATCGCATGAGGCGCAAAAATAAGTTGATTCTCTTTAAGACCATATTTAAGAAAATACCTTTTGTTTTCTGTACCTACGTGCAATGCATAATCGATAAAACTGAATACCCATTTTAAATAAACACTCCTGGCAAATGATTTTATGAAGGATTGACTTCTTAATAAAGTAGAATCGCCTCTAAACAATATCGGTATTTTTTTATGAAAATACCTGATGCATTTAAAATGGCTTTCAAAATTCCATCCAAACACCAACACGGCGTCCGGTTGCCATTGCTCTACCTCTTTATTTAAGCTTGGATTAACGATGCCGTTCCGGTGATGCGAACCTGGATCTTTTGCCGTATTATTTACAAAGCTGTATTGATATCCTTCCAACAAGGGGACATCCCAATGAATCGCTTTACCAAATCCTGGGTCATATTTTTTTCCAAGTTCTAGTTGCCCCCAAGTATAAAAAACCTTGGGCTCTATCCTGCCACCTTCGTTCAGCAACCTGAACCAGGGTGCGTTGTATTGGATTGGGTGGGTGGTAACAATGGCTAATTTTTTTTTATTTTTATTGCCCACAGACTGCATTTAGTAGTTCACCCAATAGTTTCGTTGTATTTTTTGCAGAGTAATTTCCAAATAGATGATAATCGATTTTTGAAGCATCGTAATTTTGTATGAATATTTTAAATCGTAGCATGGCATTCACAAATTGGTGTTCAATAAATTTTATACCGGCCTCATCTTTAAAACCGAGTACTATACCTGCTTTTGAAACAGTCAAAATTTGTACAGCGGTGCTTTCTTTGTGCAGGACAGCAAAAATTGGTTTTGCGGAAAGTACCCCCTGGTAAATTTTTGACGGCGTATAATGCGGCTCTGTACTACCCAAAATAAAAATGCCGTCGGCTATATTTAAATGCACCAAAACATCAAGGTACGCAATACGTTGAGGGTATTCATATACAATAGTCTGCCACAAATTGTATTGCGTTGCAAGCAATCTAATATTATGCGATGCTGGATCATTGGGCCTTTTTCCGGTACCAATGAAATGAAATTCAACCTCCTCAAAAATGGCTCGGTTTGCGTGGATGGATTTAAAAATTGCTTCCAGTGGTGCATAAGCCTTAGGCAGCATGGCGCCCGCATATACCAACTGAATTTTTCCCGTTTTTTTTTCAAACAGGTAGGGCGCAATGGCTATCTTAGCAATGGCTGCGTGATCGCTTTCCTCTGCTCCATAGGGCATCGCACCAAACAGGGCGTTCTGTAGTAAATGGGGATTTCTTTCCATTACACCTTTATAATAACCTTCAGCAACACCTGTAATCAGCGAAGCTTCTTTTACAGCGATGGGCTCTAAAAGTTTAGCTATTTTGGTGCTGAACCAATGTCTTGAAAATACTTTCTCACTTCCTGGAAAGTTATGAACCCATGGATCAATATAATCAATGCCATATTTTATTTTGGTGCTATGATGCAGCCAACGGCCCAACAGTGCGCAATAAAAAGATGGGATAGGGATGTATAAAAAATCAATTTTTTCTGATTGAATCAATTGCTTCGCTTTTTTATATAATTGAAAAAATGCCCTTAACCCGATATCGCCAATTATGCGAAATTTACCCAGCTTAAAAGCCTTTACTTTTTCAATGCGCAAATTGCCGGGCAATAATTTTACCAGGTTCCAATCTGGTATTTCTTCATAATATTTTTCATGTACCGTTAAAATAATTGGCAACCATCCAAAGAAAGGGAGGTGTTGAGCAAACAATCTCGGCCGGTGTACACCTGCAAGATTTGAAGGTGGAAAATGTGGATATAGGATTAAGATTTTTTTCACTGGTTTTATGGAGTGGCAACATATACCAACTGGTATCCAAACAAACCAGGCGATATTTTTTTCAAGATGTTATACACCTTCGCCGAAGTTTTTTTAGATAGAATTTTTGAAAAAAAGGAATTTGCCGGTAACTGGCCAGTAACCGAATTATATATTACTTGAAAACCGTTATCCTCTAGTAAAGCTTTGCCCGTTTTAAAAGTGTACCATTTAAAATGAGTATTGTCCAACACCCCTGACGTTTGGTAATTAAACTCGCCTCTCATTAATTCCCACCTGGAAGCATAGTGAAAGAGGTTTGGCAAAGCCACCACCATTTTCCCATCTTCTTTAATACAACATTTTATATCATTCAGTAACTTTTCGGGATAACAGATATGCTCCAACACATGTGAGCAAATGACATAATCGTATTGCCAATTCTTAACTTCTTCTGGTAATCCATTTTCAAGATTAAAAAGATATCCTTTTTGCAAAAATAAATTTGCTTCCTTAAGCTCATTTTCAGAAATGGTAATACCATCTATCACAAAACCAAGAGGTTTTAAAATTCTGGCATTGTCTCCCACACCACATCCAATATCTAAAACCTTACCTGGCTTCTTGAGAAAATTCAGTACCTCTTCATTACCCGTATTGCTATAGCTTTTATTGCCAATATTTTGCATATTTTATTTGCTTTTAAATACTCTTTGTATTTCCATAATTAAACACCTGACTGAATTTTATTCTGAGCCGATGCACTGTTAAATGATGACAAATGACGGAAATGTTGTGTCAATCTCCTGCACGGTGTACGTCAGATAAATTTAAGTTTGAAAATATTGAAAAATAATCCGCATTTTTTATTGAAAAATAGCTTCCCATTTTTCTTTCAATACCGCTGATTCATTTTCCCAGTTGAAAGCAGCAGCATTTTTAAAGCGTTTACTTCTTAGCGCTCTTATCTGCTCTTTATCTTTTACTAATCTTTCAAATGAATGAGTCAACGATTCTTTCTTTAAAGAGCTGCAAATACCATGGCCCGGATGGTGCTGCATAAATAATTGCTGTGCCAAAGTATCTGAGGCCAGGATAAAAAGCCCGCTCTGAAAATAGGTCAATATTTTATTAGACAAAGCAATAGTATTATTTAAATCTTTACCCGGTTCAATGGCAAGGCCGATATCAAATTGCCCTATCATTTTATTTAGTACTGTGGGGTGGACCGAATTTATGATGCTAATGCCCTTTTTATCTTCTATTTCTTTACTGCAAAAAGATTCAATTGGGTTACCAATAAGAGTTAGTTCAAACACATCATCAAAAAAAACAAAGACGGAAAGCAATTCTTCCAATCCTCTACCCTTGTCAATGTTTTGCGAAAACCAAACCAATTGAATTTTTTCTGTTATTACAGGAACAACATCCTTAAAATTGCTGCCGGGAAAAAAGTTATTTATAACAAATGAACATGGATTGCTTACCCCCAATAACTTTTCGCAGTACTGCATAATTAAGGGTGATCCATAACTGGCATAAGTGGATTTTTCAATCAAGTTTTTCATCAAAATACTTACGCCTTTTTTTACAGTAGCAGGTATTGTTTCACCGGGATGATAGTCCTCAATATCCAGTGCAAAGGGTATTTTATTTTTTTTTGC
>Ga0209724_1000219_pt1 | contig 61113 bp, 52 predicted proteins | sample grotaG_FD_184143 | JGI IMG/M metagenome (GOLD analysis project Ga0209724, IMG submission 184143) | Glacier valley bacterial and archeal communities from Borup Fiord, Nunavut, Canada, to study Microbial Dark Matter (Phase II) -... | ecosystem: Environmental > Aquatic > Freshwater > Ice > Glacier ...
CGCCGGCCACCGCACCGGTCAACACGCCACCGTCGCGCAGTTGCCGCCACTGGGTGATCTGCGAGGAATACAAACCCTCACGACGCAGATACTCACCACCACCACCACCACCACCACCGCCGCCGCTACGCTCTTGCGCGACGTCGACGCGGAGGGCGCGACCCTCGAAGTCTTGCTGGTTCAGGTCGTCGAGCGCCTTCTGTGCGCCCTCGGCCGTCGCCATCTCGACAAAGCAGAAGCCGCGCGACTGGCCGGTCATCCTGTCGAGCATGAGCGCGACTTCCTTGACCTCGCCGCAGGTGGCGAACTTCTGCTGGATCAGATCCTCGGTTGCGTGGAAGGGCAGATTGCCGACGTAAAGACGATTTCCCATGACTGACTCACTCGCTGATGCGGCTCGAAATACACACCCGCACCCGCCGCTTATGGGTGAAGGCTTTTACGATCTCAACGAGATCGCTCGCCCTCACTGACACCACGTCAGAATGAACGCAGGCGTGGCATACCACGCGCGCACCCGAACGGGGGCTAGGGAAACAGGCGAGTTGCCGAATCGACCGCCGCGCGCCGGACCCGTGCCACGTCGAGGGTGAGCAGCTCGCGGTCGCGGACGACGACCGCGCCATCGACGGCGACGTGACGGACGTCGCTGGAGCGTGCCGCGTAGGCAATTTGTGACCACGGGTTGGCCGCCGGAATCGTGTGCAACGCGGTGATATCGACCGCGATTATGTCGCCGCGCTTGCCCACTTCGAGCGAGCCGATCTGGTCGCCAAGGCCCAGCGCGTTCGCCCCACCTCGGGTGGCGATCCGCACCGCTTCGGAGGCGGGAAGGGTGCGTGGGCCCGAGCGTGGTTTGTGGAGCAACGCGAGCAACCGGAGCTCCTCGAAGGCGTCCAGGTTGTTGTTGCACGGCGCACCGTCGGCGCCCAGGGCGAGCGAGACCCCCGCGGCGATCAATTCAGGCACCGAGCAGATGCCCGATGCGAGCTTCAAGTTCGACGACGGGCACGTGCAGACGTGCGCACCACGCAGCGCGAGCAGGGCACGTTCTTCGGGTGCGAGATGGATCGCGTGAGCGATGCACGTGTGCGGCCCGAGCAAGCCGAAATCATCGAGCACGTTGATGTTCGCCTTGCCGAACCGATCGCGTACGAGCGCGACCTCGCCCGTGTTCTCGCTCGCGTGCGTGTGAATGCCGACCCCGCGCACCTTCGCTTGCGTGCCGACCTCGCGGAGCAGCTCGTCGGTGCACGACAGCACGAACCGAGGTGCGTACGCGTAGCGCAACCGACCCTTCGCGGCGCCGTGAAACTTCGTGATCAATGCGGCCGATTGATCGAGCGAAGCGCGTGTGGTCTCGCGCAGGCCGGCCGGAATCTGCGGATCGGGCGCGTCCATCATCGCCTTGCCGATCGTCGCGCGAATCCCCGAGGCTTCGGCCGCGGCAAAGAACCGCTCGGTGTGATGGACCGTGGCCATGTCGAGGATCGCGGTCGTGCCACCGAGCAACAGCTCCGCACACGCGAGCTCGCCCGCAGCCGTCGCGGCTTCTGGATCGAGCGCGGCTTCGTACGGCCACACGACCTGGCGCAACCAATCGAGCAATTCGAGATCATCGGCGCGACCACGCGCGAGCGTCTGGCAGGTATGGACGTGCGCCTGGACGAAGCCGGGCATCACGACGCAGCCGGCGCTATCGAGGATCGAGTAGGCGCTGGTGGTCGGTGTGTACGTGCCGCCGACCTGGACGATCGCTCCATCACGGGTCGCGACATCGCCCGCGAGCACGCGATGTTCACCATCGATCGTCAGGATCGTTCCGCCCCGAAAGACGACCTCGCCCATCGGTTACGGCAGCTCTTTGCCCGAGAACGAATCGGGGAGTAGCTGGGCGAGCGTCCACGAGCGGCGCTCGCCCGCGGGATTGATCGCGGTGACGCGAACCTTTGCGGGATCCGCGGCGAACTCGCGCAGGACCTGCCGACAGCCCCCACACGGCGCGGACGGTGGCGACGCGCCGGTCGCGACGACCACCGCTTCGAGACCGACCTTGCCATTCATGACGCCATTCATGACCGCGGCGGCGATGGCGTTGCGCTCCGCGCACACGGAGAGCGGATACGACGCGTTCTCGACGTTCACACCCGTGAAGATGTGGCCGTTGACCTGGACCGCGGCACCGACGTGAAACTTCGAGTACGGCGCGTACGCCTTCGCTCGGGCGTCGAGCGCGCGTTGTTCGAGCTCGGGTGCCGATTTCGCGACCGACCGCATCCGTTCACGCGCCTTGATCGGGCTGGTCTTGTCGTTGTTGTGGTCTGCCGACGGCGACTTCATGCGACCTCATCTCGCGCGACCAACGCGCCGATGATCGCATCGAGCAGCGCTTCAAACGTGGAGCGCACGCGCATCGCGGTTTCGGTGACTTCGTCGTGGGAAAGTGCCTTGCCGGTGATACCAGCGGCGTGGTTCGTGATGCACGAGATGCCGATCACGCGCGCGCCCATGTGAGCCGCGACATCGACTTCGGGCACCGTCGACATGCCGGTTGCATCGGCACCGAGGATCTTGAGCATCTTGACCTCGGCCGGGGTCTCGTAGGTCGGGCCGGGCATCGCGACGTACACGCCTTCTTGCAGCGTGATCTTGGCGGTCGCGGCGGCCGTTTTCGCGAGCTCGCGGAGCTCGGGCGCGTAGGCACGCGTGAGATCGGGGAACCGTGTGCCGAGTCGATCGTCGTTCGGGCCGCGGAGCGCATGATCGCGCAGCATGTCGATGTGGTCGCGGATCAGCATCAGCGTGCCCGGCGGCCAGCTCGGCTCGAGCCCACCCGCTGCATTCGTGACGATCAGGACCTTGGCACCGAGCGCGATCAATACGCGTGCAGGGAACGCGACGGTAGCCGCGTCATGACCTTCGTACATGTGCACGCGGCCCTGCATCGCGACGCAGCGCGCACCCTTGCGCGTGCCGAGCACGAGCTTGCCGGCGTGACCCACGACGTGCGAGTGGGGAAAATGCGGGATGTCGCCGTAGCTGATCGCCTTGGCGCCCTCGAGCTTGTCGGCGAACCCGCCCAGGCCCGAGCCGAGGATGAGGCCGATCTGCGGTGCCCCGGGGCTGGAACCGCGCTTGATCGCCGCGACCGCCTCCTGCACGCGATCATAGAGACTCGGAAGGCTCATCGAAGAACCTCGAGGATGCGCGAGCTGCGCAGCACGAGTGCGGGAGAATCGGCAGGCACGATCACGAACGCCTTCTCGATCATGGCACGCGCTTCGGCAACCCTGCCATCTCCTGGCGCTAACCCGTGCTGGAGAACGATCTGAGGCGGTGCGTCATGCTCGACGACCTCGCCGAGGTATGCGTCGACGACGAGACCCGCCGACGGATCGATCGAGTCTTCCTTGGTTCGCCGCCCCGCACCGAGGATCAAGGCGGCGATGCCAAGCGCTTCGCTATCGATTGCCGTGATCCGACCGGGCGGTAGCGCGAGCTCTTCGCGGTGCTTGGGCTTGGGCAGGACCGCTCCCGGCGTATCACATACCTTCGGGTCGCCGCCTTGGGCCTCGACGAGCTTCCGAAACACCTCGAGCGCCGAGCCGTCGGCGAGCACTCGTTCGATCTTCGCGCGACCTTCGACCGCATCCTTCGCGACGCCGCCGAGCACGAGCATCTCACCACCGAGCACACCGACGAGCTCGCGCGTATCGACGGGACCTCCGCCTTTCAACACTTCGATCGATTCGCGAATCTCGAGCGAGTTCCCGATCGTGCGCCCGATCGGTGCCTCCATGTCGGTGAGCACGCACGTGATCTTCTTGCCGGCACGCTCGCCGATCGCGCGCATCAACGCGCACAGCGCGCGTGCATTCTCGATCGTCTTCATGAATGCGCCGCGTCCGACCTTGCAGTCGATGACGAGGCCATCGATGCCCTCGGCGAGCTTCTTCGACATGATCGAAGACGCGATCAGGGGCAGCGACTCGACGGTGGCGGTGACGTCGCGCAGCGCGTAGAGCCGCTTGTCGGCGGGTGCGATACGCGCGGTCTGGCCGATCAAGCACACGCCGAGCTCGTCGACGAGCTGCACGAAGCGCTCGACCGAGAGGTCGACGCGAAAGCCAGGGATCGATTCGAGCTTGTCGAGCGTGCCGCCCGTGTGTCCGAGCCCACGCCCTGAAACCATCGGCACCGCCACGCCGCACGCGGCGACGGCCGGGGCGAGCGGGATCGAGATCTTGTCACCGACGCCGCCAGTCGAGTGCTTGTCGACCTTCGCGCGCTTGATCGCCGACAGATCGATGACGTCGCCGGAACGAGTCATCGCGTCGGCCCAGGTCGCGAGCTCGGCATCGCCGAGACCGTTGAAGTAGATCGCCATCGTCATCGCCGAGACCTGGTAGTCCGGGATCGAGCCATCGGTGAGGCCCGCGATGAAGAACCGGATCTCGGCTTCGTCGAGCGTGAGGCCATCGCGCTTCTTGCGAATGAGCTGGACGGGCAGCATCGCGGGCCTAGGCCAATCCGAGCGACAGGAGAAGGCCCGCGGCCGCGGTGATCGTGAGCGCCGCACCGGCGAGGATGAACCCCCGGCGCCGATCGGGAGGCTTGTTGAGCCCGCGCACACTCGTGAACAGGCCGGCGAGCCCGATCACGACGAAGAGGGCGATGAGCGCGATGACAATCGGAGGCATCAGTAGCCCTTCGATTTTCCGTCGGACTTGTTCGTGACGATCGCGATCGAGGCCGAAGCGCCGAGACGGTTCGCACCGGCCTGCGCCATCTTGATCGCATCCTCGGCCGTGCGCACGCCGCCCGAGGCCTTGACGCCGAGCTCGCGACCGACGATGGAACGCATGAGCTGGACATCCTCGACGGTCGCGCCACCTTTGGCAAAGCCGGTCGAGGTCTTGACGAACGCTGCACCACCGAGCTTCGACAGCGAGCTCGCGATGATCTTTTCCTCGTAGGTGAGCGAGCTGGTCTCGAGGATCACCTTCACCGCTGCCGGCGCCGAAGCCTTGACCACGCGACAGATATCCTCGAACACGGTCTCGTAGTCCTTCGATTTGAGCGCGCCGATGTTGATCACCATGTCGACTTCTTGCGCTCCGGACCGCACCGCATCGCGGGCCTCGTAGGCCTTCGCCATCGGCGCCATGGCGCCGAGCGGAAAGCCCACGACCGTGCACACCATCACGCCAGAGCCCGCGAGCAGCGACTTGCAAAGCGGCACCCAGGTGGTGTTCACGCACACCGACGCGAAGTGGTACTTGCGCGCTTCCTCGCACAGCTTGACGACCTCGTCGCGCGTGGCCTCGGCCTTCAACAACGTGTGATCGATCATGCCCGCGATATCGGTCGGCACTTCGCCGATTCCGGGCGCTGCCGCGATCCGCGACATCCCGACTTCCTCGGCCGCCCGCACGGTCCATGGTCGGCGCACGACACACGAGCCGCAGCTCGCGCAATCTTCGCCGGGTGCGGCGTCATCGTCACACGCGCCGCGATCCCGCGGGATCACGTTGAGTTTGGTGCGAGGCTGACCCTGCATCCGCTCCTGAACGCGTTGGGTTATGAGCTCGACGAGACGATCGACGTCCGACATGCGGCCCGCATTATAGTACGAAGCCGCGTACAATTACGCCCGTGGGGCGCCATTGGGTCGTGGCCATCGGCCTGGTCGCCAGCGTCGGCTGTCGCCGCAACTTCGACCCGCGTCCGGAGCACGGCGACGGTCAGGGCTCCAGCGGCGATAGCGATGCGGGTAGCTCTGCGCCGATGGATGCGCCCCGCGCCTGCATCCAGGCCCACACGGTGGCTTGCGCCGCAGCCGGCGGCACCTGCGATGGAGACATCTGCACGATCACCGCGGGGTTGGTGGGTGGTGCCTCGTGCCCCGCGATGACCTGCAAGGTGATCTGCGGTGCGAATCGCTGCGACACGAACACCGACCTGATCTGCGCCCCCGGTGGCGTGTGCGACTTCCAATGCGCCGGCGCAAATTCGTGCGTTCAGGAGAACTTCGTCTGCGCCGGCGCGACCTGCGAGCTGCACTGTGCGGGTGAGAACAGCTGCATCCAGAGCCAGGTCAATTGCAACGGCGGCACCTGCACCGAACGTTGTTGCGGCACGTTCGCGTGCTCGCAAAGCACGTGCAGCACGTGTGGCGCCGGCACGTGCCCGTAGTCGGTCGTCAGTCGATCGTCAGTCGATCGTCAGTCGATCGTCAGTCGATCGTCAGTCGATCGTCAGTCGATCGTCAGAATGATCAGCGTGTGCTCGTCGCTATCACCGGCGACGGTGACCTTGTACGCGATGCCGTCGCGCGTGATGTACCAGTGCGTGTGCAAAATATCCTCGACGTACTCGTCGTCGATCTTGAAGCCTTGCTGCGCGAGGTTGACCTTGAGCTCGATGATCACCTCGGGCTGACGCCGCGGCACCTTGAACGTATGATCCGGCGGCGTGTCTTCGACCGTCGACGCATCGCGCGGCACGGGAAAGCCGGCGGGTCCGGGTTGAAAATTGACCGCATCGGCCGCCGAGCCCGAACCAGCTCCCGCGCCCGGCTCGAGCACACGCGTCGGGACCACCTCGCCGGTCGGCTTGCCACCGCCGCGCTGCGCGCATGCCACCCAGCCCACCGCCGCCAAGAAAACCAGCGACCGGATTACACGGATCACACGAAGCTCACAGAGCTCACGGATCTCACGGATCCTTCGCGACCCGGAACGTCACGTCCTTCTGCTCTTTATCGGGACGCTGGAGCACCTTGCCGTGTTGGCGCACGGTGCGCTTACCCTCCGGTGATTCGACCCATTCGAGGATGCCGTCGGCAACGACGACACCGGGTGTCACGACCGCGGCATCCCATTCCTCGCTGCGTAGCAGCCGACCGCCGCGCGTGCTCGCGTACGAGCGCGCGCCGTCATAGCTGACCATCACGACCGGCCCGTCCGCCGCACCTGGTTGCTCGTGATCGCTGAACAGTTTCTTGAACGCCGAGGCAGGCACCGGCGCTTCGTCGACGAGGAACCACGGCGAGCCATCGGGGTGCTTGACCATGATCATGGTCGTCGATTTCGAGTCCGCGCTGCCGGAGCTGCCGGAGCCTCTCGGCCGATCGATGACCGAGAAGCCGCCGTTGCTACCGCCGCTTGCCTTCGTGGGTGCATCGGCGCGCGTCATGAAGGCAACGAGCCCCGCGACGAACAGGGCGAGGCACGCGAGGGTTAGCACGATCAACCACGCGGGGAGGCTCGCCTTTGCGGGTGCGGTATAGCCGCCATCGCTGACGGTCGCGGATTCGTCGGCGAGCGGCGCGCCGCTGCCGGCGGGCAGGTTCGTGACGATCATCGGCCGGCTGCGCTCGCGCGATGCGAGCAGCTCCGGCACCGAGCCGGGATCGAGGCGGGCGAGGATCGCGGAAAGGCGCTGCGTGAGCTCGAGGTAGCTCGGCCGGTCGCTGGCCTTCTTGGCCATCAGCTGCATCGCGATCTGTGCGAGCTCGCGATCGATCGCGGGGTTGCGCTCGAGCGCATCCGGCGCGGGGTTGCGCAGGTGGCGCGCGACGACCTTGAGGTACTTGTCTTCGGCGGGGCGACCGGTGCGGAACGGCGGGATGCCGGTCAGCAAGAAGTACAGCGTGCCACCGAGCGCGTAGATATCGACGCGCTCGTCGATCGGTTCGCCGCGTGCTTGTTCGGGCGCGATGTAATCCGGCGTGCCGACGACGACACCCATCGCGGTCAACGCGGGCTCGCTGCCTGGATCGACCGGCTTCGCGAGGCCAAAATCGGTGACCTTGACCTTGCCGTCGGCGAGTCGCACCAGGTTCGAGGGTTTGACGTCGCGATGGATGAGACCGGCTTTGGCCGCAGCCGAGAGCCCCTGCGCCGCGTCGAGCATGACATGCGCGGCGTCGGCGGAGCTAAGTGGCCCGTTCTTCTCGACGGTGGTGCCGAGATCGATGCCGTCGAGCAGCTCCATCGCGATGTACGGCCGGTCGTCGAAGCTGCCGGTCGCGAACACCTGCACGACGTTCGGGTGGCTGATCGCGGCGACCGCGCGGCCTTCGCGCACGAACCGTTTGCGCAGCTCGGGGCTGTCGCGGTGCTTCTCCGAGAGCAGCTTGATCGCGACCTTACGATCGAGGCCGGTGTCGACGGCCTTGAAGACCTCGCCCATCGAGCCCGCACCGAGCTGGCCCTCGATGCGGTAGGCACCGAGGATCGTACCCGGGGTGGGATTCGCCACGCGATTACTCTACTGCGCCCGCAGGCCGTTCAATAGCCGGGCGGCGGACCATCTCCACGCGATGACAAGTTCTCGAACCGGGTGTAGCGACCCTCGAAGTGGGTCTCGACAGTGCCGGTGGCGCCGTGGCGGTTCTTGCCAAGGATGACCTCGGCGATGTTCGGGGTCTCGGATTCCTTGTTGTAGACCACGTCCCGGTAGATGAAGAGGATGACGTCTGCGTCCTGCTCGATGGCGCCGCTATTATGCGAGATGATCGAGTAGTTCGCGATCCAACTCGCCGGTCCAGGCACTGTTAAATCGAAGACCTGCTCGGTCCCAACCGATTCGATCGCGACGATCCGGTCCCAGAACAGGTCGCTCGTGGCATTCTCACGCAGGAAGTCATCGCCAGGCTCTTCGGCGCAACTCGAAAGCAGTGCTCTCGAGGGTGCGAACGCAAACGGCGACGTGTTGTGTACGACACCTCGCGAGGCTGACATCTGTGCGGGGGAAATGCTGCGCGCGCCCATCGCGGCATGGACCTCGACAAACACCTCATGCGGGATCGTATCGACGTTCGTGTTTGCGACACGCTCGGCAAGCACTCGTTCCAGCTTTGTTGCTTGCATGCCCGAGACGTCGACTGTAACGGCTAGTTTTGGCAACTCGCGCGCGACTGCCAGGCGATCTCCGACCGCTAGCTCCTCGAGCCGCTTCCAGCCGACGGCACCGTACAGACGGTGCTTCGCGGTACATCGGATGCTTTGCCCCCTCGCGAGCCTGATTTCGAAGACCGGACGCGTGCCGACACTCCAGATCTTGTCGCTCTTCGCCGTGATCACGCGCTCCGAAGCAGCCATAGCGAGCACTTCTGGCGTGGTTCCGACGAGCGATGCGATCGGTACGTGTCGGCCATCTGCAAGTGCGACCAGCGTGTCACCCGTGACACATTCACGCAGATCGGACAGCTGTGGCCGCTTGTCGGTGCGCTGCTCGAGCGAGCGGTTGAGCTGCGACAGCGCGAGGACCGGGCAATGGATCTCTTTGGCGAGGCTCTTCAAGCCACGCGAGATCTCGCTGATCTCCTGCTCGCGTGACGCCTTGGCCGCCTGCGCCGAGCCGCGCATGAGCTGGAGGTAATCGATCACGATGAGGCCGCACTTCTTGGCCGAGCCGTCGCGCGGGAACAGCACCGGATCTTGACGGAACCGACGCGCGCGCGCGCGCACTTCGCGGATCGACAGGGCAGGACTATCGTCGATAAGGATCGGCGCCTTCGACAGCGTGGCCGCCGCGTACGTCAGGTTCGTCATGTCCTGACGCTGGAGCTGACCCCGACGCAGGGAGGACGAATCGACCTTCGCTTCGGAGCACAACATACGTTCCGCGAGCTGGGTCGACGACATCTCGAGCGAGAACACCAGCACGGGCCAGCCGCCGGTGGTTGCCGCGTTCTGCGCGAGCGACATCGCGAACGAGGTCTTGCCCATCGCGGGCCGTGCCGCCAAGATGATGAGCTCGGTCGGCTGGAGCCCGGCGGTCTTCGCATCGAGATCCGCGAAGCCGGTCGGGACGCCGGTGATGCCGCCATCGGACTTGAACCGCTCGTCGAGCGAGCTGAACACCTTCTTGACGAGGCTCTTCATCGGCTCGGGGCCGACCTTGTCCTTGCGCTGCGTGACCTCGAAGATCTTGGCCTCGGCCGCATCGAGGTAGTCCTTGACCTCGAGGCCGTCGTCGAAGCCTTCTTCGACGATCTCGCCGGCGGCGAGGATCAGCTTTCGCGCCTGGCTGTGATCGCGGACGATGTCGGTATACGCGACGACGTTCTCGACCGTCGGCACGCGCAGCGCGAGCTCGCCGAGGAATGCGATGCCGCCGATCGCTTCGAGCTTGCCCTGCTTCTCGATCTCGTTCTCGAGCGTCACGACGTCGACCGGCTTGGCCGCCGATTCGAGGTTGCGGATCGCCGTGAAGATGACCTTGTGCCGGTGATCGTAGAAGTCGTCGATCTCGAGCTGCTCGAGGTTGAGCAGCACGTCGTTGCGCAGGATCACGCCGCCGAGGATCGAGCCTTCGGCGTCGAGGTTGTGCGGAAGCACTCTGCGGTCACGCGACATCGCGAGCACTCTACATGGACCGTCGGACACTCCGGAGACGTCCGAACGCGTACGTGAAAGCAGCGTAGTTTGCGATCAGGTCACGGGAGATCGCTGACTAGTGCGCGAGATAGCAGACGTGGTCGCCGATCTTCTGCGCCGGTCCCGGATCGCTCGGCATCTCGACGCGAAACCGCACGAGCCGACCATTCTGATTGGTCTCGAGCGAGCCGACGTAGCCCGCGAGTGGACCGCCTGCGAGCAGCACGTGCGAGCCATCGACCTTGTACGTGCCGGTCGCCTGGCTCTGCGTCGACGAATACGAGTTGTTGAAGTCCAAGGTGACGAGCCCGAGGCTCGACGGCGCGTACATCCCGGCGCCGCTGACCCAGCACTGGTAGCGACCCGCGACGCTCGTCGGCGGTGCAGCTTGCGGCATCGGCACCGGCTGAGCGTAACCGCCGTTCGTATTCGAGACACTCACGCCGCCGTTATCGATGAACGGTGGCGGCTGGGGACCGCTCGGCTGCCCGCTCAGGTTCGTTTGATACGAGCCGCCCGTCGCTGGTGGCGCCAGATTCGGATCTGTCGTTGGCCGCAACGGAACAACCTTCGGCGGCGGTCCGGAGCCGGGCCCCGGCTGCTGAGACGGCCCGGGCTGCTGCGGTGATTGCTGCGCAGCATAGGGACGATACGGCGGGTCGGTTAGACAACCTGCCGCGAGTAGCAGCGCTGGTACGACGACAAGTTTCACCCCGTCGTTATACCGCGAGCTACTTGTCTTTGCCGACGACCCAGTACTTCAGGGTCGCGACCACGCCCGTCGCGAGACGGACGGGCACTTCGTACTTGCCGAGCGCCTTGACCGGCTGGTCCAGCTGGATCCAGCGATGGTCGATCTCGATGCTCGCGCGCTTCAGCTGATCCGCGATGTCGCGGCTCGTGACCGAGCCGAACAACTTCTCGTCTTCACCGACCTGGCGCTCGAACTGAAGCGTCATGCCGTTGATCCGACCCGCGATCTCGGTAGCGTTTGCACGCTCCTTCGCGACACGCTTCTCGATCACGGCCTTGTCGTGATCGAGGCGGTTCTTGTTGAGCACCGTCGCGCTGACCGCCATGCCGTTCGGCACGAGGTAATTGCGACCGAAGCCGGGCTTGACCGAGACGAGCTCGCCGGCCTTGCCGAGGTTCGCGACGTCTTGCGTGAGGATGACTTGCATCGTCATGATCAGTCTCCCGTGACCGAGAAGGGCAGAAGCGCGAGCATCCGCGAGCGGCGAATCGCCGTCGAGATAGCGCGCTGCTGGCGAGCCGACGCGCCGCTGATGCGACGCGGGATCATCTTGCCGCGGTCCGTGACGAACGACCGCATCACCTGCGGGTTCTTGTAATCGACCTTCTGGAAGATCTCGTCCGACAGCAGCTTCTTGCGAGCTGCGCCGCCGCGGCCCTTGCCGCCGCCGCGGCGATCATCGCCGTCGCGATCGAGACCATCATCTGCACCAACGTCCATACGGGTGGTCATGACTTACTCCTTATCCTTGGTGTCATCGGCAGCCGGGGCAGCCGGGGCAGCCGGGGCAGCCGGGGCAGCCGGGGCAGCCGCGTCGGCAGCGGGTTCAGCCGAGGCAGCGGCCGCAGCCGCTGCGGGTTTCTTCTCGCGCGGCTTGCCGCCGAAGTCCTCGGACGGGTAATCGTCGCTGTAGACGTCGCCGTCTTCGTCGTTCTGGTTGAGGAGGTCTTCGCCACCGCGCGACAGGAAGAGGTCTTCCTCGTCCGCTGCCGTGGTTGCGGCCTTGTCGTACGACGCGCCGTCGATCTCGCTCGGGCGCGCATCGACGATGACATCCTCGTCGACCTTGACCGTCAGATAACGGATCACGTTGTCGATGAGGCGGAGGTTACGCTCGGCTTCCTCGACGACGCCGGACTTGGCGAGGTAGAGCCAGTAGATATAAATGCCCTTGCGCTCTTTGGCGACTTCGTACGCAAGACGGCGCTTGCCCCAGTTGTCGACCTTGAGCACCTTGCCGCCCATCGATTCGATCACGCCCTTGATGCGGGTGTTGACCTCGGCGACACCTTCGTTGGTGGTGTTCGGGCGAAGGATGTAGGTGGTCTCGTATTCACGAGACGTGTTCGGGACGTCTTTGAGTGACAGCAGGCGTGCCATGTAGTGTGCCTCGTGGGTGTGGAAGCCCGTCTCTTGGCGGAAGCGAGCGAGGTTTGTTGAAGATCGTTCCAGAGCGGTCCGAGTGAGGACGGTCCGAACGAACGGCTCTATATCACGCGGTCGCTAAACTGGAACGGGCGTTGTGCTGATTCATCGCAGGCACGATGCCCTTGTCGACCGCGGTCTCGATGTCCTCGCAAGCCGCCGAGATCATGGCGCCAACGACCGCCAACCGCGCCTTCGGAAAGTCGCCGAGCACCCAACTGGCGGTGTCGTCCTTGGAGCCGGGTGGCTTGTTCGGATCGCGCCCGACGCCCATGCGAAGCCGAGCGAAGCCATTGGCGCCGAGCTGCTCGGTGATCGAGCGTAGGCCGTTGTGACCGCCGTGACCGCCGCCGTTCTTGAGGCGGAGGATCCCGAAGTCCAGGTCGATCTCGTCGTGGACGACCAGCAGGCGCTCGATGGTGACCGTGTGGAACGCCATCGCGCGCTGCACCGCGAAACCCGAGAGATTCATGAACTCGAGCGGCTTCACGAGCACCACCCGGTTCCTGCCGAGCAGCGCGGTCGTGGATTCGGCGCCCTTGACGGCAGATCGCCACGCCAAAGAGCCCGCCTTGCGGGCGAGCTCTTCAACGACCTTGAATCCGATGTTGTGGCGGTTGCTCGCGTACTTCGACCCGGGATTTCCCAGGCCAGCAACCATCCACGTCACGGAGGACTACTTCTTCTTGGCAGGAGCCGCAGCGGCCTTGCCCGCGGCAGGAGCCGCAGCGGCCTTCGTGTCGGTCTTTGCGCCCGCAGCCGGCTTTGCGCCCGCGGCAGGCTTTGCGCCTGCAGCAGCCTTCGCGCCTGCAGCCGCGCCAGGAGCTGCTGCCGGAGCAGCGCCGCCGACCGTCGCAGCTTCCGCGACCACCTCGACGACGTCGTCCTCCGGCTTCGCGCAGGTGACCACCGCGAGATCGCGGTTCGTGACGCTGATGACGCCGGCGGGGAGATCGATCGCGGAGACGTGGATCACGTCGCCAATGCCGAGCGACGTGACATCGATCGTGAGCTTGATCGGAATGTCGCTTGGCTTCGACTTCACCGCGAGAGCGCGGAGAATGATGCGGAGCTGACCGCCGTCGATCGTACCCGCCGGCTTACCGGTGAACTCGAGCGGAACGTCCGCGACGACTTCCTTGTTTGGATCGATCGCGAGGAGATCGACGTGCGTGATCTCTCGACGCAACGTCTCGATCTGGTAGTCCTTCACGAGCGCGTGGAGCTTGTGTGTCTTCGTGCCGCCCTCGATCGTGAGATCGAGAACGGTGTTGGCCTTGCGGACCGGGTCGAGCGCGGCGCGAAGCGCCTTGACGTCGACGATGATCGGCAGCGGCTCGATCCGGCCGTCCGGAGAAGCTCCGTAGCAGATACCGGGGACCTTGCCGGTCGCGCGCAACTTGGTGGCTGCGCCCTTCCCGGAGTTCGTACGAAGCGTGACGGTGAGCTTTCCGACTTCCATGAGCTTTTCTCTTTCTAAGCAGTCTCAAACGAACAGCGAGCTGATCGAATCCCCGTGATGAATGCGCTTGATCGCCTCGCCGAGCAAGCGCCCGACGCTCTTCACTTTGACCTTCGCGCATGCCTGACCAGCCTCCGACAGCGGAATCGTATTGGTCACGATCACGTGCTGCAGAGGGGAATCGATGATGCGCTGCACGGCTTTGCCCGAGAACACCGCATGGCTCGCACAGGCCGACACGCTGGCTGCACCCGCTTCCATGATGGCGATCGCGGCATGGGTCAGGGTGCCGGCGGTGTCGATGATGTCGTCGACGATGACGGCCTTCTTGCCGCGAACATCGCCGACGATGTTCATCACTTCGGAGACGTTGGGCGACGGCCGTCGCTTGTCGATAATGGCGAGGCTCGCCCCGAGGCGCTTCGAGAACGCACGCGCGCGCTCGACGCCACCGGCATCGGGCGAGACGACCACGCACTGGTCGCCTCCCATACCGAGGATACGGAGCTCCTCGATGAGCACCGGCATCGCGAACAGGTGGTCGAACGGAATGTCGAAGAACCCCTGGATCTGGCCGGCATGGAGATCCATCGCGAGCGCGCGATCCGCGCCCGCGGCGGTGATGAGGTTCGCGACGAGCTTGGCGGTGATCGGCGTGCGCGGCTTCGCTTTGCGATCCTGGCGCGCGTAGCCGAAGTACGGAACGATCGCGATGATCGACGCGGCCGAGGCTCGGCGCAGCGCATCGATCATGATCAGCAGCTCCATGATCGACTGGTTCGGTGGCGAGCACGTCGACTGGACGACGAAGCAATTCACACCGCGGACGTTCTCTCCGACCTCGACGTAGATCTCGCCATCCGAGAAATGCGTGACGTCGCAACGTCCCAGCGGAATCTCTACGAACTTGCAGATTTCCTCTGCTAGCGCGCGATTCGCGTTTCCCGTGAAGATCGATAATGACTTCAGCACGGTGGTCTCGTGAACGAACAGCGGTCTAACGTTGTTTGGGGTTCAGGTCAATCCGAAAGCCCAAGCTCTCGGGCGCGTTGGACCAGACGATCGACTTCGGGAGCGGCCAGCTCGGTCGCTTCCTCGATTAGGAACACGGGGATGCCCTGATCGACCCGGTAGGCCAGGCGTGAAGCCGGGCAGAGGTAGAAAGCGTGCGCGGCGTCCTGGTTCGCTTCGCCCTTCGGGAAGAACAGGAGCGGCTGATGCGACTTCGGACAGCGCCAGGGGACGGTCGACACGGTCGTCTAGGTACCATGGCTGTGCGCGCCGAAACGAAAACAGGCCCCCCGAAGGGAGCCTGGTCGTCGCCTACGTGAGTCGCCTACGTGTTACTTGGTCGCGGGCGTCGGGGCCGGAGCCGGGGCCGGTGCCGGGTCGGTCAGCGAGCTGACCAGCTTGAACTCGACGCGGCGGTTCTTCGCACGCGCAGCGTTGAGCTTGGCACCCTTGAGGGTTGTCGGATCCTCGACCGGAACGGTCGAGCCGTAACCCTTCGCGGTCAGGCGACTCTCGTCGATGCCGTTCTTCACGAAGTACGCCTTCACCGACTCGGCACGGCCCTGCGACAGCGCCTGGTTGTCCTCGAACTGCTGGCCCTTCTTCTTGATGAATGGCTGGTCGTCGGTGTGACCCTGGACTTCCATCTTGAGCTCCGGGAACTCCTTGAGAACAGCGACCGCCTTGTTGAGCGTGCCGTTAGAGCTGGGCAGCAGGTCCGCCGAGCTCACCTTGAAGTTGATGCCCTGGATGACGCCGGTGAAGAGTTTGATCTTCGCCGGAATCTCGTCGGGACAACCGTCCTCGTCCTGGTAGCCGTTCTTGGTCTCCGGCTGATCCGGACATTTGTCCTGCGCGTCGGGCACGCCGTCACCGTCGTTGTCCGGATCGGGGCAGCCGTCTTCGTCCTGGAAGCCGTCTTTGTCTTCGGCTTCGTTCGGGCACTTGTCCTGAGCGTCGGGGATACCGTCACCGTCGTTGTCCGGATCGGGACAGCCGTCTTCGTCCTGGAAGCCGTCTTTATCCTCGGCTTCGAGCGGGCACTTGTCCTGAGCGTCGGGGATGCCGTCGTTGTCGTTGTCCGGGTCCGGGCAACCGTCTTCGTCTTGGAAGCCGTCTTTGTCTTCGGCTTCGTTCGGGCACTTGTCGACATCGTCGTTGATGCCGTCGCCGTCGGTATCCTTCGGACCCGAGGGAGCCGCCTTGGTGGCTTCCTTGCGACCGAACTCTTTGTAGATCGAGAGCAGGGCTTCGAAGTCGACCGTCGCGCCGTCACTTGCGGAACTCGGCGGGAACAGGATGCGACCGTCGACGCGGAGGCCCCAGCCGTTATCGACGCGATACTTCGCGCCGATGCCGGCGTAGAGCTCCGCATCTACGTCTTTTCCGATCACGGTCTCGTTCTTCGAGGACACGACCTGCATCGCGCCGCCACCGAAGAGAACAAACGGGATCAACTTCTGGTTCGGATCCGAGGCGCCGAACTGAGCGATGAAGTGGCCGCGGTAGGTGATGTTCCAGATGTCGAACACCAGCGAACGCGACTCGCTCGGGATGACACCGAACTCGCCTTCGACGCCGAACATGTCGTTGAACATGAGGCCGAGGCGAACACCGAAGAGCGCAGAGTTGCGCTCGGACGGAGCATTCGCGACATCAGGCACGCCAAGCTCGTTGGTCGTGCTGAAGACGTGGATACCGGCAGTACCACCGATTTCGACATTGGCGTTCGACGTCGCGGTCGACGCGAGCAGCCCGCCGGCAGCGAGAGCTGCGACGATAGTTGGGCGGAACAGGCGATTCATTAGCAGTCTCCCCTAAGAGTTTGGCTTCCGCACTTTTAACGCTGGGCTAGGGTGAATTCCAGATCTTGCGGCAAGTTACTTGACCGTGAAGACCGATCATTTCGTGCGATACAGCTCATCCCCGGGGCTTACCGTCGAAGAATCCGGGGTCCACCGTGAGGCGTTCGGGGATCCGTTCTCGACGAGCACGGACCGGTTTTAGGGTCGCGGAGTAGCGCAAAGGTAGATCGGCAGGCACTTCGAGAGTTTTTGGGAGGTAAAGGGTCGCGCAGGCCGGGCCGCCGCCGGCCTTGCCGAACAGCTCGAACAATGGGACGCGGTGGACCGCGAGCCCGAGCTCCTCCAGCGATGTGACGAACGCGCTCGAGACTCCGTCGGGCACGAGCACCCCGTTCAGGATCTGGCGCGAGTTCCCAGCGTATTGCTCGACGGCATCGCTACGACCGATCGCGACGATGCGATCCCCGAGCTGCGCTTTGACCTGCGCGCTGCCATCACCGTAGAGCCCACTCGCGTAGTGAACGAGGACGGCGTCGCTGCTCGTCTCACGGCTCGTCGGGCGGCTCGTCGGGCGACCGCCGAAGTGCACCGTGTCGCCGTGAAAGTGCGGATAGACAAGCTCGGCATAGATCCGCGCGTCCTCGGCGACGCCAGCCGCCGAGGCCGCGAACGCGACTCCTTCACGCGAGCTGCGCGAGCTCTTCGGCGTGGTGTGGCGATCATAGTGACCTGGCACCGCGTACGTCAGCACCACGCGATCGCCGACCACCGCGATATCGGCCATGCCCTCCCAGCGGTGCGGGTTCTCGGTGAGCGCGAGGGACAGCTTCGCCGCACTCGCCAGCTCGCCGAGCAACTCCGCGTAATATGCGGCCTCGGCCTGGCGGTGTGCGAGCATGTTCGGCATCACGGCGTTCAGCCGGTCATCCTCGCGCGTGACCCAGGGTCCGTTCGCTGCGAACACGCGGCCGGTCATCACGTCGTTGAGCCGACCCAGGATCTCGCGCGAGCCGATAGGTGAGATGTTGCCGTCGCCGTCGACGTGGAGGTCGCCCTTGTCGAGGAAGGGCTCGTCGAGGGCTTCGAAGCGATAGATCGCATCGCCGCCGCAGGCGCGAATGCCGTCGAGGATCGTCAGCCACTCGTCGTATGCGCGGCGTGGCGAGTACTCGAGGTACGGGACCTCACTCTTGTAGTTGGCGCCCGCCTTGTTGACGGTCGCAGGAACGGGCGGACGAACGACGAGGAGCTCGCCGTAGACCTCGCGCAACGGATTCACCACGCGATCTATGCCACGACTGCCACGCCGAGGCGTAGACCTCGACGAACCGACGTCTCACGCCTCGACGGTTTTTGCGGCGTGGCGCTCGGCAATCGCGCACACGGCGTCGACCCACGCTGGTGTCGCGTTGAGCGAGGGCACGAGCACGAGCTCTTCCCCACCGGCGGCCTGCCACTGCTCTTTCGCGCGAATGCCAATCTCCTCGAGCGTCTCGAGGCAATCGGCCACGAACGCCGGGCAGAATACGGCGAGTCGCTTGTGGCCGGCCTTCGCGAGCACCTCGATCTCGACATCGGTATGCGGCGTGATCCACGGCGTGCGTCCGAGCCGGCTCTGGAAGCACACCGTGTACGTACCCTCCGCGATGCCGAGCCGGGTCGCGAGTCCACGCGCGGTCGCGAAGCATTGCGCGCGGTAACAGTTCTTGGGCGGGTCGCGGCGGTCGCAGCACGTCGGCGAGGCGAGGCAGCCGGCATCGCCGCTCTTCTTGATCTGGCGCTCGGGCAGACCGTGGAACGAGAACAGCACGTGATCGGCGCGCGCCTCGGCGAGCGCCGGCTTCGCGACGACCGCGAATGCATCGAGGAACTTCGAATCGGCGTGGAACGCCGGCACGATATCGAGGGGCGCCACATCCCAGGTCGCGGTCGCCAGCTCCATCGTGCGTGCGACGGCGGTGGCGGTCGAGCTCGCCGCGTACTGCGGGAATAGCGGCAACACCACGATCCGCGTGCAGCCGCGCAACTTCTCGAGCCCGGCGGCGATCGACGGCGAGCCGTAGCGCATCGCGAGCTCGACCTGCCACGTGCTGCCGAGTTGCTGCTGTACGCTCACCGCGAGCGCCTTCGAGTGCATCATGAGCGGCGAGCCGTAATCGGTATCCCAGACCTTGCGATACGCCGCGGCGCTCTTGGCGGGGCGAAAGGGCAGGATGACGAGGTTGAGGAGCAGCGCGCGCCCGACCGGATTGATGTCGATCACGCGCGGGTCCGAGAGGAACTCGCGAAGGTAACGACGAACCGCCGGGGTGGTCGGGGCATCGGGAGTTCCGAGATTGATGAGGAGAAGTCCGGTCACGAGCTTCATTGGATGTGGCTGAACGCTAGTCGATACGGGAAGTCAAGAAACTGGCCGGGCTCACGACGAACATTTCACAAGCGCGGAAAAAGGCTGGGGCTTCGGCCGAAAATGGTGGTTGCTCTCACAAAATACCGGGAGTGGAAAGATCACACGAATACATAACGGATACAGCCACTTGAAAGAAGATTCGGGCTTGCTGTTTGACCTGAAACCCAGCGGCTGCATTATCCGTTGAGCCATGGCCGGGTATGCGGGAAAGCGTCTTCCGAAGAAGTTGGGGATCAAGGCAGGACACAAGGTGTGCCTACTCGATGCGCCTCGTCGCATCGTGCGTACGCTGACCAGCGACGAGGTGCGGATCTCGGAAGATCTCCGCCAGCCACTCGTGGATGTCGCGGTGTATTTCGTCGACCGCATTATCAACCTCGAGCGACGCTTCTCCGATATCGCGGGGCGTCTCCATCCGTCCGGTGGGTTCTGGATCGCGTTCCCCAAGAAGAAGCGCGGCGCGGACGTGACTGAAGAAGTCGTTCGTCGCATCGGCCTCGCCGCCGGCATGGTGGACAATAAGATCTGCTCGCTGGGCGAGCTCATCGGCATGCGCCTCGTGCTTCGCGGTCAGAATCGCGATGCGATGGCGTATCGCGCCGAGCCGCCGCCGATGTCTCGCCGCATTCGTCGTCCGACCGCAGCCGCGAAGATCGTCCGCAGTGGTGCAGGTTCGTCGCTGCATCGCGCGCGCGCTCGCAGCACGAAGTAGCGCTGCGGGATCGCGAGCGTTGCGGGATCGCAAGCGTAGCGGTCGCACGCCGATCGCGAGCTGCTGTATGGTCGCGCGCATGGCTCGACGGGTCTGGATCGCTCGCTACGCCTTCTGGGCCCTCTGGGCCCTTGGTGCCCCTTGGGCCCTCGGTAGCGCTGCGTGCGGCACGACCGACGACAATCGTCCACGCGAAGCGCAGTACGTCACCGCCGCGATCCTCGCGCCGGCGTGCGGTGCCGCCGAATGCCACTCGACGTTCGCGCAGGTCGATGGCTACACGTTCGACACGCTCGTCGGGATGCGAAAGACGATCGTTCAAAACGGACTGGTCAAGCTCGACAGCACGCAGTTCGATCCGGCGGCGCCGCAGAGCTCGTATCTGATCGCGTGGATCACCGAGATCGATCCGCTCGGCCTGGGCATCGGTCGGATGCCACGGGATGCGCCGCTGCCGAACGAGGACATCCACTTCATCGAGCAGTGGATCACCGGGCCGACCGACGAGCAGGATCAGGGCACGACCTGCACCGCGAGCACGCCGTGCGTCGCGGGCGCGACGTGTAAATTCTCGACCGGCTCGGCGACGGGCGAGTGCTACGTGATCACCTACAAGGCACCCGCGCATGGCGCACAGTGCAACTACCAATCGAAGACCCGGCTCGGTTGTCTGAACCGGAAAGTCTACAACTGCAACTCCGACTGGAATCTCGATCTTTCGACCGTGGTGCAGGACTGCGCCGGCGATTGCGAGAACGGAGCCTGCCAGTGAGCCGGATCATCGTGATCGCGTCGACCGTGATCGTCGCGGCGCTCGGCGGGACTGCCGCTGCGTACCCGCAGTTCCAGCTCAGCCGCGATCAGACCTGCTCGAGCTGCCACCTCTCGCCGGCGGGGGGAGGCCTGCTCAGCGAGAACGGCATGAACTTTCTCGAGAACACCGCGACCGACGGGGTCGACGGCCGGTTCATGTACGGCGCGCTCAAGACCCCCGCGTGGCTCGAGCTCGGCGGCGTGATTCGCACGGCCTACGGCTACACCCACACGCCGCAGGACTACCTCGTCGGCTTTCCGATGCAGGGCGATATCTACGCGAGCGCGAAGATGCCGGCACACCTGCGGGTCACGGTGACCATCGGTGCGCGGCCGACCGAGCACGGCAACGAAGCCGCGACCCATGCGTGGTCACGCGAGCACTTCCTGACCTGGTCGCAAGACGAGAGCGGCACCGAGGGGTTGTTCGTGCGCGCTGGCCGGTTCATGCCTGTGTTCGGCCTGCGCTACGTCGAACACCCCACGTACACGCGGCGGTTCGGTGGCGTGCCGCTCTATGGCGAGACCTACGGCGTCGCGGTCGAGTACGTCAAGCCGAGCTTCGAAGCGCACCTGACCGGGTTCATCAAGGATCCGATCCAGGACACGGTCGTGCACGACAACGGTGGCGCGTTCTACGGCGAGTATCGTTTGCTGCCCGAGGCCTCGGTTGGCCTCGAGGGCATGTACACCAAGAGCGACGACGATTCGAAGTTGCGCGGTGGGATCACCGGCAAGTACTACCTAAAGCCGCTCGATCTGCTGTTCCAGTTCGAAGGGCAGGTCGTGAACCAGAAGATCCTGTCCTACGGGCTCACGCAGCTCGTCGGCGAGCTCACCGCGACGAAGTTCTTTACCTCGGCGTGGTTCCTCGACCTCGGGCTCGGTCACTACGACGAAAACGTCCGGATCGCAGGCCTCGATCGCAACTCGATCGATCTCAACCTGCACTGGATGGCGATCTCTCACCTCGAGGTCTTGCTGACCACGCGCATCGAGCTGATCAACCAAGGTCGCACCCAAGGGCTCGATGGCGGCGGTCCGACGAGCGGCTACGCACTGTTCCAGTTCAACTATCGGCTCTAACGACCGAGCTTGATCGAGCGGCGGTCGACGGCGGTCTTGCTGTAGACCTTCGCGGTCTGCGGCTTCCACCCGGGCTTCTCGATGTTCAGCGTGAGCGTGGTGAAGCCCATCACCTTCACCATTGTCGGGCTGGTCCCCGCGCGATGACCATCGATCGAGACGACCGCGCCCGACGGCTGGGTCTCGACGAACAAGTTGTGGGTCGGGCGCACCAGCGTGACATCGAACGCTTCCGTGCCCTCGCCGTTGGCGGACGGCTTCGGGGTCATGAACTTCTCGGCCGGCGCGTAGCGCGGATGGGTGACTGCGATCTTGCGCTTCGTGCAGGGACCCGCGACCGTGAGCGGCGATGGACCAACTTGTTCGCCATCGACGCTGATCATCGACCCAGCTGGCGTCGCCGAGATCGCGATCTTGCACGGGCCCTTGCCGATGATCTGCGTCGCGCTCGATTCCTCGGCGGCAGGCTCCGGCGCGGAGTCGGTCGTTGTCGTATCGGCGATCGGCTTGTCGTGCGCAGGCTCGACCGCGACGACCGGCCTGGTGCGAACGGTGTTCGAGGCGACGAGTTGCGGCTTCGCGGAGTCCGTGATCGCAGTGTTCGGCGTCCCACCGCCATGTGACGCTGCGATCAGCGCGATAGCGATCGTGGTGGTCGCGATGCTGCCGATCACCATCCAGCGCTTGCGCGTCCACGGGCGCTCGGGCACCTGGACCGGGAAAGCGTTCGAGAACGGTGGTGCCGGCGGCGCCGGCGTACCTCTGTCGTCGTACGCCCCCGATGCGTGCGTGCGCTGATCGTACGCGGGGTAGCGCACGTCTGGCGGTGCGAGCTCGGAGATGGGCGACGTCGAGACCACCGAAGGCTCGTTGTCGACGTCGGGCTCGAGCATCTCGGCGGTCTCGCTCGAGATCCACGCGGCCTTGCCGGGCATGTCGAACGAACCCCTCGCCAAGGGTTGCGAGGGTTGCGAGGGTTGCGGCGGTGGCGGTGGCAACGCCGGCGGAGCGGATTGGGTTAGTGGCACGGCCATCCGCTCCGCGATATCGGTCGCGGTCTGCAACGTATCCGGCGGCACGGTACGCGGCGGCGGTTGTGCGCGCGCGCCAAACCGCAGCTGGCCCGCTGGCATGAACGCAGACGCGCCCATCGGCGGGGTGAGCTTGTTGACGACCAGCTGGTTCGTCGGCAGCAGCGTGCCCAGCACCGGAACGTGGGAAACATTCTGCTGGCCGGTGGTCCGGCGCGGCGCGAGCAACGGCGGGGCGACCACCGGATCCACCGGATCCTCCACGACCGGCTGCTCCGGAAAGTAGTTGCCGGTCTCCTCGTAGAGCGTGCAATCGACAAATCCCGCGAGCGACTTGTCGTCGATGTTCATCAGGGGATTCGCGGGCAGCACGAGCTCGGAGCCCGGCGTTCGTTCTTCTTTCGGCTTGCCAGCGGGCCCCATCGGTTCGGTTGCAGCTGGACGCTTCGCGATCACCACGACCGGCATCATCGAAGCTACCGGTGTCGGGGTCGCGGCGAGCGCTTCGCGCGCGAACAACATGCGATCGAAGATCGGCTCGCTTTCGCTCGCGAGCTTCTTGATCCCGAGCTTCAGCCCCGGACGACCGAAAGGATTCTGCGGCGTCGCCCAGCTCTCGAGCACGATACCCACACCACGCAATGCGGGCGAGTCATCGGCGAGATTGATCGAGAACGGCGTCTCGAGTCCGACGGGCCGCGGCGTGAGCGTGGAGATGAAAACTGTCTGCGCGTCACAGAAGCGATGAAACGTCGCCACGAATTGATCGAGCGTGCGACAACGCGTCGCGATACGCAGACCTCGGGTCTTGAGCGCTACCACCGACCATGATTGTAAGGACAGAGCGAGACGATCGCGATGGGTGCAAAACGCCGCCGGAGACTCACATGTGATACCTACGATTTCATGCATTCAGCGCGCGGCGCGGTGTTTGTAATGGCTGCGTTGCTCGGACCCGCACCGGCGGATGCCGGTGCCGCACCTCCGGTCGACATCACCGGCAGGGCGAGCCAACCCGGACCCGCCGAAGATCCCGCTGCGGCAACTCCCGGGACACCGGTGGAACTGCCTGGCAACGTGCTCGAGCCCGAGAAGCGAGAGCCCCAGATGCGCAAGGCGACCGAGCCCGCGTTCGTGTGGCTGCCGTACGGGTTCGTACGGCTCCAGTACATCGCGGTGCAAGACGATCCAAACGTCGCGTTTGTCGGTCGCGACGACGGATTCGAGCTCCAGAATGTGCGCGTCGGGTTCGTCGGTAAGCTCGCGGAAAAGGCCGCGATCACGATCGCTATCGATGGCGCCGTCGACGAGCGCGCTCAGGTAAACTCCCCCGACGGCAAGCTGAAGGTCGGGCTCAAGGATGCGTACGGCGATGTCGTGCTGTCGGGGCATGCGGTCGCGCGCGCCGGCTATTTCCAAGCGTGGGTCGATCCGGAAGCGTTCGTCCCCGATACCGCGCGCGAGCTCGTCGATCATCCGGTCGAGAGCCGCGGCATGCGCGCGACCGAGGGATATCAGACGCCGGGGCTCACGCCCGGTCGCTCGCTCGGCGTCGCGATCCATCTCGATCCCGCCTACTTGCTCGGCTCACCAACGAAGGTGGAGGCGCCCGCTTTCGGTGTCGAGTTCGCGATCCAGAACGGCGCCGACGAATACGCCTCGAACAACGACAACAATTTGCCGGCGGTCTCGCTCGCAGCCGCCGCACGCTTGCCACACGACACGTGGTTCGTCGTCGCAGGACGGTGGAATGCACGGTCGACCGGTGATTTGCCGTTCCGCCGCGACGAGACCGACTATCAGGGCACCCTCGGCCTCCACATGACGGCGGGCCCGATCTCGATCGGTGCGGGCTTGGCGCTGGTTCACACCACGTTCAATTCGACCGGCGGCCCGGCACAGAATGCGTACGGCGGGCACGCGCAGGCGATGATCACGATCCCTGCCTCGCTGCCGTTCGCGGTCGGCTACCGGTTCGGCGTCCTCGATCCGTCCGACTTGATCGTCACCGACCGCGTGATGGAGCACACGCTCGGCGCTGTCCTGGGCGTGCCATCGTATCGCATGCGGTTCCAGCTCCAGGTCACGCGGGTCGCCGAGCAGGCGGCGCGCGAGCTCTCGAACGATCGCGTGCAACTCGCCGCGGAGGTCTCTTTGTGAAGCTGCTGGCGCTCGTCGTGCTCGCGGCGTGCACAGGCACCACCGCGCCTCACTCGCGCGCGCAGCGGATCGGCAAGCTCGAAGAAGCGATCGGTGGTCCGCACGCGATCGGGCAGGTGGGCGACTGGTTGCTCGACAACGATCAGGTCCGCTTCGTGATCGCCGACAAAGGCGTCGGTCGCGTCAACACCACCTTCGGCGGCACGCTCGTCGATGCCGATCTCCAGCGCATCGGTGCGCAGGCGACAGCCTCTGGCAACGACGAGATGGCGGAGCTGCTCCCGGGCTTCGTGTTCACGGTGATCAACCCGACCAACGTGTGCGTGCCCACGCTCCAGGGTGCGTGCCCGACCAGCCCCGGTCAACAGCTCGCCGATGGCAGCGATGGTCGCGCCGCGGAGGTGCTCGTCACGGGCGTCGGCGGCGACCTGTTCGAGATGGTCGCGCTACTCAACACCGGCCTCGTCGGTCCGACGGCGTCACTCGAGATGAGCCAGCTCTACAAGCTCGAGCCCGGCAAGAAATACGTCACGATCGAGACGACGATCCACAACACGTCGACCGGCCAGCATCCGTTCCCGTATCTCGATCCGACGCAGCTCGACGGGCTGCTCGGCAGCAACATCCCGGGCATCTCGAACATCCAGCTGTCCGCTCCGCTCGGCCAGTTCCCGTTGATGGGTGGCGAGCAGAGCTTGTTCGCGCCCGGCACGAGTGGTTTCAACGTCCAGTTTTCGATCTCCGATAGCTACACGACGGGCACCGGGTTCCCGGCCTTTCCGGGGCGCGTCGTCGATTATCTCGCGAGCCGTGGCCCGGGAGTTTCCTACGGGCTCGCGCTCACCGATTCGCCCGACAACTACGTCAACTCGTTCGCGCGTGGCTATCCGGGCCAGGATGTCTCGGCCCACGCGATGCTGCTGCCGTTCGAGTACGCCGGCGTAACCGGTGCGTACATGTTCAACCCTCCGAAGATCCTCGCGGCCGGCGAAGCACGCACGTACACCTCGTACTTCATCGTCGGCAAAGGCGACGTCGGATCGATCTACGACTCGGTGCTGGACTTGCGCGGCACCGCGAGCGGCACGTTTGGCGGACAGGTCATCGACGAGCTGTCTTCGGTCGGTGTCGCCGGTGCGCGCGTGATCGTCTTCGATGCGACCGGGACGAAGTACGTCGACGAGCTCGATACCGACGCGACCGGCAACTTCCTCGGTCACCTCCCGGCCGGCATGTATCGCTATCTGGTCTCGAAGGACGATCGGATCGCGGCCGCGATGGATAGCACTGGCAAGATCACCGCGACGCCGCAGTCGTTCTCGGTCAGCGTCGATACCAAGACGGGCGTACTCGTCCAGATGCACGCGCCGGCCACGATCGTCGTCGCCGCGGTCGACGAGCTCGGTCGCCACGCGCCGGTGAAGATCCAGCTGATCGGGCACGACGCGCGGATCAATCCCGCGACGGGCCCAGTCGATGGCCGCGACATTCTCTATTCGCTCAAGCTCGGCGAGCGCGTGCGAACCACCGCGTTCGACGGTACTGATCGCTACGTCGAGAACGCCTGGTGGACCACCGATGGTCATCTCGAAGCCGCGGTGCGTCCTGGCACGTACGACGTCGTCGTCACGCGCGGTCCCGAGTACGAGATCGCGACGAAGACCGTGACCCTCAAGGCCGGTGCGTTCGAGACCGCGACACTCCAGCTCACGCGCTCGTTCTCGACCCCGGGCTGGATCGCGGGCGACTTCCATATTCACAGCGCGCCCTCGACCGATTCCGGCACGCCGATCATCGATCGCGTGACGAGCTGCGCGGCCGAAGGCCTCGATGTCGCGGTCGCGACCGATCACAACTACATCACCGATTACGCGCCCGTGATCGCGAGTGCGAAGCTCGATACCTGGCTGCTCGGTATCCCGGGTATGGAGCTCACCACGTTCGAGATGGGTCACTTCAACGGCTATCCGCTCAAGGTCGATCCGGGCTCGACGCGGGGCGGCGAGTTCGTGTGGCAGAAGCAGCCACCGCAGAAGCTGTTCGATCAACTCCGCAAGCTCGCGGTCGATCCGGTCAACTCGATCGTCCAGGTCAACCATCCGCGCCAGACCGTGCTCGGGTATTTTTCACAGTTCTTCGTCGATTCGGCGACCGCGGAACCGTACGCACCGACCGGGATCCTCGGCGTGTTCTCGCCGTACGGTGACGAGTTTGCGGCGGCGAACTACTCGGTCGATTTCGACGCGCTCGAGCTGCTCACGGGGCGCAAGATCGAAGATGTCCACACGTTCGTGGCTCCAGATCCGCTGCCCGCTGGACCGTTCGCGGATCCGCAGCCGGTGCCGGGACAGATCGTCGTGGGTAAGGACGGCCGACCAGCCTTTCCGGGCACGGTCGAGACCTGGTTCTCGATGCTCGATCGAGGCTTGCGCACGACCGGGATGGGGACCTCCGATAGCCATCACATGCTCGGTGATGAACCAGGCTACGCGCGCACGCTGCTCTATGTCGGCGACGGCAAGGACGTGCCGGGCGCGTACACGCGCGACGACGTGATCGGCGCGATCAAGGCGCACCACACGATCGTCACGAACGCGCCGTTCATCGACATGAAGATCGGTACCGCGATTCCCGGCGACCAGATCTCGTTGCCGGGTGCGGTCTCGATCGTTATCCACGTTCGCTCGCCATCATGGGCGCCCGTCAACCATCTCGTCGTGTACTCGAACAGCAAGGTGATCAGCGACCTACCGATCACCACGGGGACCGATTTCACGACGACCGTGCCCTTCACGCCGGCGAGTGACGCGTGGATCGTCGCGGAGGTCAGGGGCACGAGCAACATGTTCCCGATCAATTCGCCGACCGAGTTCCCGCCGCTCGATATCTCCTCGATCATCACCGCGCTCGCCTCGGGTCTCGATCTCTCGTCGTTACCTTTCGCGTCGAACCTGAAGCCGCGGCAGCTCCACTACTCGAAGCCGTATGCGATCACGAATCCGATCTGGATCGACACCAACAACGATGGCCAATTCACGCCGCCGAAGCCGCCGTTCGCGACGCGGAAATCGCCCGCTGTTACGACGCATCCGGACGTGAGAGCCCAATTTGACTCGTTGCCCGAAGTGTCCCAGTGAAGCTCGTGGCTATTGCGGTAGCCAGCTGGCTGGCGGCCGGGCCTGCCTGGGGTCACACCTTCCCGCCGAACCGAACCGTCGTCGCCCAGGTCGAATCGTGCGAGCTCGTGGTGATGGTCGGCTATCGGCCGGGCTCGGGTGAGGCGACCCAGACGATCCTCGCACGTGCTGCCAACTCTCCGAAATCCCACGCAGTGGAGTCGTTGCGCGATGTGTTAGGCGCCACCGCGATGGCTCCGCTCACCGTCGCGATCGATGGCCACCCCCTGGTGCCCACGACTGTCCGCGCGAAGATCGGCGTGGAGCCGGGCGGCGCCCGACCGATGGTGGTCGTCCTCGTGACGTATTTGCTAGTGCCTGGCCACACACTCGCGATCAGCTCCGCAGACTCGCGCAACACCAGGATCTCTTGGCAAGATCGTGCGAGCGGCCGGGTGGATCTCGGCGGCACACCGGCTCAAGACCACTGGTTCGACGGCGTGGCCTCTTTCTTGCTGAAGCTCTCTCCATCATGGGGAACTTCAGCATGCGCCATACCCTCTTCGCAGCGTTGGCCCTGATCACCGCGTGCGCCGATCATGCGTATGACCCGAACGGGCAAGCGATCGACCCGAACGCCCCCAAGATCCACATCACCTCTCCCGACCGTGGCGCGATCGCAGGCGATGTCCACAGCGTGACGGTCACCGGCACCGCGTCGGACGACACCGCAGTCGCCTCGGTGACGGTCAACGGCGTTCCCGCAGCGCTCGCCGCGGACGGCACCTGGACCGCCGAAGTGCCGGTCGTGCCGGGTACGAACCTTCTCCACGCGATCGCGACCGACGCCAGCGCCAACACCGGCAAGGAGTCGCGGTCGGTCTCGGCCGGCCCGACGTCGCCCGTATCGATGCGGGTCCCGCAAGCCCTCACCGCCGCGCTGTCGGCGCAGACGTTCGACGCGATTGGCCGTGGCGCCGCGGGTTACATCAAGACCGCGGATCTCGCCGCTGTCATCGCGCCTTCGAACCCGGTGATCAACGTCGGCGCGCCGAATGGTCCCGATTGCCTCTACGGTCAGGGCAGCATCACGAGCATGACGGTCGGCGATGCCGACATCGCGCTCGCGCCGCAGCCCGGTGGCTTGTACCTCTCGGCCGAGCTCACGAACGTGCACATCGGCATGCACCTCACCTATGCGGCGGCTTGTATCAATGGCAAGCGCGACATCACGATCGCCGCCTCGAAGGTCTCGGTCTCCGGTAACATGACGGTCGGCATCTCCGCGACGAAGGACTTCGCGATCGCGCTCACCAATCCGAACGTCAGCATTACCGGCCTCGATCTAGAGCTCGGCGGCATCCCCGGCGCGATCGTCGACCTCCTGCACATCGACACCGCGCTTGGCCCGATCCTGGGCTGGGCGGTCGAGAAGTTCGTCGCGCCGATGATCGGCAAGTCGCTCTCGGGCCTGTCGCAGACCAAGACCATCACGGTGCTCAAGTCACAGGTCGACATCAGCGTGAAGCCGTCGAAGCTGACATTCTCGAACGACGGCGCTCTGATCAACCTCGACACCTCGATTCGCGCCCACGGCGACACCGGTAACTTCGTGTTCGTCAACAACGTCGTTCCCGCGATGGATCTCGCGCACGGCTTCGCGCTTGCCGTGGCTGACGATGCGGCGAACCAAGCGCTCGCCAGCTTGTGGTCGGCGAAGGGCCTCGACGACACCATCGACCTCAAGAACAGCTCGTACGGCGATGTCGGGACGCTCTACGACTCCGTCGAGATCACCACGCTCGGCCAGCCGTTCGTCGATGCTAGCAACACCGCGAATGGCCTCGTGCTCACCATCGGTGACCTGATGGCTTCGTTCAAGAACGGTGGCCAGGTCGCGACCGAAGCCGCCATCAACGCGCAGGTCGGCCTCAAGGTCACGACCGGCACCGACGGCACGCTCAAGTTCGACGTCGGTACGCCGACCACGTACGTCGATGTTCTCGACGAGGGCGTCGAAGGCGCGAACCAGCTCTCCAACGCGCAGTTCGAAGCGATCACCTCGTTCGCTCTGGCCCGCGTCATCTCGGTCGGCTCGGCCTCGCTCGGCTCCATCCCGCTGCCCTCGATCGGCGGCGTCGGCATCACCGACATCGCCATCAAGCCGCAGACGGGTTACCTGGTCGTCACCGGCGACGTCCAGTAGTCGTGGTAGGACAACGCGTCGCGTTCATAGCCAGGTAGGTTTCATCACAGGCACCAGGGAGCGAGCTTGACCCGACCGACGGGGCAAGCGACCTTCGCAGAAGGGGCTAGCGATGAAACCAATTAGTTGTGTTCGGCGGGTCAACTGGTTCGTCGTGATCATCGCGATCGCGATTGCCTCGGGCTGCAGCGGTAGAGGATGTAGCGGCTGTGGGGTCGAAGCGATTCCTGGCGGCTTCGCGCTCGGCAAGCGCACCACGAATGCGGGCCAGGTCCGGATCTCGACGAGCGGCATCGCGAAGATCACGGCGGATCCGGCCGCGGTGCTCGGACCCTTGCTCGGCTCGGGCAGCGGCGGCACGGTGGCGTTCCCGGTGCCGTCGTCGTGCAGCGGCACGAAGATCTGCTGCGACGACAACAACCAGCCGATCGCGAACTGCGGTCCGATTGCGATCGACCTCAGCCAGCACGTCGGCGATAGCCCGCGCCTCACGATCGCACCGAGCGGCGCGAACGCCCTCGCCGTGACCATGAACGCGCGGGTGAAGACGACCAATCCGATCGTCGTCGAGCTATCCGGCGCACACTGCAAGATCGCGATCGACACGAACGGCAATCCGACGCCGCCGGATCTCCAGATCGTCACCACGGTCACGTTCAGCCAGGACGCGAACAACGTCACCGGGATCAAGGCGAGCGGGACCGCGATCACCCACCTCGACTCGGGTGATCTCAAGATCACGCCCGTCAATCCGCTGAGCTCGGATGCGCTGTGTTACGGCGCGGCCTTCATCCCGAGCTCGACGATCACCGGCTTTCTCACCGGCCCGATCGAAGACGCGATCAACAGGGCGACGTGTAAGTCGTGCGCCGCGCTCTCGGACTGCGCACCGGGCGCGAGCGCGTGCACGAGCGGTACCTGCATGGTCGGCAGCGCGTGTCAGCAGGAGCTCGGCATCGATGGCCGGATGCGCGGCTCGTCGCTGTTCGGTAGCCTGTCGCCCGGTACGACCGGCGCGCTGGATCTCTACGAGGTCGCCGGCGGCTACGCGATCACGAACGAAGCCGGCGGGGGCATCTCGCTTGGCCTCCTCGGTGGCATGGAGCCCGGCGGCACGGCACGCGATCTGTGCGGCCCGACCGCGACCGAGCCGACGTTCGTCGCGAGTGTGGGCCGCTCTGCGTACTTCAACGCGAACACGCGGCCGGATACCAACGCCGCGTATGATGTCGCGATCGGCCTCCACAAGTCGCAGATCGCGCAGCTCGCGTACGGCGGCTACGAAGGCGGCTTGTTCTGCATCACGATCGGCCACAACACGGCCGCGCAGCTGACGACCGATACGATCGGCCTGTTGTCGCGTTCGCTCGGCAACCTCGTCGAGGCCAGCGCCCCGATGGCGATCGGTCTGCGGCCGCAGAGCCCGCCGGTGATGAAGCTCGGCAAGAACACGTTCACCGAGAGCGGCACGACGCGGACGCTCACCGATCCACTCCTCGACATCACGTTCTCGGCCATGGAGATCGATTTCTTCGCCGAGGTCGATAACCAGTACATCCGCGTGTTCACGGTCGTCGCCGATGTCCATCTCCCGGTCGGCCTCGATGTCGGCGCGGCGGGCACGCTCACGCCGGTGCTCGGCGATGTCTCGAATGCGTTCACGAACGTGTCGGTTAAGAACGCGGATGCAGTGACCGAAGCGCCCGCGGATCTCGCGGCGCTGTTCCCGACGCTGCTCAACCTGGTCCTGCCGCAGCTCTCCGGCGGGCTCTCGCCGATCTCGTTACCGGCACTCGGCGGCTTGTCGCTCTCGGTCATCGATCTGACCTCGGTCGACGACACCGACAGTGACGGCGTGGGCGATTTCCTCGCGCTCTACGCGAACCTCGTGCCGAGGACGATGGCCGCCGAGCATATCTCGACGGCATTCGATGTCACATCGATCGACGCGGTCGATCCCGAGGTCGCGAAGACCCCCGCGCGCTGGCGCGACACGCGGCCGCCTGCGGTCACGCTGGCGCTCGGCGCGGTCCGTTCGACAGGACAGGCCGAGACCCGTGCGCTCGAGTTCCAGCTCCGGATCGACGACGGTAGCTGGACGGCGTGGAGCGCGAACGCGCGCCCCGTGCTCGCGCTGCCGCAGTTCTTTCTGCCTGGCATCCATCACATCGAAGCGCGTGCGCGCCTGAAGGGGCAGCCCGATTCTGCCGATCCGTCGCCCGCGAAGCTCGCGGTGCCGATGGGGACGAGCCTCGTGCCGACCACATACACGGCGCCGGCGGATCCGGCGGACCCCAAGGACGCTCCGTTCCACGGCTCGACCGACACTCGGGGTTGCGCGTGCAACAGCAGCGGCGGTGCTGGTGCGGCCGCACCGTTCGGACTCCTGCTGCTCGGCATAACGCTGCCGTGGCGGCGCCTTCGTCGTCGTGCGACGAGTGTCGTGCGGCGGACCGTGTTGCGCCTGGGGCGCCTGGGTTCCCTCGTGTGGCTCGCAGCGCTCGCCTGCGTGCCCGGGTGCTCGTGTGGCTCCAAGCCATGTGGCGATGCGACCTGCATGGATGGCACGCAGAGCGGCTCGATCGGCCGCTGGACGAGCATCGCGGGCGATGACAAGCGCGTGCTCGTCGCGACCTACGACTCGACGTTCGGCGATCTCGTGATCGCGGATGTCACCGACGCGACGACGGTCACCTACAAGAGCATCGATGGCGTGCCGACCGACGTGACGCCGACGTACGACCCGAGCACGTGGCGCGGTGGCATCGTCGACGCCGGTGCAAAGATCGGCGCGTACACCTCGATCGTCCTCGCCGATCACAAAGGTCACGTCTCGTACCAGGACCGCGACCTCCATCAGCTCAAGTACGCCAGCGAAGACGCGAGCGGCAACTGGACGAGCTACGTCGTCGATGCCGGCCACGGCGAACAAGTGGGCTTGTTCACGTCGCTCGTGATCGATAGCAGCAAGCAGCCGGTGATCGCGTACATGGCGCGCGGCGGCGATGACGGCATGGGCCATCGCACGAGCGAGCTCCGGATCGCGCGCGGCGCCTCGCCGACACCGGGGCCCACCGACTGGGTAATCACGGCGATCGCGAGCACGCTGGCCTCGTGCGCCGGGCTATGTGGTAGCGAGGCGTGTATCGCGGGTGCGACGCGCACCGATCCGCCGGTCTGCGTCGCGGCGACGACCGACTGCACGCCGGCATGTGCGGCTGGCAAGGTGTGTAGCACGGGCACGTGTGCGACCGCGGTGACCGATTCGATGCTCGATGATCTGCCGAGCGGGACGGGCCTGTTCACCAAGCTCCTGGTGCTCGGCGATGGCCGGCTCGCGGTGGTGTTCTACGATCGGGTGCGGCGCGCGCTCGTCCTCGATGCCGAGACCGGCAACGGCACGAGCACGTTCGCCGAGACGATCCTCGACGGCAACGTCGCGGGGGCGGATCGCGGTATGTGGGCGAACGCGGTGCTCGCAGGCGATGGCACCGTGCATGTCGCGTATCAGGACGCGCTCGCCGATCAGCTGATGTACACGACCTGGAACGGAACGGCCGGCACGCCCGAGGTCGTCGACGATGGCGTGCGCGCGGGCGACCGCACGCACCCCGTCGGTCAGGCCGCCTCGATCTATCTCGCGAGCGGCGCACCGACGATCGCGTATCAAGACGCGCTGACCTCGGACGTCTACCTCGCGCAGAAGGGGGCGATCTGGGGGACCAACCCGATCGCACAGGGGCCGCTCCTCGACGGGTTCTCGATCGCCGCGACCACGGCGCACGGCGCTCCGGTGATCGCGTGGGAATCGAAAGATCCGCACGCGGTCGCACCCCTCCAGATCGGCACGCTCGCGGTGAAGCCGCAGTAATTACTTCGTACCGTCGCCGGCCGGCGGCGCATCGCCCGGCTTGACCATGAACGATTTCAAGAAACCCCGGACCTCGGCATCGAGGTCCTCGGACTTGGTCAGTGCCATCAAGCCGATCATCGTGTTGTGCGGCTTGTCGAACGCGAGCCGGAGCTCGATCCGCATGTCGGTGCCTTTCAGCGAGGCCTTGCCGACCGCCTGCCGACCGGCGAGCCCACCGACGTCGAAGTCCTTGTCCGACGTCATCGTCGCGGCCATCGCCTTGAACATGCCGTCGCGCGCTTCGTGCATGCCCTTGGGGATGTCGTAGGCCACGTTGCGCGGAATCGGCAATACGATCAGGGCGTACGCCTCGAGCTCGCCGATCTCCGAGATCGCCATCAAGCCGTGAAGCTTGATGCCACCAGCGGTGCTCTGTTCTTGCGGCTGGACCTTCGGCGTCGATTGAAACGTCGCTTCGTACGCCTTGTCGCGCAGCGTGTACGAGCCGACCTTCTCGACGAGCTCGAAGTCGAGGGCGCCGGCCGGCGATACGCGCTCGGCGCTCGCATCGGGCGGCACCATCTTCTCGACGGCGACTGGCGGCGTCATCGGCTTGCTGACATCACCCGAGCCCTTGGTCGACGCGGGTGCGCCCGCCTTGTCACATCCAGCGACGGCGAGTACGGAGATCAGAAACAGTCGGCGTGAATTCATGGAAGCGCCCTCCAGCAATGTGGGGGCCGACCGTACCCGATGAGGGTTGCTCGACGCACGCACGAGTTGCACCTGATGCATACACGAGTGGTAGCTTCGCGACGTGGCCGACCTAACGACGTACGCCCTCGACGGCTCGACCGCCGTCATCACCATGGACGATGGCAAAGCGAACGCGCTGTCGACCGAGATGATCGATCAGCTGACGGCCGCGATCGACCGCGCCGAGGGCGAAGCCAAGGCGATGGTGCTCGCCGGCCGGCCCGATCGGTTCTGTGCGGGTTTTGATCTCAAGGTCATGATGAGCGGACCCGCAAATGCGGTCGCACTCCTGACCAAGGGTGGCGAGCTGTTGATGCGGCTCTACGCGGCGAAGCTGCCGCTGGTGATCGCGTGCACCGGTCACGCCCTCGCGGGTGGTGCGCTCGTCGTGCTCACCGGTGATCTGCGGATCGCTTCGGCCGGCGCGTTCAAGATCGGGCTCAACGAGGTCTCGATCGGCTTGCCGGTGCCGGTGCTCGCGATGGAGCTCGCGCGCGATCGCTTGATCAAGCCGGAGCTCGATCGCGCGACGCTGATGGCGCAGATCTACAATCCCGACGAGGGCCTGCGCGCCGGCTGGGTCGACAAGGTCGTGCCGGCGAGCGAGCTGCTCGCGACTGCGAAGGCCGAAGCGGCGCGTCTCGGTGCGCTGCCAAGTCAGGCGTTCCGCGCGACCAAGCAGCGCCTGCGTGGCGTGACGATCGCGACGATCCGCACGGGTATGAAGACCGACCTCGATACGCTGATGTCGCCGCAATAGCGCGTGCTAAGAACGGTGGGTGCGCCTCGCCCACTGTTCAGATCTCCATCTGCTCTCGCACGACGGCGCGGGGTGGATGAAGCTCGCCAACAAGCGCTGGATCGGCGCCGCGAACCTCCTGACCAATCGCAGCCGCCACTATCACGTGGCGGCGTTCGAACAGATGGTCGCCGATCTCAACGCCGAGAAGATCGATCACGTGCTGTGCACGGGCGATGTCACGAACCTCGCGCTCGCACAGGAGTTCGAGTTTGCGCGCGCGATGTTCGACAAGCTCGAGCTCGGGCCGGATAACGTCACCGTGATTCCCGGCAATCACGATGCGTACGTCGCGGAGGGCGTCGGCCTGTTCGCGAAGATCTTCGAGCCCTATCACCGCACCGATGCGGGCTGGGAGTGGTCCGAGACCGACAACCCCGATGCCAATTCTGATGCGAAGTGGCCGATCGTGCGCGTGCGCGGCGAGCTCGCGCTGGTCGGCGTGTCCACGTCGCGCGCGACCCCGTGGTTCACGGCGTACGGCAGGGTCGGCGAGGTCCAGCTCCAGCGACTTCGCGAAGTATTGGCCGATCCCCGGCTCGCCATGAAAACGCGGGTCGTCGCGATCCACCACCCCCCCGCCGGCAAGGCCGCCGCGAACAAGATTCGGGGACTCCGCGACTACCAGGAGTTCGCTCAGGTGATCGGTGAATCCGGTGCATCGCTGATCGTCCATGGCCACGAACATCGCGATATGGCGGAGGAGATCGCCGGTCCGAGGGGTCCGGTCCCGGTCCGCGGGATTGCCTCGGGGACCTACGAGCACGACAAGCCGCACCGCACCGCGCGCTACCGAGTGTTCGAAATTGAACGTGGCGTGATCACCTCAGATCACGTCCGTGTGTGGCGACGTGGCGACAGCCGTTTCGAGGCAGAACCTGGAACGACTCAGCAATCTAACTATGGAACTTGACAATGGTTTGGTGCGTGATTTAACTGCCCCAAGCGATGACCGATGACCTAACCAACGCCGCGTCGATCGAAGCCGCAGATCAGCAGTACGTGATGCGCCCGTGGCCTCATCCGACCGGCGAGCCCGTCATCGTCGCGAAAGCGAGCGGCTGCACGATCACGGACATTCACGGCAAGGAGTATCTCGACCTCACGGCCGGCTACTTCGTGAACAACGCCGGTCATTGCCATCCGCGCATCGTCGAAGCCGCGACCAAGCAGCTTCATCAAGTGCTTCAAGTATCGGGCAAGCATGGCACCGTCGCGGTCGTGAAGCTCGCGAAGCGCCTGATCGAGCTGGGCCCCCCGTCGCTCAACAAAGTCTTCTTCTCGACCGGCGGCTCGGAGGCGAACGAGTTCGCGCTCAAGCTCGCGCGTCAGGGCACCAAGAAGACCGACGTCGCGTACCTCGAGAACGGCTATCACGGCCTCACGATCGGCGCGCTCGAAGTCACCGCGAGCGAGAAGTATCGCGAGAGCGCCGGCAAGCCGATGGGCCCCGAGAACTACGCGATCCCGAACGCGTACTGCTACCGCTGCAAGTTCGGCGTGGAGAACTGCTCCACGCAATGCCTCGATGGCGTCGAAGCCACGCTCGATGCGCGCCCGAAGACCGCTGCGATCATCGCGGAGATCATCCAGGCCGTCGGTGGCCTCGCACCGCCTCAGAAGTGGTGGGACCGCGTCGACAAGATCCGCAAGGCGCGTGGGATCCTCCTGATCGCCGATGAAGTGCAGACCGGCCTGGGTCGCACCGGCAAGATGTTCGCGGTCGAGCACTACGGTCTCGAGCCCGAGATCATGACCGGTGGCAAGGGCCTCTCGGGCGGCGTCGGTTCGCTCGCCGCGACCATCGCGTCGGATGCCCTCGTCAAGAACTTCTTCGGCGGCACGACGCCGACGAACGGCGGCAACGCGGTCTCGGCCGCCGCAGGCCTCGCGCTGATCGAGACGCTCGAAGCCGAGAAGCTCGTCGACCACTGCGCGACGATGGGGCGCTACTTCACCGAGGCCGCGTGGGCACTGCGCGATCCGTGGATCGGTGACGTGCGCTTCACGGGCCTGCTCGGCGGCATCGAGCTCGTGGCGAACCGCGATAGCAAGGAAGTGCTCGGCAAGGGCGCGATCGCCAAGATCAAGGACGGCCTCCACGCGGCCGGCATGTTGATCACGATCTCGGGCCTCTATGGCAACTGCCTGCGGCTCCAGCCGCCACTATCGGTAACGCCGGCGCAGATCGACCAATTCATCGGGGCACTGCGCACCGTGTTGAATTCGGTCCGGTCGGCGAGCTAGTTCGTACTAGAGTCGCGTCGTCTCATGAACCTGTTCGCCTTCCGCAAACAGCTCGATCGGTTGATTCACCCGATCGTCGCGGCGCTCGCAAAGCTGCCGATTCACGCGAACGCGTGGACCGCCTTCGGTGCCGCACTCGGCCTGATCGGCGGTGTGGTGCTGTTCAAGGGCTGGTGGTGGACCGGCTTCGTGCTCCTGATGGTGCGCGGCCTGGTCGATCACATCGACGGCTACAAGGCGCGCAATTTCAACCAGCGCTCGACCTTCGGCGCCGTGATGGATGATGTCTGCGACCGCTGGGTGCTCGGCATCATGTACGCCGGCGGCTGCTTGCGGCTGTCGTACGACTATCCGCACGTGCTCGTCGTGCTCGGCTTCGGGATCACCGGAGCGCTCACCAACGTCATCATCAAGCTCTCGATCTATGCCGAGAGCCAGCAAGATGTGTGGCGCGAGAAGGGCAAGATCGGTCATCCGATCGACGTGGTCGGCCTGTTCGGCTCGGCGGAGTTTCTGATCTATTACGGCGCCGGCGTGCTGTTCACCGCGCTCCTCGACGATCCGCGGCCGCTGCTCGCGGGCTGCTGGGCGGTCGCGATCATGAGCCACGTCTCGCTGCTCCAGCGCGTGCGGTTCGCCTGGAAGCGCTACCGGTTCGTCGATCCGGGCCTCGCCGAAGACGAAGCGAGCAGCTGAGCCATGGCAGCTGTTGCGGAAGTCAGCGCACCACGCGTGGTGTCGCCCTGGAATCCCGCCAACGCGGTCACCGCGTCGCGATACTTCACGCTGCCGTTCTTCTTGTGGGCCGTGCACAACGGCTATCACCAGTGGGCGACGCTGTTCATGCTCGCGTGCGGGCTGCTCGACAAGGCAGACGGCGCGGTCGCAAAGATCTTCAATTGTCGGAGCGCGTTCGGCGAGCTGTTCGATGCGATCACCGATGCGATCTGTTACGGCTTTGGCCTGATCGTGGTGGCCGCCTATGGCTGGGCACCTGCGGTTCCAGTGATCGCGGTCATCACGCTCGGCGCCGCGAACACGATCATGCGCGCGCTCTACGTCAAACGGGCAGGGCGCACGACGAACTACAAGTCGTACGCGATGGAGCGGCTCGTCGCGTACACCGGCTATCTGATCGGGTTCGCGACCGCCGGCTTCTCGGTGATGTTCTTCTACTGGCTGTTCGTGCCGATCATGCTCGTGATTATCGCCTACGACGCCAAGCGCATGTTGATCGACCCCATTCCCCCGGCCTCGGGAGCCTCGGGGGCGATGTCATGACCGATCCGATGACCCCGAACCAATTCCTGTGGTTCCTCACGCTCGCGACGGGCGGCGTGTCCGCGCTGTGGTTGATCTGGGATCTCTCGAACCTCCGCAAGGCTTTGAAGCTCGACATGACCGTGCCCGGCAACCGCGACAAGCGGTTCGGGTTCTCGATCGGGCTCGTGATCGCCACGCTGGGCATCGTCGGTTCGGCCCGCGCTCAGGGCTGGATCTAGCTATCCTCCCGGCGATGAAACGCTGGATAGGTGTGGTGGTCGCGGTTGCCGTAGCAGCAGCGAACGCGGTCGCTAGTCCTCCGCCGAAGCCCGCGCCAACGCCGGTCGGGGTCGCAAGCGTCGCGGGCCAGCCCACGTCCGACGAGAAGAAGCAGCTCGACGGTCTCGGCACGGAGCTCGTCCAGCTCGAGGCCAACCGAGCCTCGCTGCCCGCGCTCAAGATCGCGAGACAGCTCGTCGAGCTCGAAAAGAAGATCTACGGTGACGACTCGCCCCAGGTCCGCAACCGCAAGAACACGATGGCGACACTCTTGACGGCGAGCGGCAACCTCAACGGCGCCTACGCGATCTACAAAGAGAACCTCGACGCGGCGGAGCGCACAGACCCCGAGTCACGCGGCGTGCAGAGCTCGCTCGTGGCGTTGTCGGGCGCGCTCTGGACGATGAAAAAGCTCGAGGAGGCCGAGCCGTACATCCAGCGCGCTCTCGCGCTGACCAAGAAGCTCGATGGCGAGAAGTCGTCGACCTACATCGCCGAGCTCACCACGTATGCAGCGTACCTCCAGATCCACAACGAGTACGCAGCGGCCCAGCGCATCTACGAACAAGCGCTGGCTCTCAGCGAAAGCATGGCGAGGAGCGATGTAGATCCGGGCTTGCTCTCAGCGCTCGAAAACCTCGCGTCCATTTACTGGCAAACCAATCAGCGCCCTAAAGCGATCGCGCTCTACAACCGCGTGGTCGCCTCCGCGAATGCGATGCCCGATGCACAAATCGGGACCAAGGCCGGCACGATGTGGGTCGCGGCGATGCAGTATCACTACGGCGGACGCGAAGACCTCGCGAAGCCGCTGATCACAAAGATCACCGACCTCTACACCAAAGACATCACGAGGCTGGAAAAGGACAAGCCCGACGATCCCATGCTGACCGTCGACATCGTGATGCTCGCCTTCAACTATCGCAATCTCGGAGATTTCGCGAACGCGGGGGCTATGTTCGAGAAGGCGATCGCACGCGACGTGAAGAAACAGGGCTGGTCGGCCTACCTTGGCTCGCTCGCCGAAGTGCTGCGCGCGCAGGGCCACCCGAAGGAAGCGCTCGCGATGTTCGAGCAGGCTCAGAAGAACACCATGAAGCTCTCCTTGCAGGTGGGGCGCGGGTACGACACGAGCATCGCGGACCTCCTGCGCGAGCTCGGCCAGTACAAGCGCGCCGAGAAACTGTATCTCGATTACAGAGGCTACGCGGAGAAGCTGTACGGCAAGCACCATTCGATGACCACGGCGATCAACTACCAGCTTTCGTTCGCATACATGGCCGAGGGCAACATCGCGAAAGCCGTGCAGGTGCTCGGCGATGCGCTCGAGCTCGCGGAACACGAGCTGATCAACGTGCTGCGCACCGGTACCGAGACCGATCACGCGATCTACTTCGCGCGTAACGGCTACCTGCTGGACGCGGTGATCAACCTCGATGTCGCGCTCGCACCGAAGGATCCAGCAGCGACGCGGCTCGGCCTGCTCACGCTGCTGCGTCGCAAAGGCCGCGTGCTCGATGCGGCCGCATCGAGCATGGCGACGATTCGTTCCAAGCTGTCGCCCGAGGACAAGAAGCTTCTCGATGCGCTCGCGACCGCGCGGACCCAGCTCGCGGCGTTGACGGTTGCCGGGCCGATCGCGACGGGACCGGAGGACTTCACGAAGAGCGTGGCCGCGCTCGAGGAGCAGATCCAGAAGCTCGAGCTCGAGGTCAGCAAGAAGAGCACCGCGTATCGCGCGTCGAGCCTGCCGATCGAGCTGGGAGCGATCCAGAAGTTGATCCCGAGGCAGACGCGGCTTGTCGAGATGGTGAACTACCAACCGAACAGTCCCACGCAAAGCTACAAGATCAATTCGGTCATGCCGCCGCGGCGCTTCGCCGCGTACGTGCTCGCGGCGACCGGTGATCCGGTCGTGGTCGACCTCGGTCCTGCCGACGCGATCGACGACGCGGTCGAGAAGTTTCGCAAGGCGGTCTCGAATCCCAAGAACATCGAGGTCAACGACTTCGGCAATGCACTTTACAAGCTTACGATCGGCAAGCTCGCACCCGCGCTAGGCGGTGCGAAGGAGCTCCTGCTCGCGCCCGATGGAACGTTGAACGTCGTGCCGTTCTCGGCGCTCGTCGATGACAACCAGAAGATGCTGCTCCAGAGCTACACGTTCACGTATCTGACCTCGGGCCGAGACCTGTTGCGGCTGTCGATCAAAAACAAGGCGCAGAGCGGCGGCGTGATCTTCGCCGACCCCGCGTTCGATGCGACTGGCGCGACGAAGTCCGACGGTAGCCGCGGCGCGCGTGCGGCCGATCTTTCGAACCTGTCGTGGCCGCAGCTGCCGGGGACCGCGCAGGAGGCCGACGAGGTCGAAAAGACGTTCACCGGGCTCACCGAGTATCGCGGTGCGAAGGCGACCGAGGGCGCGGTCAAGGCGCTGCACGGCCCGAGGATCCTCCACCTCGCGACGCACGGCTTCTTCCTGAGCGACGAATCCGAGGAAAAATCGCGCGGCGCGGCGAAGGCGACGACGCAAGCGGGCACGATAGGTGGGGGCAACGCGTTGCCGCAAGGTGGCACGGAGAATCCGTTGCTGCGCTCCGGCCTCGCGTTCGCGGGCGCGAACAAGCTCGTCTCGGGCACCGAGGACGGCATCCTCACGTCGATGGAGGCGTCGGGGCTCGACCTGTGGGGCACCAAGCTCGTCGTACTCTCGGCGTGTGACACCGGCAACGGCAAGGTCACGAACGGCGAGGGTGTGTATGGGTTACGTCGCGCGCTCGTGATCGCGGGCGCTGAAGGTCTCGTGATGTCGCTGTGGCAGGTCGACGATGTCGCGACCCGCGATCTGATGGCCGGCTACTACGCGCGCTTGAAGGAGGGCAGGCCGCGCAGCTCCGCGCTGCGCGACATCCAGCTCGAGATCGCGGCGACCCCGAAGTACGCGCACCCGTACTACTGGGCGGCGTTCGTCGCCGCTGGCGACAACTCGCCCATCACGAACTAGAGCCAATGCTGCCCGGATGAGCGCAACGGATCGGAATCGATCATGGATCTAGGGTGCACGCCCCGCGGTCACGGCTCCACTGCATTCTGCAGCTCCGCACCGGTGCTCGATCCCGCGAGCTCGCCGCGCGCCAGATTCATCCGTTCGCCATGTGCGAGGATGTGTACGCCCGAGGCACCCTTCGCGAGCGCGATCGTTGCGAGCCGCCGTCGCGGCATGGAGGGCAGGCCGAACGGCAGATGGAGCGTGCCCCAATGGACGGGCACGAGCGCGCGCGCACCGAGCCGTTCGTAGATATCAAGCGCGCAGTCGGGATCGATGTGGATGCCGCGATCCAGCTTGGCGCGGCGCGCGCGATAATACCAGACCGGCATCATGCCGCCGATCGGAAGGAGCGTCGCATCGATCGCGAACTGCTTGCCGATGTCGTCGAACACGCGATGGTCGGAGAAGTCGACATCGCCCGCGTGATGAACGGTGACGTTCTGGCTGCGCACGATGTAACCAACGCACTCGGGCACGTCGCGCTTGTTCCACCGACCGTTGTCGTGGCGAGTCGGCACCGCGTGGACCTCGAGATCGCCGATCGCGAGCTGGTCGCCAGCGGTCATCTCGGTGACTTTCGCAAACCCGAGGTCGGCGACCAAGCCTTTGCAACCTCGGGGTACGACGAGGTGCGCCTCGCGGGGCACCGCCCGGAGGCTCCAACGATTGAGGTGATCGACGTGGGAATGTGTGATCAACACGGCATCTACGGCGCCGCCCGCCCGCGCCCGCCACGGGAGCAGCGGATCGAACAGGACTCGCGAGCGGCCCAGCTCGGCCACCGCCGTCGCGTGGCCTAACCATGTGACCCCGAATCCCCCGAAACCGACCAAACCCGATGACTTAGCCATAGCAGCGGGGGCCACGCTGCGGTATAGCACGGAGGGCACCGTGCTGATGTTCCTCGTGATCGGCGTCCTCGCCGGCGCGCTAACGGGCGTGCCGATTGGACCGGTCAACGTCGCGGTCATCCACGCCGCGTATCGCCACACGTATCGACGTGCGGTCGCGGTCGGACTCGGCGGCGCAATGGGCGACACCATCTACTCCGCTCTCGGCGTGCTCGGTATGCAGCCGATCCTCGAGAGTCGACCGTCGATCGAGCCGACGCTCTACGCGATCAGCGGCGCCGTGCTGCTGGTCTACGGCATCTACACTGCGCGCAGCCATCCCCCCGCGCCCGTCCCGGATACCGCCGAAGATCCGGATGAACCCAAAGCGTCGGACTCGTTCGTCTTGCGCCGCGATCGCAAAGAGACCAGAGAGGGCTTCAAGGTCGGCCTCGCGCTCATCCTCCTCAACCCCGCCGCGATCGCGACGTGGGTCGTGATCATGGGCTCGATGATCCCGAAGCACTCGACCGCGGAGGGCCTCGCCTGCACCGTCGGCGTGCTCATGGGCTCGACATCGTGGTTCATGCTCGTCGCCTTTCTCACCCACAAAGGTAAGAACGTCCTCGGTGATAAAGCAGCGTGGATCCCGCGCGTCGTCGGCGTCGGCTTGATTTTTTACGCGATCTATTTGCTCGGCAAAGCCGTCAAATACTTCTTCGCGTAGCAACCCGACTCGTTCTGAGATCCCGAGCGGTACGACCCGGATCGGGCTCGGGATCAGTTCTCGATCGACTCGAGCAGGAGGCCCACGGCTTCCTCGACCTGCACGGCGATCTTCTTCGAGACTGGCGATCCTGCTTCGGCGATCAAGCTCGACAACCGACGAGCGGTGCCAGCGATGTTCGCGCGCAGCTTCTCGGCCTTCTCGCGATCGCTCTCGGGGAACGCCACCTCTTTAAACCGGCGCGCGAGCAGAGGGGCTTCGACGCCCTCTTCGAACGCGACGCGCTTCATGGTCTCGAGGGTCTCGGCATCGGCAGCACCACGATCGGTCGCTCGCTGGACGAACTCGACGGCCTTGACCGAGGGGATCGGCGCCTCGAACGGGTCTTCATGTGCGCGCGCGATCACGTTCGGCGCGCTGGTCTCGAGGAAGCGATAGCTGCCGAGCAACTTCGCGACGGTGTTCGCCCGGAGGTGGAGCTCTTTCCTGCAGTACGCATCGAAATCGGAGAAGCCCCACGCCTCCCACGCGCCACCCCCCTGGACGCGGGCGAGGGCCTGGGCAAGCTCGAGCCAGGTCCGCTTGAACTGCCGCGCCTTCTGGAGCGTCTCGGCGCGCATGGGATCGTTCTGCACCGCTAACATCCGGTCTTCCATCTCGCGGTCGGTCTTCGTGAGAATCTTTTCGCCCATCTGCCGCGGACCCTACGTGAAGGGTCTGATCCCCCACGAAAAACTGAGACTCCAACCTGGGATGTTCACCAGTTACACTGCGGCACGTCCCGTGCTTTTCTCCGGATCAGTCATGCGGCTCGCCGTCCTCTTCATGCTCGTGGTCTCGGCTGGTTGCTCCAGCTCGGCGACGGATGCGTCGTTCGTGGGCGGCAACGATGCAGGTGGCTCCGGCAACGCCGCCCCCGAATGCTCGATCGATTCCGATTGCGAGCCCGCGGCGGCGAAGTGCTGCGACTGTCCGACCTACGCGACGCCGAAAACCGCCTCGGACATCCAGGCCTGCGCCGGCGTGATGTGCCCGGTCTCGACGTGTCCGGCGAACGTTCGCGCCGCGTGCAAAACTGGGCGTTGCGAGCTCGCGTGCGTGGCGATGGCCTGCAACGAGTCGTGCGCTGACGGGTTTGCCGTCGACGATAACGGTTGCCTCACATGTCAGTGCGCGCAGGTCGAGAGCCGCGCATGTCTCGCTTCGAACGACTGCACCCGCGTCGCGGCGGACTGCTGCGGGTGCGCGAGTGGCGGCGTCGACACCGCGGTCCCGACCGCAGCCGAGGCCAGCCACCAGGCCGGCCTCGGCTGCCCCGCGAGCCCGTCATGCCCGACCGGTAACAGCTGCCAGGCCGATCTAGCTCCCGGATGCGTGCAGGGAGCCTGCGACCTCGTTGCTCCTCTGCCAGCCGCTGCCTGTGGACGCCCTGATTTGCCAGCATGCCCAAGCGGGCAGGTTTGTACGGTTAATGCCGATTCTTCCGCCACCGCCCAGGCGGTCGGTATCTGTGTGCCCGCCACGTAACGGCATTTGCCTGTCTCGCGCGTTATGATGTTGCCACAATGACCGCCGACGGACCGCCGGCTTCCGGATCATTCCCGCAAGCCCCACCCGCACCTTCAATCGTCGGGACCGTGCTCGACGGTCGCTATCGCATCATCAAATTAATCGGTGAGGGCGGCATGGGCGAGGTCTACTCCGCCGAGCACGTCCACATCGACAAGAAGTTCGCGATCAAGCTGCTCAAGCAAGAGATCGTCTCGAACGCCGAAGCGGTCACGCGATTCCGCCAAGAAGCGCGATCGAGTAGCTCGATCGGTCACCGCAACATCATCGCGATCGAAGATTTCGGTCAGCTCTCCGACGGCCGCATCTACATGTGCATGGAGCTCCTCAACGGAGCTGCCTTGAACGACATGATCCAGCAGCCGATGTCTGCGGAGCGGCTGCTCAACATCTTGATCCAGACCGGTCACGGCCTCGCCGCTGCGCACGCGAAGGGCATCGTCCACCGCGACATGAAGCCCGAGAACATCTTCGTCACGATCGGGCCGCAGAACGAGGACGTCCCGAAGATCCTCGACTTCGGTATCGCGAAGGTCGCCGGTAACGAAGGTGGCAATCACCTCACGCGCACCGGCACGATCTTCGGCACGCCGTTCTACATGGCGCCCGAGCAAGCGCTCGGCAACCCCGTCGATCAGCGCACCGATATCTACGCCATGGGCGTGATCATGTACGAGTGCTTCGCCGGCTCGCTGCCGTTTCAGGGCGAGTCGTTCATGGGCATCCTCACGCAGCACATCACGAGCGAGCCCGAGCCCGTCACGCAACGCGCCCAGAAGGCCGGTCGCGCGCTGCCCAATGGCCTCGCCGACATCATCATTCGCTGCATGCAAAAGAATCCTGCGCAGCGGTTCGGCTCGATGGACGAGCTCGTCACCGCGCTCGTTGCCGTGTATCGCGGCATCGCGGGCGCCGGCATGAGCACGTACATGGAAGCGTTCCCGGTCGGCAGCCCGGGCCGCTCGAATCAGCCGACGCCTCCCCCGATGGGTGGCTACGCTGCGCCGCAAAGCGGTGGCTACCCGCAGACCCCGAGCGGTGGACAGAGTTACAGCACGCCGGTCTCGGCGCAACAGAGCCAGCCGGTCATGCAGCCGCAAGGGCTCTACGATCCGTCGGCGTCGGTCGTGCAGGTCCCGAAGAAGAGCAGTACCGGTTTGATCATCGGCATCCTCGTACTGCTCGTGGCCGGTGGTGGCATCGCTGCGTTCGTGCTGATGGGCAAGAGCCAGCCGGCCGAGGGTAACTCGGGCTCGGCAGTGGTCGCGACGAATGTCTCCGATATGGTGAAGCAGCCAGTGAAGGATCCGGTCGGCAGCGCGGCTGGAACGAATGGCTCGAATGTCGGCTCGGCGGCGACCATCGTGCCCGATCAGGGCTCCGATACGACCATTCCGCCGATCGTCGGCTCTGCAGGCTCTGCAGGGTCTGCGGGTTCGGCCGCTGTCACGCCGGATCTGCCGAAGCCGTTCGACGTCCGCATCGACTGCAACGCGCCGGGCTTCGAAGTGCTCGAGAACAACGTGCAGGTCACGAACGGCATCCTCGCGGTGCGCAAGGGTGACACGCACACCGTCACGGTCCGCGCGGCTGGCTACAAGGATAAGAGCGTGACGATCGACGACAAGAACGACTTGTTGGGGCGAATCTCCGTACGTCTCGAGCCGCTCAAATCGACCAAGATCGTGACGACGCCACCGCCGCACCACGGCAGCAATACGCCGATCCCGAATACCAAGCCCGAAGAGGCGGATTGCTCGCATTCCGTCGTCAATTTCACCAACGAGTGTCGCAAGCAATTTTGCAAGCTCCATCCGGACGACTCGCTCCACGGTTGCGACACCGTGTAGTGCCACGCGTCACCGCATGTGGCACTCGACTTGAGCCACACTGCGCCAGCCATCCGACACATCCCGAGGATCTCATGCGCCGACCTACAACCAACATTCTTCTGATCCTGGCGACGCTCTGCACGATGGTCTCGTTGACCTGGGCGGATCCACGCGGCGACGCGCGCACGCACTACATGGCGGGTCAGAAGGCGTATGCGTCGTCGGACTACAAGGTCGCGATCAAGGAGTTTTCCGCTGCGCAGGAGTTCGCACCTGCGGATCTCAACAACTACAACCTCGCGCTTTGCTACGACAAGCTCGGCGACGCCGACAACGCGATCAACCACTACAAGCAGTACCTCGACAAGGTGCCGGACGCGCCGAAGCGCTCGGAGATCGAAGCGAGCATGGCGCGCCTCGACGGTGCGCTGAAGTCTGCGAAGACCAAGAAGACCGACGCGGATGCGAAGGCGAAGGCCGATGCCGATGCGAAGGCCCAAACGGACGCCGATGCGAAAGCGAAGGCCGATGCCGATGCCGCGAAGAACAGCGTGATCGCGCCGCCGCCGAACGTCACGGCGCCACCGGTGACGGGTGATTTCGCTGCGGGCTCGACGGGTACACCGACTACGGGCCTCACGGTCTCGACCGGCGACGCGCAGCTCGATCGCGTACAGGGCATCAACATCGATCAGATCCGCGACCAGCGCATGGGTGGCAGTGGCAGCGGCATGCGCGACCCACGAATGGGACCCAACGGTCCGAACGGCGGTCCCACCAACGGCGCCCAGCACCCGAACGGCGCGTACGACGGCCCACAGCCGAACGGCATGGCCGCGATGAACAACCAGCAGAACCCGAACGGTCAGCCGATGCCGAATCAGGCGGCGCCGCAGGAAAACAATACCCCGAAAGAGACGCCGGTCTACAAGAAGTGGTGGTTCTGGGTGGTCGTTGGCGTGAGCGCGATCGTGGTCTACGAGATCGCCTTCGACAGCAATTCGACCAGCTCGTCGGTCGGGCGCGAATCGACGACGTTTGGCAACACAAAGACGAACGCGGGCATCGGCGCGCAGACCTCGTCTGGTGGCTTCACGCTGCACTTCTGACCGGGGTATAACCGGCGCGTGCCGGTCACCGATGACGACCTCTCCCGCGCGACGCGCACGTTGCGCTCGTATCCGACCGATTTCGGCGCGTGGCTCGAGGTCGCCGCGATCCTCGGTGCGCTCGGCCATGCCGACGATGCCGAGTCCGTGTTCGCTGCGATCGGCGATGGCGCGCGCGCTGGCGGCCGCGTGGCACTTGCCGTCGCGTGCGCGTGCCACCTCGAGAGGCTCGGCAGTATGCGCGGGGGCGAGCTGATCGAAGAAGTGATCGAGACCTACGCGACCGGTGGCCCGCACTTCAAGCTCGCGAAGCCCTCACTGATCGAGAAGCCCGATATCGATCTCACGAATGCCGGCGGCACAACGCTCGCCGATGCGCGGACCGTCACGAAGGTGCTCGCACCGTGGCTCGCCTCGCGCGATCCGGGTCCGGTCGCACCGGCGCCGCTGTTGTCCGCGCTGACGATGCCGGGCGCGCGTGCGCTGGTCGGCGTGATGACCGCGAAGGCGTATGCGGCGGGCACGACGATCATCGAAGCGGGCGCACCGGCGACCGCGCTGTACTGGCTCGCGCACGGCAACGTGAGCGTGAAGAAGGGTCCGACGCTGCTCGGCGAGCTCCATTCGGGTGCGTTCTTCGGCGAGATCGCGCTGGTCGGTGGCACCACGCGGACCGCGAGCGTGATCGCGACGGACGATGTTTGGGTGCTCGAGATTCCGGCGAAGGCGGTCGAGACCGCAGCGCAAAAACATCCGCAGCTCGCCGAAGTGCTCGCGTTCCACGCGCGCCAGCGGTTGCTCTCGAACCTCACCAAGACGTCCGAGCTGTTCAAGGCGTTGAAGCCCGCGGACCGCGATGCGCTGCTCGCGAAGTTCACGACCGAGATCGTGCCGGCGAACACCACGTTCATCGTCGAAGGCACGGCGAACGCGTTCTTGTGGGTTGTCGTGGCCGGGCGCTGCGAAGTTCGGGGCGGCGGCAGCATCGTCGCCGAGCTCGGGCCCGGCGCCGCGGTCGGCGAGATCTCACTCGTCAGCGGTGCGACCGCGGTCGCGGATGTCATCGCGATCGAACAGGTCGTGGTGCTGAAGCTCTCGAATCAGGCGTTCGACGAAGTCGCAAAGAATCAGCCCGCGCTGCTCGCGACGGTCGAGAAGCTGGTCATCGCGCGCGAGCAGGAGAATCGCGCACTGTTCCAGGATGCTTCGGATCTGATCGTATGAAGTCGCTCGCGATCGCGATGCTGCTCGGCGCATGCGTCGACACCGGCCCGGGGCCGCAGCCCAAGAAGATCGATCCGAAGGCGATCGCCGCGGCCATCTCGAAGGTGGTCCCGCCGAACCTCGACCACCTCGATGTCGGCGTCGGCGGGTTCGTCAACTACGTCGGCAACATCGGCGCGATCGCGGCGATTCCTGGCCAGGCCGTGCGCATCACCCACGTGTGGCAGGTGATCTTGCCCCCCGGGCCAGGCTGGCGCGTGTTCGCGCTGGTTCGCGGCGAACCGGGCACCGCGGACTTCATGAACCTCGACGCGACCGACATGGAGCTCGGTCATCCGGTCGCGACGTGGAAGACCGGTGAGGTCATCAGCGACGTCCAAGAATTCACGCTGCGCCCGGATTGGAAATCACCGACGGCGACGGTCTACGTCGGCTTGATTCGTACCGGCGGTCACGAAACCGGTGATCGGATGGCGACAAGCGGGGCGAACACGCTCGATCGTGCCGTGATCGCGAAGAAGCTCGTGGTCGATCTGTCGAAGGCGCCACCACCCACGGGCACGGTCTACGTGCCGCACACCACGGGCGCGATCACGATCGATGGCATCGGCTCCGATCCGGGCTGGGGGCTCGCGGTGATGTCGCCGGATTTCGCGACCGCGGAGGGCAGCCAGGATCCTGTCGGCAAGGCGAACGCGAAGCTCGCGTGGGACGAGAACTATCTCTACGCGTACGTCGTGATCCAGGACAACGACATCGTGAGCCCGTACAAGAATCACGACGACAAGCTGTGGATGGCCGACGCGGTCGAGCTGTTCATCGATGCTGATGGCAACCGGCACGGCTACGTCGAGCTCCAGGTCAATCCGAACAACGCGACGTTCGATTCGTGGTTCGCGACCACGCGCGCGCAACCCGGCGACGAGAAGTGGGACAGCAACATGCAAACCGCCGTGAAGCTGCACGGCACGACGGAGCCGGGCGATACCGATCAAGGCTGGGAGGTCGAGATCGCGGTGCCGTGGGCTGCGGTCAAAGGCCGAGACGAAGCGATGCAGATCAATCTCCCGCCGCACGTGGGCGATCGGTGGCGCTTGAACGTGGTGCGGACGAATCAGAAGACCGGCGGCAAGGGCCAAGCCGAGGGTGGGGCGTCGAGCTGGAATCGGATCTCCGTCCAAGATTTTCATGCACTCGACCGCATGCTGACCGTCGTGTTCGCCGATGCGACGGGGTCGATCGTTGCGAAGTAGGTGTTACGGTCTCGGCGTGCGCAGACCGAGCCAGCTCGCGATGGTGGGGATCTTCGCCGCCGCGTGTAGCAGCACTCCGCAGCAGGTCGGGACGCAGCCGAGCTGGCGCAAGCCCATCGCCGCCGAGGTGAAAGCGCCGACCACCGTCACGTTCGCGCCCGCGAGTGATCCGGCGCGTCGCTACAACGAGGCCCTGCAATCGCCACCGCACACGCAGCTCGGCGATGCCGTGCTCGCCGCGCTCGCCAGCGTCGCGAAGGAAGCGCGCGTCCCGATGCCGACCGCCGATGCGCGGCTGTTCCGTGCCTGCGCCGAGCTCGCGCAGATCGTCCCCGAAGAAGGGGTGGTCAGCTACTCGCTCGTCGAGTTCGCGCTCCAGCGCAACGGCATCATCGAGCCATCGCCGCACCTGCTCGTCGTGTGGGGCGATATCGAATCGCCGGGTCCGATCGTCGAGCAACTCAAGCCGCGACTCGCCGAGATTCTTGCCGATGGCGCGACCGCGCGCGTCGGTATCGGTGCGGTCAAGCGCAACCCCGATGGCACGGGTGCGATCGTATTCGCACTGCAAGGCTCGGGTGTGAGCACGCAACCGATTCCGCGCAGCGTGCCGACCGGTGGCGCCTTCGCGATCGATGCGGTCGTCGACATCCGGTACCACGAGGCTGAAGTGTTCGTGACTCGCGACGACGGCACGACCGAGCGTCTCGCGCTCGAGCTCGGTCGCTCCGGCGCGTTCAGGAGCACCGTGCCGTGTGCGGCGCGTAGCGGCAAGCAGCAGGTCGAGATCACGGCGAGCGACGCTTCGGGCTCGACGGTGCTAGCGAACTTCCCGGTCTATTGCGGTGTCGAGCCGCCGACCGCGTTGACGATCACTCCGACCCACGACGATACCGGAGTCGTCGCGCCCGCCGAGGCTGCGCAGCGCCTGCTCGCGCTCGCGAACCACGATCGCCAAGCTGCAGGGCTGGCGGCGCTGATCTGGGATGATCGCGTCGCGAAGGTCGCGGAGGGCCACTCCGCAGAGATGAAACGGACGAAGGTCGTCGCGCACATCTCGCCGACCACGGGGTCTGCCGTCGATCGCGTGCGCGTCGCCGGGATCAAGACCGCGGTCGTGCTCGAGAACGTGGCGCGCGTCTACGGCGTGGGCGAGGCGCATCAAGGTTTGATGAACAGTCCCGGTCACCGCGCAAATCTATTGTCGGCCGCGGCGACGCACGTCGGCATGGCCGTCGTGCTCGGCGATGAGGTCTCCGGGCGACGCGAGCTGTTCGTCACGCAGCTCTTCATCCGAATCCCGCCGAAGGTCGATCCAGGTGCGACCGCCGAGGTCGTGCGCAAGCGGATCGAGACGGTACGGCCGGTCGCGGCGAACGCCAAGCTCATGCGCGTCGCCCAGCAACTCGCCGATGGGCTCGCGTCGGGGCATACCCGCGATTCGCTGTGGCTCACTGCGCGCAAGCAGCTAGATGCGCTGGGCAACGAGTACGCGCGCGTCGGCAGTGTCATCACCGCGGTTGCCGAGCTCGACACTCTCGATGGCAAGCAGCTCGTCGGTGACTCTCGTCCCGACGATATCGGCATCGGTGTCGCGCAGGGTACGCACCCCGATATCGGCGAAGGCGCGATCTGGATCGTGATCCTGATGGCCGAGAAGCTCGACCCGAAGCGCTAGCGAGCGCCGAGCGCGCCGAGGACGGCGATGTCGAGGGCATCGGCGGCGGCGTACAGCGTGGAGCCGTCGGTTGGCGCCGTGAAGGGAGGGATCTTCGCGGTGACCTGAGCGCAGATCGCGGTGGAGAGCGCCAGAAAGGTGGCTTCGGAGCCGACGATCTTGGCGACCAGCTCGATGATCGCGGAGACGTCATCGAGTGGCGTGCTCTCGGCAACGGCGCCGATCCCGGCGGCGAGGACCGTCGGCACGGCGTGCTCGTCCAGGACGACGGTGCTCGGGGTGATCGCGCCGTGGCTACCGCCGACTTCGTGGATCGCTTCGGCGGCGCGCGCGAGGCGCTTGAGGAGCCGCACGGCCTCGGAGGGTGGAAGCTGTGGGGTCGCCTCGGCGATCGCGGCCCCGGTCGAGGCTTCGAAGATCGCGGTGCGCGTGGTGCGGTCGAGGCCGAGGGCGCGTTGCACGAACGGCGATTGGGCACGTCCGAGCGTGCGCGCATGCTCGAGAGCACGTGTGGCCTCGTCGCTCGAATCGAAGCGCTCGATCACGACGGAGCGATCGAGGACGGTATCGACCGCACGTGCGAGCTGCGAGACCCCGGTGGCGCCGACCGGGGTCTCGTACTGGTAGCGCGGCTGCACTTCATCTTGGGCGAGCGCGGCGAGCGCGACGATCGAATGCGCCGCGCTGGTCCGTTTCGCGCGCGGGCCGATCTGCGGGCGACCGCCGAGATCGAGCGCTTCGAGGGCCTGTCGCAGATCGGCGAGCGTCTGCATGCGATCGCGTGGGTTCTTGACGAGCAGGTCCGCGAGGATCGGATCCCATCCCGGATCGAGGCCGTCGCCGACCGAGGATACCGCCACGGGTAGCTCGCCGAGGTGTTGCGCGACGAAGTCGGGACCGACGAACGGCAGGCGATTCGCTAGCGCTTCGAACAGCGTGATACCGAGCGCGTAGAGATCCGCCGCGATCGAGATCGGGGCGCCGGTGATCTGCTCGGGCGACATGTACGCGAGCGTGCCGATCAGGCCGCCGGTCTGGGTCTGACCCAGATCGACGAGGTGCGCGACGCCGAAGTCGCCGAGCTTCGCGGTGCCTCGCGCGTCGAAGAACACGTTCGCGGGTTTGACGTCGCGATGGACGACGCCGCGATGATGCGCGGCCTCGAGGCCGCCGATGATATCGAGCGCCATGCGGCGAACCTGCGGCGCGGCGAGCTTCTCGCCACTGGCAAGGCGCTGCGCGAGCGAGCCACCGGGCAGGTACTCCATGACGAGGAAGCCGCGCTCGACCGAGACATCGTAGACCTCGACGAGCGATGGATGGCGCAGCGTCGAGGCGAGGCGAGCTTCGCGTACGAACCGCTCGTAGGCCGCGCCGCCGCGGGCGCTCGAGGCGAAGAACATCTTCACCGCAACGGACCGCCCGGCTACTTCATCGATCGCGAGGAACACGCGACCCGAGGCGCCGGTACCGAGCAGCTTTTCGAGCCGATAGCGCCCAGCGATCACTTCGCGATCGCGGCTGGTCTTCCTCTCCGCGGTCTGATCGCGCCATCCGCGCAGGTACGTGTCGAGATCCGCGGTGATCTCCGGATCGTTCGCGCGCAGCTCGAGCAACGCGTCGCGCGCGCCATCGCGCAGCCCCATCGCGGCGAGCGTCGCGATGAGATGCTTCTGAGCTTCGTCGCGCAGCTCGGGCTGCTTGCGCGCATCCTGAAGCAGGCGCGTCGCTTCCGGATATGCGCCGCGGCGAGCGAGGATTCGGCCGAGCGCGAGTTGGAGGGGAGCGCGCTCGTGAGCGGCGGCGAGCTCGAGTGCTTTCTCGAGCAGCTTACCGGCATCCCGATCGCGACCGAGTCCTTCGAGCAACCGAGCCGCATCGAGGTCCCGGTGCGCACGCGTATAGAGATCGATCGCTTTGGTGGTCTCGCCGAGCCGCTCGGCGATCGGTGCCGCGTCACCGTGGCGCCGCATCCGGATCAGCATCTCGAGCGCGGCACGTGAGCCCTCTTCGGTCGCGCCGAGCTCTATCCGGAGTTCTTCGGCCGCGACCTCGTCGCGGACCTCGAGCGCGTAGCGCAGCGCGCGGGGCAGGTCCCCGGCGGCGCGGGCGGCCTCGTGCGCTGACCGGAAGTCCCAGACTTTCTCGAACAGATCCGCGGCGCGGGCCGCCTGGCCGGATGCCATGGCCTGGTTCGCGGCGTCGGCGTGGCGGCCGCTCGCGATCAGCTCGTCGACGGATGACGGGGTCTCGGCAGGGGGGGCGGATCCCGACGAGGCATCCGTAACTTGGCCGGTGCTGCCGGCACTCTCCTCGTTGATCGCCACCGCTTGGCAATGGTACCTCACCGGGACTCATGCACCAGCGCAGCGCCCACCGCTCCTTGCTCGTCGTTGGCTCCGTCGCGTACGACGATATCGATGGCCCATTCGGGTTTCACCAGAACCTGCTCGGCGGCTCCGCCTCGTTCATCGCTCGCGCCGCTTCGTACTTCACGAAGAACGTCGCGATCGTGGGCGTGGTCGGCGACGACTTCGAGCAGAAACATCTCGACGAGCTCTCGGAGCTCGGTGTCGATGTCTCGGGCGTCGAGCACGCCAAGGGCGAGACGTTCCACTGGACCGGCAAGTACTCGGCCGATCTCTCGACCCGCGAGACGCTCGACACCAAGCTCGGCGTGTTCGGCGCGTTCGCTCCGAAGGTCCAGGACAAGCATCGCGATGCGCAGCTCGTCCTGCTTGGCAACATCGATCCGCCGCTTCAGATGGACGTGCTCGACCAAATCCGTTCTCCCGCGCTCGTCGCGATGGACACGATGAACCTGTGGATCGATATCAAGCGCAAGGAGCTGGAGGCCGTCATCTCGAAGGTCCACACGCTGATGGTCAACGACGAGGAAGCGCGCCAGCTCGCCGGGGAACATAACCTCCGCACCGCGGCGAACAAGATCCTCGCGATGGGACCGACCTCGGTCATCATCAAGCGCGGTGATGCCGGCGCTCTGTTGTTTCATCAGGACGGCGTGTTTGCGGCGCCCGCGATGCCGCTCGCCGACGTCAAGGATCCGACCGGCGCGGGCGATAGCTTCGCCGGTGGCCTCATGGGCTACCTCGCGTATGCTGGCGACCTCTCGCCCAGGACGATCCGCACCGCGATGGTGATGGGCTCGGTGATGGGCAGCTTCGCGGTCGAGAAGTTCTCGGTCGACGGCCTCCGCGACCTCACGGCGCCGCGGATCCAGAAGCGGTTCGACGAGATCAGCTCGCTCGTCGAGTTCGATCGCGTGAAGCTCTGAGAAATACTCGGTAACCTCGCGGCGATACGTGCGACCCGGAATGGGTGCATCGTCGAGCCGTGCTCCGTTTATTGTTTGTACTCGCCGTTCTGGTCGGCCTGACCGGGGCATGTCACCACGATGCGGCAGCGCCGATCGAACCGGCCGCGCCCGGAGAGAAGCCGCCGTTGCCGCCCGCCTCGGGCACCCCGATCGGGTTTCTGCTCGACGACTCGTCGCTGAAGCTGAGCGATGACCAGGCGACGAAGCTGCGCGAGATCGATACCGGGCTATCGGCACGGCTCGAATCGATCGACGCGAAGACCCGTGCCGCGAATCGACCTCCGGAGGAGGCTGCGCCATGGGGAGGCGGCGGGCGTCACGGCGGCGGCATGGGCGGCGGCATGGGCGGCGGCGGCATGGGCGGTGGCGGCAGGGGTGGCGGCATGGGTGGCGGCATGGGTGGCGGCATGGGTGGCAACAACGGCATGCCTCCTCCGAGCGGCGGCGGCGGCCGGCATCACAAGAATGGAGGTGGTTCGGGCGCGGCCGGCGGCGCGGCGATGGTCAATCGACTCGCCGACGAACGCAACGCGGACGTCAAAGATGCGCTCACGCGTGCGTTTGCGATCCTCGATCCTTCGCAACAGGTCACCGCGAAGAAGGTCTTGAACGATCACGACGTCGATCTCGATGTCGGATCGACCGCTGCGACCACTGTGAATCGACTCGCTCCAGGTGAGCCGGGCGGCGAGGCGAATCGGCCACCCGAGCCGTGAATCAGTCTGTCGGTTCGGGATGCTGAACTTGGTTGGTGTCTTGCTTCTGGTCGACGTAGAACTCGGCGATCAACGTGTCGTCGAACTGATCGGCGAACCGACCGACGGCCGCGACCATCGTCGCGAACTCGTCCGCATTCATGCCTTTGAACGGGCGACCCGCGTGCAGGATCACCCAGCCATCGGGCTGGATCGCGAACGAGGCCATGCCTCCCATGTACGCGTTGTGCTCGAGCAGCTTGCGCAGGAACAACGTGTGCTTCTCGTTCGGCGGCTGGCGGAACAGCGGTGCGATCGCGACGATCGCCGAGCCCGAGACGCCAACGAGCACGAACGCCGAACCCCACTGGAGGCGGACGAGGTTCTTGTCGACCTCTTGCGCCTTCTCCGCGAGGTTGCTGTCCTTCAACAGAGACTCGAGCGTTGGCGTCGTCGACATGCCGGCGACGATACACCAGTATCATTGGGGTGACGGGACGCACGCGCAGCTTGTGGGCTTGGGGCTGGCAGGACAAATTTCCCGACGACCCCGCGCGGAATGGCCTCGCACAACTCGCGCGTTTGATCACCCCGAAAGCCACGCCGGCGCTACGCGACCTGCCTGCGCGCGAACCGAACGTGCCTGCTCCGCGCGTCACGATTCCGGATGCGCTGCAGGGGCTCGCAACCCAGGCGCCGCGCGATCGCGCCGCACATACGCGAGGTCGTGCGTTTCCGGATCTCGTCGCGGGGTTCGCAAACGAGTACGCCGGTGCGCCGGAGCTCGTCGCTCGCCCGGTGAACGCCGCGGAGGTCGCGCGTGTCCTCGAGGTCGCCGAGCAACATCGGTGGTGCGTGGTGCCGTTCGGTGGCGGCACCTCCGTCGTCGGTGGTGTCGACAGCGCGCTCGCGCGTGGCGATCACGCCGCCGTGATCAGCCTCGATCTCGAGCGCTGTGCCGGCCTCCACGAGCTCGATGCGGAGAGCCGGCTCGCGCGTCTGGGCGCGGGCACGTTGGGCCCCGCCCTCGAAGATGCGCTCGCTCCACACGGCTTCACGCTGCGTCACTTTCCGCAATCCTTCGAGTTCTCCACGCTCGGCGGCTGGCTCGCGACCCGTGCCGGAGGCCACTACGCGACCGGCCCGACGCACATCGATGATCACTGCCACGCGCTCGAGCTCGTCACGCCGCGCGGCACACTCGCGACGCACCGCCACCCGGCCTCTGGCGCGGGTCCCGAACCGACCCGGCTCGTCCTCGGTTCGGAAGGCTCGCTCGGCGTGATCACCGAGGCGTGGATGCGGATCGTGCCGAAGCCGCGATGGCGGGCGCAGGCGAACGTCACGTTCGCGACGTTCGCCGACGGGGTCGCCGCGGTGCGCGCCCTCGCGCAATCGGGGCTCCAGCCCGCGAACGCACGCCTGCTCGATCCCGACGAGGCGCGGCTGCATCGCGTGCGCTTCGATGGCACGAGCGTGCTCTTGCTCGGCTTCGAATCGGCGGATCATCCGATGACCGCGTGGCTCTCGCGTGCGCTCGAGCTCGCACGCGATCACCATGGCACCGTCGTATCAGGACCCACGGAAACAGCCGACGTGTCGCGCAGCAACGACGCAGGTGCGTGGCGCCAGGCGTTCTTCGATGCGCCGTACCTGCAATCCGCGCTGCTCTCGATCGGCATGTTGAGCGACACGTTCGAGACCGCCTGCACGTGGGCGCAATTCGCGGCGCTCCACGAGCGCGTCACCACCGCGATGCACGCGGCCCTTTCGGCCGAGTGTGGGGGTGGCGTCGTCGCGTGTCGCTTCACGCACGCGTATCCCGATGGACCGGCGCCGTACTACACGTTCATAGGTCCGCTACGGATCGGCGACGAGCTCGCGCAATGGCACGCGCTGAAGACGGCGGCCTCGGAGGCACTCGCGAGTGCGGGCGGTACGATCACGCATCACCACGCGATCGGACGCACGCATGCACCGTGGTATCGGCGGGAACGACCCCCGCTGTTCGGCACGGCGCTCGCGGCCGTTAAAGCGGCGCTCGATCCGGCCGCGATCTGCAACCCCGGCGTGCTCACGTGAGCTTGGGTTTCGCTTTGACGTCGACCCGACGCGGCGGCAACGGGCGCGATCCGCCGAGGTCGACCTGGCCGGCGAGCACCGCGAAGCGAATCGCCCAGCGCGCGAGCGCGACGCCCGAGCGAATCACGAACAGCGTCACGGCGCCCTCGGCGCCGAACATCGGATGGCCAGCGGCGAGGTACACGTAGCCGAGCGTGATCGCGATGAAGCCGAACCACCCGAACGCGGAGTGCGCGAGCGTGAGCGGCCTGCGCAACACGAAGAGCAGGCTGCGCAGGTACGTGGCGATCAAGCTCGGATCGTGGCTGTCATGGCGCAGCGTGAGCTCGACTCGCGCGTAATCGGTGACGGTCCAGAGCACGTGGGTGAGAGCGAGCGCCGGCAAGATCGCGACCGCGAGGGGCATCATCAGGTCCGAAACGGTCAGCGCGTACTCGAGTCGTGACGAGACCGCGTTCGTGCACGTCGCGAACACGAACAGCACGAGCAGCCAGCCGGGCACCGAGCACACCGCAAGGCGCGCGTAGGCGAGATAGGTCGCCGTGCCGGTCGCACCGAAGCAGCGTGCGGTCGCGCTGCGGCCCTCGGGACGCTGCGCGAGCACACCGTTGAGACCACCGACGAGGAACCACGATGCGAGCTGCCAGAGCAACATCGCCGAGAGCACGATACCGGTACATGCGAGCAGGTTTGCCTTCGCGAACCGCACGCACAGCGCGAGCGAGACCAGATCGCCATCGACCGCTTCGTCGAACACCGGGAGGTGCGCGAAGGCCTGCGAGAGCACGACCGCGGTTGCGAACATCACCGCCATCGCGACGAGTGATTGCACGACGAACACGGTCAACAGCGTGCCGGTGTAGCGCGTGAGGGCTCGGGTCCCCGAACCAAACAGATCGCCGAGCGTGAGCCGCATGTTGACGCGGCCGCTCTTGCTCGGTTTGCGCGATACGTTCTTCACGGTCACGTTCGAGGTCGATGTCGCCACTACGGTCCCACCAGCTGCAACAGGGTCTGCGTCCACGCGGCGATGCGGGCGCTTGCACGCAGCGCCGCCGAGCCATCACCCTCGAGCCGATACGTGTACTCGACTGGCGTCTGCAGCATCAGCTTGTCATCGGGATCGAGCTTCACGCTCGCGAGCTTCGCGCTGTGCTCGAACGGGAAGCGCTGCCACGTGCCAACGCCATCCCAGTGCAAGCGTTGGGTCGATTCGTCGACGAACCGCAGCTCGATATCGACCGGCACGTGGACCGCGCCCGTGTTCTGGATCACGACGTCACACGACCACGCGCCGGCATCCGGGGCTTCGGTCTCGGTCAGGGTCTTCTTCGCCGGGCCATCGCCGATCACGCCGCGCACGCCGTGCGCGGGGCGGCACGCGGCCGAGCGAATCGCGAGGCGGAGACCGCCGATTTCCTGAAACGCGGAATGGGCGAAGCCGCCGACGTCTTGCTCGAGGGCTTGCGAGAGGGCGGTCCAAAAATCACGGCCGGTCGGATGCTTGAACGAGAACTGCTTCGCGTACGCCTTCATCGCCGCCATGAACTTCGTGCTGCCGACATCGTGCTCGAGCGTCAGCAGCGCACGCATCGTGTAGTCGTACTCGGTGCTGCCGTAGGCCGCTTGATCGATGAACGCGTACGCCGCCGTCGCGATCGGTTGCGGTAGCGAATTAGGATCGGCGGTGACCGCAGCGCGCAGCGCCGTCATGTCGGCCTGGAACCCGAACGCGTCGACACCCGAGGTGCGCGGACCATAGAGGTCCTGCATCACGTGCGCGTCCGCCCACTCGTTGACGCCTTCATCCATCCACGCTTCGGTGACCTCGTTCGAGGCGAGGATGCCCTGGAACCAGTTGTGACCGACCTCGTGGATCGTCACGCTCTCGGGGATATGGATGCCGGGGCGCATGAACACCGAATCGCCGGCGGTGGTGACCAGCGTCGGATACTCCATGCCTCCCGCCGAGAACATCGCGTCCATCGGCGGATCGATCACCGACATGACCGGCCATGGATACGCTCCGAAGTACTGCGAGAACTTTTCGACCGCGCCGATCGCGGCCTGGAGGTGGCGGTTCGCGAAGGCTTCCTGCTCGCCGCGGTAGTAGACGAACACGGTGACCGGCGGGCCGTCGTCGACCTTCGCG